>Ga0210408_10001956_pt1 | contig 20648 bp, 11 predicted proteins | sample IncBWH4MmetaG_FD_155471 | JGI IMG/M metagenome (GOLD analysis project Ga0210408, IMG submission 155471) | Forest soil microbial communities from Barre Woods Harvard Forest LTER site, Petersham, Massachusetts, United States - Inc-BW-H-4-M | ecosystem: Environmental > Terrestrial > Soil >...
TAGTCCACTCCTGGCTAGGGTGTTCGGTCACCTGGAAGTGCACCACACGCCGTCGCCCATGCGACAGGACAACGAAGACAAACAGCACCCGGAAGGTTGCCGTGGGCACCGTAAAAAAGTCGATCGAAGCCATCTGCCCGACATGATTCCGCAGGAAGGTTCGCCAAGTCTGGGAAGGGGGTCTTCATCGCGGGTCCCCATGATCGCGTAGTACCCTTCGTGCAAGCCTTCGCCGCCTTCGGACGTCAGGTTGAAATCTCCCGACAATTGCAGGATTGGGACATGCTCCTGGTCGGGAAGAAACGCCCGAAGTTTTGGGTCAGGACATTGAAGGCTGTGGCTCGTTACATACACATTGGGCTTAGACGATAAAACCCCACAGAAGGACCCTTGCTAAACTGCGTTTAGAGTTTTAGATTCAGACGCACCCAAGGATCGCCAAAAAAAGTATAGGCGCAATAAGTTGGATCTTGCGCATTTTGATCACGCAGTTCCTGTAATGCTTCGCCCACCGCCCGCCCGAGTTTCAGTTTGGCGTAGAGAGCCAGTGCAAATTCCATCGAAGTCTTATCGTTGATTGGCCATAGTGGTGCGATCACTCCGCTGCAACCGTTGGTCACAAAATTGGAAGCAAAACCACCTGCGCGGCCCACCGTGACGCCCACATTCCCGACACTGCACGCATTCATATACACCACCGGCTGGGCGACGCTGCATAGATTGGTTGCTGTCAACTTCAAGGCCACGAACTGGGTGTTGTTTTCGAGCAGAATCTTATTGAGATCCGAGTTATTCAAATTCACGTCCCCGTGCCCACTGAAATGCAATACCTGCACGTCCGACTCGTTGAACAGTTTCTCGACATTCGGCAGGTCAGCGGGCTTGACCAAAGACACTAGATTGGGGAAGGATTTTTGAAGTTCCACCGCTTCTTGTGCGGCCCAAGCTAGCGTGTCTGGAGGAGGATAGTCAGGATTCAGCACCCGAAACCTTCGCACCTTCAGCATTTGTTGCCTAGGCTTGGTGGTTAGTCCTGGCTTCCATCTTCCCAAAATATGGGCGATTCCGAGCGGCTTCAGCACAGTCAGTTTACCGTCGCTGTTGTCGTTGGGAATGAGCAACTCCCAGGGAAAAATCATTTCGTCCGAATGAATCAGAATCGATGCCGGCGCCGATCCTGCCCGATATTGCTTGAAGTATTCGGCCCGCAAGTCTTGTGGTAGCCACTGCCACAAGCGCTTGCCAACAGCGGCCATAGTGCTCATGAAATTCTCTTTCCAGTTTGCGACCTGCGCTTTGAATTGCACCGGGGTCGTGCCCTTCCCAAACTTCGGAAAGGCGCTGAACTGTGCCGCCAAGATGCCGTTCAAGTACTGCGCCATGTCGGCCTCTTCTATCTTCAATACCCCCATGTCGCGAAAGTCGAAAGTGGCATTGGGAATACGGCTGGTGAGTGACACTTTGTACTCCGGACCCTCACCCTGCACAGCCAGCGCCCAATCGCACTCCATGCGCGCGTTTCGCGGCACCGCGAAGCCTTGTGGTGATCTGGGCGGTTGCGGCTCGCATGTCGGTTCGCCGCTGGAGTAACCTTTCGGCACTACGCAGGTGATGTGCGTGACCGCCCCTATCACGCTTGTCCCCAGAAGAAAATCGGCGTGAATGGCACGCGGAACCGGTTTGTCTACATCGCGTGCGGTCAGCATGAACTTAGCCTGCTCTTTCTTTTCGTCGCGCTTACGCGCCACCGTCATCGTGGCGGAATCGGGCATCACGTCGAAGCCGGTGGCGCTGAGGAGTACGTTTACGGTTACACTTTCTTGACCTGCGGCCAATGCAAATTCGATTTGCGCCTGAGTTCCTGGATCCTCTTGTGTCAACTCCGCCAAGGTGACGGTGAGCTCATTCGGTTCACCCACTGTGACTTGCTCATGAAACAGAATTTCGGGCTCACGCCTCAATTCCAACTCCGGTAGAACCTCTTCCGTTCCCGAGGCGACCGCGCTCTCCAAGGCCGGTACTTCCGCCGTTTCTGCGAATGAATCCGATTCCTCCTGGAATTGAGGCTCTCGCTCGGCGGCCGCTTCTTCATCACCTCCAGGCCCGTCCCCTCCTCTGCCGCCTTCGTCCGCGGCTGGTGCGCCATATACTCCACGAAAAACTTCATCGCGATACTCGGCTATATCGGATCCGGAATCCGCCCCGCCGACCTGTGTCCCGCCAACGCGCGCTGGTGATCCTGATCCCGACCCCGCTCCGCGGAAATCCCGGTCCGGGATCGAAGCAGGCGCTTGCGGCGCACTCCCTCCCTCGATATCAATGTAAAACGAGGTCTCGCTCGTGGGTCTCTGGCTGCGATCTTGGAAAAACTCCATTATTCTTTCCACGGTTCTCTGCTGCGCAAAAAAATCGTTGTGATAGACAAAATCCGTGGGCCCGAATACCAGCGGATTGGCAATTGGAAACATGGGGTTTCCATTGGCCGCATGAACCCCATCACAGGGCACTACCAGATCATTGGGCACCGCTATACCATTCAGAGAGAACGTCCGATCAACCACCGCATCCAGTGCCGCCGCAAAGAAAGCGTGCGGGCTGTTCGGGTCGGGATCGTAATTCGCCGTTGCAGCCCCATAAACCACGCTCGGTGTCGTGGCCCCTCCTTGGTTCAGTGTCTTCTTGATGTACCCTTGCGTTCCCATTGCGGCCAAACCAGGCAGAGCGGTCTCAGCCGTGTAGACAAGCAATTTCAGCAAGCCCAACACTGCTTCCACCACATAGGCGGCCGGGCCATCCGGCAACTTGGTCAATAGGTTTGTAAACACGTCCACCATGTCCACAATGTGCGCCGCATCTCCTAGGGCGGAACCCGCATTCGGCGTGGCCACAAAAAACACTTTTTCAAAGTTGCAATTATGTTGCGGCACCAATACTCGCCCGCGTTCCACCAGCGCCCGCGACACAACTCCTCCGCGGCTGTGGCACAAAATGTCCAGATGCACATTCTGGTTCGGCAAAGCCTGTTTCAACTGGTTGAGAAACAGCGTCGCGTTCTGATCCGGATCTACCGACAGCGTGAAATGATCGTAGGCAATCACCCTGCCGTCGTATTGATTCGCCAGGGCGGCCATCGCATTGGCAGACAGCTTGCTCAACATCCCATCGGTCGAACTGATGATCCCATGCACGACGAGCAGGCTGCGCTTTCCCGCAATCGATCCCCAATTCGTGAATGGCGCCGTCACTTTCTGGTTGTAGTCTCCGGTCGTCACGCCGCGAATCAGATTTTGCGAGTGCTTGCGCTCTACCGCCCCTACAATACTTTCCATCGGTTTGGCCAGTACTTCCGCGACAATCGGAATTACAAAAACTTTCAGCACCTTTCGTCCGATGGCCGTGATGACACCGCGCATCTGTGCCTGGCCCGAATCAAGCCCCCGCCACGCCGCTGCTGTCCGCGTCGGAATGGTGAACGAGCGCTTCGTCGAGACACGCATGACCAGTTCGTCCTTGACGGACTGGCTCGCCGTCGCAGCATCGAAATCGTCGGGTATGTGCCAGCTCAATCCCCCAGCCTCATCAGCATACAAAACAACCTGCGGAGCTCCATTTGCGGCTGCCGCCGGCTCCAACATCACCTGCTCACTAGCTGCCGGACTTCTTAGGGCCGCATTCGCGCCTTCTGGCACCGACGTCGCATCCAGATGGATTGTCTCCTGCTCCACGAATCCCATCTGTTCCAGCGCATCGTCGAGCGCGGGTGTAGTATCGCGTTGTGCCGGCAAGCGCGGAGCGCGAAATCCTCCACTGTCATTGGTCCACTGCGTAGCTTCGCCGGCAAAGGGTGTCGTTAACTGGGTTCCGTTAGGAAAGGCAATGGTTTCAGTGGGAGTAACTGGAGCAACATACTTCTGCATAGCGACCTCAAGGAGAGCGTGGAAATGTGATCGAACGGCTCCGCCTGTCCAAACTAATAATGGCAGGTACTTTCGTAGGGCCCACACTGACCAGGGGGAGAGATCAGTTGAGAGCAAAATAGCACTTGCTTTCTTATTGTCAACTCATTGTTTCGCCAATGCCTGTTGCACGCCCCTTTTAGGTCCCTCGCAGGTGCGCCCCACCCATTGAAGGAATCTAGGACTTTGAAAGCTCGTAGTGCCAGCTCCAGCTCCCTTACGTGAAGATAGCTTCTGTTCCCGAAGCATTAAAACCCGGATTTGCTAGTGGCACCCTTGCAGTGAACTCGATCTAAGCCCGTTCGAAATTCTTAATAAGATTGTTACGGGGGAGTGGCGATACTGAGAGCATTCTACATCTCCAAACTTCACTCCATCGATCGCGTGAGGGAACCAGCCGGGAAAGTGACATACATAGAGCCAAGCAGAGGCTCTTGCTACTTTTATCGATCACTTGTTACGAAAACCGGACACGGCTAGCTCCGACCTATGTCATGTGGGGCGCTCACGGCGAAGGAGCAGAACGGGAGTCAGGCTGGTGATAATCAGAGGACTTTGGGGTTAATCATCTTGTGAGTCGGGCGTGCAGGAGTCCAGCCTTCAAGGAGAGGGTGTGGTATTTGGCGTTGACATTCCGAGGTTCTAAGGATATTGTGACTGCGATTCGGCGGTCGGAAGGGTGAGGCTCAGCCTGAGTTTCACGTCCGAGGGGTCCTTTAGCTCGCCGACTTCCCCGGAAACTGGACAAACCATGCTCAGCGCGTGCTTGCGTGCGCCAGCCGTGCGCCTAGCTGAGTTGGCTGGCTTTACAGCTAAATCTTGTATTAGTTCGGTTGTGAGTTTGTCATGGTTGAGGGCTTTGCCGAAGGTATCCAGGAGAGATTTGGCAAAGGGGAGAGTACCCAAGACAATTTGGATTAGCTGTTCGGCCGGGGGTTGAATATGCCATTGCGCTTAGAACCGACAGATCGAGAAATTGTTATGTTGGAGATTGCCAAGGCCCTGAACAGTGTGCCGACACCTTCTGCATTCTTCGTCCTTTTCTTGGGAAATGAAATCGTCGCGAAAATGCCAGACGTGGGCACCAGAAAGCTCTGGGCCGAGGCCGGCCTCGAGAAGGCCGAGCAGGCAGACTTTCGCGGGGATGGCTCGCATCCGCTACTGGAGATGCTGAAGACCTTGGGCAATGCCAATCAATCCATCCTGCAAATGCATCGACGCTTTGAGCGCTTACCAAGGCCTGCGGATCCGTTTACGGCATTGATGCTCGACAGCGGCCAGGCATTCTTGGATCGCGAATCGTTCCGCACAAAGATTCTGAACCTGTTCACTCCGCAAGGCCCTGTGGTTCTGCGGGTTTTGGGAGATCGCAAGTCCGGCAAATGGTACAGCTACAAATTCCTCATGTTCCTTTCGCTGAGCGGAAAACAGATTGTGCCTATTTCATTTCAGTGCAGCCCCACCACGAGTGCACTGGCACTAGCTCAAACTCTGTTAAAGCGGATGGGCACGTCGGACTGGCAACAATCTCCGCTTTCGGCCGAGGACGAAGCGAAGGAAGCGCCGTTGCGAGTTGGTCAAAGTCTGGCAGACTGGTTCTTGAACGCAGCGTTGCGCTCTCAGAAGAACTGGTGGTTCTTTCTGAAGTTCTTGGATACCTCCATTGCCGCCGACACCAAGGAATTCGTTCGCCAGCTATCTCTGCACTTTGCGAATAACCCATCGGCGAGAACATCTTTTCGGCTGTTGCTGTTGAATTTCGCAGACGAGCTGCCACCAGACTTGCGCCGACTGCAACGTACCGAAGAATTCAGGCTCGACCGTCCGTCTTGGGAAACGCATGTGCAAACGTACATTGCTCATCTCAAAAGTCGGACTAGCGCAGCCAAGCACAGTGAGTTGGACGATGCGCAGCAGGACATCCTAACTGAAATTCGAGACGCCAAGGACGAAGATTTCCTCTCAATTCTTTGCAAGGAAGTTGAGGACCTCACCGATGAGCTCGCCAACTAGCCCGGGTTCCTCGCTGCGCGAGCGTCTCTCTCTCCGCCGGGAGGACCGAAAAGTGCAGGCCGCCGCTTCCGAACCGCAGGAAACGCGGGCATTTCTGGAAGCAGCGGCGGTACTCGTCGATTTCGATCCCGAACGGATCCAGCCAGCAATCCCAGTTGTCGCGAACGTACGCGAGGTCCTATCCCGTTTTTCCCAAGTAGTAATTTCCGGGAATCAGGTGCGGTGGACTCTGAATCAGGGAACGCGCAAGCAGATCCTGCAGGGCTTGGGTAATTCTGAAGGAATGTTGAAGGTTCTTGAGAGGAACAGAGGCATAGAGGAACGAGCCACTCCCGAGCAACAGGTCTACGAACAGCTCATGGGCGGCGTGTGGAACTACACCCTGCTGATTGGCGAGCGCAGACTGGCTGCGGCGCTGCAAGCGACGAACTGGTTGCAAGGGATATTACCAAGTCTTCCTGACCCCGATGAATTGCGACGTCGGCTAGACTATGCACGGTTCACCGCGCCGTTCGAGCGTCTGGCCGGAACAGGATTCGTGGGAAGGACTTCGGAATTACAGAAACTCCACGACTACGTCGGGGTTACGGAATTGCGCTCTTCCATGGAGGCGTTGACAGCGGTGTTCCGGGGCTGGCTACTAAAGTCGAAACTCGGCCCGCTGCTGGTTTATGGACCAGGGGGGGTTGGCAAGTCTGCGCTCATCGCCCGGTTCATCCTCGACCAGGACGCAAATCGCGTTGCTTTTGGCGGTTTTCCGATCGCATATTTCGACTTCGACAACTCCAGCCTAAGACTCGACCGTCCGGAAACGCTGGTGAAAGAAGCTTTCCGGCAAGTAGCACTACAGTACCCGATTGTTACGATCATGCACTCAGAGTTCCTTGCAGCATACGATAGATTCGTTGCGGAGCAGGAGGACGTACCTTCCTCACCCAGATCTGCAGAGAGGATCCAGGCGCAGCGGTTCAACATCGCGATGCCGTTTGTCGAGGAGTGGATGGGGAGACTCGCGCACACCCGGTCCGATGTGGGCGCTCCGTTCCTAATTGTTTTCGACACATTCGAAGAGGTCATTGGGCGGAACCGATTGGCGATCGAGCAGATTCTGACTTTGTGCACCCGACTTCAGCAGGTCTATCCCAGTGCGCGTCTAGTCATCAGCGGCCGAGCCGTGGAAACGTCATTTGGAGACGATATAGAGAGGGTATTCGATACGCTCCCGGTCGCGGATTTTGAAACTCTGCCAGCCCAGGCCTATCTGGTCAATCAAGGTGTTTCCGACAATAGGATGGCAGAAACGATCGTGAAACAGCTCGGCGGATCGCCCCTTACTCTCAGGCTGGCGGCGGAGGCGGTCGCCCGCGGGGTGGAGTTTCAACTGAGCAAGGGTTTCAACCTCGACACAAAAGCGTGGGTGTTGTTCTCGGCTTCCGAGACAGTCATTCAGGGTCAGCTTTATGAACGTATTCTCGGCCACATACGAAATCCAGAGGTTCCCGAAGTACGCCAGTTAGCCTACCCCGGGCTGGTTCTGCGGCGCGTGACCCCAGAGATCATCTCCGAGGTACTGGCGGCTCCTTGCAGGCTTGACTTACCCAAGGATACGGAATCGCGGGAGAGAGCCACCCAGAAATTGTTTGACGCGCTGCGAAGAGAAAGTTTCCTGGTCGACCCGAGAGGTGTAAATTCGTTGCGCCATCGCACAGATATCCGCCGCGTTATGCTCACCACGATGGAGAAGAAAAACAGGGATTTAGTGAATACGATCCACCAACGCGCGGTGGACTACTACTTCAAGAGGGGAAGCACTCCGGAGGACCGAGCAGAAGAGATCTATCATCGTCTAAAGCTGGGTCAAGATCCCGCATCCGTGGGCGACCGCTGGATGGCTGGGGTGGATAGCTACCTGGGCGATGCGATTGTTGAGGTCCCCCCGCGCGCGCGTCTGTTTCTGGCTTCCCGTCTCGGTACCAAGCTGGAAGACGAGGACAATCTTTACAAGGCAGCGAGTCTTGAGGAATGGGAGTTGTTCGCGGCACGCAAGATCAACGAAGCTACCACCGCCCAGAGATCACCTGACGAGATTCTTAAAATACTCCGCGAACGATCGGAACGATCGGCAACCAGTCCACTGTTCGAGCTTGAGGCGGCCGTCTTGATCGAAAGTGGCCGTTATACGGAAGCGGTGCAGGTTCTCGAATCAGCAGTCAACTCAGTGGCAGCGGCGGGCGACCGCAGTTTACTAGGTTCTTTGCTTGATAATCTTGCATTCGCTCGCACCCAGTTGGGTCAGTTCGACGAGGCAGATGGGCTGTACCAGCGGGCGATCGCGATCGCCCGGGATTCGGAGGATGGGGAATTTCTCCTCGCCACTCTGCTCCACAGGGTGAATTCTGCCCGGAAGAATCCACAGCGCATGGAAGAAGCCATCGCGCAACTCTCACAGGTGTTCTTGCGCGCGACGAAGGAACGGCTGCGCGCGGTAAAAAGGGATGCGCTTAACGCGCTCACGATATCGAGTCCTGCCCAAGGGCCGATGATTTTGCGAGCCGTTGAGGCGGGATTGTTCGACGACGTCTTGGCCAGCCGCGACACCGTCCCCCGGGTAAGGGAACTGCTTGCTCTTTTGCTCCAGGAATCCATTACGAACAAAGAGGCGGTCGAGAGAGTGGCGAAGTTGTTGACTCTAGCCCAAGGGCCTGTGATTTTGCGAGCCATTGAGGCGGGTTTGTTGGACGACGTATTGTTCAGCCGGCCTGGCGCTCCTCGGGTAAAACAACTCCTTGCCTTTTTACTCCAGGAGTCGGTAACGAACAGTGAAGCGATCGGAAAAGTTTCGAAACTGTTGCTTGTAACCAGCGGGGATGCATAAGTGCAGCACTTTACAAATGTGGTTCGGGATCAAATCGAGGACGCGGCGCTTGCAGCTCAACTCCAGATGGCTCCTCGAGAGGTATTGTTTTCCGGAATCGACCCAACGGCTTGGGGAATGATAGCGGACATGGGGAACAAGAACTTCCAGCTCGGCGCAGATGTCAACTGGCTGAACACTACGGAGCGAATTGCTGACGGTTCGGTTCCTTTTGTCCGCTGGCTTGAAAATGCGGCACGCCAAACGCGGATCACCCGCCCGGTTCAGTCCACAGTATTCATGAAATTCAATGACGACCTGGCGCAAAGGACTTCCGGGCAACCAGCGATACCTAGTCCACAAGATCTTCCAGAAATGAAAGAGGCTGTGATTCTGGAAGACGACATTATGCCGTTCTCGTTCTTGCTCGCAGGCAACCGTGCCGGGCGATCAGTCGCCCAATTAAAGGTGCCGGAATTGAAGAACGGCCTAGCGCGGACAACGGACTCAGGTGTTCCACTTTTACATCGTGGAACCGGATGGCTCCTCACGCCTGAGCGGGTGATTACCAACCACCATGTGGTAAAGGCGCGGGAGGGCGCGGAGCAGCCGACTGATTCCGATCTGAGGCTCCAAGCCGAGGCGACAAAGGTACGCTTCGACTTCGATTCTGAAGGGCTAGAAGGAGAAGTCGTGAATTCGGTCGCGTTGGAAGCCTGGAATTCGAAACTCGACTATGCTGTTCTTCGCTTAGCGAAGCCTGTGGACCGCCCGGGCCTGGCGCGAACGGAAGAGATCTTCGAAAAATCCGGCAGCTATCGCGCTGTCAACATCATTCAGCACCCTGACGGCGGCCACAAGCAAATTGCGATCCGGAATAACTTGGTGACGTCGACGAACGATAACGAGGTTCGCTACTTCACGGATACCCGTCGCGGCTCGTCGGGGTCTCCTGTATTTGACGATCAGTGGCGAGTTGTTGCTTTACACCGAGGTTCTACCCTGGTGACAGGCGTGCAGTTCCAAGGAAAATCTGTAGCTTATGTGAATGTGGGTACTCAAATTGCTGCGATCCACGCCGACCTCAGGATGCATTACGCTGGTCTGTGGGAGAGAATAAATGCGTAGAGCACCATTCTACTGTGGCACGAGGGCGTCAGCGCCTGCACCGATTGTTCCGAGGCTAACATGAGTCTCTCAGTGGCGTGTCATATCACCCTGTGGCGTCCACTTAGACTGAGGCGCTCGCACGGGGTGTCTAAACGAACCCTGAGACCTTCCCCTTACCACCTGCGGAATGGTACTCACGACGAGCCTTCCATAATTCGCGCTCGTTCGCGCTGTTGAGGTGTGAGTCTCGGAATCGAGCTGAGCGCGCAACGTCTTTGGGGCGTACACCCGACGGTTACCTCTTGACCGAGCGGCCACAATCAACTATCTCGACTTAGGGGCAGCTTAGGATTGATCTGCCCCTCGCTAGAGCCCAACCTTATCCGCTTACAGGCACACTGCCGACACCGAGCACGCGAAAGCGTCTGTCCCCAAGGCTTCGTTCAAACGGGCTTATGGGAAACGCCCACAGGCCGAGTAGACCAAATAGTGAATGATAAAGGACGCTATCGCCAATTGGACATAGCAAGCGCTTTCCTCAACCTGTGCCTCATCAAAAGGTTCTGCGCAGGAAAAATGAATCAATGTAGGTATGGCGTCGTCTCAACTCTCGAGTGTTGCTGGGTAATGAGCGATACTCAGGGCTTTGGCTGTCGGAGGATGGGAGAAAGAGCAGGCAGACGACTGCTATATTTCGTGATGTATGAAGAATCACTCGCTTATGCTGCCACGGCGTAACGATGATGCAGGCCACCGAGTCGAGCGAATGATTGAATCCTGCTTGCGTCGGCCGATTCCCTAACGACGGAGCGCCCTGCTGGCGTGTCCTTGGCCAGCCCAAGATGGGTTCGGTCTTCGTGGTAGTAGCGGATATAGTCGTGCATGAGTCGTTTCAGATGCCGCTCATTGAGCACGATTACATGGTCCAGCAAGTCGCGACGGCAGCTTCCCACCCAACGCTCTGCGACTCCATTCTGCCAAGGACTGCGAAATGCGGTGCGAACCGGTTCAGTGCCCAGGTTTTTGGCCGAAGCGAGGCACGACTCGCGCACAATGTAAATACGGTGACCAGAAACGCCGTAAGGGCGCGCGTACCGCCGCCCAGAGAGGCCACTGATTGGTGTGGAATGGATAGAGTGTCTGGCGCTGAAGACCGTCTCACCGACGATGTTTCGAGTCAAAAACCGCAGGGCAGAGTCGAAGATTGTTCCCATTCGTAAGAAACGGATGCTGTCCTCAGCCGCACGAAAGTGAATCGCCGCTTCGCAAAGGGCGCGACGGGCGAAGGTGAAGGCGGGGAAGAAGAAAGCTTGAATGATCCAGAAACTGACCAAAGGAATCCGAGCAGCCAGCCGGATTGGCTCACGGATGACTTCTACAAGAATCAGATTCAGCCAAAGCTAAGCAACGTCGCTTGCGCCAGCGTACGTCAGAACGCACCGGAACACGATCGTCCCACTCGCACCTACGACGCATCATGGCAGCGGATAAGGATTGTCGGTTGTTACTCCTGACGGAGTGCCCAGAGGAAAGTTGTTATCCAGCTGCTGTCGGAATGGGGTCCAGCCATCCGGGTTGCCAGTTAAGGCAGTGTAGACTTGCGCCAGAGTTGGAGCACCTGCCTGGACTATCTGGTCCCATCCGAATCCCAACTGTGTATTCAAATAACTTAAGAACAGCACCGAGCACCCGTTCGAAACAGGATCCGTATCGGTGGGATTGGTATTGTTTACCCAATCCGGACGATCTGGCGTATCGAGCCATGCTGCTGCTGTGGTATACCCATCCAGTTCTGCCGGGTAGAGCGCCGTCGCAAGGACACGTGAAAGACCTTCCCCATTGCTCGCGCCACAGTTCCAACCGACACCTTGAGCGGCTTCAAAAACTTCTACAAGCTCGGCCACCAGCAGCATGCGCGTATAGTCAATATCGAGGCTGGGTACGCTCTTTAAATCACAGTAAAGATCGACGGCACTGCAGCCGTAGTGATAAGCACCACCGCCGCCCTGGCCCGACGGATCGAGCGCCGCGATGATGATATTGACCGGCAACATAGGTGAGGCAATTCCTCCAAACCACGTCGAGGCCTGAGCGTAATCATTTTCACAAGTTGCTAGCACCCCGTCTGCACAGCTTTTTCCGTTTGGTCCCAATGCAGGGTCGTAATAAACCACAAAGTTTGCGGTCGTGCCTTCTTGCGTAACCGGATAGTCGAATCCCATTTTTCCGCCCAAGCTGGTTCTGTGGCCAGCATGGGTTACGACAAAAATGTGAGCTCTACCCCGTCTTGGCCTCGGCGGAACAGCTAATTTGGCGTACGAGCGGTCTTTTGTAAGCCTTGGCTTTGCCATTGCACCCTCCTTGATTTGTCCCCCAGGACCATCCAACCAGCGTTCCGGAAATTAAGACGTTCTACGCGGAACTGCGTCACTGCGGCGGCGTTTGATGCTTGCCGACGTTAACAGGCCCTTACCACTGCCCTTCTGGGTTTAACGAAGTTTCGAGGATACTGCGGGCGGCAGCGCGTTTTTCAAGCTGCGCATTCTCAGAGAACGGCACTACTACATAGTGGACCTCCCCGTAATCGGAATGGAAATGGCTGTGGTACGCAAGGTAGTCGTTTGCTCCCACGGCTGAACCCATCGTGGACTGGATCCCTGGTGGCAAAAAGACGACGTAAATTGTGTTCGGAGCAACCTTCAGGTGCCCATCCTTGAGCATGCGTGCGAGCTGCGCCTGAATGCTAAGATCCGACAATTTCGCATTGTTCGTAAATGCTGTTGCCTCCGTCTGATTCGTTGGAGGGAGTCGGTGACTCGTTGGACACAAGCCAGGGCCGGGTGCCACGTCGAGAGAAGACAATGCCGTTTTTCGCGCGAGGTTTTGCGTGTTCGTCCACGCCTTACCCAAAAAGATATGGTGCTGTCGCGGATCACAAAGGACTCCTCCTCGATGACGTCGAGCCCTTTCAAGAAACGACTCCGTCGGCACGAAGGAGACTGGAGCGTCATCGTCATCCTTGAGTTCAGTGGTCGAAATAGTTCGCGACTGAAGCTCCTTCCCGCCCGTAGTACCTCTCGTGGTTGGAGATAGCCTCCGTAAGGAATTAGTTGCTCCAAGTACTGCAATTCCCAATGCAGCACTATGGGTCGCCGTGGCGCTACTCGCAGTGATATTGATTGCGTATGTGCCTGGAGGTGTCGCAGGATCTGTCGAGAGTGAAATGGTAGAGGATCCCGCCCCGGGTGCACTGATCGTCGTAGGGCTGAACGCGGCGGAGAGGCCGGTCGGAAGGTTAGGAGCGGACAATGAAATATCAGAGTTGAAGCCACCTGAAACGGATGTCCAAACAGTGGCAGATGCCGAAGTTCCTGGGGACATGCCTATTCCCGTGGACACAGCAAAGCCTCCCGGTGCAGTGGTTGCCACTGTCACGTTAATCGCGGCGCTGTGGGAATTACCCCCTCCCGAGCCGTTCACGAGAAGAGAATAGTTTCCGGGCAAGACTGAAGCATCTGCCGCTAGCATCAGCGTTCCTGTTCCGGTTGCCGTAACTGTGGAGGGGTTGAATGTGGCAGTGATTCCGGCGGGAGCACCCGAGAGGGAGAGCGACACAGGTGAATTAGATCCTGCCAATTCGGTGACCAACACAGACACGCTGGCACTCGTTCCTGCATTCAGCAGCACGGATGTTGGCGTGGTAGTGATGGAGAAGTCAGGATTCGGATTGGAGTTCCCGTTAAACACAATGTTTGTTACAGGATGGATTTCGATTCCGTTGGGAGCCACGCCAGTTTGGCCGTGTAGAAAATCGAACATCGCAATTCCTGTAATCTGGACGGGCACATTCGCTGTCTGAAAACTTGAGCTGGGTGTGAACTGAGAAGTGAACTGAGATCGGGCATTGGAAATACCAGACGCAAACGAACTTCCCGATCCCACACAGTTAGGATCCGGAATCTCTGCAATCATCGAATTTCCGTTCTCATCAACTATCACTAGGTGAATGTCTGAGTCGCCCTCCAGCTTGTATTCCGTAAGTGTCGCGTTCAGTGACCACAGAGTCGTTTCGGTCGGCTGAATTCTGCTGGTTGGTGGGATGGTGCTCGGCTTGGCCAGTGCGGTTAAACTCGCAATTGTATTCGGCGTGCTCGAACTCAGATTCACCGACGAAGCGTCACTGTCGGTGCCAGTCTTTACTTGCCACCGCTCTACTCCGCATTGCCCGAATAGATGAGGGGAGAACAGAATTCCGAGACTGATCAGAACATTGAGTCGTCGCATAAGTGACTCCAGATATGCTGTATCCGATTTCCGTAGAGCCTGAGGGAATGACCGAGACTGGGCCTATTTACCCTTGGTGATACGCTGACCGATGCTCGGAGTGCCTTGTAAGCGCACCGCAAAAAATCAGGGCCGGATGATGAGTAGACTCTTTCAGCGTTCTTACCACATCGATCATTGCAGCTGAAAACAGCTGCGCAAGTGTAGGGGAATAGTGCTGAAATTCTGCTCCGTGCCGAGGTGCGAGTCAACATAAAGTAGAGTTTGTTCCAAAAAACGGAAACAATTGAAAAAGCAGAGGGTTATTACTTCGCTGGCCGTCTGAATCGAAAAAACAGCGGCACCGATTGACCGATAGGAGAAGATTTTGCGGGAGTGGTCCGTCTGTTAAAGAAGGAACAAGATCGGTTGACCAGGGAACTTCGAGGCATCGGCGCTGCCCTCGCAGCGTTCGGCAAGGCATACGTGAAAGGAACCGGTCGCCGAAGGCTCTCCGCTGCAGCTCGGGCGCGGATTGCAGCCGCCCAGAAAGCGTGTTGGGCGAAAGTCAAAGCGAAAGCGGGCAAAGCGGACAAGATCGTTCCAATCCGGAGTAAGCGAAAACTCTCCGCAGTTTCACGAAGGAAGATCGCTGCGGCGCGGAGGGCGCGATGGACGAAGGTGAAGGCGGGGAAAAAGAGTGCTTGATGTTCTGAGAGGGCCGTCGATCCGAAAATCGAAGGAAGGTTCCGTCGTTCAGGATTGGCACGTGCGTCAGGCTTGATCCGCGAGCCGTGGCGAAGTGCTTGCGAAAGATGTAGAACTCGCCACGTGCTTGGAAATAATCTCCTCCAGAAAACTTCAGCGTATCCATCATTCGGGGGAATCGGCGACAAGGGGCGCCTTATCGGAGGATTGGACTAGTTAGCGACTGCCGGTCACTGTCGAAGCCGGGGTGGTGATACCGGCTGGCAGGGCGGGTGGCTGCCGGGTTTTGAAGATCATGTACCGTGTTCTGACCGATGTCCAACCCCCGCCACCAAGACCGCCATAGGGTGGTTTTATTGTTCGGATTTCGTAACAAAACCGATCTGCATGTTGACAGGCATTCCTTTTGTGGCAATATCCGCCGCACTTCCCTTGGGGCCGAGTTCCAATCGTTGAACAATCTGCGTGAGGCAAGGAGTATTTCTGCCTAAAGCAGATTACCTTTCGAATAATCTCCGAAATCACGACGGACTGAGGTGACAATGAAAGCCACCACGTACCTCTTTATGGGCTCCATCGCGTTCCTGCTCGTAGCAGGATACTGCGTCTACAGCTTCTACCCCAAGGAACTTGGCAACACACAGGAAGCGATGGCCCTGAGTGCGGTGGTTCTCACGGGTCTCTTCCTGATCGTCGTTTTGATGGCAGCCCTCGTGATCGTGTATCAGGTTCTGGGGCTATCCGATTCGCAGCAAGCCCTTGCTTTGCCGGAAGGTTCTGTACGTGCCCTCCTTGCTCTAAGCTTAGTACTGGTGTTCGTCTGCCTGGCAGGTTTCCTCTACAACGAAGTGAACAATGTAATAACGCTATCTGGAAGTGTTAAGCACATAAACGATGCGAGACTCACAGAACTCAAAGCGGATTTTGTCGTGGTGTATGAACCAGAGAGGAACGAAAAGAACGAGCCGGTTTACGAGCAGAAGAGGGACCCCAACGGTGTCCCCCTTGTGGATGCCGACAAAAACCCAGTGTATGACACAACAAAGCCTCTATACGCTGCTACCTATTACACAAAGCGTAGCAAAGACGCTGACGATTTTGCGAAGCAGATTTTTACGACCCTGGCAACTATTTTCGTAAGCGTCATCAGCTTCTACTTTGGCAGCAGCGCCACCTCATCCGGCGTTGGAGCAGGAGCAAAAGCGGCCAAAGACGGCGGCGATGCAGGCAAGAAGAGTGACCCGCAGTCGGCGCTAGGCGAAGCGAAGGCAGCTGCCCATGATGCGCAAACCGCTGCCGATCGAGCCGCCGCAGCCGCCAAGAATGCTGAGGACTTTGCTAGCAAGGCGCCCGCGGACAAGGCAAACGCTGCTCGGAGTAGCGCCGACAAAGTTAAGTCCACGGCGAATGCGGCGATCCAGGCTGCCGACGACGCTAAGAGGTCGGTTGAGGATGCACAGAAGGCGGTCACCGATGTGACGGCAGCCGGAACTGACGCCACAAAGACCAGCGCCGCCGCAGCTGCAGCATTCAAAGCGAGGGATACCGCCAGGGCCTCTGCCGATCAAGCCAAGAAGAATGCTGATGACGCAGAGCGCTTGTTGAAAGAGATGGGAAGCAATGTGTGAGGACCTTGAAGCCCTGTGAGAAATGCTGTTTCCAAAAGAACGGAGAGATTCAAATGAAACGCCTTGCGATAGCGGTTACGTTTGCTGTTGCTAGCGCTATTGCTGCAATCTCTTGCCTGGCCCAGGAAAAGGGAATTGATGTTGCCCTGGGCAACGCGCCACACGCTCTAGCAGGCCAGAACGTGCCGTCGGGGGATACTGGAAAGATTGGCAAGAAAAACAAGAAGGCGCAAGCACACTCCTCGGGCGCGCACGACCCCGCATCCTCACAGGGAAATCCCGCTTCGCCCGATCAGCTGGACTGCGGCAAGCTGCCAGTCCGCCAGTTTGTTGTCGATCCCAGTGGCAGCGTCAGCGACACAGGCCAGAATCTGGTCGGACCAGCATGTGTCGAAGTATTTTATAACCCAATTCAGAATGCCGTTTTCCTGCAGAGCAGCCTCGCTGTTGTAGCAGGGCCAGATCTCAATAAGGCGCTCTTTGGCGCCGGCGCCCAGGGCGGCGAGATTCCTCAGCAAATCCCGGTCAACAAAAATATTTCTGAAACCTTTCATGACTTATATCAGCAAGAGCAGGAACTCAGACAAATCCTCGATGGCCGAAAGGGAGGATATGGCAGAGCTCTGAACTCGCAAGAGTCGGCCATCGCTGCAATCGCGCAACTCCGAAGTACCACCTTGTTGCTCAGTGCTGAGCAGCAGCCTGCAGCAGTGCGCAATGGGTACAAGGTCCTCCGTGACAAGCTACAAGCCGCAATACAGGCGGGCACGGCCTTTACCCCAACAGACCAAGCGGACAACCGACGGCAGGTGTTGTTGTCCCAGTTTCAGCAATTGGCGAATGACCTGGCGTTCTTCCCACTGCGCTTTTCGGATGCGCCCAAGGTTGATTCCAATTCGATCGCTGCTTGCAACCCAGATCCGACCGCTGGACCGTCGGAAAAGCGGGCTATAGCTTGGGCGGACTGGATTGGTCATTGTAAGGAACAATACGACACCCTGACAAAGCAGGTCGCCGCTGACATTCAAGAGGTCCAGAACTACGGGTCGCCGAGTGACAACGTGAAGCGCCTCAGAGCTAGGCTCGCGATCGTCGAGTACTGGGATTGGATCTTCAGTAACATGGGCCTGCGCAGCAACATGACGAACGCTGAGATTGACGCAGTAGACATAAGCCCGAGCTTCCACGCGTCCAAGCCGGTCCGCTGCGGCAATCTTTTCAACCAAACCGGCAACACAACAGTTAACATTCTGGCCGCAGATCTCACACCCACCCTGGATGGCGGGGCACCCATTATTAAGGCTCAAGGTCCTTTCACGACTGTGACTTGTGCCACTCCGTTTGCTGTCACAGCCGGGGTAGCATTTAGCACTATCCAGCAAAAGGAATTTGCGATAGTGAAAAGCAACGGAGGGCCTGGCAACCCTTCAGTAAACGAATTTCAGTCCCTAAATGATTCCCGTATTCATCCAATGCCCATTGGTATGGTGCATGTGCGTCTCGCTGAATGGGGTAATCACGTTTACGCTTTTCATGGCAGTCTGGGCGTTGCCGGCAATTTTCAAAGTCAGTCCGCCGGTGGTTCCTCAGCGGAGTTCTTGCCTTCTGTCAGTTTTTCCTTCTGGCGCACAATGTTCTTGTCTATCGGCCCACAGATTGGCACCAAGAGTGCTCTAGCCGGAGGGTTCAAGGAAGGAGACCCTGTACCTTCTGACATCACCACGATTCAAGGTCAAGTAAAGCGTTCGTATACCGTGGGGTTCGGCTTTGCACTTACATTCACTAAGCCCTAGGGGAAAAAGGGGAACCGCATGTCATCCAACCCCCTGCCATTCTCGATCAGCCAGCAGGAATGCGGCGAATGGTGTTGGGCAGCAGTCGCAGTGGCGATTGGCGCCTTTTATGAGGACCAAGACTGCCCAGGGCGACAGTGTGAATTGGTAAATCAAATACTGCAACTCTCGAAGGATTGTTGCACGCAGTGTCGGTGCAAGACCGATCCGTTTGATAGTTGCAACCAGCCGCAAAATCTCGCAGACGTACTAGGACAATACAAACACTGTCGCGACGATACAAGCGGAATTGCAGAAATGGAATTTGCTGACGTTCAGAAAGAAATTGATGACGGCCATCCGATTGCAGTGAGTATCACACTGGATGACCCTGCGGCCAGCGGCCACGCGATCGTCATCTACGGCTATTCACAGGACGGAAAGGTTCACATCGCCGACCCGATGCACATCGACACAAATATCACCATGGCTTTCGACGACTTGCTCGCAGGCACTGGTTCAGAATCGCACGGCAAATGGCAAACAGGTTTTCGCACAAAGGGACGCGACGAGTAGTCTCCACGCGCCTCGGAGGTGACGGGGTAGACGCAGATGCAATCAGAACCATGGAAAAACATCCCGCGAAAGTTGCGCCAGAGTATCAGTGAACACCTCGACAGTCATCTGAGCGCCCATTTAGGGCAACGTCACTCCGCCCTCATTCGTGAGGCATTGCCTCAGTCTAGGGTGACGAGGGCCAGGTCGGCCGGGAAGCATCAAATCGTGGCCGGACTCCCGATTTACAGTGCTTCCTGCGGTCAGCTGGCACGGAAGGGGATTGATGAGCTGCAGCCCAGCGGCTGGCTTCTACTTGTCAATTCCGCACAAGGAGTGACCTCGCAGGTGGAAGCCCATGAGAGTGGCAAAGAATTTGTTGTGATTCGCGTTAGCACCGGGGCAATGGTGGACCAACTGAAGAGGGCTTTGCTACGGACCCGCACAATCATCACGCGACGACGAAGTTATAGGTTGGAGTTCCGTGCTCTGAGAATTTCGGCCATGCACATATTTGCTGTGTGGATACATCAATCCCACCGTCCGGAACAGGATGTGTTGATCCCATTCACTGCAAATTTCGCGGGCCTGCGCGAGCAGCGATCTTATAAGAGGAAAAGCGCAGAACGCATGGTCAAAGGGCTTGCGATCTCGATGATTGTTCGCTGGTATGAAAAGCAAACCGCTCACGACGTGTGACGGATCTCGGAACGAAATTCATCTCGCCAAGTCCGGTCACAAATTCCCAACAAGCATTATCTTTAGTGGCGCGACGCCGGGTACTGCACTTCGGGGTGACGGAACACTATGCCTCTCGAAAACCTCGAACTATCTGAGCGGATGGGAATTATACTTTCTATCCTATTTCTCCTCCGATGCTCATTCTTCTTACGACACTCCTTGGCACTCTGTCTTCAATGTTCCGTTCTCGGGCGATGCTTGAGCTCGAGAACTTGGCTCTGCGCCACCAGGTGGGTGTGCTGCAGCGGTCCGCGAGAAAACGCCCGAGATTGACCCCGGCGGACCGCCTTTTATGGGTCGGGCTGTCCCTGTGGCGCGACTGGCGTTCGGCTCTGGCCATCGTCAAGCCAGAAACGGTCGTGGCCTGGCATCGTGCTGGCTTTCGCCGGTTTTGGACCTGGAAGGTGCGGCGCGGCCACCCCGGACGGCCGGTCATTTCTCGCGAGGTTCGCGATCTGATCCGCAGGATGTGCCGGGAGAATCCGAGGTGGGGTGCACCCCGGGTTCACGGGGAGTTGCTCAAGCTGGGCATCGACATCGGCGAGACCAGCGTCAGCAAATACATGGTCCGCTGTCGCAAGCCGCCGTCGCAGACCTGGCGCACGTTCCTGCAGAATCACGCCCAGCAGCTGGTCTCTATCGACTTCTTCACTGTGCCGACCATACGTTTCCAGGTTCTCTATGTGTTTCTGGTTCTGGCCCATGACCGACGGCGCATTTTGCACTGCAACGTGACCGCGCACCCGACCGCGGAGTGGACGGGGCAGCAACTGCGAGAGGCCTTTCCCTTCGACCAACTGCCGCGCTACCTCCTGCGCGACCGCGATGCCATGTTCGGCCCGGACTTCCGAGAACAGGTGCGAGACATGGGCATCCGCGAAGTTCTGTCCACGCCGCGCTCCCCCTGGCAGCGAGCCTATGTGGAGCGGGTGATTGGATCCATTCGGCGGGAATGCCTGGACCATGTGATCGTGTTCCATGAGAGCTCGCTCCGTCGCATCCTCGCTTCCTACTTGGATTACTATCACCGATCGCGAACGCATCTCTC
>Ga0210408_10001958_pt1 | contig 20634 bp, 23 predicted proteins | sample IncBWH4MmetaG_FD_155471 | JGI IMG/M metagenome (GOLD analysis project Ga0210408, IMG submission 155471) | Forest soil microbial communities from Barre Woods Harvard Forest LTER site, Petersham, Massachusetts, United States - Inc-BW-H-4-M | ecosystem: Environmental > Terrestrial > Soil >...
ACGAAGGCGCTCGCCGGCCGATCGTAGACCGCCTCGGGCGTGCCGACCTGGGCGATCCGCCCCGCCTGCAAGATGACGAGCCGGTCCGCCATGGTCATGGCTTCCTCGCGATCATGCGTGACATGGATGGCAGTGACGCCGAGGCGCTGCTGGATCGCGCGGATCTCGTGGCGCATCGTCATGCGGATCTTGGCGTCGAGATTGGACAGGGGCTCGTCGAGCAGCAGGATGCCAGGATCAACCGCCAGCGCCCGGCCGAGTGCGACGCGCTGGCGCTGCCCGCCTGACAGCGCCGTGACCCTGCGCTCCTCGTAGCCGCCAAGGCCCAGCATCGCGAGGAGCGAAGCCACCTTGGCGGCGATCTCGGTCCTGGGGACGCCCCGCAGCTTCAGCCCATAGCCAATGTTCTGCAACACGGTCATGTGCGGCCATAGCGCGTAGGACTGGAACACCATCGCCATGCCACGCTGCTCCGGTGGTAGCAGAGTGAGGTCGCGGTCTCCGACCACGATCGAGCCGGAGCGCACCGGCACGAAGCCGCACAATGAACGCAGAAGGGTGGTCTTGCCGCAGCCGGAAGAGCCCAGGAGAGCGGTGAAGGTGCCGGGAGGGAAGTCGAGACTGACGCCGTGCAGCACTGGCGTGCCGCCATAGGCGACATGCAGGTCGCGCACCCGGATGGCGGCGCCGGCGCACGACACGGCTTGCGTTTCCGCCTGCACGATATCCGTTCCCTCCATGCCGATCTAATTTGCGAAATGGAATGTTCTTCCATTCCGCCACCGGCTTGGAATAAACGTAACGATCCGTAGCCTGCTGATGCAACAAATTTGTGAACCCATGCCTGCCAACGTGCGATCGATCTGGCCCTTGCCAAACAGCGACGACGAAGCCTTCCTCTCGTTGTCGATCCGTGATCTCGCGGCGCGCTTCGGCACGCCGGTCGCCATCGAGGCTGTTGGACGATGACGCCGGCAGAACTCGAATTGCGGCGCTATGCTGTCCAGGGCCTTGTCGCCGAAGCCGCGCACCTGGCGCTGGACTATTTCGGCAAGCAGGAAAGCCTCGGCGTCACCATGAAGGGCGCTCAGGACTGGCTGACCGTTGCCGACGGAGCAGTCGAGGGCTTCCTGCGCCAGCGGCTGGCCGTGCTCTTCCCGAGCGACACGGTGATCGGCGAGGAGGGCGGTGGCGCGACGAGTGATACGGTCTGGATCATCGATCCGATCGATGGCACCTCGAACTTCGCCCGCGGCGACCGTAACTGGTGCATCTCCATCGGATTCCTGCTGAACCGCGTCCCCACGATCGGGATCGTGGCCGCACCGGCACTGGACGAGCTCTATGTCGCCCAGCGCGGAAAGGGCGCGACGCTGAACGGGCAGCCGATCGCCGTCTCGGGTGCCGAGGACCTCAAGCGCGCCTGTGTCGAGCTCGGCTGGTCGACCCGCATTCCCTTCGAGCGCTACCTTACCGTCCTGCAGCGCGGCTACGCCGCCGGCTGCTCGGTCAAGCGCTCTGGCTCGGGCACGCTCGGGCTCTGCCATGTCGCGAACGGGCGCACCGACGCCTATGCCGAGCTGCACATCAATGCCTGGGACGTCGCGGCCGGCATCGTGATCGCCAGCGAGGCGGGCGCCTCGATCAATGATTTCTTCGCTGGCGACGGCATCAGCAAAGGAAACCCGATCCTCTGCTCCACGCCCGCGCTTATCCCCCAACTACGCGAAATCGCGGGAATCTCTTGAGCCGGTGAATGCGGAGACTTCGATGGCCTCAGAGTTCAACGTCCACGACGCGGCCGGCTATGAGCAGCTCATGGGGCGCTGGAGCCAGAGACTCGCGCCTCTATTCATCGACTTCGCGGGGGTTGATGAGGGCGAAAAAATTCTCGACGTCGGCTGCGGTACCGGTAGCTTGACCTTGGCGCTCGCCAGGGCCGCCGGACTCAGCGAGATTGTCGCGATCGACTATTCGCCGGTGTTTGTCGAGGAAGCGATGCGGCGTACCACCGACACGAGAATAAAAGTGCAGCAGGCGGATGCCTGCGCGCTGCCCTTCGAAAGCGGGACGTTTGACCGCGCCTTGGCGCTGCTCGTGCTCCACTTTGTTCCGGACGCCGGCAAGGCAGTTACCGAGATGCGCAGAGTCGTACGGCCAGGTGGAGTGATCGCGGCAGCCGTGTGGGACCATCTCGGCGGCATGCCCGGCATGCGCATGATGGTCGACACCGTAGCGGCGCTCGGCGAACCGGGGCGGCAGCTGCGAGCTCGCTATTGCTTCCAACCGATGATGCAGCCGGGCGAAATGAAACAGACTTTTGTCGAACGGGGTCTCGTGGATGTAACGGAAGTGCAGCTGATGATCCGCATGGATTACCTGAGCTTCGACGATTACTGGGCGCCGATTGCTGCAGGCGAGGGGCCGCTCGGCAAGTATGTGGCAACGCTCGACGCTTCTGAGCGAGCGCGCACCGACGCCGCCGTGCGCGATGCTTACGAGGCCGGCCGGCCCGATGGCCCGAGGTCGTTTGCGAACGTCGCCTGGGCCTGTCGAGGTATGGTTCCTTGACCGGCGGCCAGCGCGGCTTTTCCTGGCGTCGGAGGCCGAAGCAGCTTGCGCGACCGACATCAAATCGGCATGGTGGGCGAGATCATCTCGGAATCCTGGGCGAGATCATTTGGTACACCCCGGCGGGATCATCGCAATCCGCGTTAGCGCTGCGGCCGGCATACCCAGATAGCTGCGGACACGTTGCAGCGGCAGAGTCGGCCGCCTTGGGCCAACAGCCGACTTCGAAAATGGAAGAAGCCGCTGATTGAAGCAGCCTTACTGCATTACGATTGGCGTCAGGATTGCTGCGACAAAGATTTGCCAAACAGCTTAGGACGAGCACAATATTTGCTCCCTTCCAGGCACTCAATCGCGCTCTCGTATTGAAGGTCCAAATACGATAGCCGGCTGCATGCAGTTGCTTCGAGTCGTGTTGCAGTGCGGAGCCTCTTCGCATCGCTGCAACCCTGAGGTAACGTCACGACCAAGCTGCGCGGGGGCGGGCCGAAGCCCCGACATGACTGTGCGCGGCGCACAAGCCGTCGGCAGGCAAGGGAGGCTTCGATGTCCGAGGACACGCTTCCACGGCGCAGATTCCTGCTTGGCGCAGGGCTTGCGGGAACCGCGATCGCAGCAGGTCTTGCCGATCCGGTCGAGGCGCAGCAACAACCAACGACGCCCCCCGCGATAGCCCCATCGGCACGGGCGCAGGAGGTGGAGCCCTTCGTCACCCTGACCGCGTCGGAGGCGGCCTTCATCGTCGCCGCGGTCGACACGCTGATCCCCGCCGACGAACTGTCGCCGTCGGGCAGCGACTGCGGCGTTGCCGTCTTCATCGATCGGCAACTCGGCAGCGCCTGGGGCGGCGGCGCAAAAATGTATCGCGCCGGCCCCTTCGTGCGGGGCAAGCCCGAACAGGGCTATCAACTGCCGCTGACGCCACGCGAGTATTTTGCGGCCGGAATTGCCGCGGCCAATGCATGGACGCGCAAGGCCTATGGGGGGAAGGATTTCGATCGGCTCGCGCCGGCCGATCGCGTCGCGGCGCTGCAAGCCATGGAGGACGGCAAGGCTGCGTTCGAGCATGTCGACGCGCGTGCATTCTTCGCCCAACTGCTCGCGATCACGCAAGCCGGCTTCTTCGCCGACCCGATCTATGGCGGCAATCGCGACAAGATCGGCTGGAAGCTGCTCGGCTTCCCCGGCCTGCCCGCCACCTATGCCGACAAGGTCGATGCATACCGCGACAGGCGTTATGTCGCGGATCCGCAATCGATCGCCGACTTTTCGTAGAGCGAGGCGGCGATGGCGACCAAACTGAGAGACGTCGATGCGGTCGTGGTCGGGATGGGCTTTTGTGGCGCGATCCTGTCTCGTGAGTTGACCAAGGCTGGCCTCAACGTGGTTGGACTCGAGCGCGGCGCTGATCACAATCCGGCGGAGGAGTTTTCGCTGACACGGCTGCGCGACGAGCTACGCTATGCGGTGCGGCTCGAGCTGATGCAGGACAATTCGATCGACACCATCACCTTCCGCAACGCGCCCGACGAGCGTGCGCTGCCGATCCGGCGCTTCGGCGCCTTCCTGCCCGGCGAGGGCGTCGGCGGCACCGGCATGCACTGGGGCGCGCTGCACTGGCGCTTCCTGTCCACCGACTTCCGCATCAGAACTGCGCTCGCGGAGAAATACGGCGCCGAAGCCATTCCGGACACGATGGCCATCCAGGACTGGCCGCTGAGCTACGACGAGCTCGAGCCTTGCTATGATCGTTTCGACAAGCTCTGCGGGGTATCGGGACAGGCCGGAAATCTCCGCGGCACGCTGATCGAAGGTGGCAATCCCTTCGAAGGCCCCCGTAGCGACGATTATCCCAACAAGCCGATCAAGACCGCCGCCGGGCCTGCGATGTTCGGCGATGCGGCCAGGAGCCTCGGCTATCATCCATTCCCAGTGCCGACGGCAACGTCCAGCGCCCCTTACGTGAACCCGGAAGGGATTACGCTCGGTCGTTGCGAATATTGCGGCCACTGCAACCGGACCGCCTGCGAGGCGAATGCGAAAGCCTCACCCAATGTCAACATCATGCCGGTGCTGCGCGTCGAGCCGAAATTCGAATTGCGCACACGCGTGTTCGTGACGCGACTGGTCTATGACAAACAGGCCAGACGCGTGACCTCCGTGGTTTATTCCGACATGACGACCGGCGAGGAATATGAGCAGCCGGCGGGCCTGGTGGTGTTGTCGTCCTTCGTGTTCGGCAATACCCAGCAATTGCTGCTCGCCGGCATCGGCGAGCCCTACGATGTCAGGACCGGCAAGGGCGTGGTCGGCAAGAATTACTGCTACCAGTTCGAGGCCGGCGGCGAAGCCTTCTTCGAGGGCCGCGAGTTCAACCCGTTCATCGGCGCGCCTGGCATGGCCACCGCGATCGACGATTTCAACGGCGAAAATTTCGACCATTCCGATCTCGGCTTCTTCGGCGGCGGCTACATCGCCTGCCTCAATGGCGGCGCGCCGCCGATCGGAGGCCGCGTGCTGCCGAAAGGGGAGCCGCGCTGGGGCGTCGGGTGGAAGCAGGCGGAAGCGAAATGGTACCGCTGCAACACGAGGTTCAACACGCAAGGCTCGGTCTATGCCCACCGCGACAATTTCATGGATCTCGATCCCACCTACAAGGATGCGCTGGGGCGGCCGCTGCTGCGGTTGACCTACAATGCCACCGAGAACGACCACAAGATGTCGCGCTACCTGGTCGAAAAGCTCGAAGGCGTCATCAAGGCGATGAAACCAACCCACTATGAGGTGCACAACCGGCCGAAGAATTTCACCATCGTGCCCTATCAGTCCACCCACTGCACGGGTGGCACGATGATGGGCTCGGACCCTGGGAACAGCGTGGTGAACCGCTATTTGCAGGCCTGGGACGCACACAATCTGTTCATCCAGGGCGCCTCCGTTTTCCCGCAGCAGCACGGCTACAATCCGACCGGCACGCTCGGTGCGCTGGCCTATTGGTCGGCCAAAGCCATCACGGAACAATATCTCAAAAGCCCGGGTCCGCTGGTGCATGCGTGACCGGACGAATGATCCGAAAAGGATATCCATGAGTATTTCGGCCCTGCGCGCTGGAGCGGGCGTGCTTTTTCTATTCACGCTGATGACGGATCATGTCGGCGCCGCGGATGCTGAACATGGCAAAGCGCTGTTTGCGCCCTGCGCCGCCTGTCACTCCGAGCGCTCCGACGCACTCGGCCCGAATCTCAAAGGCGTGTTTGGCCGGCCATCGGCCGCGCTCCTGGACTTCCGCTATTCCAATCCGATGAAGCGCGCCAACCTCGTGTGGGATGAGGACAATCTGCGCGCCTACATTCACGATCCGCAAGCAAAGGTGAAGGGCAATCGCATGCCCTATGCCGGTATGAGCGATCCGGACGACGTCGACGACGTCGTCGCCTATCTCAGGACGCTGAAATAGTCGGTTGGTTGGCACTTAACGGATTGCAAAGTCCGCTGGGGTCGATAGCGGCCGTCGCCACTGAAAGGAACGCACGCTCGAGAACCGGATGGCCCGCTGGTTCGAGCGCCTGGATTCTCCTCAAAAGGTTACGAAAATTTTAGCCCGCGGACCATTCACGATGGCGGGTAATGGAAGTGGCTTTGTTTACGATGGCGCCACTGACCGATTCTTGCCGAGTGTAAGACCGTGACCACAAACTTGTCAGCCGTCGAACCCGTCGAGCCCCTCGTCTCGCCGGCGACTCAACATCTCCGGCGCGGGCAGAACCAGGCCGAGGCCGGCGCCACCGCTCAGGCTGGGTGCAATGCTGCCGGCAGGGGCTCCGCTGTTTCTCCCAGTGAGATGATAGCCCGCCTGCACACCAAGCTCGGCAATGCCCATATGCGGTGCGGCCATCTCAACCTGGCGTCCGGGAACTACAAGGCCGCGCTGCGGCTCGCGCCTCATCTCACATCCTCTTGGTACGATCTCGGCGATGTGAATCTAAGGACAGGCAGGGCACAGGATGCCATTCCGCTTTACCTTCAGCTCTGAAGCTGACACCAACGCATTGGGAGACGCGCACCGGGCTCGTCGAGGCTCTGATGGCGACCAAGCAATATGCGGCGGCCCGAGCGCTGCTGCAGGAATTGCTCGCGGAACGGCTGCAGGACGGCTGGATTCAGTATCAGCTCGGCAAGGTCTGCTTCGCGCTGAATGAGATACAATCCGCGATCCGGCATTTCGAACAAGCGATGGCGCTCGATCCGAACGATATCGACAGCCGCTACTGGATCGGCGGGATCAAACAGGCGATGGGTGACATCGATGCCGCAGAGGCCGCTTACGCAATAGCCACGCAGATCCGGCCGCTGGTCCGGCGGCAGGCGATCAAGAGCCCGCCAGATTTTCGCTTGCTGGCACTTTACGCGCCCTTTAACGGCAACATACCAATCCAATACCTCTTCAAGGATACGACCTATGACATCGATACGCTGGCGTTTTTCGGTCCTGACGAGCCCGATTGCTCCTCACTCGGGGACATCGATGTCATATTCAACCTGATTTCGGATGCCGACCAGGCCGAAGCGATACTGCCTCCGGCTGGGCGTCTCGCAGAAAAGCTCGGCAAGCCTGTTCTCAACGCCCCCAGCAAGATCCTGCGCACGACTCGTGATGCGGTGGCCGATCTGCTGAGGGGTATCCCTGCCTGCCGTGTTCCCCGGATCCTGCGCCTCGGTGCCGGCGCTGACGTCTCCGTCGCGGCGCTTGAGGCGCTTCTGCCATTCAGGTTTCCGGTCCTGGCCCGGCCAGCAGGAACTCATGGCGGTGACGATTTCGAAAAAATCGAGAACCTCGATGAGCTCGCGCGCTTTCTCGCGGGCCGTCCAAGGGACGACTGCTACGTCATCGAATATATCCACTACGCCTCCCGTGACGGTCATTTCCGCAAGTATCGCTTCATCTTCATCGGTGAAGAGATGCTGCCCTACCATCTTGCGATCGGAAACGACTGGAAGGTGCACCACGTCTCGACCGATATGGCCAACCAGCCCTGGATGCAGCGGGAGGAAGCGGCATTCCTCGCCAATCCCGCCACTGTCTTCAACGCTGCGCATTATCAGGCGCTGCGCGTGGTACTGGAGCGCTTCGGGCTCGATTATCTCGGCGTCGATTGCGGGCTCGATCCAGACGGGCATCTTGTTGTCTTCGAGGTCAACGCCTCGATGCTGGTTCACGACGACAACGCGGAGTTTCCCTATAAGGACCCCTTTGTCCGGGTCATCAAGAACGCTTTCGACGCAATGCTGCGAGACCGCGCCGGCCGCAGCCAGCCGACCCGGCTTTCGGACGGGCCGTCGCCGTAGCGCCGTCTCCACGTGCTCTTAGGGCGCTGCGGCTTGGATGCGACGCTGGCCCCTCCCTAGGGCCAATTCCGGACTCATGCAGCGCGGCAAGTCGTACCTCATCAGTTATCCTCGTCGGCGTGCATCCACAGGCAGTTGTCCTGGTTCGGGCCGCGCTGGCCAATCTGCGGGCCGCAGAACCGGCCTGGCCCCCTCATCCAACGATCTGCGTTGTCGACCGGCGAGGGCGACGCGGGTGCGAACGGGCTACCCGCAGACCTACGGTAGGTTTCGAACGGCCCGGCAATATGGACCGCGAAGGCGCTATCGTTGACGCCGTTTTCGACGTTCTGCGTTTCTTTGATACACGCGCGGCCGACGATCTGGTCACGCCCGCCTGGAAGCTTCAGAGCTGGCCAACCCCGATGCGTCCGCGGCTCAACGATATTCATACAATTTCCAGGTCCTTGCAACGGCGGTCTGGGGATCGACGGCCTCGTGGCCGACAGGTCTGCCTATGGATACCGTCAGCCAGTTGCGCCAGCGGATGATCGAGGACATCAACGCGCGCAAGCTCGGTGCGGGCATGCAGAGGGGCCACGTTCACCGCTGCAAGCGGTTCACTGAGTTTCTCAAATGGTCACCCGACACGGCGACAGAAGGACATCCAGCGGTTTCAGTTGCATCTTTCCGAGACGGGCATGAGCATCTGCAATCGCAACCGTATCATGACCGGGATCAAGTTCTCGTTGCGCGTGACACTGCGGCGGCTCGACCTCGCGGCCGAGATTTATCATAGCCGCGAGCCCCGGAAGATTCCGCAGGTAATGAGTCCGGACGAGACGCGTCGCGTGCTGGCCGTTGCCACGAGCCTCAGGGCCCGCGCAGCACTCAGTCTTTGCCATGGGTGCGGCCTGCGTGCCGGCGACGTGGTCCGCCTGAAGGTCAAGCATATCGACGGCGCGCAGAAGATCATTCGCATCGAGCAATCCAGGGGCCGCGGGGATCGCAATGTCGTGCTGTCGCCGGAGACGATCGATCTGTTACGGCAGTGGTGGAAGGCGCGCCGAGGTTTCGATGCACACACGGAAGAACCGGATCGATCGGTGACAAGCGCCATCGGCTACCAAGTTGTTGGAGGAGGCGAGGCGGTCAACTCGCGTACTTGCGTCCCCAATTTCGCATGGCACCCACAATCGGGCCGAGGTCGCGCCCCTTCTCGGTCAGCACGTACTCGGCCCGCGGGGGACTCATCGAATAGAACCGCCGCGCCACGACGCCATTCTGCTCGAGCGCCCTGAGGCGCTCCGACAATGTCGTTGGAGCAATGCCGTCCAGCGAGTCCTGCAAGTCCTGAAAGCGTCTCGCACCGTGCTGGAGGAGGTCGCGCAGGATGAGGCAAGTCCAGCTCGATCCAATGACGCTGAGTGTGTAGGCCACCGGGCCTTCGGCGGGCTTTTGCTTCGGCATGGTTCCATTTTAACAAGCAATCACGGTTTTGGCAATTGACTACCAAAATAATAGTGACACATTATTTGGATAGTCACAACAATTAATGGAGTTTAACGATGACACCGCTCGTCCCCGAATATCTCGTGACGTTCGAGGCGGCCGTTCGGCCCCTCGTGGCGGCTATTGCACTCGGCCTCATCTGGATCGGTGCCACACGCATGGAAGGACCCGCACAGTCACGTTATGCAACCGCGGGTGCCCTGTCGGTGGTTCTCATTGCCTGGCTGGCGGTCGCTCAGTACTTGGGCTCGGCAAATGCGTATTTCGCGACCAGCGAGAACGCAGTGCCGACCTTGCTGTTCGGTTTGCTGATCCCGCTGATGATTGCTGCCGCGGGCCTGCGGCTGTCGGGAAGCATTGCAGGCCTCGTCTCCGCGATACCGCTCCATTGGATCGTGGCGGCCCAGGTCTATCGCGTCGGAGGTGGAATTTTCCTCGTCCTTTGGGCGGACGGTCGCCTGCCCTGGCAATTCGCGCTGCCTGCAGGGATTGGTGACGTCATGACCGGTTGCTTTGCGGTCGTCGTGGCAGTCCTGCTGGCGCAAAAGGCACCAGGCGCTCTGAGGGCGGCCTACAGTTGGTGCCTTTTTGGTATCGCCGACCTCGTCGTGGCGGTGACCATGGGGGCAATGACGTCCCCGGGACGGGCCCACCTCTTGGCCCTCGATGCGCCGAACCTTCTCATTTCATCCTATCCGCTGGTGATGGTCCCGACTTTCGCGGTCCCGCTGGCCCTCATGCTCCATGGCCTGGTCCTGTGGCGGCTGAGGCGGGAGAGCGCCTCGACGGGCCGGCTGGCCGCGGCGTGATCAACGCCGGCGAGGGCGGCCCGGTGCCGCCCTCGTCCAACCATCGATCAAAGTATAAGTCAGGGGCTGAAACCCGCTGAGTTTGCGGGATTTGCTTCGGTTTTTCCATTCGGTTGCGAACAGAACGTAGGGCTACATGTCAATGCTGGTGGCCGACACGGTTCATCGGATCACCCTTCTGGCAGCCTTGCGCCGCGTACGCCGCTTCGTGGGATTGCTGGCATTCAAGGCTCGCACAATGCCGATGCGGGCGGGTAGCGTATCCCCATCGTGATCGACCACCAGAAGCAAGGCCTGCACCGCTGCCTGCCATTCGGGCCGGTCCAGCGTCGCCTTCGGGAGCGTCTGGACGAATTCGCCGGCATCACGAAGGCTGCGCAGCACGCGTCCGTCCTGGAGCTCAATCGGATCGCGGAAGAATTGCTGCCAACTCATCGGAGCGCGTCCCATGCGGCGAGGAAGGCGATCTTGGCCTCTTCAAGGATTGATGTCCTATCCGTCTCCCGCTCAAGCGTTTCTGCTCTCGGCTGCGTCATGTCTGTGCCCCCTCTGGAAGGCAGAGGCTCGACTTCTCGCGGGATAATTCCTACGGGATCCTATGTGACCGTCCCCGCAATTCCCGTAGTTCACCGGGCTTGCGCGTCGCCGAAGCACGGTCGCACAAGAAATCGAACGCTCGCTCAACGAAAGTGAGGCGGAGCGGCCGCCGTGACGCGCCGGCGCCGATCAAATAGAAGGCAGCGGCCGAAAGGTGCAGCGCTCTGGCGCCGTACCTTTGAACCATCTTGCAGTTGACTCGTACCTAACAACGCTGGCTACGGCTTCTGTTTGACCAGGCAGAGCCATTGGAAGTGGTTGGCAGGGGCCGCCCGATTTCAGGCTACCGGGCGGTCCCGCGCCAAGCGTGCCCGGACGGGCTGGCGTGCCCGGGCATCAGAGCCGGATACTATCCGCTCGGTTAAATACCGTACCAAAAACTGAGAACACTGAATACGGCAATCTATCGGGCTGGACCATTTCCAGTGACGATCAGGGTGTGGGGCTTCGCGCAGCGGTTGACCTGCACGATCGCCCAAGCTTGCGAGGTCGCCCAAGAAAGATACCAAGAAAAGAGCCATACCGGCAAAATCAGGCGAACGACGACGAAGACAAAGATGCAAGTCAAGCCCGTCGTCGTTGACGAAAATGAACGTTGGCGGATGGGAGCGGACGTTCGACTGGTGCCCCTGCAAGGCTACTGCCTCGGCGCATTGATGGCCTTTATCACGGCCGCTCGCCATGAGGTCGATGCCGCCGTTGCTTATCACGGCGGCGACACGGAAAAATACCTCGGGGAAGTCGGCAGCTTGCGCGCCCCATTACTGATGCACCTTGGCGAGGAGGACGAAGTCATCTCAAAGACGGCGCAAGCGCAGATCAAAGCGGCGCTGGCAAGAAAGCCGAACGCAACGGTTTATAGCTATCCCGGTCAGCGTCACGCCTTCTCTCGGCATAACGGGGCGCACTACAGCGCCGCGGCAGCAACGCTCGCCAATGGGCAAACCAAAGAATTTCGACGTCGACATCTGCGGTGACGATCGGTGGCTTCGACCGCTTCGGGCGACGTAGCTGGTTTCGCTAGAGGCGGATACGTAATGGCCTGTAGCTAGGAAATCCTTCCCAACATCAGGAGGCAGCAAATGTCTAAGCCAATCAAACCAAGCATCGTTTTCTGAGTTGCAGGCGCCTCCGGCTCCGAAAGGTCATCCGCGAACCGATGGGCTTAAATAGTGACAAGCGGCTGCGAAGCGTTGCGTATGTTTTGCGGTGTTTGTCCGAAGGTGCGCAGGAAGCTACGGCGCATCCGCTCGCGATCGCCGAATCCGGTTGCACGGGCGATCTCTTCGGCAGACAGTCGGCCCTGCTCGAGCATTAGTCTGGCGGCTTCGAGCCGGAGATTTTCGATCGCCTTGGCGGGCGACTGTCCGGTCTCAGCTCTGAACACGCGGGTGAACTGGCGCGGACTGAGACGCGCAGCTTCAGCAAGTTTGTCCAAGCTTAGCGGCTCGTGAAGGTTCTGTCTTGCGTAGGCAAGCGCCATTTGTACACGATCGGATTTAGCGTCGAGCTCAAGCATTGCTGAATGCTGTGATTGGCCACCTGCGCGTCGGTGATAGACGACCATGGTCCGTGCGACAGCTCGCGCGATGTCTTGCCCCATGTCCCGCTCGATAAGTCCGAGCGCCAAATCGATGCCGGCCGCCATTCCGGCTGAGGTCCATACCGGGCCATCCGCAATAAAGATGCGGTCCATCTCGACCCTGACTCTCGGAAAGCGCTGCTGAAGCTCTTGAGCGGCGGCCCAGTGTGTCGTCGCCCGCCGACCATCGAGCAGCCCGGCCTCTGCCAAAGTGAAGGCTCCGAGGCAAATGGAGGCGATCCGCCTCACGCTGGCCGCTGCTTCGCGCAGGAAGGCAACTGTGCGTGGCGTTGGCAACGCGATCTCGCCGGTGGCGCCGACGAGCAGCGTGTCATATGAGTGTTCCCCCATGGACTCGGTATCCACGGTCCCGCCCAGCGAATTCGCTATCCGCTTTCCACTCTCGGAGATCGTAAAATCTCTCCTTCGCAACGAAGTTGGCGGTCTCGAATGCGGCAACAGGTGCAAAGCTCAGCACGCTGAAGTTAGCTGGCAGGAACAATCCGACGCGAGGAGCGGCTACCTCCCGATACAGTTTCGGAAAAGGCAGAGATCGCCTGCCATCCGCCCCAGAACTTATAGCACATCGACAACATAAAGTCGCATGGCGTGATTGCTGCCAAGCAGCATCGCGCTGGCGAGCGGGGCCTCATAGCCATGGCTCGAAAAGCAGCTTCTCTGACTTAGGAGATCGGCCGTCGCGCAGTCTAAAACACTGGTGCGAGCATGAATCCGGCAGAGCCCGTGCCGGATACTCCACGTTTCGCAAAAATAGAGGTTGCGATGGCGAAGGCCGGATCGACGTATCGCGCAGTACAGGTGCTCAGCCCGGGCAAGCTCGAACTGACAGAGAAGCCATTGCTGGATCCGAAGCCCGGCCATGTCCGCGTTCGCCTTGAGGCGTGCGGGGTCTGCCATTCGGATTCCTTCACCGTCGAAGGTGCGTTTCCAATCGAATGGCCGCGCGTCCCGGGTCACGAGGTGGTGGGGCGCATTGATATGGTCGGCGCCGGTGTGGAAGGCTGGAAGGTCGGCCAGCGCGTCGGCATCGGCTTTCTCGGCGGCAGCTGCGGTCACTGTGGACCCTGCCGCGACGGGAACCTCGCGACCTGCCGGAATCAGAAAATCACGGGTGTCCACCATGACGGCGGCTATGCCGAGGTGATGATCGCCAAGGCCAACGGTTTGATGTCGGTGCCCGACGATCTCTCATCCGTTGACGCCGCGCCGCTGCTGTGCGCAGGCCTGACCACCTTCGGCGCATTACGTAATGCGCCCGCAAAAGCGGGCGACCTTGTCGCCGTCCTCGGAATCGGCGGGCTTGGCCATCTTGGCTTGCAATATGCCCGCCACATGGGCTTCGAAGTGGCCGCAATCGGACGAGGGGCTGACAAGGCGGAGTTGGCCGGAAACTTGGCGCCCATCACTACATCGACAATAGCGTCGGCAGTTCGGCCGACGCCTTGCTGGCTCTGGGCGGCGCGGCAGTCGTCTTAGTAACAAGTTCCTCCGGGGGAAGGACCGTCTCGGACACCGTCAAGGGTCTCCGGCCGGGCGGAGTCGCAATTGTCCTTGGCGCGGGCCCTGAGCCAATTGAGGTTACGGCCACAGACCTGCTGTCGGGCGGCCGCAAAATCGAGGGCGCGCTCACGGGCACCCCGGCGACCGGAGAGGCGACTCTCAGGTTTAGCGTCCTGAGCGGGGTCACTCCAATGATCGAGACGATGCCGCTCGAGCGGGCGCCGGAGGCTTACGCGAAAATGATGACCGGCAAGGCACGGTTCAGGATGGTTCTCACCATGGCGTGAGGCTGCGTAGCGACAACAGCAAAGCGAGACATGATCATGAGCGACGATCGTCCACAACGACCGGAGAGTTTGACGGGTGGCTGCATGTGCGGCGCTGTCCGCTACGCCGTTGCAGAAGAGCCCGTCGCTACCGGCCTTTGTCATTGCAACCGCTGCCGGCCGCAATCGGGGAGCGCCTTCTCGACGGTCATTTTCGTGCACCGCAATGCGATAACGATCGCCGGCGAGACGGCCGTGTTCGACGATGTCGGGGCGAGCGGGCTCAGGGTGTTGCGTCGCTATTGCCCACGCTGCGGTTCGCCGATGACAACCGAGTCCGACGCAACGCCCGATATCCTCTTTGTCAAGGCTGGAAGCATCGACTCCAACGAGTGGTACCACCCTGACCTGGAAATGTTCGTCGGGCGACGCAGGCCGTGGGTCAGTCCAGTCGCTGGCGCCGCGCAGTTCGATGGCAATCCAACCTTTTGAGGGAGGCTTCGTTGAACCCGTTCCAGAACATCTATGACGCACAGAAGTCCTATTTCGAGACGGGCGTCACGCGCGGCTATGCGTGGCGCGTCGAACAGCTCGATCGGATGGCCAGGCTGCTTTCCGAGAACGAAGCGGCGCTCCAGAAGGCGGTGGCCGCGGATTTCAAGACCGCTAGCCAGGAGTTCGTGTTCGAGACTGCGGCCCCGCTGGGCGAAACGCAATTCCAGAAGAGCCAGCTCAAGGCCTGGATGGAACCGGTAGAAGCGCCGCTGCCGAAATTCCTCGTTGAGACCGGTCACAAGGCCTTCGTCTATCGCGATCCTTATGGCGTGACGCTCATCATGGGGCCGTTCAATGGGCCGCTGACGCTGCTCATCCGGCCGGCGCTCGCCGCACTCGCAGCTGGCAACACGTGCATCCTCAAACTCTCGGAGCGGCTGGACGCGACCTCCGCGCTGCTGATGGATCTGATCCCACGCTATTTCGATCTGCGCGCGGTAAGCGCCGTGGTAGGAGACGGCAACGAAGTAACGGAGCTTCTGAAACTCCCCTTCGACTTCATCTTCTTCACCGGCAGCACCAAGGTCGGCAAGATCGTCATGAAGGCAGCGGCGGAGAATCTGACGCCGGTGCTGTTAGAACTCGGGGGCCAAAACCCGGCGTTGGTGGACGAGACCGCCAACATCCGCGACGCCGCCAGGAAAATTGTCTGGGGCGCCATGGCTTGGGGCGGGCAGTGGTGCACCTCGCCAGGATACGCCTATGTCCACGAATCCGTCGGCGACGCTTTTGTCGCCGAGGCCAAAAAGGCCGTGATCGATCTTTACGGGGGCGATCCGAGCACAAATCCGGATTATTCTCGAGTGATCAGCGCGCGCGAAGTGTCCCGACTGGCGGGACTTATCGATCCGGCGAAGGTCGCCGCAGGCGGACGATCAGATCCCGACGCGCGATATCTCGATCCGACGATCCTCTATCCCGTTACATGGGATGATCCGATCATGGAAGATGAGGTGTTCGGTCCGATCTTGCCGATTGTTACCTACCGCACTCTGGATGAAGCCCTCACCCGCATCGCCACCACGCCCCATCCTCTCGCAGCCTTCGTTTTTGGCCGCGACCGGAAGACGATCGACAGGTTCGTCGGTGAACTCTCTTACGGCGGCGGCGCGGTGAACCAGGTCAACATCCATCTGTTCATCGAATCGATGCCATTCGGCGGAACCGGCGCCGCAGGTATTGGCCACTACTACGGCAAATACGGGTTCGACATGCTGACTCATGCCAAGTCAATGCTCGTTGCGCCACCCGACGTAGCGATCGACCACCTCTTTCCGCCGTACACGAAGGCGAAGAATGAAGCGCTGACGCTTTGGTTCGAATATTGAGAGACGATGTGAGATTCCGGGCGCCGCGCTCGGCTCAAGCCGACGGTGCCCAAGAGTTGGTCAAAGGAGAACGAAATGACGCAAACGATCGAGGAAAAGAACAAGGCTTTCGTGTTAGAGGCTTTTGAAACGCTCTTCAACAAGAGGGATTATGTCGCCGCGGAGCGCTTCTGGTCTTCGAACTACATTCAGCACAGTGCGCACATTCCGCCCGGACGCGAGGGACTCTTCAACACGATCAAAGGGCTCCCCGATGGCCTCCGTTACGAGAATGGTCTTATGGTTGCCAATGGCGATTATGTGGTGCTTTACGGCCGGTTTAGCGGCATCGGCCTGCCGGTGAACTGGATCGTGGCGGATATCGTGCGCCTCGAGAATGGCAAACTGGCCGAGCACTGGGACGTCATCCAGGACGAGGCGAAAAAGGAGGCGTCCCGCAGTGGCTTGCCCATGTTCGGTGACAAGTTTCCTGCCTGAAAGCCGCGGTGAAGCGAACACGAAATCACGTCCGACCAAGTCTTCGCCCACTAGGGGATGGCCTACGCTCCGTCCTAATAAGTGGGGTTTTTGACCTCACTCTGCGATAACACATGTGCATATTCGCTAAGGTCAATCGCGATCTCTATACTGCGGATAATGACCTGCTCTCATTGTGCAGCCGGTTATACAACTGGTGGAAACGCCCCGAGGGCTGGGGCGTCTGGCACCGCGATCAGAAGGCGAAATCAATGACAACAATAAGCGCGATGCGCCTGGCTTCGCTGGTCACTGCAATCAATGTCCTGGTCGCGAGCGGTTTTTCCATCGCGGCGATCTTCCGTCCGGAAGCCGTGGTGCCCGCCGGCTCCATTCCAACACAGGCGTCGTTGCTATTAGCCATGTACGCGGCGGCGCGCACAATTCCGCTGGCTTTGTTCGCATTGGCGGCAATCTACAAACGAGCAACGTCTGCGTTGCTGATCCTGGGCACGCTCGCAGGCGCCGTGCAATTGCTGGATGCCGGAATCGGTCTGTTTCAGCATGATCTGGGGAAATTCGCTGGGCCGCTTTTTATTGCCGTCCTCCAATTCTTCGCGGTGTATCTGCTTCACAGATCCGTGCGGACGTCGGCACCGCTCTTGTGAGACCGCCGAGCCGATCGCCGGCGTGTGATGGACCTCGAGGAATGCGCGCGCGATGTCGCAGCCGGTCGGTCGATGCCGTAGAGCATTGAGGGTTGCGGCTCTCGAGACCATCGTAGGAATCGGGCGCTGCCTGGCCTCGCTTTGAGCCGGCGTTCAGCTAAGCGCGCAGTCGATTCCGAAAGTCAGCTTTTGAGCGCAAAGCGGACATTAGCAAACCATCGCCGCGTGAGCACCGTGCTGGACCTGCCGGACAGCAGCCTTTAAGTAACCTCCATGGACGCAGCAACCGACGCGCCGCAATCGCGCTATTACCACTCCCAGGGGCTAAGGCTTCATTTCACCGACTGGGGTAACCCGCAGGCCCCGCCGTTGCTCCTGGTTCATGGAGGTCTCGATCATTCCCGCAGCTGGGATCATCTGGCGCGCGCCTTGCGGCGCGACTTTCATGTCGTGGCGCCCGACCTTCGTGGGCATGGCGAGTCTGAGTGGGCGACCGGCAGCAGCTACAGCCTGGCTGACCATGTCTACGATCTGACGGGTCTGGTGAAGGCTGCAGGCTTCGAGAGCGTGTCGATCGTCGGCCATTCCATGGGCGGCATGGTCAGCCTGACCTATGCCGGTGTGTTTCCGGAAAAGGTATCCCGCCTGGTTGTGCTTGACGGCGTGACCAATTATCCGGCGAGACGAGTGAAGCCCGCTGACATCAGAATCGGCGAGTGGATCAGCGATCTCGACAAACTGGCGCAACGGAAAATCCACCGTTATGCGTCGGTCGCCGATGGGGCAGAGCGAATCCTTTATCGCAACCGGCATCTTACGCGCGAGCAGGCCATGCATCTGGCGACCCACGGCCTGAAGCAAAATGCCGACGGCAATTATCGCTGGAAGTTTGATCCGTACTTGCGCGCCCGCGCGCCCTATCGGTTGTCGCTCGAAGACCATATCCGGGTGTGGTCGCGCATCGCGTGTCCGACGCTTCTCGTCAGCGGCAGCGAAAGTTTTCTGCCCGATCCTGCCACGGCCGGCGTGATGAAGCATTTTGACAACGCCGAACTGGCAAGGATCGAGGGCGCAGGTCACTGGCTTCAACACGACAAGCCGGACGAAGTCCTCGACCTTCTCGGGAAATTCCTCGAGCAGGTAGAATCGAAATAGCGGCCTTGAAATTTCACCGCTGGCTATTCGCGACTCCTGACCGATCGCTTGCCTGTATCCTTGCCGCGATAAAAACCGGCTCTTCCCGGCAAACTAGGCGCCAACAGCTTCAGGGCAGCATCGACGAGATCGCCCTTTAGATCAGCCGGTTGTGCGATGAGGCCGGTGGCGTACGCACCATTGATGAGCAGCACCAATTGAGACGCAACCCGGGTGGGGTCGGCGGCGCCAAGCTTGGCGACGATGGTCGCGAGCCTCGCCCGCAGTTCCTCCTTGTTGCCCCGGGCGACAACCCGGCCGGGATGGTTCTGGTCGGGAAACTCCGTCATCAGATTGAGGAATGGACAGCCGCGATAGGCGGGGCGCGCGATCCGTTCTGCGATCCCAGATAGCAGCGCTTCCAGCAGTGCACGCGGATCGTCGGCGTGCTGCTCCGCAATGTGATCCCACCAAGCCCAGAACGACCGATCCCGTTCAGCCGCGAAAGCTGCGATCAAAGCGTCCTTAGATTCGAACACGCGATAGAGGCTTGTCTTCGACACGCCGGAGCGCTCGACGACCGTGTCTACGCCGATGGCGCGGATGCCCTCGCGGTAGAACAACTCGTTTGCCGTCGCGAGGATGCGCTCGCGGGCGCTCGCTTCGCCCTTTGCCGGGGCGCCCCGCCGGGGTCGGGCTACCGCCTTCATATCCCGCAATGCTCCTCACGTTTCGGTGTCCTGGTTGACAGACCTGTCATTAATGTCAAGGTAACGTACAGGTCTGTAACTTTCTGGAGCATGTCGATGTTGGCAATCGAGGCAAACACTTTCTCGGGCTACGGCGGGCTGCAGCAGGTCGAATTGCCAAAGCCGCAAACGGCAAAGGACCGCGTGCTCGTGCGCGTCACCGCAGCCGGCGTCACCCCGCTCGAATACACGGTCCTGTCGGGTGGACATCCTCGAGCCAAGGCGCCGTTGGTACTCGGCAATGAGGGCGCGGGTGTCGTTGAGGACGCCGGCGACTCGGGGTTCGCGGTGGGCAACCGCGTGATGTTCACGGGACCCTATGGCGTCGGTGAGAATGGTGCGTGGCAAGAATGGCTGCTGGTGAGACCTGAACATCTGGCGCTCGTGCCGGACGCGATCGACGACGTTGTCGCAGCCAGCCTTCCGGTTGCCTATCTGACGGCGCAGGTCACGCTGACGCTCGCCGGATTCAAGCCAGGCATGACAGTGCTGGCTCCGGGGATCGGCGGGTCGGTCGGCAACGCGGCCTATCAACTCGCGCGGGCGCAAGGTGCGGGCAGGGTGATTTCGACTGCCGGCGGTGCGGCGAAAGCCGCCAAAGCGCGCGCGCTTGGCTTCGAAGACGTGGTCGACCTATCCGCGGAAGGCCTCGCGGACGGTGTTCGCCGGATAACGGCAGGCAAGGGCGTCGATATCGTCATCGAGAGTATCGGCGGGGCCGTGACCAGCGAGGCTTTGAGCAGCCTCGGCCCCGGCGGTGTCCTGATCACGTTGGGCTATTCCGCCGGACGCAAAACCACGATCGACGTGACCGATCTGATCTGGAAGCGCGCGCGGATGGCCGGCTTCTCTCTGTTCGCCCAGTCGCCGGCCGCGATCGCCGCAGCGTGGCGCGACGTCATCCCGCTGATTGTCAGCGGAACCGTCAAGCCGATCGTCGAGCGGGTCTATCGCCTCAGTGAGGCGGGCGAAGCCTTGCGTCATCTGATCGAGGATCGGCCATTCGGCAAAATCGTCTTGGCGGGCTGATCGACAGGGAAAGTTGCTTATGAAAATCGCGGTGATGGGTGCGGGCGCAGTCGGCTGCTACTACGGCTTCAAGCTGGCGCGCGCCGGACACGATGTGGTGCTCATCGGGCGCCTTCAACACGTCGAGGCGATCGAGCGCCAGGGGCTCAGGCTCGAAACGCAAATCCTCGACGAACGGGTTCGCGTCTCTGCCAGCACCGAAGCGAGTGCGGTCCGGGGCGCGCAGCTCGTGCTCCTTTGCGTGAAGTCCACCGACACTGAAAGCGCTGCAACCGCCATCAGGCCGCACCTTGCGCCGGATGCCCTGATGCTGTCGTTGCAAAACGGGGTCGAGAATGCGGACCGGCTGCGCGAGCTGCTGCCACAGCAAGTGATCGCAGCCGCGGTATATGTCGGGACCGAAATGGCCGGGCCGGGGCATGTCCGGCATCATGGCCGTGGAGAACTGATCATCGAGCGGTCGAAGGCCAGCGGTGACGTTGCGCGCGCTCTGATCGCAGCCGGAGTGCCGACCGAAATCTCCGACGACGTG
>Ga0210408_10001960_pt1 | contig 20625 bp, 20 predicted proteins | sample IncBWH4MmetaG_FD_155471 | JGI IMG/M metagenome (GOLD analysis project Ga0210408, IMG submission 155471) | Forest soil microbial communities from Barre Woods Harvard Forest LTER site, Petersham, Massachusetts, United States - Inc-BW-H-4-M | ecosystem: Environmental > Terrestrial > Soil >...
CAGGAACTCAATCTCTTCATGCAGCGCAACCAGGGGCCGCGCAGAATTGGCAAGCACATGGCGGAAGACACGCGCCAGCCGCAGCGTCATGGTCTCCGCTTTTTCCGGGTTGATCACCACCAGGTTGGCGATGCTGTTGAGTGAGTTGAAGAGGAAATGCGGATTGATCTGTGCGCGCAGAGCGCGAAGTTCAGCCTCCGTGATCTGCTGCTGCAGCACTGCTTCACGGCTCTTGGATTCGACCCTCCGCTCCTCCATCCGCAACGCGTCGAGCCGGTGCCCAAACTGCGCCGCCACGGTGCGCAGAAAGGTTACCTCGTGCGTAACCAGGCCGCGGCGGGCATTCCCCGGCGCAACCGCCATCACGTGGCTCACTTGACCCTCGGCGCGGACCGGCACCAGCAGCTCCACTTCGGCCAGTTCCTGACGCGCGAGCAAAGGGTCGCGGCAATCGAGTTCCACCAGCTCGCCGGCACTGATCGCATCCCACCAGGCTGATCGCGGTAACTTGTCCGCCGCAACCAGGTGGACCCCTTTCAGGTCAAGCGCTCGCCGAGCCGCGGTTTCCACCGCTCCCGCCAGCACGTCATTCTCGCGAAGCTTTGCCAGCATCTCCGACAAGTCCCGTGCCAGGACGCGATAGTTGGGCGCGTGAAAGATCCATCGCTCCGCGTAGTCTCCGAGATGGCGATCCACAAATGCGAACAGGAACAACATCGCGACGGCTGCCAGTGTTTCGACGAAGACCCGCGCCGTTCCCGCGGTCCCTGCGCGGCCCTCGAGCCCGAGGAAGGAAACACCGCGATCGAGCATCAGGAAGGCCGCCGCCGTGACTGTCGCCAGCATCACCCGCAAGCTGTAGCGGGTGAAAAGATCGGAGAACCGGAAGCGAGCAAAAAGAAAGAAGGCACCCAGAACAATAAAGAGCGTGAGTTGCTCGCTTACGACATGAAGCACGCTACAAACCACCGGATCGAACGGAAGTACTTGCTGGATGGCATCGGCCAGAGTCGCGCCAAAGACGCTGACCAGGATTGCCAGCGAGGGAACTCTCATGCTTCTCGACACGAGGCGTTCGCGGAACACGGCAACGCCCAGGATCAGCAAAATCGAGCCGTTATAAGCGGTGGACTCTTTCAGGGTCTTGTACTCCACCCTGGTAAAGACACCGAGCCAAAGCGGAATGGTAATTGCCGCGCATGTCAGCGTCGCAAGCGCCTGTAGCACCCGGAATCCAATGCGCTGCCAGGGCTGCGTAGCCAGAGGACTCCATAGAGCGAACACAGTGATCGGCCAGGCCGCGGCGGCGCTGAACTGGAAGGCCATACAGGTCAGGGCCAGTCGGCCCTGCTCCGGCGCCCCGGATGTGATCGCGGCGGCATGCGCCAAGCCCCCCAGGTTCCACACCAGCGAGCAAACCGGAAAGAGGAGATTGGCCGCGCGCCTGCCGGGCAGCCTGGCTGCTTGCATCGTCAGGACGAGAAGCAGAAGGCTGATCGTCGTCCCGGCCGAGAAGCCAATCAAACTCGCAGTGAGATACACACCGTTTGGGTTCTGTCCGAAGAGCATAAGCGGCGCGGCCATCAGGATCTGCCCTGAGTCAAGAATACCGCCGGGCGCCGATTTCGAGCGGAAAACCAGGCGAACGCGAAGATTCGGGGGTTGAGCGCGGATTTCCTTTTGTGCGCGGTAAGCTGCCGGCGTGAATCCTTCCGTAATCCGCCCTTCCGTGAAATTCTCAGCATCGTCGACAGTCTCAGCAGGGGTGCTGAACTCGCTCATTTCCCAACGCCCGCGCTGAATGGTGCCGCTCCGCGCCTACTCGAATTTGGTAGTTATAGCTCGCTCGCCGGCAGCACACTCAGCCTCAAGACAGTTCCGGTGAAGAGGAGAGCGCATGAGAAACCTACTTTCGATTGGCATCCTGGCAATGATCTCGACCCTGAGTTGCGGGGCTCAGTGGCCTGTCATCGAACAGCCTGGTCTTGACGGTTCGTCAATCCAGCAGCATGGTTCGGATCCACTGTTTGCAAAGCTGCAGGGCGCAGCAGGAGACGAACACATCTCGACCAGCGGTTCGGCGGACACACCTTCCGTCCGGACCAGTGCAATACCTGGCGGCAGCAGCAACTTCAGCTACTACCTGACGGAAACCTATCTGAACCCAGGCCTCTTCACCGCGCCGGCATTCAGAGCGTCGCTTCGTATGGCACACCCCCCTGGGAGTGGCCCTACGCGTTACCCCTACGAATGGAGACAAGGGGCCGAAGGCTTCGGGCGAAACTACGGAGATGCCTTCGCGACGCGGATCAGCACCCATACAGCGCAATATCTCGTAGGCACTTTGACACGCGAAGACCTGCGCTATATGCCCTCGAGCAGCCATCACTTCTTCACGCGCACTTCGCATGCGATCGCCTTCACCTTCGCCGATCGATCCCGATCGGGCCGGTGCGTCCCGGCGCTGTCGAACTTCGCCGGCGCCGCTGTGGGCGGGTTTGTCGGGAACGCTTACCTTCCCAACGGATTCACCGACGCCACCCACGCCGGCCAACGCGCCGAATTTCAGCTTGGAATGATGGCGGCCGGGAACCTGTTTCGCGAATTCGCCCCACAAATGCCGGCGGCGGTCAGGGAGTTCTTCATGCTTATCGCTCGGTAGCGATCCGAGTTAAACCAATTTCTACCTAGATGTTGCGAGCCGCCGCGGCCTCAGTCGAGAATTGGAAGAACAAAAATAAGTGATTGACCATTGACAATAAAGAGAACAATGTTAAGTTTATGGTATGTCGTTAAGTACCACTGGAGCAGCAAGGGCAAGCGATGGGAATTGAGGAACGCCGTCAGCGGGAACGGGACGAAGTGCGCGAGAAGATTCTCGACGGTGCGCGGGAGCTTTTTGTGGAGTGCGGGTACGAGGGGGTCACGATGAGAAAGGTCGCCGAGCGGATTGAGTACTCGCCTACGACAATCTACCTCTACTTTGCCGATAAGGATGCTCTCTTCCGTGAGCTGTGCAGCACGGATTTCCTGCGTCTGGCGGAGAGCTTCCAGGGTGTTGCGCTCATCCAGGATCCCATCGAGCGGATCCGTGCGTGCGCCCGGGTCTACACGCAATTCGCGATCGAGCACCCCAACCACTACCGCCTGATGTTCATGGCGATCCACCCTCTCGGTCCTTCCGAGGAGGAGCTCACGAAACGGGGCAACCCCAACGAAGACGCCTATGCCTTCTTTTTCCAGGTCGTGGTCTCGGCGATTGAAGCCGGGGTCTTCCGGCCTGAATATAGGGACGCACACCTGCTCTCTCAGACACTTTGGGCCGCGGTTCACGGGGTAGTTTCGCTTGAGATTGCCCAGGGATGCGAGTCCTGGGTTGGCTGGGCGCCCTTCCGCGAGCGCGCAGAAACGATGGTCGACGGCATACTGCGCGGACTCGCTAACCCCGAATCGCTTAAGCAGGAGTAGACCATGCCACCGCTCGCTCGGCGCAACCTGTTTCACGACAAAATCCGCCTCGCGGTTACGTTGACCGGAATCACCTTTGCGGTCGTCCTGGTTGTGGTTGAGTTGGGTCTGTTTCTCGGATTCTCCACAACCACTTCAAGCTTGATCGACCGTTCGGGAGCGGATCTGTGGATCGCCTCCCATCGCGTCCCTTACATCGAGCAGGGCGCCCCGTTCTCTGAACGCAAGCTCTACCAGGTTCGCGCCACCCCAGGCGTGGCTTCCGCAGAAAAATACATCGCGCGATTTGCCGGGTGGAAGCGCCCCGATGGCGGGCATGAGAGTGTGCAGGTGGTGGGCTTTAACTTTGCCGATATCGCGGACCCCAAAGAGGCGATGGGTGGTCCGTGGAACCTGGCCTCGGGCAGCATCGCGGACCTAAATGCGCCGGATGCGGTTCTGGTAGACGACCTCTACTGGAAGAAGCTCGGCGTCACCCATGTCGGCGAGGTATTCGAAATCAACGGTTATCGGGCGCGTGTTGTGGGCACGACGCATGGCATCCGGTCTTTCACTACCTCGCCGTACATATTCACCACTTTCAAGAACGCGCAGGACTTCACCAATCTGAACGAAGACCAGACGGTCTTCATCTTGGTCCGCGCCCTGCCGGGCGTGAATGTGCAACAGCTTCGGCATGATCTCCAGAATCGCCTTCATGACGTGGATGTACTCACCACCAGCCAGTTCAGCGGCATGACTCGCTCCTACTGGATGTTCACTACCGGCGCCGGAGTGGCCGTGTTGCTGGCAGCGCTCCTCGGCCTGGTCGTCGGCGTCGTAGTCGTAACGCAGACCATCTACGCCACCACGATGGATCACCTGCGCGAGTACGGCACCTTGAAGGCGATTGGAGCGCCCAACGGCTACGTCTATCGCGTCATCCTGCAGCAGGCCGGGATGAGCGCCGTCATGGGCTACGCACTGGGTATCTCGGTCAGCCTGTTTGTCGTGCGCGGTGCCGAGCACGGCGGCGCCGCGATTCTGCTGCCCTGGCAGATGGCCGCTCTCATCTTTGGTCTCACGCTGTTGATGTGCGGTGTTGCCGCAGCGGTTTCGATCAACAAAGTGACACACCTTGATCCTGCCATGGTCTTTCGCAACTAACGACACTCTCTCTAGAGGAAGAAACACATGGAATCGGCCATTCGAGTTCGCGGCGTCGCCAAAACCTATGCGGAGGGTGCGACCCGAGTCGCAGCCCTTGAGGGAGTGGACCTCGATGTTTACAAGGGCGAAGTGCTCCTCCTGATGGGCCCATCGGGAAGTGGCAAGACCACGCTGCTGTCCGTCATGGGCTGCATCCTGCGCAGCAGTGCCGGAAGCGTGCAGGTCGCGGGCACTGAGATCACCGGTCTAACGGAGAGCCAACTACCTCGTGTGCGGCTACGCCATGTCGGCTTCGTCTTCCAGGCCTTCAACCTCTTTCCCACGCTGACTGCGGAAGAGAATGTGGAGGTGGCCCTGGAATTGAAAGGTATCCGAGGAACACGTGCCCACAATGAATCGCGCCGACTGCTCGCCCAGGTTCATCTTGCCGACAAGTGTGCCGCCTATCCCGCCGACCTCAGCGGCGGACAAAAGCAGAGAGTCGCCTTGGCGCGCGCGCTGGCCGGCGATCCGGAGATCATTTTGGCCGACGAACCCACCGCTGCCCTCGATTCCCATACCGGGCGCGCTGTGCTGGAACTGCTGTGCGACCTTGCCCACCAGCACAATCGCGCCGTCGTCATTGTCACCCACGACAGCCGCATCGTCGATCTCGGCGACCGGCTTGTCCGGCTGGAGGACGGCAGAATCTCCTCCGTAGAACACCTCGGGAGCGCTCTTCAGGCAATTCCTCCGCGCGAAGCCAATCCCCCATCAACATTTGCGAGGTTGTGATGAACAAAAAACTCTGGGTCGCTGCTCTCACCATCGTTGCCTTATCCGCGGCCGGATTGGCGTTCGCTGCCCTCAGGCCGCATCACCAGGTCGCGGCCATGCCCTCCCCCTCGGCATTGCAGCAAAGCCAATGTGTCGCCGGACCAGGCCTCGTCGAGCCCATTTCTGAAGACATCAAGGTAGGTTCGGAGCTGAGCGGCAAGCTCCGTGAGGTGCTGGTGGAAGAAGGCGATCGCGTTCGGCCCGGTCAAGTCGTCGCGGTCCTGGAAAATGCCGACCTCAAGGCGCAGATCCTCACCGCCGCCGCGCAGGTCAGCCAGAACGAGGCTGGATTGCGCAAGACCGTCAACGGTGCCCGTACCCAGGAGCGCCGTGAGGCCCTCTCCACTGTCCAGGAAAACGATGCGGTCCTTGAAAATGCGCGCGCAGAAATGGAGCGCAACAATCAGCTCTTCACGGCCGGCATCATCTCGCGCGAGGCCAACGAGCGTTTCGTGCGCGAATTTGAGGTGGCGAAGGCCAGATATGAGGAGGCTCGCCAGCATCATGCGCTGATCGATGATAGACCCCGCGAAGAGGATATTTCCGCGGCGCAGGCTGTTCTGGAGCTAGCTAGAGCCCAGCTTGCAGAGGCCCAGGCACGTTATGAGAAAACATTGATTCGCTCACCCATCCAGGGTGTCATCCTGAGAAAGCACCACCGGTCCGGCGAAAGCGTGAGTAACTCGTCCACCGTGCCCGACCCTATCGTGACCATTGGCGACAACACCGTGCTCCGCGTCCGCGTGGACGTAGATGAAACCGACGTGGCGAAGGTCAAGGTTGGACAAGCCGCTTACGTGACGGCCGATGCATACGGCGCACAGAAGTTCGCCGGACACGTCGTCCGCGTAGGCAATGAGCTGGGTCGAAAGAATATCCGCACCGACGAGCCAACCGAAAAAGTGGACACTAAGATTCTGGAGACACTCGTCCAACTCGATCCGGGGGCAAACCTCCCCGTCGGTCTGCGGGTCGACGGCTATATCAAAACAGACTCCCAGGTGTCATCGAATCGGCCGTAATCGCCACCGTGCATGCGACCGGAACTCCGATTCCGATATAGGCGCGGCAGAATGTTCCTGCAGTCCGACAATCTAACCCTCTTACCGCTTCCTTTTGTGGCCTGCGGGTATCGTCCGGCTACAGCATCACGTGCAGTTCGCCGTTCACCACCCTTGCCCTAAGGATGTCTGCTTTGACTTCTGGATCGTCCTTCGCTTCTCCCGTGTGCACATCAAACGCATAGGCATGCCACGGACAGACAACCCTCCCGTCTTCAATTGTGCCTTCGCCCAGAGGGCCGCCCTCGTGCGGACAAATACCATCGAGCACACAAATGGCGCCCTCGACGTTGGCGACGCACAGCACACGGCCTCCCGCGGTATATTCGAGAAGATGCCCGGGTTGGGGTAATTCAGATTGCGCGCAAACGCGTACATATTCCGCCATCTCCGTCCTTCCTCCCGTTGACATGGCTTTGTTCGTTCAAGCTCACTGCTAGTAGATAGCAATCAAGTGGGTCACGCCAGCCCTCCGGAACGGATGCGAACTCTTACAACACAGTGAACAGAACTTAAGGGAAGCCGAGAGGGCTCCATGATTCGAATCGATCCTTCAGGACATGGAGTTCTTTATACACCGTTCGCGCACGATGCCCTTCCGTCCGCATTCGCGCCTGAGCCCGGCACTTGCACTGAGAAGACGAGTTCATCGGAACGGATATCAGAGTCATGTACCCGTGAGAAGAAGGGTCTCCTGACGTGTAACATCGATACGATCATAACCGGAATCCTAACCAGCAGGGACCTAGGCTTTGGGTGCGATCGTAAACGGCAAATGCAACCCGCAAACCCGTGCTCGCGCATCAGGATCACCGAACCGACAGTCACACATTGTTGTATGCCTGAGAAGTTGAAGATTGCGGGCGGTACCGAAGCGATTGACGTTTTCCGTTGGGCCCGGCCCAGTCGACATTGGTCAATCCCACACACCCCGAGCTTTGACTTTGGCTCGCAGCGAGTTCTTCGGATAACTTAGCGGGACGATGGGGAAGGATCTTCCTCATTGTAATCGCAGGTGATCCCAGGACATTCCCAAATTTCGATCTTGTTCGGGTGGTCGACTTCGGCAAGGTAAAGCGCGGCTCTACACACTGGACAAACTCGAATCGAAGCCCGCGAGGTATCGAATTGACCGTCAGCGAAATCCGAGTAGCCAAAGCTATCCCGAAAGATACGATCGCAGCCGCTTCGTTCGCATTGGTGGAAAGATTGAGTGTTTTCTGACTCCGCTTCTTCAAGCATCAGCCGCCGCATTGGTGAATCGTGAAGGTCGCAGCGAGGATTGAATATCGTCTTTGGACGATTGTTCATAAGTTATCCTCCGACCAAATAGACTGGATGACGAACGCAGCCCAAGCGTGGAGCCACTTCGACTCGGCAACTGGCCCAAATTTAGCGGCCCGCGTTCGCGTCCTCTGCGATTCGGAACGACCGCGGAAGCTCCGCAGGGCTGAATTCAACTCCATCTGCGGCCAGCTTTCTTGCCGTCGCCGCAAGCGGTGCTCGCTTCGCAAGCATCTTCTTCTCCGCCTCCTCGCGATCGGCTGGTGACGCGAACACAACATAGTTTGCCAAATACGCGAGTTTGCGATCATAGAGATCGATTTCCTGATGGAGCGATCTGAGGAAATATTTGTCGCGAGGTAACTCCTGGTTCTTCATAGTGGAGAACTCCATGTTTAACCAATGAAATGTGCGAGGACTCGGGGACAACGAGGGCTAGCGTTGGGCCAGAAAAAAAGTGCTCACGCATTCACCACTGTTTGAGAACATCTTGCGCGAATGTTGATTGGCGAGAGCGCATCCCGCAGATCCGAGCCGCTGCTGAAGTTCGAAAGGGGTGACTCCATACAACTGGCCCGCATTGAGACCTAACGACCTTGGCCAAAGCTGCGACTGCCACTCGGACTGCTCCTCTTAGGTCGATAACAGTTCTGGCAATAAACAGGACGGTCGCCCCGGGGTTCGAATGGAACCGTCGTCTGCTGTCCGCATTGGGAACAGATCACACTCGTGCCCTGCGACTCGCTCCGGTAGGATCCGCCGCCGCTTGACTGCTCATTTTTCTTTGCCTGTCGGCATGGTTTGCAGCGTTTGGGAGCGGAGTAGCCACGTTCGCGAAAAAACTCCTGGTCCTCGCCCGTAAATTCAAATGCCTGCCCGCAGTCACTGCACATAAGTTGCTGAGTCTCAGCCATCTTTGTCCCTTTCGTCCAATGTTGCCTGTTGCCTCGAAAAGCTCCACGAAATCCTGCCGCTTATGTCAGTGGATCGCGGCCGCGTAACCTTGGCACGCACGACTCGAAGCCCAGATATCATATTCCAAGGCGACTTGACGCGAATGAATTCCCGTCGTGACCTCTCGGGAAGCATCAGTTCTGCTGTCCGGCGGCAGTTGAGCGAACGAGCAACCGCCGTTCCTTACGAGCGGTACGGGGGGCTGGCTCTGGGAGGAGAAGTAAGAGGGTCGCAGTCGTCGACAATGCGAAGCCGTCGGCGGTCACGAGGTGAACCGGGAAGGTCAACTATCCGACATCTTCCCGGTCATGGCTGCGTTCAGGCGATCCGAACGTTCTCGGCCTGCCAGCCCTTCGGTCCCTTGACTACGTCAAATTGGACCGCCTGGCCTTCCTGAAGTGAACGAAAGCCGTCACTCTTGATGGCGGAATAATGCACGAAGACATCTTCGCCGTTGGCGCGGCTCAGAAATCCAAATCCCTTCGCGTCGTTAAACCACTTCACTGTTCCCTGTTCCATTGCTATTCCTTGTTGCGTGATGTATCGCAGAACTCAATGTGGAATTGATTGCGAGTTAAGCAGGAAAGCAGAACAGGCAAGAACGCCAGTCGGATTCGACGACCAGACTTTAGTGTATCATCCACTAGCCCCTTGCGCACCAAATGGGCCCGAATCGGTACCCATTTAATGTTATTTGTCTCCTGAGCAGGCGTACCAGCGAAATGCGCGTATGCTGAAGCCAGAGGGATCAGCAGCAGTTTCTTCAACATTGGCCACCTCATCTCGGCGCCCAGCGTAGAACCCAGACAGGCATCAAATCGGTTCCGCAAGGCACACCAGGACGAGCCCGGCTCCGTTGCGAACGTACGATAACCGGGATTCGAGGTGCAAATGCGATCTGAACTCGTATATTCAGCTAGGGTAAAGATAAAAAACAACTTTCTATTGGCCGCCACGGTAATGCGCGCGGTTCGGAAACTCCATGTCAGCTCCAGCCGGACCGAAGACACTCTAAACAAGATCTTTGAAAAAGTATCGGAAGGCGGATTCGCACACGGTGAACTGCCTGAGGTGACTCCCCCTCCCCCAATTGACATGCTGGTGATTTCTCCGATTGATTAAGCCTGACCGCGATGGGCAATCTTTTCTCGCGATATCGACGCCGCTCTGTTCGCGGCAAAACACCTAGAACCTTCTGCCGTGATGGTGAACGATCATGCCGCTTTCCGTACCGACTGGATGCCCTTCGCCGGTCACAAGCAGTTTGGATTTGGAATCGGCGGGATTCCATACAGCATGAACGATATGCTGCAAAGCAAGATGATCGTCCTCCGCAATTCCCAAAACTGGTAGTTACCGCAATGGTTAGGCACCGGTAGAGGCTCTCATCGGGTTCGGAGGGCCGCGCCCGTAGTGCCTACCATTACTCGTTTCATGTCCTTACCAATCGACAGTCGAATGTCTACCATCGTCCTTTGTTGATGGCAGATTGTTTTCCATGGCAGAGCGGACTGGATAAAAGAGACAAAGTACTGCAATGGCACACGTGAGACGCCGTCCGAGGGGCGCTTCTCTACAGATCTGCGAACGCGCGCCTAGATCGGAAGGTATATTCAGCGCTCCGCGAAAGATTTGTTGCAGATGCAGCATGGTTTCCGCTGCCCGAAGATGCAATGGATGAAGCCAAAAGGCTACATCGGCTTCGATGGCTAACAGCTCGGGAATCGCAATCGGGAATTCAAGTTCTATCGGCTGACAGATAGCAGATATGTGCTGAAGGACACTCATGGTCGAAGAAGCGCAGCGGAAGCAGATGGCGAAGCCGTAGCACGCGTGATGTGGCTCAACGCTGAGGAGAGCTGACATGCGATGGTGGCAGATCAGGGAGTGGAACGCCGATCTGTAGCGCGAACTGGGTCCGATCTCGAAATGGAAGAAGAAGAGCAAAGCGCCAACGGACTGTCGCAAGAAGAGGCACGCTACGCAGCCAGGCGGGCCTTCGGCAACACAATATTGATTCGCGAACAGATCCACAAAGCCGACAGGCGTCAGTAGAAAGTAAGCGTGCTGTGAACCACACCCGGGATCTTTGGATCTGCCCGTATTGTCAGCAGTCTTCTCTTCGCGTTGATCCCATACGATCTCTTGCTGACCACCGGAGCGGCCTGTGCGCTACTTGCCGTGGAATTGCCTGCGTAGTGCCCGCGTGCCACGCCGCCTTCGTACAACCGATGCAAGCACCGCGAACGGAATAGCGTAACCCTTTCCAAGATCGGCAGGGCTTTCTGAATTGACGCATAGTCCCTGATACACTCTTCGACAGGCTTCAGTGACTGATCGGACTATCCGCACAAGTGACGGCGCTCGAGCGCAAGCCTCCCGTTTTTTGCAAAGTGACGGCTTGTGAAACTCTGCGCGAGGAGCCCATGGAATCGGGAGTGACTATGGATGTGGGATTGGCAATCCGCAGCGGCGACGCAGAAGCCTTGCGGGCTCTGCTTCACGAGGATAAGTCTCGTGCCAATGCAATGATCTGTTGGGGAATCAACGATGGCATTCTTACACATCCGCTCCACTACGTCTGCGATATGCTGTTCGACGGCACATTGAGCAAGGGTAAAGAGATGCCACTCGTAGATGCGCTGATTGAAGCCGGGGCGGACCTCAATTTTCAACGGAATGGCAAGGGTGATACACCACTCATTGGAGCCGCGAGCTTGGCTGCCGAACAAGTCGGCATCAGGCTGGTGGACGCAGGCGCGAATGCAGGGCTGCGGGGAATCTTCGGTGAAACCGCACTTCATTGGGCGGCGTTACTTGGTGAAGATCGCCTCGCGGGCAAACTCATCAACGTGTCAGAGTTGAACATTAAGGATGACAAATACAACTCGCCGCCTTTGGGTTGGGCCATACACGGCTGCTACAACCCTTCTGCGGGAAACCAGGGGAGGCAGCGCCAAGTGGTAGCGCTGCTTACTGCCGCCGGAGCAAAAGTCCAAACCGAATGGCTGGAATCCGAGAAGGTGCGAGCCGACCCGGCGATGCTTGTCGCGCTCCAGGCCTGCACGCCTTAAAAAGCGGAGTTCCGCTCAGTTGGCCTGGAGCCGGCAAACCTGCGGATCGAGGCGGCCTTTCTGTCCACCGTCGCCTTCGGTAACACGGCAAAGGAGGCAGCCCGGCGTGGCTTCTGTCTGCCAGATTGGCTCGAAGTCGCGAGGCATGTGGCCGTTGGCTGTCGCTAAGCTGCATGAATCAAGCGTGTTGCATTGTTTGGAAACCCTGAAATCCGATCCTGAATTGGCTTGATGGCCCAAACGTGCTACAGCCAGAAACCAAAGTAACTGCTACAAAGATAACCAAACACATTTCACATCGGAGGCCGTTACGGGCTCCGCACTCTGGTTGCTGTTTTAGTTCATAGAGTGACGGCCTGGTAACCGCCAAAAGCTGCCTTGCTTGTCCCCGACAGTCAACTTTTGGCCGGTCACAACGGCTGGCCGCATGGTATAGACAGGAGACCACTTGTATGAAACTCAAGTGGGACAAAGATTCCGTTTCGGGGCAAAAAAGCACCGCATACTCTTCAAGGGGACGCATCTTATTGGAGGCCGCAACGCTTTCGATCTGCGGCGCCGCCTTCCTCCTGTTGGCAAAGCACGCCTTTCTTCCTCGCTTCTTCGTTGAACATCCCGATCTCCTGATTTGCGCCATCTTTTCGCTATGGATCTGGCCCGTATACAGATTCATACTTCGCCACGCGGGTATTGCCCAGGCACAGGATGCTGCAAAGAGGGCCGACGAAACCGAACTTCAGATGCTCCGCACGGTCATCGATAGTCTCCCCGACCTTATCTATTGCAAAGACACGCAAAGCAGATTCCTTATGGCGAATCCTGCCCAGAGGAGGTTCATCGGTGGCAATGCGGAGACGAGCGTCCTCGGTCTGACAGATTTCGCGTTCTTTCCGGAAGAGAATGCAAAGGCGTTTTTCGAGGATGAACAGAAGATCATTCGCAGTGGCATTTCTGTGGTGAGCCAAGCTGAGCGGATGCATGATTTTGATCGAAATGATGTCTGGATTTTGACGACCAAGGTTCCTTTCCTCGGGAAGGACGGAACGCCCGGAGGAATTATCGGCATCGGGCGCAACGTAACGGCACAGAAACAGATTGAAGCGGAGCTGATTCAATCCCGTGCGCAGGCTGAAGCAGCAAATCAGGCGAAAGGCGAATTTCTCGCCAACATGAGCCACGAGATTCGTACGCCGTTGAACGGCATCATAGGAATGACGGATCTCGCCCTTGAGACCGAATTGAGTCGCGAGCAGCGCGACTATCTCCAGACCGTTAAACTTTCGGCTGACGCTCTGCTCAATGTCATCGATGACATTCTCGATTTCTCCAAAATCGAGGCGGGAAAAGTCGACCTCGAAGAAGTTGATTTTGATCTTTGCGTATGCATTGAAGATGCCCTCAAGACGGTTGCGCTGCGCGCTGACGAGAAGGGCGTCGAATTGCTGTGCGAGATTTCTCCGGAAGTCCCGACCTTCGTACGAGGGGATCCCACCCGCCTGCGCCAGGTCATTCTCAACCTGATTGGGAATGCAGTGAAATTTACCCATGAGGGCGAGGTGGCTCTCAAAGTCCAAATGGAACTGCTCGAAGATCGGACATCAACCGTTCACTTCGTCGTCACTGACACCGGAGTTGGGATCGCACCCGAAAAGCTGAATTCCATCTTCGATTCATTCAGTCAGGCTGACACCTCTACGACCCGCGAATATGGCGGTACCGGGCTCGGGCTGACGATCTCCCGCCGCCTCGTCCAAATGATGGGCGGGCGCGTCTGGGCGGAAAGCGTAGTCGGTCAGGGATCGAGGTTCCATTTCACGGCGAAGCTTGCCGAAACGCCCGCGTCCTCGGTCGTCAAACCTCCTGTCCTGGGGCCATCGGACCTGAAGGGCGTCAAGGTTCTCATAGTCGACGACAACCGCACTAACCGGCGCATTCTCGAGGGAATTCTGTCGCGGTGGAGCATGCGCACGAGCGTTGCTTCCGATGGCGAAGAGGCTCTCGCGCTGTATCACAAGGCCGCTTCCGATGAACCCTATCGCCTCATCCTGACCGACATGCACATGCCGAAGTTGGACGGTTTCGGGTTGGTCGAACGCCTCAAACAAGCGTTTGATGCATCTCCGTCGACGATTATGATGCTGACTTCTGGCGGCCAACGTGGCGACGCTCAACGCTGCGAGCAGCTTGGGATTGCGGCATACCTTCTTAAACCCGTGCGCCAATCTGAATTGCGGGATGCAATCGCGCGGGTGCTTGCAGCGAGCGCCAGAAAAGAAAAACAGTCATTGATTACCCGTTATTCCCTTCGCGAGCACGTGGTACGCGAAAAATCGCTGAAGATCCTGCTCGCGGAGGACCATCCGACCAATCAGAAACTTGCAACGCGCATTCTCGAAAAACGCCATCACTCCGTCACCGTGGTCTCCAACGGCCGTGAGGCTTTGGAAGCTCTTGAAAAGGACACATACGACCTGGTGCTCATGGATATGCAGATGCCGGAAATGGATGGCTTTGAAGCGACCGCCATTCTGCGCGACAGGGAAAAGAAGACCGCACGTCGCCAATCGGTAGTTGCAATGACTGCATTGGCGATGAACGGCGATCGCGATCGCTGCATGGCGGTCGGAATGGACGGGTACATCTCGAAGCCCATTCGTCCCAAGGAACTCGATGAGCTTCTGGAGAAACACGTTTCGCGGAAGACGAATTCGGCCCCTCGTCAGCCGGAGATGACACCCAACGGATCAGTCGATGCCGCTCAGCTTCTCGACAGAATCGATGACGATCGTTGCCTTCTGGCAGAATTGGTGAGTGTGTTTCGGCGAGAATATCCGCTAAACCTCGAATCGGTCAAGGCTGCGATTGGAACTCGAAACGCAGCCGAACTCGAGCGCGCTGCCCACACTCTCAAAGGCGCCCTTGGAAATCTCTCGGCCATTCGCGCCGCAACGCTTGCCGCGGAACTGGAACGGATGGCCCGTTCTCTTGATCTCTCAAACGCACCGGCTACCTTTGACCGGTTGGCGGGCGAACTTCCCTTGGTCACGCGGGCTCTGGAGGCGTTATGTCCGATAGCCGCGCGATGAAGATGCTGCCTGCCGATAGGCTGCGCAATTTAAACAGCAAACAAACGTTATACTGAGGGCCCATTTATGAATCAATCTGGACAGCCCCTTTGGAAATTGCTCGGTGTCTTGTTTAAAGCCCACCCGTGGCATGGAATATCCCCTGGAGAGGACGTGCCCGAGGTCGTACAATGTTTCATCGAGGTTGTTCCATCCGATACTCTTAAATACGAGATCGAAAAAGTCTCCGGGTATCTAAAGGTTGACAGACCTCAAAAGTACTCCAACATTTGCCCAGCTCTGTACGGCTTCGTTCCCCAAACCTACTGCGGAGAAAGCGTAGCTGCGTTCTCGTCGGAGAAAACGGCTCGCAGTCTCGAGGGAGACTGTGACCCTTTGGACATCTGTGTCCTGACGGATCGTCCGGTACAACACGGAAACGTGTTGGTGGACTGCATTCCGATAGGTGGCTTTCGCATGATCGATCAGAATGAGGCAGATGACAAGATTATCGGCGTTCTCCGACAGGACGCGACATATGGTTCCTGGACTGATATTCAGGACGTTCCCGCGGCCATGCTCAACCGGCTGAGTCACTATTTCCTCACCTACAAGCAAGCTCCCGGAGCTTCATCAGGGGGCTGCGAGATTGCTCACACATACGGACGGGAGGAGGCCCACGAGGTCATTCGTCGCAGCCTCGATGACTACCGCGCCAGGTTCGGCGACCTTGAACAGATCCTCGAGGCCGCGCTCCAAATCATGAATTGATCTGAGTTCCCGAAAGAAACATCAAGGGATCTCAGCGAAGTATTAGTTGGTCGCGAGATTTCATATGAGTATTCAAACCAGCATCGCACTCCCTGCGCCATTATCGACTCCCAATGAGTGGTCGCATGCAATTGGACAACTTCTTCGCAATATCTTTGCCAAACGGATCTCAAATGCGACATCGGATGAAGTATTTCGTGCTGCGGCGGCAGCTTTACGTCCATATCTGATCGACCGCCTCCTAGAATCGGAAGACCGATTCCGGGCTGCCAATGCGAAGTCCGTTTACTACCTCTCGATGGAATTCCTTTTGGGCCGTTCCCTTCGGAACAACCTTGAAGCCCTGGGTCTGTACGGCCGAATGGAAGCTGCCCTGGCCGAACTGGGCCTCAGTCTCGCTGATCTCATCGAGGTCGAGCGGGACGCCGCTTTGGGCAACGGCGGGTTGGGCAGGCTGGCTGCCTGCTTTCTTGATTCCTTGGCCTCTCTGCATATGCCGGGCTATGGTTACGGCATCAACTACGAATTTGGCTTGTTTCGACAAGAGATCGACAATGGCCGCCAGAGAGAAAAGCCGGATTATTGGGCAAGCGAGCATTCGCCCTGGTTGATCGAACACCTCGACCAGGCAATTGTCGTCCCCATATACGGACGAATCGATCACGGAACCGACCGCCATGGACACTACAACCCAATGTGGATGGATTGGAAGGTGCTGATCGGCGTTCCTCAGGACCTCCCAATCGTCGGTCAAGACGGACGGACTGTAAACACCCTGCGACTCTTCTCGGCGCGCGCCTCCGACGAATTCGATATCGGGATATTTAATGATGGTGACTACCTGAATGCGGTGGAGCAAAAGATTCACTCTGAGACCGTCAGCAAAGTCCTCTATCCGTCTGACGCGGCAGACTCGGGGCGATATCTGAGATTTACTCAGGAATACTTTCTTGTAGCTTGCGCGGTGCGCGATATTTTCCGGCGTTTCCTGTCCCGCTACTCTGACGTCCGCGAGCTGGCCGACCGCGCGGCAATTCAATTGAACGATACTCATCCGGCTCTCACGGTACTCGAGGTGATGCGCACGCTCGTCGATGAACACGAAATCGCCTGGGACGAGGCTTGGGACATCACCCAGGCTACCTGTGCGTACACCAATCACACATTGATGCCCGAGGCGCTCGAACGCTGGCCCGTAATTATGTTTGAACGAGTATTGCCTCGCCACCTGCAGATCCTCCACGAGATCAACTACCGCTTTCTGAAGCGGGTCGAGGCACGATGGCCGGCCGACCGCTCTCGCCAGACACGAATGTCCCTTGTCAAGAGAGCTCACCGCAATTGGTCCGTATGGCCAATCTTGCGATCGTGGGCAGCCACGCAGTAAATGGCGTGGCTAAGCTTCACTCTCAACTCGTGCAATCCGAACTCGTACCCGACTTCAACGAGTTCTTTCCGGGCCGATTCTGCAATAAGACTAATGGGGTCACACCTCGCCGTTGGCTCTTGCAGGCCAATCCCTCGTTGTCTTCCTGGATTGACAGGCATATCGGGTTCGGTTGGCGCACCGACCTTGAGCGGCTGCGCGATCTCGAAGCAGTCCACAGCGATAGGTCCGCCCAGGAAGAATTCGCTGCAATCAAGGTATTGAACAAGCAGAAGCTCGCACGAACCATCTTCGGGCGAACCGGCGTGAGTCTCGATCCACTGTCAATGTTCGACGTTCAGGTCAAGCGTATCCATGAGTACAAGCGGCAACTCTTGAACGCGCTCGGGATCGTTGACGAGTATCTTCGTATCGTCGAGGATGGAGTCACCCCCCTTGTCCCGCGCGCGCATATCTTCGCGGGAAAAGCCGCACCCGGCTATTTCCGGGCAAAACTCATTATCAAATTGGTGAACAACCTGGCTCGTGTTGTTAACGGAGATCCCAGAGTCTCACATTTCCTGAAGGTCGTGTTTCTACCGGATTACAAAGTCTCCCTGGCCGAAGTGATCATCCCCGGCGCCGACTTGAGCGAACAGATATCTACCGCCGGAATGGAAGCGTCTGGAACCAGCAATATGAAATTTGCTATGAACGGCGCTCTTACTGTCGGCACTCTGGATGGCGCCAACATCGAGATTATGGAAGAGGTAGGCGCAGACAACATCTTTATCTTCGGGCTGCGCTTGGAAGAAGTCCGGCGCCTCCGGTCAGAAGGCTACAACCCCCGGAGTTGGTATGATCGCAATCCGCGCCTCCGCCGCGTCCTCGATAGCCTTGGATCAACCAAGTTTGCACCCGACGAGCCTGGGATATTCGATCCCCTCATCCGCGGGTTGCTCGATGAGGGCGATCCATACTTCCATCTTGCCGATTTCGACTCCTACGTGGAGGTCCAGGAAAGGATTTCGAAGGAATTCGCACAGCCGTCGTCGTGGAGTTCAAAGGCGATCTTGAATGTCGCCAGAATGAGCAAATTCTCAAGTGACCGAACGATTCGCGAGTATGCTCGGGATATCTGGAATGTGAAGCCGGTCTTGTCCGGCAGTTGAGAGATGATCAGCCGTGAAGATCCTTCTTGTTGACGACGATTTGATCGCTCGCAAAGTGGCTTCAGCCATGCTGCAGCATCAAGGCCATGAGGTCGTGGAAGCATGCGATGGTGAATGTGCGTGGCGGGTCATCCAAGAGAGCGACATCAGCTTCGTGGTAAGTGACTGGGTTATGCCAGGCCTGGCGGGTGTCGATTTGTGCCGAAGAATTCGTGCAGCCGGGTTGAGTCGCTACGTTTACGTCATCTTGTGCACGTCCAGGGGAGAAAAGTCCGACCTGATTGAGGGCATGGACGCCGGAGCCGATGACTTTCTCGTAAAGCCGGTAAGTGCCGACGAACTCCGGGTGAAAGTCCGGGCCGGGGAGAGAGTATTGCGCCTGCAACAAGGCCTCGCCGACAAGAATCAGGAACTCGCACGTATCAACACTCAGCTGCACTCGTCGCACAAGAGAATTGAAGACGATCTCAAAGCGGCTGCGTGGATGCAGCAGAACCTGCTCCCCCTTCCTTCGCTCGCGGCGAACGGGTTTCGATGCTCCTGGCGATTCGAGCCTTCCGGGTACGTGGCCGGCGACACTTTCAACTTCTTCCCCATGGACGAGCACGCCGTGGGCTTCTATCTTCTCGACGTCTCGGGTCACGGTGTCCCCGCAGCCATGTTGTCGGTAACACTCAGTATGGTGCTTACACCGGAGGTAACACGCGGAAGCCCTCTCAAGCGCTCGAACCCGCAGAGCGAACTTCCTGAGCTTTTGTCTCCGGATGCCGTCATACGCGAGCTGAATCGACGCTTTCAATCGAAAGACGATCGGTATTTTACGATGCTGTATGGATTGATAGATACCCGTTCTTCGACGCTCCGGCTTGCGCAAGCCGGTCACCCCGGCCCGGTCTTGATTGGACGCGATGGCCGAATCGAAATTCTAGGGGCTGGAGGGATGCCGGTCGGGTTATGGCAAGAAATTGAATTTGACTGTATCGAGACGCAGGTCCACCCCGGAGATCGTCTGCTCCTTTATTCAGATGGTGTCACCGAATGTCTCGACCAGCACGGGGAAGCATTTGGCGAAGCGCGCCTGCTCAATTATCTTGCATCAAGATCTTCGGAGCGGATGGACGAACTGCTGGGGGGGCTGCTCGAGGAGCTTGGTAGCTGGCGAAACAGGGCCGCGTCGGAGGATGATATTTCATTGCTGGCAATAGAAGTAGCGGAAGAGAAGAATTAATCGCATTCATTTTACCTGTCATTAGGAGGGAACATGAGATTTGAAGAACGACGTATCGACGATGTATTGGTTGCAAAGGTACTGGAAAGCCGCATTTCTGCGGACGTTGCCGCTCCATTCAAGCAAGCTCTGGTCGACTATATAATCAATGGAAATCGAAGGCTTGTCTTGGACTTAAGCGATGTAACCTTCATTGACTCGAGCGGGTTGGGGGCTTTGATCGGTAGCCTCAAAGCTATCGGCGAAGACGGCGAATTGGCGCTCTGCGGGGCTCGCGAGACCGTTGCCAACATGTTCAAGCTGACGCGTATGAACAAAGTATTTCGCATGTTTTCGACGCCCGACGATGCGGTAGCTGCCTGCTCACGATAAAGGGGCATAATTGAAGAGCCTCGGCCTCGGCATAGAAAGCGATCTCGGCAATGTCAACTTGGTGGCCGTTGCCACCAACAGGGTTTGCCGGGAACTTGGCCTCGATGAGTCGAGGGCGGGACAGATCGAGCTTTGCGTTGCCGAAGCGGCAACAAACGCCATACGTCATGCCTACCAGGGGCAGCCCGGCCACTTGGTTGAAGTCCGATTGTCCGCCAGCCATGAGGAGTTACAGGTCGAAGTGATCGACCGTGGGACACCCATGCCGCTCAAGCATCAGCAGGCGCTTCTCAAGGGCTCCAAACCATTCGACGTGCCACCCGCCGACCTGCGATCGCTTGCCGAAGGAGGTCGCGGTCTTCAGATCATTTTCGAACTTATGGACAAGGTTTCCTACGTTAGCGGAGAAGCTAACAATCGTCTTATTATGACGAAGCGTCTACCTGCGAACTCCACCATGTCTTGATCCCGCTCCCATGGCGCGTCTCCCACCGGGTCGGCCTCCAATCTCGAGTATGCATCAGTTCGATGCTCCCACGCTGATTGCAGTAGCCGATTTTATTGAGGAGCTTGGAGGTTGCGCGACACGGTCGTACTTAGATGTCGCCATTACCAGTGCGACCTTGGCAGACGGCACTTTGAGCGGGTTTGCTGCGCTGCGCCATTTGCGGGGCTAAAGGTGTCTTTTGCCCATCGGAGTCGCCTTTTAAGGCACTCTTCTGGTGTGTAGAACGCGTCAACGCGGGACAAATCTGGGCAAAAAGCAGCGAATTGGCCCATGTATTGGAAACCTTCTGCATTCTTGCACCCATGCGCACAGCGAATGCAGGCGGAATGAAGTTGTT
>Ga0210408_10001961_pt1 | contig 20622 bp, 16 predicted proteins | sample IncBWH4MmetaG_FD_155471 | JGI IMG/M metagenome (GOLD analysis project Ga0210408, IMG submission 155471) | Forest soil microbial communities from Barre Woods Harvard Forest LTER site, Petersham, Massachusetts, United States - Inc-BW-H-4-M | ecosystem: Environmental > Terrestrial > Soil >...
CCGTGACCAAGCTGTGGTTGTTCGAGAACCAGGTTTCCGTTTATCAAGGGCTGGGGATTCTCTGGCGGTCGGGCGAACTGTTCTTGTTTTTGATCCTCTTTGTGTTCACGCTTTGCTTCCCGTTCGTGAAAATCAACGCTCTGCTGGCCCTCTGGCTCTATCCCGGATTGTCCGCCAGTCAGGCCCGGACGTTCTTTAAATTTGTCTCGAACATGGGTAAATGGTCCATGCTCGACGTTTTCGTCGTGGCGATTCTGGTGCTGACCCTGAAATCCGGCGGCGTGGCGAAGATCCGGGTACAAAGCGGGTTCTTTTTGTTTTTTGTTTCGGTCATGCTGACGCAATTCGCCTCGCTTTGGACCGGACGCATTGCCTCGCGGTTGGAGAGCTAAGGACAAGCTCCATGGGGCGCCGTGCCTCCGCAACGGTTTCGGATCTTCCGCGGCTGCTTGGCCCGTGGCCCCAAACCCCGGCAGGGGTGGCCTGTTTATAGACCCGCCGACCCAACCACTTCCTTTTTGTTCCATCGGTTCGAGGGAAAGCGAAATAATAAGTATCCGCCCCCGATTCCGACCCCGTTACGGCACGATTGTTGCTTGTCATTATTCGATGCAAAGGCCCGTCTCAGGTATCACTTACATAATTCGCCGGCTCCTCCCGGCCATCTTGGCAATCGGTTCTCTTTTGGATTCGGTATCGAGCATACCGGCCCAAACGTGGACGGCCACCAGTTTGCCCTCCACCGAGTACCTTCGCGTCGCGTCTTCCGCCGATGGAATGACCTTGTTGGCGGGCACCTATGATGGTCCGGTTTACCAATCCACCAATGCGGGCGTATCATGGGCGGCACTCACCATTCCGCTGCCCGCCGCGCCCTATTGGATCGTGCTCTCAAACTGGCATGGCGTCGCCAGCTCGGCGCTCGGGAACACAATAGCAGCAGTGGGCTTTACTGGCCCGCTCTGTGTTTCCACCAATGCTGGAGTCACCTGGTCGGAAACCAACATCGGTGGCACCTTCCAGGGCGTCGCCTGTTCGGCCGACGGCAGGAGGCTCGTGGCGGTAAACGCACAGGAATTTGCCCCCCCGGTTTCATCCGGGATTTTCCTTTCGGACGATGGAGGAAGCACTTGGACGCTGGGGAACGCACCCGGCAACATGTGGCTTTCGGTCGCCTGCTCTGCCGATGGAACGACAATGGCAGCAGTCGGACCGGCGGTTTACGTCTCGACCAATTCGGGAGCAACCTGGTACCCGACCGCTTCGCCGAGCGGCTCCTATATCAGTATCGCGTGTTCGGCGGATGGAACCAGGCTCATAGCGTGCACATTCTCTCCCGGTGGAGTTTTCACCTCAACCGACACCGGCGCCACCTGGACGCGTGCGAACCTCACTAACCTGGATTATTTCGGCGTTGCCTCATCCGCGGACGGAACTAAATTGGCCGCCGCCGCTCATGCTGGGCCGATTTACCGCTCGCTTGACTCGGGCATCACCTGGACGCCGATGGACGCTCCGTACACGAACTGGTATGCGCTAGCCTCTTCGGCGGATGGCAATGCATTGGTGGCGGCAAGCATGGACAACAACGGTACCTATCTGGGGCTGGTTTACACCTGGCAGTCGATTCCCGCCCCGCGGTTGAACCTGGCCCCCTCGACCGGCAACCTCGTCTTGTCCTGGACCCTGCCGTCCCGGAAATTTGTCCTGCAACAGAACTGGGATTTCACCACCTCCAACTGGACGGATGTGACCACTGCGCCGGTGCTGAATTGCACGAGTTTGCAGAATGAAGTGACGATTCCTGCAACACCAGGAAGCATGTTTTACCGGCTCATCTCGCGCTGAAAGGTTTCAGCGTTTCAGTTTTCAGCATTCCGTCACCCCGCACTCGTCACCCCGTCACCCGAGAAAAAGAATTCCAAGGGCGCCGCCAGGGTTTCAGCATTTCAGCATTTCAGATTTTCAGCTTTTTCCGCTTTGTCACCCCCGCCGCCGGTACGGCTCGGTACGCCTCCGGTACGCCTCGGGGTGGTACGGCACCGGTACGGCTCCGGTACGCCTAAAAAATGCAAAAACCCCGGTAAACGTGGGCTTGGCACGACTGGTACGCCTCTTTTACCCCTCTCCGAGAAAAAGAAATTCCAAGGGCGCACCCATGTCGGCAACCCACCCACTCGTCACCCGTCACCCGTTGGACTCTGGACCTTGGCGCCTTCCGTCACCGACACCAAACGACACCAAACGACGCCAAACGACACCACAAACGCTTCCCAGACCCGGAAAAGTTTCAGTTAATTTCAGTTAATTGCGCCAAGTTTCACTTGATTGCGCCAAATTACAGTTCGCCGTTTTTCGCCCGGAACTGAAATTTCGAATTCCCCCTCTGTCCGGTACCTGTTCAAAATCCGGATGGGAACCTTCCCGCCCAATCCTATCCGCACGGAAGGTTACGGAAGCCTACGGAAGGTTGCGGAAGGTTCCGGAAGCACCATTCCAACCTCCCCGATTGGTATCGATTAGGTTCTCCAACCGCGCCAAACCGCGCCAAACCGTGCCAAACCGCGGCTAACCGCGACCATCTCCTGGCCCCCTTCGAGAACTTGGACCTTGGACTTTGGACCTTGGACTTTGGACCTTGGACTTTGGACTTTGGACTTTGGACTTTGGACTGTGGACCTTGGACTGTGGACGGCGCTGACTTGCGCTGACTTGCGCTAAGTTGCGCCAAGTTGCACTATTTTTGCTCATGGTAGGCGCTGGTAGGTTATGCTCCATTTTACCCTCTCTGCGTTTTTTTGGAGGTTGGCGCTTGATGCTTTCCTGGTGTTTGGAGCTTGGTGTTTGGTCGGCCCCGTCTACTCGCGGTAGCCTCTACCCCAACTCCCGTCTGCTCTCGTCCACTCGCGGTCCGCTCAGCCAAAAACGTGAGCAGCCGAGAGCAGCCGAGAGCCACCGAGAGCAGCCGAGACCAAAATCGATTTCCCGCACCGCGTGCCCGCCATGCCTTCCACTTCGTTACGCCAAATTACACCCGTGGTCCTGTGGTCCCTTAGTCCCTTGGTCCCTTAGTCCCTTGGTCCCTTGGTCCCTTAGTCCCTTGGTCCCTTGGTCCCTTAGTCCCTTGGTCCCTTAGTCCCTTAGTCCCTTAGTCCCTTAGTCCCTTAGTCAACCTAGATACTTGGCGAACACCCCCGTGAAATCGATCAGTTCATAACCCTTGGCCCGGTCCCCATTGATGCGCAAGTTATGTGAGCGCACCGCGAACCGGCGGAGGTTGCGCGCCAGCCAGCCCTCGTTAATGGGTCTGGCCGAACCGAGGTCCGTTACCGGAGTAGTCAAGGACCACGGACGCTCCGGCACCGCACAAAGCGCATCGACCAGGGCGGAGGAGAAGAGGCGTTGGGCGCCGGTCTTGGCGAAGATGTCGCGGATGTCGGCCAGCAGGAGGAGGCCGAGGTCCGGGGCGGGTTCCGGTTTGGCATTGAGTTGGCGGAAGGCTTCCAGGACGCGTTGGGGCCAGTGGCCGCCGATGACCTGGGCAATGGCAAAGAGGGGACGCCATTTGTCGGCGAGGCGGTTGTAGGCTTCGGGCGGCAGCACCGGGTCGCAGGCGGCGATGGCGGCGAAGTTGTCCTGGGCCCAGCGGGCGATTTTGCGGCCGAGGATGGTTTCGGTTTCGAGTTTGCGTTTGTCGAAGCGAGCTTTGGGGTAGCCGGGCGGGGCCTCCTCCATGGCAAGGACAATGGAGCGGTCGCGGAGGGTGGGGACCAGTGGGCCGATGCTGGCCAGGGCGATGGCGATGTAGGCTTTGAAGGCGCGGATGGCGTGGCCTTCACAGCGGTAAACGCAGGCGTCCATGTCGTTGCTGGCGTTGAGCAGGCCGCCCAGTTCGGGGTAGAGGTGGAGGTAGGTGTCCATTTCGTCCAGGCAGACGGTGGGCTGGCGCGGCCCGGTGCGGTAAAGGACGGCGGGTTTGAGGTTGTTGGTGCGCAGGACCCTGGGGCACAGGGCGGCCAGGATGCTGAGGACGGTGGATTTGCCGCAGCCCTGTTTTCGGGAGGTTAAATGGATGCGCGGGGTGAGGTCAAAAGCCTTGATGGCATGGGCGTGGCCGGGCCAGAGGGTGAGGACGACGGCGGCGCCACCGGGCAGTGAGGCGTAGTGGAGGTAGCGGTCGTGGATTTCGTCGAAGAGGGCCGGGGCGTCGAGGATGGGCTCGGGCCAGAGTTCGAGGTGGGACAAGGGGACGGAGCTGGCGTCGGCGTCGTCCTGGAGGGAGCGGGCGCGCTCGACGGCGTGGTCGAGGGTGGGGAGGCGGAGGTGGAGGCGTTTGGCTTCGGCGTGGCGGACGAGGTCGTAGTCAACCAGGGAGAGACGGGCGAGGCGGATGAAATCGGGGTCGGGATTTTCGATTTTTGAACTTTGATTTTCGATTGGTGGCGGAGGTACAGGCGCCGTGGCTTGGGCGGGTTCCGGATCTTTAACAGGAGGAAACGGAGGAAGCAGAGAGGGATTTTGGATTGGTGTGGGCGCCGAGTTTTGGGCGTGCGCTTCCCCCTCACCCCGGCCCTCTCCCTTGGGGAGAGAGAGGCCGTTGGTCGAAGGATTTTGGATTTTTGGTTTTTGATTTTCGATTGCGAGGTCCGAAACTTTTTCCTGGGTTGCAGGTTGAGGGGCGGGCGCCGTGGCTTGGGCGGGCGAATTCCCCTCAGAATTCCTCCCCTCAGTTGCCTCCGTTACCTCCTGTTGGATCTTTGGTTTTTGATTTTCGATTGGAGCCGGAGTTGAAGGGTGGCCGTTGGTGGGCGGGTTTTGGCTGAGCCAGTGTTCAACGGCCTGGGTAAAGGCGGCGACGTCGGGGTCCTGGTGGAGAGCGGCTTCGAACTGGGGACGTTTTTCAGCGGCGACGGTCTCGATGTCGGCCATGGCCTGGTACATGGAATCGGGGATGCCTTCCCGGCGGCGTTCGAGGAACCCGGGGAGGACCTGAGGAAAGGCGGCGCAATCGAGAGCGGGGTTGGGCATGGCGTGTTTGTGCGAAAAGAGATGGGTGAACCGGCCGAAGAACTCGGCCAGGGGACGCCGGGAATGGTGTATGACATGGGGGTCGTTGAAGAATTTAAGGTTCATATCAATTTCTGATTTATGCAGCCGGCAGTAAAAAAGAGCAGGTTCGGTGCCGAAATTTAGATGACTTATCGATGTTTTGATGTGGCCGGCATCACTAATGTGCTCAGATTGATAGAATGATAAGATTAGGCGTTTGACTGGTTCGCACCCGGCTGGTGAAAACATTGATTTTTATGTTATTCTTTGTGCAATGCCCACGCGCAAACTCCAAAAGGACTGGAGAGCCAGGCTCAAATCGGCCGTGCCTTTCGGCCTGGGCCAGGTCAAGCCCAAGCATTTCCGCGACATGGCCGCCGTCGCATGGAAAAATCGCGACAACCTGGCTTATGCCTGGAAGGTGCTGAGCCGGGGAGTGTGCGATGGGTGCGCGCTGGGTGTGGCCGGGTTCCACGATTGGACGATCGACGGCATCCACCTTTGCCTGACGCGTTTGAACCTGCTCCGGCTCAACACCATGCCGGCGCTGGAGCACACGCTCCTGGAGGATGTCGCAAAACTCACACGGCTTAACAATGCCCAATTGCGCGAGTTGGGCCGTCTGCCTTTTCCCATGCTGCGTGAAAAGCGCGCGCCCGGCTTCCGCCGAATTTCGTGGGACGAGGCGCTGCGCCGGGTGGCCACCCGCATCCGCGTCACCGGCCCCAAACGGCTCGCGTTTTATCTGACTTCGCGCGGAGTGACGAACGAGGTCTATTACGTGGCGCAGAAAGTCGCGCGCTTCCTTGGAACGAACAACATCGACAACGCTGCCCGTCTGTGTCACGCCCCCAGTACCGCCGCGATGAAACACGCCCTGGGCGTCGCGGCCACCACGTGCAGTTACAAGGATTGGTATGGGACCGACCTGGTGATTTTCTTCGGCGCCAACCCGGCCAACGATCAGCCCGTCGCGATGAAATACCTGCACGAGGCGAAGAAGCTGGGCACGAAGGTGGTGCTGGTCAACCCGTATCGCGAACCCGGCATGGAGCGCTATTGGGTTCCGTCCACTTTGAGCAGCGCCGCTTTTGGGACGGACATCATGGATTACTGGTTCCCGGTGTCCACCGGCGGCGACATTGCATTCCTTTGTGGGGTGTTGAAGGTCCTGTTTCTCAACGGCTGGCAGGATCGCGAATTCATCCGCAACCACACGGTTGGCTTCGAGGCGCTCGAAGCCGAACTCTCGAAACTCGAATTCGAGGCCCTGGAGGCGCAATCCGGCCTGGAGCGCGCCAGCATGGAGGAATTCGCCATGCTGGTTCACCGGGCCAGGAACGCGGTGCTGGTCTGGAGCATGGGCGTCACCCAGCACGCTTTTGGCGGCGATACCGTGCAGATGATACTGAACCTCGGACTGGCAAAGGGCTTCGTGGGTCGTGACAAATGCGGGCTGATGCCGATCCGCGGCCACTCCTCTGTCCAGGGTGGCGCCGAAATGGGCGCCTATTCGACCGCGTTTCCAGGCGGCAAACCCATCAACGCCGAGAATGCCGCCGCGCTCGCGCAGCTTTATGGATTTTCAGTGCCCGACTGGCGCGGGCTTACGGCTCCCGAAATGGTCGAGGCCGCCGCTGCGGGTGAGCTCGACTTGCTCTACTGCCTCGGGGGCAATTTCCTCCGCACGCTGCCTGAGCCTGAGCAGGTCCGCCTGGCCCTGGCGAACGTGCCGGCGCGCGTCCACCAGGACATCATCCTGACCGACCAAATGTTCATCGAAGCGAGAGAAGAGGTGATTTTGCTCCCCGCCAAAACCCGGTATGAGCAGGACGATGGCGGCACTGAAACCAGCACCGAAAGGCGGATCATGTTCAGCCCGGAGCTCCCGCGCCAGGTGGGCGAGGCCCGCGCCGAATGGAAGATCCTGCGTGACCTTGCCGCCGCAGTTTGCCCGGAACGCGCGCACCTGCTGGGTTGCGAAACCGGGTGGCAGATTCGCCAGGAGATCCCGCGCGTCGTTCCGTTTTACGAGGGCGTGCAGGGCCTGAAGGAAATCGGCGACGCCGTCCAATACGGCGGGCCGCACCTGTGCGCCGGCGGGAAGTTTCCCACACCGGATGGCAAAGCCCATTTCCGACCCGTGCCGCTGCCTCGCCCGGCGGTGACGGAGAAACAGCCGGATGCCGGGTTGCGGTCTCCGGCCAGGTTCATCGTCTCGACGCGTCGCGGGAAGCAGTTCAACTCGCTGGTGTATGCGGAGGTCGACCCCATCAACGGGGTGCCGCGCGATGCCGTGCTGATGAGCCGCGAGGACGCCGTCGAGCTGCACCTGAGCCAACATGATCGCGTCCTTTTGGAGAATGAAATCGGCCGATTCGAGGGCAGAGTTTTTCTGGCGCCGATTGCCCGGGGCAACCTGCAAATCCATTGGCCGGAAGGAAACGTGCTCATCCGCCGGGGCGTTACCGAGCCCACCGGCGGCGTGCCGGATTATAACACCCGGGTGAGCGTCCAGCGGCTCACCAACGGCAGCTCGGACTGATACACCGGCACGACCCAATGTCGAAGCGAACTCCCAAACCTGGCTTGGAGCAGTCGCCGGCAACTTCGGGAATCGAGGTCGTTCCCTTTCGGGCCGGCCGCAGGCTCAAAAGCCGCGCTGACAACCTCGCCCGGGAAGAGCCGCTGGAAATCCGCGTTCGCGGGCGCAGCATCGCCGTGACCATGCGCACCCCCGGTCACGAGCGCGAGCTCGCGGCGGGTTTCCTCCTCACCGAAGGCCTCATTCATCGCCGCCAGGACATCGTGGAAATGGGGCCTTGCCTCCAATCCGATTGCCCTGACAACACCCTGAACGTCTTTCTCTCGCCGGCCGTCGAAGTGGATTTTGAGCGCCTCACTCGCCATGTCTTCGCCACCTCCAGTTGCGGTCTTTGCGGCAAAGCTTCCATCGAAGCCGTCCACCAGCATTTCCCTCCGGTCACCTCGAACCTGGCTGTCCCGCTCAAAGTCCTCGTGGCTTTGCCCGGGCAGATGCGGTCGGCCCAGGCGACCTTCGCGCAAACGGGAGGTTTGCACGCCGCCGCCATCTTCGATTCCACCGGCAATCTCCTTGTGCTGCGCGAGGATGTTGGCCGGCATAACGCTGTGGACAAGGTCCTGGGCCATGCTTTGCTCGCGAATCGGCTTCCGCTCGATTCGCACGTGCTCCTGGTGAGCGGGCGCGCCTCGTTCGAGATTTTGCAGAAGGCCCTCGCGGCGCGGATTCCGCTCGTGTGCGCGATCTCCGCCCCTTCAAGTTTGGCGGTTGAATTCGCCCGCGAGAGCGGACAAACCCTCGTCGGCTTCCTGCGCGGTCAGGCCATGAACGTCTATTCCGGAGCGGAGAGAATCACGGCCGGTCCGAATAATGGCTCCCGAACTTGCACAAACGCGTCCGATGGACGATGAACTCTTCATGGCTACACCCTCTCATCCACTTGCCGGCAAGGTGGTTATCGTCACTGGAGCGGTCGGGAACCTTGGGCTGGCGACCGCCCGTGAGCTTCAAAAAGTCGGCGCAAAAACCGTGCTCGTGGACCGTTCAAACGAGCGGCTCAAGGAGAATTATCCCGACCTGGTCAACTCCACGGACCACTTTCTGGCGGGCGGTGTTGACCTGGCGGAGCCCGATTCGCTGGCGAAGACGGTGCAAACCGCGCTCGCTCGTTTCCGGAGAATCGATTCCCTGGTTAACACCGTGGGCGCCTGGAGGGGAGGCAAGCCCGCCCATGAGACGGATTTGGCTGACTGGGATTTTCTTTTCGGCGCGAACGTGCGTACCACGCTTCTGTGCTGCCGCGCGGTGATTCCACAGATGCTCGGGCAGGGCCGTGGAAGCATCGTGAATGTCGCCAGCCGGGACGGTCTGCAGGGAAGCGCCGGTTACAGCGCTTACAGCGCCTCGAAGAGCGCCGTGCTTCGCCTTACTGAATCGATGGCCGACGAACTCAAGAATTCAAACATCAATGTGAACTGCATCATGCCGGCCACGATCGACACCCCGCAAAACCGCAAAGCCATGCCGAACGCCGACTTCTCCAAATGGATCGCGCCCGAAGCAATCGCGGAGGTCATCCTGTTCCTCATTTCGGATGCGGCCCGGGCTATCAATGGCGCGGCTGTGCCGGTATTCGGAAAAGCGATCACTGCCGGCTGACTCCCCGCGCAATGAAACTCCGCAGTCGTCTTGCAGTAAGGAGAACCAAAGACGCCGCGCACAATACCACCAGTATCGTCCGCAAGTAAGTGGCGGCCGGCAAAGAGAGCCCGATGCCGGTCGCGAGGGCCACATACGCCGCCAGACATAGGGGACACTTGGGAAGCAGTGCCAGCGCAGCGCTCGGAACGAGCCAGCCGGCGAGCTCCCCGCCACGGCGCAACCGCGACACGGGCCGGCGAGCGCTGTCGCCGGCTCGCGTCTGGCTCGGGCAGCAGTGGCGGGCGTTCACGCGCGCGCCTCCGCTGCGTGGCAACAGGAGCCGGCGTTTTGGTGAAGCGGCCCGTATTCATCGTGGCGGCGCCACCAGGTGCCCGTTTCGTTGCGCCCTTTGGGGGCGCGGTCGAGCCACTGGTACATGCCCCAGAGGCCGTCCAGCCCACGCGCATAAGCGGAGTAGGTGTGGTAAACGACGCCGTTCTCGAGTACGAACGCGCTCATGCCCGGCCTCTCGCGCGTGTAGGTGGCCACGTCGGTTCCGGTCATGGCCGCGTGCTCGGCGACAGGCCCCTCGCCGCGTTTGGTCATTGAGTCGCCGATCCCGCCTTCCGTAAACGCCGCCTCGCGCCGGTAGTTGTATTCGACGGTCCCCTCGCGCTGTTGCTTCTCGGTGAGCGAGACGTTGAAGTCGAAGTTGAAGTCCCCTCCGTGCGAGGACGCCCAGGGGAAGCTCCAGCCCATCCGCCGCTGGTACGCCTGCAGCTTGGCGAACGGCGCCCGCGACACCGCCGAAAGCGTGACGTCGTGGTTGGCCAGATGGACGACCAAGCCGTCGAACCCGTCCGCGATCGCCGAGCAGGACGGACAGCCTGCCGTGTAGTCGGGCCCGAACATGAAGTGGTAGATAAGGAGCTGCGAGCGCCCTCGGAAGAGGTCTGCCAGCGAGGCGCTCCCCTCGCCGGTCTCGAATCGATACTGTTTGTCGATTCGAACCCACGGAAGCTCCTGCCGCCGCCGCGCCAGCTCGTCGCTGCGCCGCGTTAGCTCCTTCTCCTCCTTGAGCAGCCGGAGCCGGGCCGCAAGCCATTCCTCTCGCGAGACGATTTTATGTTCTCGCTGCAGATTCTTCGGTTCAGACATTTTTGCATTTGTGCTCATAATTACCCTTTTCGTTTTTGGCTGAACCCGCGCCGGCGAGACCAACCGTTGTCAGTTTTGTTCAGTTTCAGTTTCAGTGGTACGACGAATGAGCAGTCGTATTCCGGACATCAGTGGGTAAAAAATCACGCTTTGATTGTTTGATATGTTCCGGCGAGGTCCACGCCTGGAACGCCCGCTCCGGCGTCGCGTTCAGCATTCGCCTCACGATTAACGTGGCGTCATCCGGCTTCCGCACTTCATTATTTAGCGTCGTCATGTTTGTTTTCCTGTTTTTGTAGTTTGTCCAAATATTTTTCAAGCTGCTCCAGGTTCCCCTCCCAAAATTCCCGATACCGATTGATCCACGCCTGCGCCTCCTGCATCGGCTTCGCCTCCAGCGTCAACGCATGCACCCGCCCCTGCCGGCACCGCTTCACCAACCCCGCCTTCTCCAAAACGATCAAATGCTTCGACACCGCCGCCAGCGACATCGCATGCGGCCGCGCCAGGCGCGTCACACACTCTCCGCCCTTCGCCAACTGCGCCAGGATCCGGCGCCGCGTTGGATCCGCCAGCGCCCCAAAAGTCCGGTCCAACACCTTCGAACTATATTCAACCATATGGTTGACTATTAAATCAAATCGAAACGAACGCAAATAAATTCTTCGGAATCCATCGCGATTCCCCCTCTCCCTCCGGGAGAGGGTTGGGGTGAGGGGAATGCCAACTACATTGGCTTTCGATGTGTGCGAGGGCATTGGGCTCGCCACAAACGAACCCAAAGAGCGCCCCATCTGGTCCACGTACCAACTCTGCGGTCCCTTACTTGGCCGCCAGTGCGGCTTCGATTGCCTGGGTCAATTCCGGCGAGTCGGGTTTGGTGCCCGAGTCAAAGCGCTTCAAGATTTTGCCGTCGCGTCCAATCAGGAATTTGTTGAAGTTCCATTTGATGTTGCCGGGAAAAGGGGCGTCGGTCCCGGCCAGCCTTACATAAAGCGGATGGCGGTTGGGGCCGTTAACGTCGATTTTGTCAAAGAGAGGGAAGCTGACCTGGTACTTCGAAGAACAAAACTGTTTGATCTCCTCGTTGCTGCCGGGTTCCTGGCCGCCGAACTGGTTGCACGGGAAGCCCAGCACGGAGAAGCCCTGGTCTTTGTATTTCTCGTGAATGGCTTCGAGGCCGGTGTATTGAGGCGTGTAACCGCACTTGGAGGCGACGTTGACGATGAGCAGCACCTTGCCGGCGTAGGGTTTCAGCGACGTCGATTTGCCGTCGATGTCTTTGAGGGGAATGCCGTAAAGGGAGTCAGCCGCCTGGACGGAGACGACCTGGAGGAGCAACAGCACCAGCAGCGCGCGAATGAGAATGTATGGTGTCATGGGTGGAAAGATGCATGGAGTTCGGGCATTCGTCAAAGCAAATGGGAGATGGGAGATAGGAGATTCGCGTTCCGCAGTTGGGCATATTGCTTGTGAGCAAAACGGCAGGGAGGTTAGGATCCACCCATGAGAAACCTGTGCCTGATTGGGCTGTGGCTGGTGAGCGCGTTCGCGTTCCAGGCGTCAGGACAGGACGGCGCCATGACCCTCGATGACTTAACCCGCGCCGCCGAGAATTGGGCGAAGGAAAATCTCGACGACGATACTTTGCGGGCGTTACAGGACGTTGACCAGGAAAAGGTGAAGCGGTTCCTGGCAGAGGTGCAGAAAGATTTCCATGGCCAGTATGTGGTCGAGCTGGCGCCACTCAAAGAGGGTGCCAAAACGATCCTGCCGCTGCTCGAAAGCTACGAGGAAACGCTGCCGTACGCGGTGTGGCTCAAGACGCGCCTGGATTATCTCGATGTGGCCGACCAGTTCCGGCTCACCATTCCGCCGCCAAAGCCGGAGCCAGGGCAGCCGCCCAGGCCTGTTCCCAATCCCACGCCGCAACTCGAGCGGGACACTTGGAAGGCCAGGCTCGCTGAGCGGGCATGGCCGAAAAACGCGAGCGCTTACGTTTCGGCGCTCAAACCAGTTTTTGTCGCGCAGAAGGTCCCGCCGGAATTGGTTTGGCTGGCAGAAGTCGAATCTTCCTTTGACCCGAGGGCGCGCAGTCCGGCCGGCGCGGCTGGGCTGTTTCAACTGATGCCGGCCACGGCGAAGCGGTACGGTTTGCGGACCGAGCCGTTGGATCAAAGGCTTCGCCCCGAACCAAGCGGTGAGGCTGCCGCGAAATATCTGCGGTATCTTCATGGCCATTACGCAGATTGGCACCTGGCATTGGCCGCGTATAATGCGGGCGAAGGCACGATCGATACGCTGCTGGCCCGTGACAAAACGCACTCGTTCGACGGCATTGCGACGCGCCTGCCAGCGGAGACACAGTTGTTCGTGCCGAAGGTGGAAGCGACGGTGCTTCGCCGCGAAGGTGTCAAGCTGGAAGAGTTGCAGGTGCAGGAAACGAAAGCCTCGCGATAAAATGCACCGGAGCGCGGACATTCGTGTCCGCAGCAACGAGTTACGAGGGTGATTGGCAGCAAATCCGAGCCGCGCTGGTGTTCGGAAGTTGCTGCGGCCAAGAATGTCCGCGCTCCGACCTGGTGAGCTGCGCTGGCGTTTGGAAGTTACTGCTGACAGGAATGTCCGCGCGCCGATCTTTCGGCTCGCCTCCCGGGCGGGGGCTTTGCAGAATTGGCGCATGAATGCCAAAGGCTCGGAACTCACCCGTCGCGAATTCCTCAAAACTTCCACCTGTGCCCTGGCGGCCGCTGCGCTCGGGCCGTCCGTGCTTCCTGCTGCCACCCAGGTCGAACCGTCCGCAAAACACATCGGCCTGCAGGTCGGCGCGATTTCATTTGTCGATGAAGGCACCGACCAAGTGCTCGACCTAATGCAGGAGCGCGGGGCCGTCAATGTCATTTACCTGGCGACGTTCACCTACGGTCGCGGGATTGCCGGGCGCCAGATTCCCAACCAACCGCTGCCCGACCATGGCAAGCAGGAGTATGATCTGAATTTCCACGGCGGCAATTTCGCCACGCCGCACTCGAAGTTCTATACGCATACTTCGCTCAAGCAGACCAAGGCGCCCGACCATGGCGACCTGGACATTATCGCCGAAGTTCTACCCAAGGCGCATCGGCGCGGGATGAAAGTCTATGCGTGGTATGAAGATGCTTTTCGCGCCGATATCCCGGGCGTTGAGAAACTGCGCGAGGTGGATTGGCAAGGCCGGCCCGCAGGCACGCTCTGCCCGCTGCACCCCGATTACCGGAACTTCCTGATCGGGCTGACGGAAGATTACTGCCAATCCTATGAGATTGACGGAGTGATGTGGGGCTCGGAGCGGCAGGGGCCGTTTAATAATGCCTTGAGCGCGCGGCACGGCGGGCGGGGCGATGCTTCGCGCGTCACCTGCTTTTGCGAGTTTCATCAAAAGGCGGCGAAAGAACGCGGGATTGACGTTAAGCGGGCCAAGCAAGGTTTCGAGAAACTCAACCAGTTCGTTCGCGCCTCTCGCGCCAACGAACGGCCGACCGACGGTTATTTTGTCGAGTTCTGGCGGCTCCTGCTCGATTACCCTGAGTTGCTCGCCTGGGAAAAGCTTTGGACGGACAGCAAGCACGCGATTTACACGGACGTTTACCAGGCGGCCAAGAAGAGCCGGCCGTCGGTGCAGGTGGGTTTTCACATCTGGCATGCCAACTCGTTCAGCCCGTTCTTCCGCGCCGAACAGAATTACGCCGAGTTCGCCAAGGTTGCCGATTACTTGAAAATCGTGCTCTACAACAACTGCGGCGGCCCGCGTTACGCCGAATACATCAACAATGTCGGGTCCAGCCTTTTCCACGACGTGCCCAAGGACGAGTTAATGCGCTTGCATAATGAGTGGCTGGATTATCCGAGCGAGGCTCCGTTCCACGAGGTTGCCGCTAAAGGGCTGTCGTCCGACTACGTGTTGCGCGAGACGAAGCGCGCGCTGGCCGATGTTCAGGGTAAATGCCGGATTTATCCGGGCATCGACATCGACATTCCCACCGGCGCCAACGACAAGAAGACAACGCCGGATGATGTTTATGCGGCGACCGGCGCGGCGCTGAAGGCCGGTGCGCAGGGAGTCGTTCTGTCCCGGAAATATTCGGAGATGAAGCTGGCCAACCTGGCAGCGGCGGGAAAAGCAGTGCGGGAGAGTGCGAAATAACGGCTCTGAAACTTTTCGTAAGCAATGCAGTTTGAAGAGCGATTGCGAGGCGGCGATTTGCAGTTTTCCGAAGCCCCGTTCCCCCTCACCCCTGCCCTCTCCCTGGGGAGAGGGAGAATCGCAGTCAGTCTGTGGTGAATTCCTGGCGCCGAAGGTGACTTATGGAGACCGATAAACCCCAAGTTGGCGCGACTCGCCGGGTTTTTCTGAAGCAGCTCGCGCTGGCAAGCGCGACTGTTGCAGGTGCCGAGTTGGGCGCGTTGGCCGGCAGCGCGGCTAAGAACAGCGATGCCCGCCGGGCGGCAAAGGCGCCGTGGTATCGGCACGTCCTGCGCTGGGGTCAGACTAATATCACGGAGCTCGATCCGACTCGTTACGATATCGGCTGGTGGCGGGAGTATTGGCAGCGGACGCAAGTGCAAGGCATCATTGTCAACGCCGGCGGGATCGTCGCGTATTATCCCAGCCGGTTTCCGCTGCATCGCCGCGCGCAATTCCTTGGTGAGCGGGATTTATTCGGCGAGCTGGTTCAGGCCGCGCGGCAGCAAGGGCTGGCGGTCCTGGCCCGAATGGATTCCAGCCGCGCCAGCGAGGAATTCTACCGCGCCCACCCGGACTGGTTTGCCGTGGACGCATCCGGGAGGCCTCATCGCAGCGGCGAGCTCTACACCAGTTGCGTAAACGGACCGTACTTTCGGGAGTACATTCCTGACGTGCTTCGCGAAATCGTCGCGCGCTACCACCCCGAAGGCTTCACGGACAACAGTTGGAGCGGGTTGGGGCGCAACGGTTTTTGTTATTGCGAGAACTGCACGCGCAAGTTCCGCGCTGAAACCGGCCAGGCGTTGCCGCGGGCCAGCAATTGGGATGACCCGGCTTACCGGCAGTGGATTCAATGGAGTTACAAGTGCCGGCTCGATGTTTGGGACCTGAATAATCGCATCACCCGCGAGGCGGGCGGCCCGGACTGCATTTGGGTGGGGATGAACAGCGGTTCGGTCGCGGGCCAGGCGCAGAGCTTCCGCGATTACAAAGAGATTTGCGCTCGCGCCGAAATCATCCTGCTGGATCACCAGGCCCGCAGCGACGCCAGCGGCTTTCAAAACAACGGGGAGACGGGCAAGCTCATTCATGGCCTGCTCGGCTGGGAGAAACTCATTCCTGAAAGCATGGCGCTCTACCAGGCCGGCCGGCCAGGTTTTCGCCTGAGCGCCAAACCGGCGGCCGAGGCCCGGATGTGGATGCTCGAAGGGTTTGCCGGCGGGATTCAACCCTGGTGGCATCATGTGGGCGCGGTCCAGGAGGACCGGCGGGCGTTTCGCACGGTCGAGCCGATCAACCGCTGGCACCAGGCGCATGAAGAATTCCTCGTGAACCGCCAACCGGTGGCGTCGGTGGGCGTGGTCTGGTCCCAGCAAAACACCGATTTCTATGGGCGCGACGACGCCGAGTCGCGGGTCGAGCAACCGTGGCGCGGCATCACGCAAGCCCTCATCCGTGCCCGCATTCCTTATCTGCCGGTTCACGCGGACCATCTCGAGCGAGACATGGCGAACTTTTCGTTGCTGATTCTGCCCAACTTCGTTGCCATGACCGACGCACAAATCGCGGTGGTGCGCCGGTTCGTCGAGGGCGGCGGCGGGTTGCTGGCGACGGGCGAAAGCAGCCTCGCCAATGAATGGGGCGAGCCCCGGCCCGATTTCGCGTTGGCCGAGCTGTTCGGCGCTCATGTGGACCAGAAACGTGTGGGGCTCCACGATTCGGCCCGGCGCAGGTGGGCCAGCGAAACGCAGCACACTTATTTGCGATTGGACCGAGCCGTCGAGAGTTCCGGCGGAGCGGGTGAGGCAGTCTTGCGGGGCTTTGAGGAAACGGACCTCCTGCCTTTCGGCGGGACGCTGGAGGCGCTAAAGGTAGAGGCAAATGCGCGAGTGGCGCTCACCTTTGTCCCATCGTTCCCGGCCTACCCGCCCGAAAGCTCGTGGATGCGCCAACCGCGCACGGACATTCCCGGATTGATTCTTAACGACCGCGGCAACGGGACCGGCCGAGCGGCGTTTCTGCCCGCTGACCTCGACCGGCGCTTTGCGCGGGATAACCTCCCCGATCAGGGTGACCTGCTGGCCAACCTCGTGCGCTGGTGTGCCCGCGACACTTTTCCTTTGATGGTTGAAGGGCCGGGGCTGATAGACTGCCATTTTTATAGGCAGCCGGGGCGTCTCATCCTGCACCTGGTCAATCTGACCAGCGCCGGAACCTGGCGCGCGCCGGTTGACGAATTGATTCCCGTCGGCCCGCTGCGCGTCCGGGTCAAACTTCCCCACGATGTCCGCGGACGGATGACGCAGTTTCTAGTGGCGGGTGGGAAAAGAGCGAACAACATCAAGGCGGGCTGGGCCGGTTTTGAAGTGAAATCAGTGTTGGACCATGAGGTGGCGGTGATCAGGTGAAAGCGGGACACTCCAAGTCCCTACTGCCGCGAACTTGGTTGTCTGGGCCGCTGCCTATGCCGCCACCGCCAAGGTGAGCTCCCTGCGTTTGCGCTTGCGCCACGTGAACCAGGGCGAAACCTGGCAGGTGGAGGAAATGGCGCTCGAAGGCAAGGTCTATCGCGCTTCTCTTCCAGCAGACTACACGGATTCACCTTTTCCGCTTCAGTACCACTTCGAATGCCACGAGAGTTCGGGCGCCGCCTGGCTGTTTCCGGGCCTGAACCCAGGCTGGCAAGGTCAACCCTACTTCGTGCTGCACGCCGTCTGAATTTAACTCAAACGCGGACCGGGCACTTCCACGCGGCGGTCAGCCGAGTGCTCGGGCGCCGCCAACCGATCGTTGCCCCGTCGCCGCGCGGGGTGTAGGCTTGGTTCCAATGTGTTTAGCCATTCCAGGCAAAATCACCAGCATCAGCGGCCAGGACCCGCTCTTGCGGATGGGCAAAGTGGATTTCGGCGGCATTCTGAAAGAAGCCAGCTTAGCTTATGTCCCGGAAGCCAACATCGGTGATTACGTGATCGTCCACGTCGGTTTCGCCATCAGCCGGCTCGACGAAGCAGAGGCCAACAAAGTCTTTGAGTACCTGCGTGAAATGGAGGATTTGAGCGAATTGGAAGAAACCGGCCAAAAAAAGGCACGAAAAAACAGCAAAAGGATTTAGAGACTATTGTGCGTTTTCGTGCCTTTTTACGGCCAACTTCCCTTGAATGAAATACCTCGACGAATATCGCGACGGGGGAGCCGCCCGGAAATACGCGCAGGAAATCGCCCATGTCACCACCCGGCCCTGGAACCTCATGGAAGTCTGCGGCGGCCAGACCCATGCCATCGTGAAGTTCGGACTCGACGAACTGCTGCCCAAACAAGTCACCCTCATTCATGGGCCAGGCTGCCCGGTGTGCGTGACACCACTCGAATTGATTGATAAAGCCCTCGAAATCGCCGCCCGGCCCGAAGTCATCTTCTGCTCCTTCGGCGACATGCTCCGCGTCCCGGGCAGCTCCACCGATTTGCTGTCGGTCAAAGCGCGCGGTGGTGACGTGCGCATCGTCTATTCGCCGCTCGATGCCGTGAAGCTGGCCGTGCAGCAGCCCTCGAAGGAAATCGTGTTTTTCGGCGTCGGTTTCGAAACCACCGCGCCGGCGACGGCCATGGCGGTTTACCAGGCCGCCAAAACCGGGCTCAAGAATTTTTCGCTCCTCGTCTCGCACGTGCTGGTGCCTCCGGCGATGGAGGCCATTCTGAGCTCGCCCCAGTGCCAGGTGCAGGGATTCCTCGCCGCGGGCCATGTGTGCACGGTCATGGGCTACGAAGAGTACCTGCCGATCGCCGCCAAGGACAAGGTGCCGATCGTCGTGACCGGATTTGAGCCGGTGGATATTCTGCAAGGGGTGCTGATGTGCCTGGAGCAACTCGAGAGCGGACGGGCCGAAGTCGAGAACCAATACACCCGCGCCGTGCGCCGGGAAGGCAACCAGCCGGCCCAGCAGCTCATCCGGGAAGTCTTCCGCGTAATCCCTCGCAAATGGCGGGGTGTTGGGGAGATTCAGCAAAGCGGGTTGGGCCTGAGCGATGCCTACGCCGCCTTCGATGCCGAGCGCCGGTTCGGCGTCGCCGAGCTGCGGGTGGACGAATCCTCGGAATGTCTCAGCGGGCTGGTTTTACAGGGCCAAATCAAGCCGCACGAATGTCCGGCGTTTGGCACCCGCTGCACCCCCGAGCATCCGCTCGGCGCAACCATGGTCTCCTCCGAAGGCGCCTGCGCCGCCTATTACCGTTACCGGCGTCCGGAGGTCGAACATGTTTGATCGTATATCTTTCGTGCACGTTCAGGATTTTCTGAGCTTGTTCGAATCCTTAGGCGATCGTCACAAGTCGCGTCTCCCCCCATTTAACTTATCTATCCTTTTTAACCTATTTAACTCTTTGGTTGCGGCTCCGCCGCGTTCACCAATCGCCTTTCTCCCTTTCTGACCATGTCCGCCCCTTCCGACTTCACGCTCTCCTGCCCCTTCCCAATCCAGAATTATCCCCAGGTCCTCCTGGCCCATGGCGGCGGCGGCAAACTGATGCACCAGCTCATCGGCAAAATGTTCCTGCCGGCTTTCCGCAATTCCCTGCCTGACTCACAACACGATGCCGCCGTCTTTGAGATCGGCGGACAACGCCTGGCATTCACCACGGATTCGTATGTCGTCCGGCCGCTCTTTTTCCCCGGCGGCGACCTCGGCTCGCTCGCCGTCCACGGCACCGTCAATGACCTGGCGATGGCCGGCGCCCGGCCCCTCTACCTCAGCGCCGCATTCATTATCGAGGAGGGGCTCCCCATGGACACGTTGTGGAAAATCGTCTCCTCGATGCAACAGGCGGCGCAAAATTCACGCGTGGAAATCATTGCCGGCGACACCAAAGTGGTCGATAAAGGCAAGGGCGACGGCCTGTTCGTCAACACCGCCGGTGTCGGCATGGTCGAGCATTCCCTCAAGATTGCGCCCCAGAGCGTCCGGCCGGGCGATGCCATCCTGGTCAGCGGCGACGTTGGCCGGCACGGAATGGCCATCATGGCCGTGCGCGAGGGCCTCGAATTCGAGAGCGCCATTGAAAGCGATTCCGCCCCTTTGGCCGGCCTCGTGCTGGAACTATTGGGCGCCGGGGTTCAGGTCCATTGTCTGCGCGACCTGACGCGCGGCGGCCTGACCAGTGTCCTCAACGAAATCGCCGAGGCGGCCCAGCGCACGCTGCTGGTCGAAGAAAAGCTCATCCCGGTTCGCGAAGATGTTCGCGCCGCCTGCGAGATTCTTGGGTTGGACCCTTTCCACGTTGCCTGCGAGGGCCGGTTCGCTCTCTTTTTGCCCGAGGGAGAGGCCGAGCGGGCCCTGGCGATCCTGCGGGCGCATCCCACGGGCGCCGGTGCGTGCCGCATCGGAAACGTTGGCGAGCAACCGGCTCCGAAAGTGCTCTTGAAAAGCACCATCGGCGCCCAGCGGATTTTGGATATGGCCAGCGGCGAGCAACTGCCAAGGATTTGCTGAGCAGCGCGCTTCAAAAATCATTCTCCGTAGCAGCCGACGTGAGGAGGCTCAGATTTCCGGCCTCTTTAGCCTGACTTTCGCAACTCGCCAGGCAGTTTGCAGAAAGCCCTGATTTTTGGCGCATCTCGCCCGAAAGTCTTCACGACAGGCCCGAAGCGGACTGCGGCCTCTCTTTAGTCGAGCAACTGGCATTTGACGCTGATTCTGGGTGGCGGCTGTTCGGGTAAGTCCGACGAAGCTTTCCGAAGGGCTGGCACACGAAGAAGCACAAGGCAAGTCGTTCGTTTCGCCACGCTGCGGATGCGCTGACGAAGGCCGCTGCTCTGCACGAGGAGTCGGAAGCCAGGATCAGCGCCATCAAAAAACACTTGTCCGCCGTCAGACAAGGTTGGTCGCGCCATATATAGTGGAGAGCTGTGTCGCCGAGCGCGACCGGCCCCCGAGCATATTAAAAATGAGAAAACAACCATCGCGCAAAAACCAGTCGCCCGGTGAGCGCCTTTTCCCTGCATATTAACACTATT
>Ga0210408_10001965_pt1 | contig 20611 bp, 22 predicted proteins | sample IncBWH4MmetaG_FD_155471 | JGI IMG/M metagenome (GOLD analysis project Ga0210408, IMG submission 155471) | Forest soil microbial communities from Barre Woods Harvard Forest LTER site, Petersham, Massachusetts, United States - Inc-BW-H-4-M | ecosystem: Environmental > Terrestrial > Soil >...
CTCGTCATCTACCGCGACTGGATCACCTCGACGGCGCGCCGCCTCGGCAGCCCGCTGCGGCCTTAAGACCTCGGATTCGGATCAATCCTCGGTCCACTCGGGCCGGACGTCACCTTCTGCAGCAGCGCGCGTCCCGCCGGCTCGCTCATCTCGACGAGCACAAACGCGCCGTTATGTCCGGTAGCGGCTTGCTCGATGGCTTGAGGGATGATTCCAGCGGTGAGGTAGGCTTCCAGGGCGGGCCGTGCCTTAACGTGGACGTAGTGGGCGGACCCCGGACGCGTCGTCAGCGTGAGCGGATAATAATTCTGTAACAAGCTGACCGCGACCACGTGCTGTCCCGGCGCACGGTCGGCGGACAAAAATCCGGCGGATGTCAAATCGCCAATGCTCTGATCATCGATCTTGACTGCGGGATGCGCCGCCCCGCCGCACACATCCTCCTCGCAGAGGACATAAATCCGTGCCTGTCGGGGGTCTTGCGCCTTGGGCAGCGTTTGCGACAGGGGAGCGCTCGCGCAAGCAGATAGCAGCGATAGCGCGCACAGCGCACCTGCGAGGATCGCTCGCCTTTCCCCCATGACCCACCCCCTCATAATTCACGGTTGAACGCGGCCGGACGTTACAGAGACTACGGGCACCTTGCAACCAGACGGATGTGCCGTTCAGGCAAGTCCTGCGGGCGCGTCCGTGGAGAAGTTTGTTACCGTGTGCCGGTGGGCACGCGCCTGCGGCGCTTACTGTAGCCCACCCTGTACGGCTTTATATCGTGTTTCTACGATGATTACGGAGTCTTCACGGCATGCGACTGCACGGCGTGGTCAAGCATGTCCCGGACCTTTGAACCCAAATCAAAGAATACAGGAAACAAAGCGGCGACTGCGATTATCAGCACGGCAAGTCCAAACCCGATGACCCATTGATTTGCTCGCGTGGCGCGGTTGTCATCTCGGAGCGCATCAAGCTTGTCTCGAAGTGCGTCAAACCGTTCGTCTATTTTTGAGACCAGGAGATCAAGCTTCCCTTCGAGCCGCGCAATTTTGGTTTCCGCCCGCGCTTCCGCCGCGGCGACCTTGGCGTCCATTAGGTTGCCTACATCGCTCATGCTTGTCCCCGGGCCATAAGCCGCTTGCTCCTCCGACAACTCGTCGCCGCTTGAGTTCACGAAGCCATGTTACCCGATTGAGAACAAAGTGTGAACACAAATTTTGCCCCGTGGGAATTCAAGAGTTCGGCGGCGTTTTCCGGCGCGAACCTTTCGGCCAGCCGGCGGGCCAATCGACGATCCGGTCTTCCAGCGTTTCGTCGGGCACGTCGTCCTCGGAATCGCGCACGCGGCCGCGCACCGAGATGCGCGCCTGGTGCACGGTATCGGGATCACCCGAGACGAGCGGATGCCACCAATAGAGGTCCTTGCCTTCGTCGAGCAGGCGATACGCGCAGGTGGGCGGCAGCCATTTGATTTCGTGCACGACCTTGGCGGTGAGCCGCACGCAATCGTCGACCTTTTCGCTCCGGTGCGCATAGTCCCGGCAACGACAGCTTTGGCCGTCGAGCAGCCGACAGCCCACGTCGGTGAAATACGTCGCCGACGTGTCCTCATCCTCGAGCTTGACCAGGCAACAGCGCCCGCACCCGTCGCACAAGCTCTCCCACTCGCCGTCGGTCATCTCGGCAAGCGACTTGCGGCGCCAGAAGGGAGCATCTGGATCGGTCACGAAGATTATCCTGCGCGGCTCATCAGGGTCTGTCGTTCCCGGCTGTCGCCGGGACTTTGCTGCCGCATCAGCCGGACGTAGTTTGAAGTCGTCCTGGAGGCAAGCGATGGAAATCTCGATCATTGTGCACGAGGCGGCGGAAGGCGGCTTTTGGGCCGAAATCCCACACCTGCCCGGCTGCGCCACTCAAGGCGACACTCTACCGGAACTGCTGCGCAATTTGGCCGAGGCAATCGAGGGCTGGCTCGACTGACGATCAACGCCCGCTGCGACGGAACCCCATCTTGTTACTGCCGTTTTCCGGTGTCAGGACATGATGTTGGCCCCGACGGGACGGATCGGCTAAGAACGATGCCGGAGCGCGCCGCCGGACGAGCCGGCCTGCTTCGCAGCGAGAGATACGGACTTTGCGCGAGCTGTTTCCCCACGACTGGAAGCCGAGGCTCCAGCGCTTCCTGCTCGACCTCGACGCGCGCATCGATTCGGCGGTGTTTCGCTCCGGGGCGTGGGCGCGGGAATACTACGAGCGCTTCTCCACCTTCATGGACCGGTTCCACGTGGGAGGATGGCGGCGCATCCCGATCGAACTCCTCTCCGAAGGGGCGACGCTCGGCACCGGCGGGCTGGTCGTGTTGCTGGCGCTCGCGGTCCCCGCTTTCCGCGACACGTCCGACGACGACTGGCTCAAGAAATCCGAACTCGCCGTCACCTTCCTCGACCGCTACGGCAACGAGATCGGAAGCCGCGGCATTCGCCACAACGATTCGGTCCCGCTCGAGCAGTTTCCCGACCACCTGATCAAGGCGGTGCTGGCGACCGAGGACCGTCGCTTTTACGACCACTTCGGCATCGATCTTTCCGGCCTCGGCCGCGCGCTTTCCGCCAACGCCCGCGCCGGCGGCGTGGTGCAGGGCGGCTCGTCGATCACTCAGCAACTCGCCAAGAACCTGTTTCTCAACAACGAGCGCACGCTCGAGCGCAAGATCAACGAGGCGTTCCTCGCGATGTGGCTCGAGGCGCGGCTCTCCAAAAACGAGATCCTCAAACTCTATCTCGACCGCGCCTATATGGGTGGCGGCACCTTCGGGGTCGACGCGGCGGCGCAATATTACTTCGGCAAATCGGCGCGCGACGTGAACCTCGCCGAGGCGGCGATGCTCGCCGGGCTGTTCAAGGCGCCGACCCGCTTTGCCCCGCACGTCAACCTGCCGGCCGCGCGTGCCCGCGCCAACGTCGTGCTCGACAATCTGGTCGACGCCGGATTCATGACGGAGGGCCAGGTGTTCGGCGCACGGCGCAATCCGGCGACGTCGATCGACCGGCGCGACGACCACGCGCCCAATTATTATCTCGACTACGCGTTCGACGAGATGAAGAAGCTCGTCGACACATTCCCGAAGTCGATGAGCGAGCGCGTGTTCGTGGTGCGCACCGCAATCGACGTGGGCGTGCAGCGAACGGCGGAAAATGCGATCGAGAATTCGCTGCGGCAATACGGGCACGAATATCACGCCTCGCAGGCATCGACGGTCGTGATCGACGTCGACGGCGGCGTGCGCGCGATGGTAGGCGGCCGCGACTACGGCCAGAGCCAGTTCAACCGCGCGACCGACGCGTTGCGCCAGCCCGGCTCCTCATTCAAGCCTTATGTCTATTCGGCCGCGCTGACCCACGGCATGAAGCCAACGTCGATCGTGGTCGACGGGCCGGTATGCATCGGCAACTGGTGCCCGCACAATTACTCGGGCGGCTTCTCGGGCTCGATGACGCTGACCCAGGCGCTGATCCGCTCGATCAACACCATCGCGGTCAAGCTCTCGATCTTCGTCGGCGACGGCAATCCGAAGCGCGGCCGCGCCGAAATCGTCAAACTGGCGCGCGCCATGGGCCTGCGCACGCCGCTGCCCGACACACCCTCGCTGCCGATCGGCGCCGACGAAGTCACCGTCGTCGATCACGTCGGCGCCTACGCGACCTTCCCCAATCTCGGCAAAGCCGTCACGCCGCACGCGGCGCTCGAGGTGCGCACCGGCGCCGGCGACCTCGTGTGGCGCTGGGATCGCGACGGCAAGAAGCCGCGCCAGGTGATGCGGCCCGACGTCGCCCAGAACATGATCTTCATGATGAACAAGGTGGTTGAGGAAGGCACCGGCAAACGCGCGCAGCTCGACGGCATCAAGGCGGCGGGCAAGACCGGCACCACCAACGCTTACCGCGACGCATGGTTCATGGGCTACACCGGCAACTTCGTGTGCGGCGTGTGGTTCGGCAACGACGATTACACGCCGACCAACCGCATGACCGGCGGGTCGCTCCCGGCGATGACCTGGCACGAAATCATGGCGTATGCGCACACGGGCATCGAGATCAAACCGCTACCTGGGCTGGGTGGCTCGACCCAGCCGCGCGAGCCGGTCGTCTCCGACGCCTCGCCTAACGACGCGATACCGCGCCCGGTACAGCTGAGCCGCCGCGCCGCCGACGTGCTGGTGCGGCTCGAGCGGCGCATGGAAAGCGCTGCGCGCGCGCTTGCGACCGTTCCTCCGGCCGGACCGCAGCGCGGCGCCGCGACCGAACGCGACGGCACCGTGGCGTCGGCCGACCGGAATGCGCCGGCGCGCGGCGAGTGAGCGAGCCGCGTGATTTCCAATTGATTATTAGTTCTTCCGCCGCGGGACTTAGGCCGTGAAACTTCTGTTCGGGTCGTTCCTCACGATCCTGGTGGCGGCCGCGCTGGGTCTCGGCGCCACTTGGCTCGCGCTCACGCGCGGCACCGCCTTCGGCGCGGTACACATCGGTGCCTGGACGGCGTGGCCGCGCACCGGCAGCGCCGACATCGACCCTTACGCCCGTGCCGGCATCGCGCGCACCGGCGAGTTGCCGGTCGGGCTTGGCGACGGCGTCGCCTTCGTCGCCCGCCGAGATGACACCGGGCGCATGTTCGACGGCCGGTGCGAGGTGGTGCTGCGCGGTACCACCCCCGCGGCGCGGTTCTGGACGATCACGCTGTACGATCTCGAGGGGCGGCTCGTCGCCAATTCGGCCAACCGCTACGGCTTCACCAGCCAGGAGATCGTGCGCGCGTCGGACGGAAATTTCCAAATCGTGGCGGCGCCGCGCGCGCGTCCGGGCAACTGGCTGCCGACCGGCGGCGCCGAGCGCTACGTGCTGGTGCTGCGCCTCTACGACACGCCCGTCGGGGTTGCGACCGGCGCGAGCCGCGAAGTGCCGATGCCTTCCATCACCGGAAGGCCGTGCGCATGATCCGCTGGCTGATGTGGCTCCTCGGCGGCATCGTGCTCGGCGGCATGGTGCATCTCGCGACCGTGCTCGCCTTGCCGGCCACCGCCTCGCGCGACGCCTATTCGCGCCTCATGCCTATTGCTCAGGTAAATACTGTGGTGCCCCTGCCCGCGCCGGCGCCCGCGACGGCGCTGCTGCCGTTCATGGATCCGGCCTTCGCGGCGGCCGTGTGCCGCTACGACCTCACCGCGGCGCCGCTCAAGCTCACGGTGCCGGTGAGCCAGGCCTACACGTCGGTCTCATTCTACACGCGCAAGGGCATTGCCTATTACGCCATCAACGACCGCGCCGCCGGACGCCGCGTGATCGAACTCGATCTGATGACGGCGCAGCAGCACGCCGATATGCCGGAAGAAGAAGACGTGACGGCGGCTGACCGGCTGATCGTCGAATCGCCGACGCCGACCGGGCTCATCGTGCTCAAGGCGCTCGCAGCGGAGCCGGGCCAGATGCCCGCGGCGCGCCGCACGCTTTCCGGCGCGCGCTGCCGGCCGCAACCGCAGTAAAAGCGAATGGCCAATGGCGAGTAGCGAATAGTTAAGTAGGCCCCGCCCGCGGGACATCTTCTATTCGCTATTCGCTATTCGCTATTCGCTATGTGTTACGCCGCCACCGCGCCCGACGACGGGCTGATCACGTCCGAGATGCCTTCGAACGCGCCGTCGTCCCGTTGCGCGATGATGTTCGGGCAGGCGTAGTTGATCGGATAGGCGACGTGCTCGACCTCGGCGACGCTGTCGGCCTGGCGCAACGCCGCAATGATCTCGGGCGCCAGGCGCGGGTCGGTATTGATCGCGCCAGTGCCGCTCACGTCGATGCGCGGATGATGCGCGGCGGCTGCGGTATCGAGGCCGAAGTCGACGACGAAGCTCAAGAGCTGTGTCACCGCGGCGAGGATGCGGCGGCCGCCGGAGGCGCCGGCGGCAAGCCACGGCTGCCCGTCGCGCGCGAGGATCACAGGGCACATGTTGCACAGCGGGCGCTTGGCAGGCGCGAGCGAATTGGGCCGGCCCTGACGCGGGTCGAACCACATGATGCCGTTGTTCATGAGAATGCCGGTCGAGGGCGACACGAACCGACTGCCGAAACTCGAGAGCAATGTGGTGGTGAGCGCGACCATCATGCCGTCGCGGTCGACCGTCGTGACGTGGGTGGTCGAGGCGTCGAGCCGCTCGACGTCCCCCATGGATTTCAGCCGCTGCTCGTAGGCGCCTTCGAGGGCGCGGGCGAGAGCGACGAAGAACGCCGCGTCCGGCCGCGCGCCCAACCGCTCGCGCCCGAGGCTCGTGAGCACGTCCTGCAACGTCGGTCCGGCGGTGAGCTGAGGTCCACCGGCAACCGCGTTGCCGCGATAAACAAAGCGTGTCGGCTCGACGACGCGCGCCCGGTACTGCGCGAGGTCATCGGTCGAGAGCGCGCCGCCGGCGGCGCTTATGTCGCGCGCGAGCGCGCGCGCAGTCTCGCCGTCGTAGAAATCGCGCCGTCCGGCCTTCGCGAGCCGGCGCATCGTATCGGAAAGTCCGGCGAGCTTGACGCGCGGGATCGGCGCGCCGGTCAGATGGATCGGCGGCAGGTCGTTCTTGAGCCACACGCGGCGGCTTTCCGGATAGCGGCGCAGGTCCGCGGCGACCGCGAGTATTTTCAGGCTGACATACCAGTCGACCGGCAGCCCGGCCTCGGCGAGCGCGACAGCCGGCTCGATGATTTGTGCCCACGGCAACGAGCCGAAACGCTCGAGCGCGAAGCCGTAGCCGTCGACCGAGCCCGGTACGGCGATCGAGAGCGGGCCGCGGATGTTGCGGTCATCCTCGACCTGCGGCCACGCGAACAAGTCAGCCGCCATCTTGCCGGTAAGCGGGAACGCCCCCGGATCGAGCTTGCGCGGAGAGACCGCACCGAAGTCGATCACCTGCGCGGCGGCGCCCGGCCGCTGCACCAGCATATAGCCGATGCCGCCGAGCCCGCTGTTCCACGGTTCGAGCGCAGCGAGCGCAAAGGCCGTCGCGACCGCCGCATCGACCGCGTTGCCGCCCGCGCGCAGCATCGCGGCGCCGACCTCGGCCGCCGCGCGGTATTGCGCCACGACGATGCCGCCGCGCGAAACCACGACGGGCTTCTCCACCCGCCAGTTCTGCGTCACATGAGCCATGCTGCCTCGCCTCGTCTCTGTCATGCCCGCGAAAGCGGGATGTAGGGTGGGCTAAGCCGGCAAAGCCGGCGTGCCCACGCGGAGACATTATCAAAAGAAAACCGCGTGGGCACGCGCCTTCGGCGCTTAGCCCACCCTACGGTCGACGGCTATTTGCTGATAACAGGAGGCGGCGAGCCGCGTTCGACCACGCCGACCGGCGGGATGCACTTGGCAAGGTAGGGCGCGATCGCGGCGACCTGCACCGCGTAGCGCTCGACTGCCCGCTCCGCTTGCACCGCGAGGCGCGACGGCACCGCAATCACCAGACGGTTGACGGCGTAGCGATAAGACCAAACCCGGTCGTTGAGCGTGAGCTCGGCCCCTTCGATCAAGGTCCCGTTCTCGACGTTGCGCGCGAGCGCACTGTTGATCTCGTACTCAGTGAACGCCTGCACATGCGTGAGGCTCTGCGCCCGCCGTGCATCCATATCGACCACGCGGCAGGCGGTGGTCATGAACGGCCCGAGCAGCAAATAATCGCTGCCGACGTCGTCGATCAGCCGCGAGTAGCGGCCCGCCTCCGACGCGAACGGCATGCCGATGAGCACGTTGGCATAGGCATAAGGGTCGGCCCGCAGGATATCGAGCGGAAAGGCCGTGGCCTGGACCCAGCTCGCCATCAGCGTCTTCCACACCTCGCGGTGCTGCGGCGGCTGCAGAATGGAGAATGACTGCTCGCGCAGGGAGGCTTCGTCGTCGGTGAGCGGGTAAAGCGAATGCGGCATGTCGGCGGGCGGGAACGACAGCGGCGCCACCGGACCCAGATAGAGTTGCTTGGGCAAAAGCCCGTCCCAGAAGTTCGTATCGGCACGGCCGAGGTCGCCATCGGCGGCGAAGCCCGGTATCACGACAAAAAGGATAAGCGCGCACGCGATGAAGCGCGCGCCGCACAAATATTTGATCATCGCGACGAGCGCCGGCGCCGCTTGCGCCCCGGTGAGCTGGCACCGGGTTCGAGCCCACCCGAGGGCCCGTCGGTGCCGCGCTCGATGCGCACCACCGGCAGGATGACGATGGTCGCGCCGTCGCCGCGTGCGCCGCGCTCGCCGCCGCCGACGCGTTCATCCGGGAATTTGATCACGGTCCCCATTGCTATCCCCGCCCCTCGGACGCCGCACCGCGATCCATCCGAGGTCCCGCATGATTAGGCCGCAAATATGGTTAATGCTCTGTTACGGTCCGTTGATGCCGTTGGTTAAGGGTTCGCTAACGCGCAAGCGATAATTTGCTGCATCTCCTTGAATGGGGCGGGGACTGCGGTGACGGAGCCGGACACTCCTAATCTCGACGGGTTGGACGATCTCGCGCGACTGCGCGGCGTCGACACGCGGCCCACCCTCGCGCGCGTGCTCACCGACCTTTACGTCCAGAAGCGCGCGCATACGCTCGATGAGGAAACGCATTATACGGAATTGGTGCTGCGCCTGCTCGACGGTGTCGACGTTGCGACGCGCGCGGTTGTGGCCAAGAAACTCGCGACCTATCCGGCGGCGCCGCGCGCGGTCGTGCTGCGCCTCGCGCGCGACGTGATCGACGTCGCCGAGCCGGTGCTGCGCCATTCCCCGTGCCTGCCCGGCGCCGAGCTTGCCGCCATCACCAAAGAGTGCAGTCCGCTGCATGCGGCGGCAATCGCCGCGCGCGGCGGCCCCGTCGGCACGACCACGCACACGATGATCGAACGCGCACCGGCCACGCGTCCGATTACTCCGCCGCTGCCGCGCTCGTCACAATGGCGGCAGATCATCGGCGAAGCCGAAACGTTCACCGCCCCGCCCGCCGAGACCGGACTGGGTGAATTGTTTCTCAGATCGACGAGCGAAGAACGGCGCGTGATCCTCGCCAACCTCGATCCCGCCGAGCCGATCCCGCCGCGGGCGGTGCCGAGCGAGAGCGTCGAACGGCTGGAAGCCGCCGCGCTCGCGCGGCGCCCCGCAGAATTCGCCGCCGAGGTTCAACGCGCGCTCGGCGTCAGCGGCGAAATCGCACGCCGCATGATCGACGACAATGGCGGCGAGCCGCTGCTCATCGCCGCCAAGGCGCTCGACATGTCGCCGGAAGTGCTGGTGCGGATCCTGCTGTTCGTCAATCCGGCGATCGGCGAATCCGTCGCACGGGTCTTTGCGCTCGCACAGTTTTACCTGGACGTGCCGCGCGCGGCGGCACTGCAGCTGCTCGCCAGTTTGCGCAGCGCCGCGCCGACACGCGCGACGCATCAGCCCGCGCTGTGGGACGACGGCGCCGAAGCCGGCCGACGCGCCGGCACCGAGGCGGCCCGCCGCGGCCTTGCGCCCGCAGCGCCGGCGCCGCCGACCCGGCGCGAGGCGCCGAGCTCGCTGCGGCGTCAGGGGACGAGCTGATCGAGCATGTGACGCCCGGCGCGGTCCTCGACCTCGACGATCCAGATATCGGAATCGAACCGGATCTCGCGCGCGAGATAAGCCTCCGCCTCCGCTTCGGGCACCGGCTGCTGCTTGAAACAGGGGCTGAATGCCCGGTCGGCCGGCCGCGACTCATCGAACGCGGTCTGCGGCGCCGGGCCGTAAAGTTCGGCGGTGCCGTCGAGCCGCGCGATCTTGATGAAGATCGCGCCCGCTTCCTCGGCGCCGCGCCGGCGCACTACCGCGAACGTGCCCTCGATGTGACGGCGGCGCAGATAAGCGGAAACCCAAATACCGGATTTAAGACGCATGGCGGGACAGGCTCTCGTCGCGCCCGTCCTAGCACGAGTTGTGCCGCTCGGCTTATTCGAGGGGTTCGCCGGTGAGCGCGGCAAGCTCGCGCACCAGCCGATCGGAAATCTGGCCGGTGATCGGGAGCTTGCGCTCGCGCTCGAACTTTTCGATCGCCGCGCGCGTGTCGGGGCCGTAGACGCCGGTGGGCTTGATTTGCCCGTAGCCGGCGTCGGCAAGCGCGCGCTGGACCGCGAGCACGCGCCGCGGTGACGGCTCGATCAGCTCGGCGATCGGGTCGGCGCGGCCCGGCGCCGCGCCGCGCGCCGACGGCGCCTTGACCGGCGAGCGCACGAGGGTGCGCAGCAGTTCGTCACTCGGGTCGACCGCGATCTTGACCCCCGCCGCCTGGATGAAGTCGCGGATGGCGGCGTCGGTTTTTGGGCCGCTGATGCCGTCCGCCGGGCCGTCATAAAAATTGCGTTTGGCGAGTTCGCGCTGGATATCGGCGATGAGTTCCGTGCGCGTACGCCCGCTCGGCGCAACTGCGTCGGTGCGCGCGGCCGGCGCGGGCGGCGGACGCAGCGACGCCAGCGTCGGAGCAGGTTCCGCCGACGCCACCGGTCGCGGCCTGACCTTGAAGATCGGCGCTGGATGCGGGCCCGGCTGAAGATGTAGCGCGTTGATGAGGATCGCCCCGATCGCAAGCGCCACCACCGCGAGCGCGATGGTATCGCGCGGATTTCGCCCGAAGGCGTGCTGGAGCGCCGCGCGCCAGAGCGAGCGCTGCGCGTCAGCGAAACGCCCGCGCTCGGCCACAGCCGCCCGATAGGTGTCGTCGAGATCAGCCACGCCTCACCCCGTCCCTGCCCGGATGCTCCCAGACCTCGCTTAAGCGAACGCTAAGCCTGCCGCCTCGCATCGGCTCGGTCCTCGCTCCGTCCGGCAGGCCGAATGCCTTTAATCGCCCATGGTGAATGGTCCGTTGAGAGCCTCCCACCGGGTGTTACGAGGCCCAACTCTTCGCGATTCCAACGATTCCATGGCCGCGGAACCGATGGCTGCGGATGCTTCAAATTTTATGAAAATTCGCCGCTTATTCGCAGCGAATACAGGCAAAATCGCGAACTGGCCTTTCAAGCCTGTCTGCTAGCGTGATCTACGGCGGGAAAAGAAAAACCACCCGCCGGGATCAGGGACAGGGTCCATGCGGTTCCTTCTCAAGCTGGCGTTCTGGCTCACCATCGTCGTCCTGCTGTTGCCGAGCGATCGTGCACAGCAGGGCGCGACGCCACAGATCGGCACGAGCGAGGCGGTTTCCGCCACCGGGGCCGTGGTCACCGACGTGCGCGGGTTCTGCGCGCGTCAGCCCGGTGCCTGCGCGGTCGGCTCGCAGGCGCTCACCGAGTTCAGTCACAAGGCGCACGCGGGCGCCAAAATGCTCTACGACTTCCTCGGCGAGAAGGTCGCGCACGAGCCGGCGCACGGGACCGCCGAACAGGTCGCCGGCAGTCGCAAGCCGTCGCAGAACACGCTGACGCCTGCCGACCTGGCGATGCCGTGGCGCGGTCCGCAACCGCGCCGCAACGCCGACGCGCGCCACCCGGCGTAAGCTCCGTCCAGCAATACCGATTACGTCGCGGCCTCGACCGCGACCGCGACCGCGCCTATATCGAGGGTGCAGGCGCACGCGATGAACATCGACGAAATCATCGACAATTTCGCCGTCCTCGACGACTGGGACGACCGCTACCGCTATGTGATCGAGCTCGGGCGCGAACTCGAGCCGTTGCCAGAGACTGCCCGCACTGACGCCAACAAGGTGCGGGGCTGCGCCAGCCAGGTGTGGCTTTCGACCAGCGTCAAGCCGAACGGCGCGGGCGGCCCGATCCTCACCTTCGCGGGCGACAGCGACGCTCACATCGTGCGCGGGCTGATCGCGATCCTGTTCGCCCTCTATTCTGGCAAGTCCGCGCGGGAGATCGTCGAACACGACGCGATCGCGCTGTTCAACAAGCTCGGCCTGCGCGAGAACCTCACCCCGCAGCGCTCGAACGGGTTCAAATCCATGGTCGAGCGCATCAAGGCCGACGCGCGTTCGGCGCTTGCCGTCACCGCCTAAGCAAAGCCGTTATTTGGCGCGCCGGCGCCGCTGCTGCCCCAATCCCATTTGCCGCGCCAGCTGCGAGCGGGCCGCGGCGTAATTCGGCGCCACCATCGGGTAATCGGGCGGCAGGCCCCACTTCTCGCGATATTGCTCCGGCGTGATGTTGTACTGGGTGCGCAGGTGGCGCTTGAGCGACTTGAATTTCTTCCCGTCCTCGAGACAGACGATGTATTCCGGCGTGATCGACTTCTTCACCGGCACGGCTGGCTTGAGGGCATCGGACGGCGCCTCCCCGTGCCCGCCCGAGACGCGCACGAGCGCCGAATGCACCTGGTTGATCAAGCCGGGAATGTCGTTGGCCGAGACCGTGTTGTTGCTCACGTAAGCCGATACGATATTGGCCGTCAGGCCGATGAAATCGCCGGCCTTGGTATTTTCGCTCGTCATTTTCGCACGTCCCCTCGTGGAACCGGGGTTTGCGGCTGTGCTCCCCGCCCCGCCGCCGATTCGCCCGCCCAAATGGTCGCCGGAACGATTTATCTAGTAACGGTTGCGGCGTAGCAAGTAAAATTTCGCACAAGACAGCATAATTCTCCATCGATATTAGGGCTGTCCTTGGAATTACCGGTGCGGCAAATATAGCCGGCCCTTTGCCCCGGTAGAGCCGGCGCAGTCGCCGTTAAATCCGCCGCACCCGGCCTTTGCGCCCGCGAACTCTGCCGTTATCACTTCGGTTTGACCGGGTACGACTTGTACGCGCCCGCAAGCTCACCCATTTGTGGGGAAAAGCTTCAGAGAGAGGGGTCGAACATGGCTGAGACGCAGACGAAGCCCAAGGTGACCAGGAGCGAGGCGGAGTGGCGCGACCAGCTCACGCCCGAGCAGTACTACGTCACCCGCGAGCATGGCACCGAGCGCGCGTTCACCGGTCCTTATTGGAACGAGAAGCGCGCGGGAAGCTACAGCTGCGTTTGCTGCGGAGCACCGTTGTTCTCCTCGGACACGAAGTTCGAGTCCGGGACCGGCTGGCCGAGCTTCTATGCGCCCGTGAACGGTGAGGCCGTGGACGAGCACGACGACCGCTCGTGGTTCATGCGGCGCACCGAGGTGCGCTGCGCGGCATGCGAGGCGCATCTCGGGCATGTTTTTCCCGATGGGCCGCAGCCGACCGGATTGCGCTACTGCATGAACGGCACCGCGCTCAAATTCGACCCATCCGGCGAGCCGAAGAAGTAACGTCAGCACCAGTTGTCTGCCCATGCTTGAGCGCGCAAAGCTTGCGTCAGCCCGGCTGCCTGAGCCGCCGCGCGCCGCACCGCGACCGCAGACGTCGACGTGGCACGGCGTCACGATCGCGGACGAATACGCATGGCTCAAGGCGCCGAACTGGCAGGAGGTGATGCGCGATCCGGCGCAGCTCGAGCCGGCGATCCGCGCCTATCTCGAAGCCGAAAACGCCTACGCGGCCGCGGCGCTCGCCGACACCGTCCCGCTGCAGGAGAAGCTATTCGCCGAGATGAAGGGGCGCATCGAGGAAGACGAGTCGACGGTGCCGAGCGCCGATGGACCCTACGCCTATTTCGTGCGCTACCGCGAAGGCGGGCAGCATCCGATCGTCTGCCGCGAAGCGCGCCAAGGCGGCTCGGCAGAGACCTTGCTCGACGGCGACGCGCTCGGCACAGGCAAGAGTTACTTCCGCCTCGGCGACTTCGGCCATTCTCCCGACCACAAGCTCCTCGCCTGGGCGGCCGACGAAACCGGCTCGGAGTTCAACACGATCCGGGTGCGCGACATCGCGACCGGCGCGGAACTGCCTGACGCCGTTCCCGACGCCACCGGTGAGGTCGTGTGGAGCGCGGACGGACGTACGTTTCTCTACGTGCGGCTCGACCGCAACCACCGCCCCTCGCGCGTCTACCGGCACCGGCTCGGCACGCCGCCGGAAGCGGACGTGCTCGTCTACGAAGAGCCCGAGGCGGGATTCTTCGTCTCGGTGTCGGACCTGCAGTCGCGCCGCTTCGCCGAAATTTCGATCCACGATCACGAGACGTCCGAGTCGCGGCTGATCGATCTCACTGTTGCGGACGCGGTCCCGTTCCTCGTCGCGCCGCGCGAGACCTCGGTGCGCTATTCCGTCGAGCATCACCCCAATCTGTTTGGAGACGAGGTGCTCGTCATCCGCACCAACGCCGACGGCGCTGAGGACTTCAAGATCGTCTGGACGCCGCTGCGCGCGCGAGGGCGCGAACATTGGCGCGACCTGATCGCGCATCGGCCCGGCGTTTATCTCCTCGATTTCGCGCTGCTGCGCGATTGGCTGGTGCGGCTCGAGCGCGAGGATGGGCTGCCGCGGATCGTGGCGCGGCAACTCGGCGGTGGCGAAGAACACGCGATCGCGTTCGCCGAGGAAGCTTATTCGCTCGGCATGGACGGCGGTTTCGAGTTCGCGACCGATCTCCTGCGCTTCACCTATTCGTCGATGACCACGTCGGCCGAAGTGTGGGACTACGACTTGGCGCGACGCACCCGAACCTTGCGCAAGCGGCAGAAGGTGCCGAGCGGCCATGACCCGGCGGACTACGTGACGCGGCGCGTGATGGCGCCGACGGTCGACGGCGAAACCGTGCCGATATCGCTGCTCTACCGGAAGGGTCTCGCGCTCGACGGGACCGCGCCCTGCCTGCTCTACGGTTACGGCGCCTATGGGATGGCCATGCCGGCGGCATTCGGCACCGGCCGGCTCTCGCTCGTCGACCGCGGTTTCGTCTACGCCATCGCCCATGTGCGCGGCGGCACCGAGAAAGGCTGGCGCTGGTATCGCGAGGGAAAACTTGCGCGCAAACCCAACACCTTCCGCGATTTCATTACCGCGGCGGATTATCTGGTCAAATCGCGCTGGGTCGCGCCCGAAAAGGTCGTCGCGCACGGCGGCTCGGCCGGCGGCATGCTGATGGGAGCGATTGCCAACCTGCGGCCGGACCTCTTCGGCGGGATCATTGCCGAAGTGCCGTTCGTCGACGTGCTCAACACCATGCTCGACGACACGCTGCCGCTCACGCCGCCGGAGTGGCCGGAATGGGGTAATCCCATCACCGATGTCCAGGCGTTTCGGGACATCCTCGCCTATTCGCCTTACGACAACGTGCAGGCGCAAGCTTACCCGCCAATGCTGGCGCTCGCCGGGCTCACCGATCCGCGCGTTACTTATTGGGAGCCCGCCAAGTGGGTGGCGCGGCTACGCGCGAAAAAGACCGACGGCAATCTCATCCTGTTGCGCACCAACATGGATGCGGGCCATGCCGGCGCCGCCGGAAGGTTCGACCGGCTCAAAGAAGTGGCGCTCGCCTATGCGTTCGCGCTGATGGTGGTCGGCGCGGCGGAGCTTGTGCCCGCTGCTTGAAGATTAGGGCCGGCACCCGCGCGGCATTTTCGCTTTGAAATCGTCGATGGCCGCGGTGAGTTGGGTGGCGTTGGTCCCCTTCTTGGCGCCGGTGTCGCAGCGCGTAAAAACCTCCCGCACTTTCACCAGCGCCGCGTAATAACGCCGTTGCGCGGCGCATTTCTGCGCGTCGGAGCTTGCGGCGGCTGCAGCGACGCCGTCGCGCGAGCGTTCGAGGCTCTGCTGGCTTGCCGTGAGTTCGCTCGCGCAATCGGCCGCTGCCGGGATTACGCCCGCGAGAACGAGCGCGAGCGCTGCGACCGCAAGGAACCCGCATCGATGAACTGCAAAACGCATGGACATTAGCCCCCCAGGCGCGAGCGCGCCCGGGTCACGTGTAGCCCGCGCGCCGGTCGAAAGTCCATCACGTCAGCTCTCGCGCACCGCTGCCGCGTGGACGAGCCGCGCGGCGGCGATGTCTTCCGCCGCGATCCCAACTGACTTGAACACGGTCGTGCCCTGCGGGGCCCGCTTGAGGCCGGCGAAAATCTCACCCGCCTCGGCGAATATCTCGGCTTTCGAGAGGATCACGTCGCCGGATTCCTTGAGCACGGCCTCGCGCGAGTCGACGATCACCGTTTGCGCCATCGCGTCGTCGTCGAGTTCGCGCCAGGTCGGCCGCGGCGCGCCCACCGCATTGACGTGCGCGCCCGGCTTGAGCCAGGCGCCCTTGAGCACGGGCATGAGCGAAGCCGTGGCGGTGACGACGACATCCGCGCCGCGCACCGCATCCTCCGCCTCCATTGCGATCGCCCCATGCGCTTGCGCAAACCGGCGCGCGTGTTCGGGCGTGCGGCTCCATACGCGCACCTCGTCGAACCGGCGCACCTGCGAGAGCGCCTGCAAATGCGCGTGCGCCTGAACCCCGCTGCCGATGAGCGCGAGCACGCGCGCGTCGGGCGCGGCGACGTGCTTCGTCACCGCCGCCGATACCGCCGCGGTGCGCATCTCGGTGATCAGCCGGCCGTCCATGGCGGCGAGCGGCTCGCCCGTGTCGGTGCGCATGAGCATGATCACGGCATGGTGTGTATGAACGCCACTGCCCGCGTTGCCGGGATAGAAGCTCACGAGCTTCGCGCCCATGGCCTCCTCGGTCACCGCCGGCATGGCGGCGACGTAGCGCTTGCCCTCCTCGATGGTGAGAATGTTGCGCACGGGCTGGATCACCCCGCCGCGCGAAAACGCAGCGAGCGCGCCTTCCATGGCCGGGATCAATTCGTCCCAGCGCAGCAGCCGGCGGACGTCGTCTTCTGTCAGGTAGCGCACGAGGCCATCTCCTAGCGTACTATTGTTGCACACAAACGCCCGGGAGGGATGACGTGACGAACGAACAAACCGTGCGGGGTCGCTGTCTGTGCGGCGACATTCGCTACGAGTATCGGGGTGAGCCGGTCGCGACGCTGCACTGCCATTGCGAGAGCTGCCGGCGGCACACTTCCGCGCCGGTCGCGACCTTCGTGTGCGTGGCGAAAGCTTCGTTCCGTCTGCTCAGCGGGACGCTGGCCGTCTACGCCTCCTCACCGGGCGTGCGCCGCTCCCATTGCGGGCGCTGCGGCTCGCCGATCGCCTACGAGTCCGACCGGCATGAGCAGATCGACCTCTACGCCGGGACGCTCGACGACCCGGACGCCGTGGCGTCGACCTGCCACGTGTACGTGGCGGAGCAGCTGCCCTGGTTCGAGATGGTCGACGATCTGCCGCGCTACGAACGCGGCCGGCGCGGAAATACGCCGGTAAGGTACGGGCCGCGTAGGATGGGTTGACGCCCACGAAAACGGGCGGAAACCATCGATGGGTTTCACCGCGCTTCGCGCGGCTCAACCCATCCTACGAACAACGCTCAGCCCAAATTCAATTCCTTGAAAAAGTCGTTGCCTTTGTCGTCGATGACGATGAAGGCGGGGAAATCCTCGACTTCGATGCGCCAGATCGCTTCCATGCCGAGCTCGGGATATTCCACCGTGTCGACCTTTTTGATGCAGAACTCGGCGAGGTTCGCGGCGGCGCCGCCGATCGAGCCGAGATAAAACCCGCCGTGCTTCTTGCAGGCTTCGCGCACCGCGGGCGAACGGTTGCCCTTGGCGAGCATCACCATCGAGCCGCCCGCCGTCTGAAACTGATCGACGAAGGCATCCATGCGGCCGGCCGTGGTCGGCCCGAAGGCGCCCGACGCATAACCTTCCGGCGTCTTGGCCGGGCCGGCGTAATAGATCGGATGGTTCTTGAAATAGTCGGGCAGCGGCTCGCCACGCTCGAGCCGCTCGCGCAGCTTGGCGTGGGCGAGATCGCGCGCCACGATCATCGGCCCGGTCAGCTTGAGCCGGGTCTTCACCGGGTAGCGCGAGAGCGTCGCTAGAATCTCCTCCATCGGCCGCCGCAGGTCGATTTCGACCACGGCGCCGCCGAGGCGGGCCGTATCAATCTCGGGGAGATATTTCGCGGGGTTGTGCTCCAGCTCCTCGAGGAACACGCCGTCGCGCGTGATCTTGCCGAGCGCCTGGCGGTCGGCCGAGCATGACACGCCGAGCCCGATCGGTAGCGAAGCGCCGTGGCGCGGCAGCCGGATCACCCGTACGTCGTGGCAGAAATATTTGCCGCCGAACTGCGCCCCGACGCCGAGCGACTGGGTGAGCGCGTGGATCTCCTTCTCCATGGCGCGGTCGCGGAAGGCGTGGCCGTCTTCCGAACCCTTCTCCGGCAGGTCGTCGAGATAACGCGTCGACGCGAGCTTGACGGTCTTGAGCGTCAGTTCGGCCGAGGTGCCGCCGATCACGATGGCGAGGTGATAAGGCGGACAGGCGGCGGTGCCGAGCGTGAGGATTTTCTCCTTAAGGAACGCCATGAGCCGGTCGGGCGTAAGCACCGACGGCGTTGCCTGAAACAGGAACGATTTGTTGGCCGAGCCGCCGCCCTTGGCGATGAACAGAAGTTTGTAGCCGTCCTCGCCCTCGGCGTAGATCTCGACCTGCGCCGGCATGTTCGAGCGGGTGTTCTTCTCCTCGAACATGGAAATCGGCGCGAGCTGCGAATAGCGCAGGTTCCTTTTCAGATACGCGTCGCGCGCGCCCTCGGCGAGCGCCGCTTCGTCGTCACCGTCGGTCCACACCGCGCGACCCTTCTTCCCCATGATGATTGCGGTGCCGGTGTCCTGGCACATCGGCAGCACGCCGCCCGCCGCGATGTTGGCGTTCTTGAGCAGGTCGTAGGCGACGAATTTGTCATTGTCGGTCGATTGCGGGTCGTCGAGGATCGAGCGCAGCTGCTGCAAATGCCCGGGCCGCAGCAAATGGTTGATATCGATGAAGGCCTGCTCGGCAAGCAGCCGCAGCGCCTCGCGCTCGACGATGATGACGTCGCGGCCGAACGCCTTTTCGACCCGCACGCCGTCGCTCGTGAGCTTGCGATAGCCCGTGGTGTCGGGGCCGAGCGGAAACAGCGGCGTGTGGCGATAGGGCGGCACGATTTGCGCAGGCGCGTTCATGGCGGATCTCCGGGCTCGCGAAGGTGATAACGCAAGAGGCGGCGAATGGCGAATAGGGGCGAATAGCGAATGGCGAATAGCGAATAGTGGAATGGACCGGGCTATCCTATCATCCATTCGCTACTCGCTACTCGCTATTCGCGGCTTTCCGGGACGAAGCCCATGATCCACTCGACGATGCAGAAGGTGCCGCTGTCGCTCAACCAGATCCTCGAGCGGGCCGGCAGGCTTTATCCGCACTCGCAGATCGTCAGCCGGATGCCTGACAAGTCGCTCAAGCGCCACACGTTCGCCGAGTTCTATACGCGCGCCCGGCGGCTCGCCGCGGCGCTGCTGGCGCTCGGGCTCCGGAAGGGAGATCGCGTCGCCACGCTGTCATGGAACCACTACGCGCATCTGGAATGCTACTTCGGCATTCCGGCCGCGGGCGGCGTCATGCACACGCTCAACCTGCGGCTTTCGCCCGACGACATCGCGTATATCGCCAATCACGCGCAGGACCGTTTTGTCATCGTCGACGACGTGTTGCTGCCGCTGTTCGCGCAATTCCGCGCCAAGGTGCCGTTTGAAAAAATCATCGTCGTGCCGCTGACCGGCCAGCCGGTCGAAGCGCCGATGCTCGATTACGAAGACCTGCTCGCGGCGGCGCCCGCGCGCTTCGACTACGTGCCGCACGAGGAAGATGACCCGATTTCCATGTGCTACACGTCGGGCACGACCGGACGCCCCAAGGGCGTCGTCTATTCGCATCGCTCGACCGTCATCCATTCGCTCATCGCCAACCTGCCGGACCACTGGGGTCTGACGGCCGCCGACTCCGTGCTGCCGGTGACGCCGATGTTCCACGCCAATTGCTGGGGCGTGCCCTACGTGTGCGCGATGACCGGCATCAAGATGATCTTCCCGGGCCCGCATTTGCACCCGGCCGATCTCATCGATCTGTTCATGGCGGAGCGGCCGACCTATTCGCTCGGCGTGCCGACCATCTGGCTCACGATGCTCGAACTGCTCGACGGCCAGCCCGAGCGCTACAAGCTGCCGCCGGGCATGCGCATGCTGGTCGGCGGCGCGCCCGTGCCGGAATCGCTGATCCGTGCCTACGCCCGCCACGGCGCCGCGGTCACGCACGGCTGGGGCATGACCGAGATGAGCCCGCTCGGCACCGCCTCCTACATCAAGCCGGAGCTGCAAGGCGCCGGCGAAGACGAGCGCTTCCGGCTGTTTGCGAGTGCCGGCGTGCCGATCCCGCTCATGGACATCCGCATCATCGGCGACGACGGCGCGGAGCGGCCGTGGGACGGCGAGAGCCTGGGGGAAATTCAGGTGCGCGGGGTGACGATCGCGGGCGGCTATCACGCCACGCCGACCGAGGCGGAGAAGTTCACGGCCGACGGGTGGCTGCGCACCGGCGACGTCGCGGCGATCGACCCGCACGGCTACGTGCGTATCGCCGACCGCACCAAGGACCTGATCAAGTCAGGTGGCGAATGGATCAGCTCCATGGACATGGAAAATCTGCTCATGGCTCATCCGGCGGTCCTGGAGGCTGCGGTAATTGCCGTCCCGGATGCCAAATGGGGCGAGCGTCCCCTCGCCTGCGTCGCTTTCAAACAGGCACGCGCGGCGAGCGCCGAGGAACTGCGCGCCCACCTCGCGTCATCATTTGCCAAATGGCAGTTGCCGGACCGGTTCGAGTTCCTCGA
>Ga0210408_10001970_pt1 | contig 20572 bp, 21 predicted proteins | sample IncBWH4MmetaG_FD_155471 | JGI IMG/M metagenome (GOLD analysis project Ga0210408, IMG submission 155471) | Forest soil microbial communities from Barre Woods Harvard Forest LTER site, Petersham, Massachusetts, United States - Inc-BW-H-4-M | ecosystem: Environmental > Terrestrial > Soil >...
CTGCATCATGCCGTATTCGATGCCGTTGTGAATCATCTTCACAAAATGTCCAGCTCCCGCACCGGGGAAAAATTGGTAGCCGTGTTCGACCCCGAGATCTTTGAATAAACTTTCAAGTTGACGAAAGGCCGATTCGTTGCCGCCAACCATGAGGCAGCCGCCGTTGCGTGCACCCCGCGGCCCACCGGAGAATCCCACATCAATATATTTGAGTCCGAGCGCCTCGATTTTTTTCGCGCGCTTAATCGAATCTTTGTAGTACGAATTACCGCCATCGACGATGACATCGCTGTTGGAGAGTTTTTTTGCGATTCCGTCTTTGCCGAACAGAAGATCGTCGACCGGTTTTCCTGCCGGTACCATCAGCCATACGATGCGGGGCTGGGGAAGCTCTCCGACAAGCGCCAGTGGCGATGCAGCGCCTTCCATCCCCTCTTTTTTGAGTTCTGCGACGGTTGCGGCGTTCGGATCGTATCCGTGAACGATCCAGCCTTTCTCAAGCAGGTGCCGCACAATGCCCCCTCCCATCTTTCCCAAGCCGATGACCCCGATTTCTTTTTGCATGACGAGAGTCTATCCAATCGAAGCCGCCTTCTCAAGCACCTCACGTGAATCTGGTACGTAGGTTTCGAGCGGCACGATGTTTTTGCGCCACGCTTCGAGTATCGGGTCGACGTATCGCCACATCGCACGGATTTCGTCGGTCGAGATGAACAGCGTCTGGTCGCCGTGGACGCAATCGAGGAGGAGTTTCGCATATTCCTCTACATACGGCACGTGTGCGCGCTCTTCGCGATGGAGGTAGCGGAACTCTCGGCGCTCAGTTGCAAATGCAAACCCCGCTTTCTTGGCCCAAAATTCGATCAGGATTTCTTCGCGTGGCTCCATTCTGAAAATAACTTCGTTTTTATGGTGCGGACCATTGGGCGGACACAAGCAGGGGCTGGGATGGCGGAAGGTGACGACGATTTCTTTGAGCGGTTCTCCAAGGCGCTTTCCGCTTTCCATGATGATCGGTACGCCTTCCCATTTTGGAATATGGAGCAAGGCGCGAACTTTGAAATACGTCTCCGTATCGGAATCCGGCGCGACTCCCTGAATTTCGCGGTAACCGTCGTACTGCGCGCGAAACGTATACTTGCGAACATCGTCCGGTTTCTGCACCTTGAGCGCCTGCAGCACCTCCGCGCGCTTCTTCTGGATCGAAGAGGCTGCAAACGTCTCGGGATGTTCCATCGTGACGAGCGCGAGCATTTGCAAGAGATGATTTTGCCCGACGTCGCGCATCGCGCCCACGCTCTCGTAAAACGCGCCGCGCTTCTCGACGCCGATTTTCTCCAATACCCGAATGTGAATACTTTCGATTAGTTCGTTGCCCCAGGGAATCTCGAAAAGATTGTTGGAGAAACGAAAGATCAAAATGTTTTGGAGCATCTCTTTAGCGAGGTAATGATCGATGCGGTAGATCTGGTCTTCGGTAAAGAGTTTCCCCAAGAGCTCGTCGATATGTTTTGCTGTCTCCGAATCCATCCCAAAAGGCTTTTCGACGATGATGTGCGTCCAGCCCTGATCCGGCGCGCATGGATCGGTGAGACCGGAACTTGCAAGTTCGTGCAAGATTAAATCGTAGTACTCGGGCGCGACAGAAAGGTAAAAGAGCTTGTTGGAGCACACGCCCCATTCCTTGTCACATTCGTCGAACGTTTTCTTCAAATTCTGGTAACTTGCGGATTCTTCGAATGTGCCTTGCTGGAATGCGAAAACCGAAAGAAAGGGCGCGAGCATCGTCTCATCGATCTTTGCGCCGGCGTGCTCTTCGAGAACTCCTCGTACGTATTCTTGAAATTGTTCGTCGCTCCAATCGCGCCGGGAAAATCCGACGACCTTGAACATCTTCGGCAGCTCGTGCTGCTGGTATGAATAAAAAAGCGCAGGCAATACTTTCTTGCGCATCAGATCCCCCGTCGCCCCGAAGGCCGCAAAAATGGTGGGGATATTATTTTGCGGCGCGACCATAAAGCGCCGTAATTATACACCCGACGACTCGGCCCCGGGGTGAAAGTGTACGAGATCAAACATCGAAGTTAGCTGCTTGATCGAGTACGGAACCCCGAGACTATCGGCCAATTGCTTTATTTCATCATCGGTAAAACGCGTAAAAGTTCCTACGCTTGTCTCGACAACATTGCCTCGGATCTCACGCATTTCAGCCCCTGCTGCGTGATAATACGTTTGCAACCATTCAGGGTCCGTCGGCTTCCAAAAGGAGGCAACGGTGTTACCGCCGGGGCGCGTATTCATGATCATCTTTTCCAGAAGCAATTTTCTATCTTCGGGCTTAATATCGTCTGCGCCCGGCAAATTGTAGGAGGCAAAAACGAGATCAAACGCTTGCTCCGGCTGTAATGCAAAAAAATCAATCTGCCAGAACTCATAGTTGCCGGGAATTCCTTCTAAAGCTTTTTTGCCTTCTTCTATCATGCGCGGGTCACGTTCAATGCCGACGATGCGCTTTACCTTTGGTGCGAGCTCGCGCATGACACGAGCAGGGCCGCACCCGATATCCATCACGCTGCTTTCGGAAGTTAGAAGACGCGAAAGGTATTCCAACTCGCGTTCGAAATACTCCTGCATCTCAGGTAATGGATGCCGCACCATCTGTTGAAACTGATCAAAATATTTTGCCCCTTCTCGTGGCTCCTTTATCTTTGCCGGAGACTTTAAAAAATCTTCAGGAGAGTTTCCCATAATCTAGAGATATCCTTTTTTCAAAGCCAATTCAGCATTTAAAATGCCCCCGCCTGCTGCGCCGCGTACCGTGTTGTGCGAAAGCGCGACGAATTTATAGTCGAAAATCGGACACTCGCGCAATCGACCGACTGATACAGCCATCCCCTTGTCGGCATCGCGATCTTTTTTGGGTTGCGGACGATTTGGCTCGTCGCGGTAAATGATCGGCTGCTTAGGAGCAAACGGCAGGTCGAGCTTCTGCGGTTCGCCGCGGAATTCACTCCAGATTTTTTTTATTTCTTCGATCGATGGCTTGTTGCCTTTGAATGAAATATTGACGCACGCGAGATGGCCGTCGGAGACCGGGACGCGGTTGCACTGTGCGGAAATCTTCATGCCATCGAATTCGACGAACCTCCCTTCTAAAATATTCCCTAAAATCTTGAGCGGCTCTTCCTCGGTCTTTTCTTCCTCGCCCGGAATCAGCGGCACGACGTTGTCGATGATATCGAGCGACGCGACACCCGGATAGCCTGCCCCGGAGACCGCCTGCATCGTCGTCACGGCGACTTTATCGATTGCATAGCCTGCCTGTATGAGGGCGTGCAGCGGCGTAAGGTAACTCTGCAGTGAGCAATTGGGCTTCACCGCAATAAATCCTTTTTTCCATCCATGGGCCTTTTGCTGCTGCGGGATGATGTCGAGGTGGGCGGGATTGATCTCGGCGATGAGCATTGGCACATCAGGTGTGTGACGATGTGCAGAGGTATTGGACATAACGGGGATACCCGCTGCGGCATATGCTTCTTCCGCTTTTCTCACGGCTTCCTTATCGGACATTTCAAATGCAGAAAATACGAACGCACATTTTCCCACCGCTTTTTGTACATCTTCTACATTTTGCACCGTAATCAAATCCCCGATATCGGGTGGAATTTCTCCTCCCACGATCCAGCCTGATTTGAGCGAATCCCGATACTTTTTACCGGCCGACTGCGGCGAAGCGGCGACATAGGCAACACGAAACCATGGATGATCCTGCAGCAAACGAATGTATTGCTGCCCAACCATGCCGGTCGCACCGAGAATGCCGACGGAAATCTTTTTCATTTTCTATAGATTACCCTTCGATGTACTCTTTGTGAAGCACCTTGAGCGTCTTCCAAGCATCCCTCGCTGCAACGACGAACGTGATGCTCACGCCCGCAGCTTCCTGCGAGATCATTTCAACTGGAATGTTGTGTCGGCCAAGCACGGTAAACATCCGGCCCGCAACTCCTGCGGCGTTTATACCACCTCCCACCGCGCAAATAATTGCCTTACCCCGCTCGACGGATACTTCTCCTAGTTGCGCCAACTCTGTAACAATTTTTCTCACGTTGCGTTCGTCTTCGACCGTCAGCGATACACTCGCGACAGATGTAGTAACTACATCAATGCTCGTCCGGTAGTGATCGAATATTTCCAAAATTTTTGCCATAAAGCCATTCACGTCGAAAAATTCCGGCGATGCAATGTGGATCGCCATCACCGGCCGTTTGAATGTCAGCGCTTCGACGCTGTGGCTCTTCAGTCGCCGCTGCGCAAAATTTGCGACGATGGTTGTCCCACCGTCTTCCGGCCTGAACGTGTTGAGCACTTTTACGGGAATCTTCTTGCGCATCGCGGGCAAAATAGTTTTCGGATGTAAGACTTTTGCGCCGAAATAGGCGAGCTCTCCCGCTTCCTCAAATGCCAGCTCGGACACTACTTTTGCTTTTGGAACGAGTCGCGGGTCTGCGGTAAAAATACCCGAAACGTCTGTCCATATCTCGATACTCTTCGCGCCAAGGGCTGCGCCAATGATTGCGGCACTGTAGTCGCTTCCGCCCCGCCCAAGCGTCGTCGTCTTGCGCTCGGCAGTGGCGGCGATGAAGCCGGTGATGACCTGGAGTTTCGGATGCTTCTTGAAATGCGCTCTCGTAGCCTTTTCGGTTGCTTCAAAATCCACCGCAGCCGAACCGAAGTGTTCGTCGGTCACAATAAGAGAGCGTGCGTTTAAATATTCACACGGCACTTTCCGCTCGTGCAGCGCCTCAACAAGCATGTGCGCCGACAGTCGTTCGCCGAAACTCATAATATAGTCGAGCGTGCCGGGCGAGAGCTCACGCAGGCGCGAGACGCCGAGTACCGCGTTTTCGAGATGGACAAACAACTCTTCCATCCACGGAAAAACATCCTTTTTACTGGTGAGCGATTGCACCGTCTCCCGATGGCGTTGCTTGAATTCCTTGAGCAATTTTTTATAGCGAATGTCTTTCTTGGCGGCACACTTCGCGATTTCGATGAGTTGATTTGTCACTCCGTTCATAGCAGAGACGACGACCGCCGCGATCCGGGCATCTTTTTGCGGTTTACGGACGATGGCAATCACGTGCTTGATAGCATCCACGGAGCCCATTGAGGTGCCGCCGAATTTGAGAACTTTGATGCGCTTCATGCGCGCACGCTAGCAAGCACGGCAGTCGCTGTCAAAGGAAATGGAACGCTTATTGATACTGAATGAACACGGGCTGCGGTTTCAATTTCAAAACTTCGGCGGGCGTGAGCATGCGCGTGGAGGGCGCGCGCAGATCGGCCCTGTAGAATAATTTGAATCCGGTGAATTGCACCGGCTCTGGCGCGATAACCGCGTTGTAGGTGTTGATTTTTTTAGCCGGGAATCCCCAACCGTCCATGTCCATCACGATCTCCACCTCCGGGAGCGGCGTAATGCGTTTGTAGTGCGTGACCATGTCTTCGGTAAAACGATGCACGACGAGAATTTTCGGCGGCAGATTGTATTGCTTCACGAGCGACGCCAAATAATTCGCCGTGTAATTGATGTCGGTCGCGTCGAACGTGCCAATCACTGTCCCCGGCCGGCCGCCGTTTTTCATCGAGAACTCCGGATCGATCGCCAGTTCGACGTTGGGAAGTTTTAGAAACTGTTCGAGCAGTGGAATTTCTGTTTGTACGTTGCTCAGGCCCACCTGTACGTCTAAAACGACGAGACCGTGCACCTCCGCGGCCATGTCGAGGGCCTTTTGGATCTGGCTATCCGGCATGCGCGCGCGATATTTTCCATCGGCACCGGCGGAAGCCTGTGCAGTCACGGCAATGTAATCGATCGCAGGAATGACGGGCGTCGAAGGGTCGGCCGCTTGCCATTGCGCGGCCGCGGCCCGCAATCTTTGCAAAACCTCCTCAGGCGGATATTCGCCCAAAACCCCCATCCCCGTCGAATAAAAGTTGCCGTAGTAGGCTACGATGCGATTGAAGGGCAGAATTGCTTCCGCATTCGGATATGGCGCAGTTTTTACCGGCCACGGATGGACAATCGGCGTAGTGGAAGCAGTCGATGAAGCGGAAATGCTGGTAGTCGTACCATAATTTGCGATTTTGAGCATTTTATAATCGTAGGCAGCTTTGTCGAGGGTAGGAAGCGGCTTCAGGGGGGTGCTTGTCGCAGTTGTCTCCCCCGCTGCGGCAGCGGAGGAATAATCTATTTGAAACATTCGACTGTCGCCCACAAAGTAAATAAGAACAAACGCGCCGATACCGACGCAAATCCCTGCACCAATCGGGGGTAGCCGCGACAGAAGTCTCGTTTTCAAGGAATTCAGTGTAGCATATGACCGATCGAATTTATTTCGATTATACTTGTACTATGCAGGACAAAGAACATGAAGAATGGCTCGAGAATCAGAATGCGCGCAAAGCCGCAGCCAAAAAACACGCCAAAACGAAGCCGGCACTTCCCCAAAAAAAGGATGCTGACAAAAGAAAAACGGACGACACCGACGAGGAGGATTCGGTCCGTGCGTGGGTGATCGATTAAGCCCTATTCCCACGTAGTTTGCATAAGGGGACGTTTATCGAAAAACGGTGGTAGAGTTGCGGTATATCATTAGCACTTTAGCATTATGCAGAACAAAACTATGGTCTGGGGATTGGTTATCGTAGTCATCCTTGCGATTGGTACATGGTTCCTACTTGTCCCCAGCAGCACACAGCAGAGCGCAGGAGTAAACTCAGCAACGACAACGTCGCAAGCGACGACACAAAGCGCTCCCAAGGCGCCATCTCCTATTACGGGAGGCAACACGTATAAAAGTCTACTCACCCAAGAAGGCAACTATGAATGCGATTACGATCAAGTGACGACATCGGGACAGAACCACAACGTGGTTTACATTTCCGATGGCAAGCTCCGTGCGGAATTCCACAACAACACCGGCGCCGGCGCCGCGAGCCTTGCGGTCTACGATGGACACTATCTCTACACGTGGACCGAGGGCAAATCGACTGGCACGCAAACCGTCGTAACGTCCCTTGGCCAACTACCAGCTGCTATTCCCCAAGACCTCACGAGCGGCAAAATCTATGGCAATTCAACAGATAGTGTCGGCTGGAAATGCCACGTCTGGCTCGTCAATAAATCACTGCTCGTGCCACCTTCGTACGTGAAATTTTCGAGCTGACTCAGATTAGTGAGTTTTCCCTTTCTGAGAAGTTGCTGGCGGGGGTCTGGAACGACATTGGAACCACTCTCACTCAAAGTGAAGAAGCGATCGCCGTCTTACGGCAACCGCTTCTTTTCCCAATCGTTACTCTATCGCTAATTGACGGTTACGGTTGTCGTCCCCTGGATACTTCCACCAAGCCCGCTGCAACCAAGTAGGTAGCTGGTCGTTGTCGTCGGGGACACTATAAGATTTCCTAAAAGCGTCTGGGCTCCATTCCAACCACCCGAAGCTACACACGAGGTTGCATTTGAAGATGTCCATGAGAGCGTCGACGTTGCGCCGTTCATGATCAGGGCGGGATGTGCTGCAAACGTAAGAGTGGGCATCGGTGCAGGATTTACCATGACAGTTGTCGTCGCAAATGTTGACCCACCCGATCCGATGCAATTAAGAACATAGGTTGTCGTTGTCGCCGGCGAGATTACCATGGTGCCCGAAGTACCCTGAGAACCGCTCCAGCCATCCGATGCGGTGCATGACGTTGCGTTCGTTGTACTCCACGTGAGTGTCGATGTCGCTCCGTTAGTTATGATCGCAGGATCCCCGGAGAGCGAGACGGTGGGGAGCGGTAGCGGGTTCACCGTGACGGTCGACGTTGCCTGTATGCTTCCACCGAGCCCGCTACAATCAAGCACGTAACTGGTCGTCGTAGCGGGTGACACGATCAGATTTCCCGAAAGAGCTTGCGAACCGCTCCAGCCATGCGACGCAGTGCATGTTGTTATATTAGCCGAACTCCACGTCAACGTTGATGTGGCTCCCGAGGTGATAACCAGGGGATTTGCCGAGAAAGTGAGCGTTGGCGCAGGAGCAGGAATTACGGTAACGGTCGTTGTTCCCAAAACTGATCCAGCCGGGCCAGTGCATGTCAAACCGAAGCTCGTGGTCGTTGCGGGCGAAACACTTTGTGAACCCGAGGTAGCCTTGGAGCCGCTCCAACCGCCCGAGGCTGTGCATGAATCGGTATTGCCGGAAGTCCACGAGAGCACCGACGACTGCCCTGCCGTTATTGATGCAGGAGAGGCGGAAATATGAACATCCAATTGGCAGAATGCAGGCAGGGAAATAAACGGTCGGTCGATCCGCAATTGCATAAAGCGATCGCAAATGCGCCCTTCGATAATTGCAACGACGCCGGTAGATCCGATTGAGGCCGCAGAAACAAATTGAATTTGTGCGACAAATGCACTCATCAGGAGTGCGATGATAATAATCGATGCGTTCAATGCAGAACTAGTGTAGGTACGCATAAAGATTTTCTTATACGAATATACCTACAGTGTCGCATCTGGGAATGAACGAGGTATGAAGAAAAGTTACAAACAACTCCACCTGCGGTACGAAATGAAGCGCCTCAGTTGGGGAGATATGGCTCAGGAAATCAGTGAGCCAATTTGAGGGCACCCGCAGGCTCGTAGGTGGCGAATATGAGGCCGGTCGTTCCAATTTTAGAGTCAACAAGTTTGAAGTTTTTTGCTTGAGTCCCTTCTGCGAATAGCCGTTTGCCGCTACCAATGGTTATAGGATGTATCCACAAGTGCATCCGATCGATCAGGTCGTTTTTAAGCAACGTCTGAATAAGATTCCCGCTACCCCACACCCACAAATCCGGAGCGTCTTCTTCTTTGAGTTTCCTGAGTTGCGGCACGACATCGCCTGTAATACAGACGGAGTTGTTCCACGACGGATCAAAAGACTTATCCGAGACGACGTATTTTTTCGCGCTATTGAAGGGGTTCGCCACCTGAAGATCGGTTTTTGCGTGCGGCCAAAATCCGGCAAAAATATCGTAGGTGGTTTTGCCCAGGAGAAGCTCGAATGGAATACCGAAGAACCCGTTGAGAATGGAGCCGAGCTTCTCATCGTGGGGAAACGACATTTGCCAACCACCATATCTAAATCCGCTCGTCGTGTCCTCTTCCGGACCTCCTGGCGCCTGCATCACACCGTCGAGCGTAACGAATGTTGTCGTAATTATTTTTCTCATGAGTCGATTTACTTCTTTAGCAGCGACTGTACCGATACGACTATTACGATGATGCTCAGGATACCCGTTAGGTATTGGGGTAGTGAAATGATTTCCCCAGCCTTAAAAACGTCGTGGAAAAAGAAAAAATCAACGACTAAGAAGCCGACGATGAGCACCACATCAATTACCTTTCTCATATATGTTCCATACTACTACAAAAACCAACTTTACGAACTGAGTTTTTGCCCTAAGTAGCGTTGTTCACAACCGATATTGCGCAATAAAAATTGCGTAGCATACTATTTCTATGAACCGTATGGGGTCATATGGACAACGAGGCATGAGCCCGCTTGGGATTCTCTTCCTGATAGTCATACTTATTCTTTTTCTCCTGCTGTGCGACGAGGCATACATTTTGAACGTTGCCTGCAAAGGCAGCAATGATGCATTAACGTGCGCTTTGAATATGTTGACTGACTCAAGCTCCGAGCAGCCTCCGCCGCAAGGCTCCGTGACTGCATCTGGTGTGATAGCGGGAGAATTCCAGGGTGAGAGCCATTCGGTTACCGTGCACATGACATTCCCGCTTGAAGGTGGGGCCGTTACAGGAAATTTCTCGGGCGATTGCGAGGGAACTTTGAGCGGCACATTCGCCGGAGGAAACGGCGGAGCGATATCGGGAAGCGGAAATGGGAGTTGTGCGTTTGTAATTCCTGCTTCGGGTACATTCTCGGGTTCGGTAAACACATCAGGAAAGACCGTAAACATCAACGGCACGGGCAGTGCTGCGGGTCAAAGCCAAAGTGGTTCACTTACTCTTACCTATTGACCGATAGGTACGATGTTGGAATCGCTATTACGACTGGACCTCTGTGTTAGTCCATTTCCATGCATATCTGACAATTACTATAGTGGCGCAATTTCAATAACTGAGAAAATACGTAGTACATAGTTGGTACTGCGACAAATAGCGCAAAACCTGAACAGCGCTCATTAGAGTCATATAAAGAGAATATCTCGCGTCTAATAGTTGAATATTAACTGCTCCTCCTCGATGTCAATCCGACTGTATGCAAGGTACCATACGAAAAGAACGATGAGGGTCGTGAGCATGAATGCGACCACTCCGTCGCCCCACCCAAGCCCTCCGACCGAGGTCGCTTTACCAGTCCAGTCAGCAAAGGATGCGCCCAGCGGCCGGGTAAAGATGTATGCGAGCCAGAACGCAAGCACCGCATTGCGAGTAAGATGCCGATGTTCAAGACCGAGGATTCCTTTGGCTGCGTAATGTGCTGCAGTGATGAACGCAATGAGGACCGCGAAGAGGATACCGGATGTGAGGTACCCAAGGTGGAATGTTATTGCCGTCATGTCCCCGGCAGCGGTGCCGAGTGCGAACGTCGCCGTGACTGTAGCCCAATAAAACAGTTCGCGGCGCGGCGTCGTGATGCTATGTATAGAGAGCGTTTTCTCAACCATCCACCAGAGCGCAAAGATAATGCCCAGGGAGATGACAAAAAATGCTGTCGAGTAGAGATATGGGATGCCGAGCACGATATGTATCACATCGGCCGCCATTGTTCCGAAGACAGCGACCATGGTGACTGTGAGCCAGTAAACCCACGCATTGTACTTCCGTACCCGAAACTGAAGGGCGAGAGCTAAGGCGAGTCCGACGGCTCCGATCCCAACGGCAACATACGGATTGATCGAATACACGAGGTAGTCTGATGTGCTCTCGCCAAGTGCGGTTGTGAGGATCTTAACGATCCAGAAGAATACAGTGACTGTCGGAACTTTTCTCATCGGATTAGTATATGACATTCTTCGTTTTGAACCTTCTGTGTTAGGGGGTAAATCCGGCTCCTGTGATTGTGTACCCCGACCGGGGACGGTGCTTCTCTTTGCGGAATCGCTCGATCCCATTCGCCATTTCGGGCTGAACTGAGATCGTGAATGTCACCGTTGTGCGTGCCATGGAGAAATTTTCTTTGTCGAACGGAGGTCTGTCTAGGGGTGCAAATTTGCCAAAATGGCAAATTTTCGCAGCGCTTTATCCACTTACTGGCGACCATTTTGCAACTGGCAACAACGAGAATGAATTTTGTGCAAAAGAAATGTGAGATAACTCGCATGCAACATCACGATACGGTGGTTTTTCCACCAGTTCACCGCATATAATGAAGAACGTTGTCTCTCCGATCTTATTACCCTCTATATCATATGTCTCGACAATATAGTGAAGCTGTGCGGGTGCTACATTCAGAAGGTTCATCATGTTTAAAGTGTATGCCCACCCGGATTCGCCGCTTCCAGGAACCAAGATCATTCCTGGCTTACCATCGAATGCTTCTAGTGGATCAACCGTTTCGGAGCCAACTTGCTGTGCAAGTCCCAAATAGTTTGATAGCTGTGCGTAACCGGATTGTTTTCCACTGTTAGAAAACTTTATGCTCACAAGAATCTGACTTACCTGGTCTTTGAGTGCGTTTTTGTTTAAAATCTCGCCCTGTGACCAAGTTCGCTCTTTGACGGGAGTTCCCGATGTGTCGATCATCTCCAACTCGACATCAGAAATAGTTATGTGTGGGTCTAGATCGACATGCTTCAAGCTATCGGTTTCCCACACAAGAAAGAGGGTAACGAGACAAAGGCCCACTGCAGTTAAAGTCGCGAACCTCGGTCTGTCTAGAACCTTCAATGGGTGCTTGGTTCTGATCCGAGATCTCGCCGAGTCATGTTCTACAGGATGCATACATAGTATGACTAAGTAGTACTGACTGACAGTCGTAGATGATGTTAGCACCTTTCACACTAAGCATGACCAAGTAATACAGTTTGCTACCGAGGTCGTCCGCTCACTCGACAATAACGAAGGACGGCGCATCTTGCATAATATCAGGATGCTTCGGGAGCAGTTTGAGCCGGCGGCTATCAAGAACGCTGCTTGATTTATCATTCGCGCAGCGAAGCTAGAAAATCTAATCGTTTTGTGAAGGATTCGTAGAAGGCATCCTCACCTTCCCAAGTACCTAGTTCAACGTTGAAATTGGTACCGATTTTATATCGTATGTTGGTAGCGTATCTGCTGTCGGGGGCAGGCTCTATCGGCGCCTTGGAGTACGCGTTCTCGTTTTGTCTTTCACGAGCAATCTCAGAAGCCCTTTCCGCGCGGTTTACAATTTCTCGGACAAAACGTCGCCCCGCTGGGCCCGAATAGTATTCTTTCAGCCGGTCGACCTTGTCGCCAACCATGCGCCGAGCATCATCCGTGAGCCCTTTATACTCTTCGCGCACCTGCTGTTCGTTTTCCTCGCTGTATTTTGGAAAAAAGTTTGCGGCGATATCGTAATGGTATACCTTTAGGCCCGACGGTGATTTGTTTTTCAAAACGCGGAAGTCACGATCTCGGATGTTAAATAGATTGGCAAGGATCAATTGATCGGCAAGCATTTCATTTTTGTCTGCGCCCTCTAGGGGTGTTTCCTCCTCGACTGCTTGCGAGTAAAAATGTCCCGTTCTTCGGTCGAAGAGGATCTGACATCTATTGACTACATCTGTGAGCAGCATGGAGGTGAGGAATTGCTGCGCTGGCTCCTGGAGAACGAGGTAGAGTTTCCTGCCTGTTTGATCTTCAAAAATGGGATAGCCGTGCTCGGAAGCATATCCTACGGGCTTTATAGTCTCGGAATCTGAGATAACCCGTGAGGCCAGAATTTCAGATCTGTTGCTCTTCTCCGGAAGCTGCTCCACTCCCATGAGATGATTCTAGCAGACGAAAACATTACCGCCGGGACCCTTTCCGGATAGCTCAGGAATGCTTTTGCTTACTTAGCTTCGAAGTTCTTCGGCAACTTACTCGAAGGAGCAGACGTCGAAACCTCATCGGGCAAAGGTTGCGCGAGAGTCTTATAGAGCGTTAGGAGACGACGCGTCATCTCGCGGGCTTCCTCTATCGTGATTTCCTCTCCGTATGTTTCCTTGTAGATGCGGCGGAATTCTTCGAGACGTTCGGGTGAGACTTCGTGGCCGGTGGGTGGCATTGCTAGCAATGTACCCCCCCCACAACCTGCAAGTGCATCGCTTAACAAACTCAAGCTCCTGCTACAGGGTGAGTCCTGTGTGTGGCTTCCTGAGTGTGCCGAGCTCTGGAAAAACGCGGATGGTCACGTCAAATTTATTCTCCTCGTTGTACGAAATCAGTATTTCGCCCCGGGACGCAATCCCGATCCGATTCAGCCGATGGCACACCTGCTCGAAGTCGATTAGCTGTATATCCTCTCCTCCCCTCTGGAGAATCACGAGCAAATTCGTATCACCGAGGTTATTCCCGTAATGCCTCACTTTAGATTCAATGAATGCGAAAAGATCGTTAGTTGTTAGATCACCCTTGTATTGCTTGAGCTGGAACTCTCGCAGGCCATCATCGGAGAAAATGCCGAAATCGGTAATATCGTTCTCTTTTATGCTGCGTTTCAATTCGTTAAACGTTGTCGGTATTTTTCTCGGATCGGCACCGTCTTTCATAATCACGCAGACTCTGCTGTCTTCGGGATAGAGCTCGAGTTGAAAGAAAATCGCGATGAACAACTCAATCTCTTCCTTATCGTTCGCAGAGTCTGCGTGAATCGCATCGACGATTTCTTGCAGTTTTGCGCGGTCAGCCCGCAACTCTTCGGGCGTATAGCCGCGCTTTCCGATCTCCGCATGGAGTTCCGCGATTTTCGCATTTTTGTAGATGCTCTTTAATTCTTCCTTGCTTAAGCAGAGCATATTTTTCTTCTTCAGGTATTCCATATCGAGGGCGCAATGGTAAATGGAACAAGAGGCGCAACTATTCAAAATCGGACGTTTGCACAATGACCGCCCCGCCTTTTTTGCCGATACGATTTATTTCCGCCACACTGATCGGAGAATGCCTCGCGTATTCCCATCGGTCAGAGAAATTCAGTCTCTTCTTGAGTTCTTCGAGATCGCTTATCGCCAACGCATGGCAAATTTGCATTGCCGTCGGGTAGTGCTCGGCCTCGAGGATAAAACGCGGCACATCGGTGAGCCAAAGTATGCTTCGCGGATACCAGTCCGGATGGTATTCCTGTCGTGCGTTGTTCTCGCCGAACATGGCAAGGAAGAAGTCCGTCTCGGTGAATTCTTTCATCGGCAAACTTTGTCCCAATTCACCTTTTGTGTGTCTTTCCTTAAGTATGTCCGCGTGCAATGACATCCGGTTCGTTTTCTTGCCCTCCTCCGCCAACGATGGCGAATGTTCGGATAGTTCAGTCCAACTTCCGTGACTGTCCCTCGGATTGCTCAACGTGGGCCCAACGCGCAAATTCAACCGCAAGATTTCGCCGAGCTCTTTCCATTTGCCTTCTTTGACAAACGGGTGCACGAACGCAACGAAAAGCTCGTGCCCGAGAATTTTAAAGAAGTCTCCATCACTGTTCCATGTTTCACCGCTCCCGGTCGTTTTCGGATCGTATTTCGTAAGCACTTTCCCGAACCATTGAAATACTTCCTTTGCCGAATGCATGTCCTCCATCAGGACTACCGTCTCGGAAAGTCGGGCGAACTCGGCGACAATATTTTCGGTTGCTGGTAGCGACGATATCAATTGCTCGACCGTGCCGCCGTCTCGCTTCATCGGAGGTTGTAGCTTTTCAAGCTCTGCCAGTACGCCGTCCAAATGAGTCCTTAATTCAATTTTCTTGCTCGGTGCGTTGCCTTTTATTATTTCGATAATTGGTGTAGTGGCCTTTTGAGGCGTCGCGTGGCTAAATCCCGAAAGCAATGCGGCTTTCAAATCTTTGGCGAGGCCTGCCCTCGTCGCGCTTCGGTCTGCTTCGCCCTCCTCCGATTTGTAAATAAGTATTCGTCGAGTTTTTAGGTCGAAAGGAAGCTTTTCCGTTCTACCGGACGTCGCATTGAAGACCAGCACTATGCGTTCATGCCCCAGTGCATGCAATGCGTACCCGAGCTCTATCAAGACGTTTGGGTTCGGCGATGAACGCTTCTTGCCGTTCAGGACAAGCGATATATCAGCGACAAATATATCCGCTGCAGTTATCTTATCGAAAATGGTGGCCGCGATGTCCGGCGCTCCGGATACTCCCTGCGTATCCCTGTCCACCACGGGTTCAATATCAATGCTTTCGTCGCCGGATATTTCCTTTGCGGCATCTCTCAAAGCGTTCTCAATGAGGCCTCGATTTGTCGAGTTCGGTGAGTCCGATTGCCACGAATAGAAAACAACCTTTTTCATAACGCCATTTTGCACGAAAATACACCCCCTTGCACACTTAAGCAAGAGATGGAAAATATTCGGCGCAATTATCAGTTTGGTATATCTGGAGCGTAACTACAAACTGTCGTCGCAGGGCTTCTCGAATCAGTTCGGATCGGGTGTGATGCTCTTCCTTCCGAATACGCTCAGTCCCAGCCAGTATTTTGGGTGGAACCGAGATCGTGAACGCCACCGCCAGGATGCGGCTTAAGCTTGCTACGCCTTCGAAAATACCAAAGCAGCAACTGCTGTACGAGTCGAGAAAAGGTAATGTATTCTTCCTTCATAACACGTTCGAGTTCCGCGTCTATTTCAGGCGGAAGCGATGCCGAGCGTACTTTTGTGGTTCGGGCCATACTGATGGATTTATTTTCTCTTTAGAATAAAACCGCGCTAGGGGTGCAAATTTGCCAAAACGGCAAAAATGACTCTGTTCAGCCACTCTGGACTCTTCTTACTCCGTGTGACGCAGTATTACTCGAACTGGGGGACTTGGATTCGAACCAAGATAGACGCCTCCAAAGGGCGCAGTCCTACCATTAGACGATCCCCCAATATTTCTCCAAACACTCGCATTATGCGGACTTCTCGCCTTTTTCACAAATATCAAGCACGGCCAACTCTAGCGGCAGGTGCGGTACGGCGGCGTAGGACATCTGGGAATACGCTTCGAGGAGCGCGCGGAGTGTGTCGGAATTCACGCCGGGCTCTTTTGAAATTTCTTTCGCGAGCGCGAGATCGGCCTCAGTCAATTCTTTTGAGAGCGACTCGGCAAGATCGGGCGCAAAGCGTATGAGGAGCACGACGCGCATGCGATGGATGAGGAGTTTGCAGAGCGTCCGAGCGTCCATATTTTCCCCTACGGCTTTTTCGATGACGCCAAGCGCTACCGGAACATTTTTTTTTGCAATCGCTGAAAGCAACTGACGCACGAGCTCGCCCCGCGGTGCGCCGGAGACCGTCTCGACCTCGCTCACGTCGATCTTTTTGTCTTTTGAAACTGCCAAGACTTTTTGCAGTATCGAAAGTGCATCGCGAAATGATCCTTCGGCAAGGAGCGCGACCAATTCCGCAGCGGAGCGCTCCAGTGAGTACCCTTCGCTCTTCCCCACATCGGCAACGATTTCGGCAAGCATCGCGCGCGTGGGCTGCTTGAATACATATACTTCGCAGCGCGACTGAATAGTCTCCGGCACTCTGTCCCGGTCGGTCGTCGCCAAGACGAACACGCAGTGCGCGGGCGGCTCCTCGATCGTTTTGAGAAGCGCGTTCCATGCCTCTTTGGTAAGCATGTGCGCCTCGTCGATGATGTAAAACTTGTACGGCGACTCGAACGGCATCGCGTAGACCCCTTCGCGCAAAAGACGAATGTCGTCGATGCCGCGATTTGATGCCGCATCTATTTCGTAGAGGTCTTTGTCGGTGACGCCCAGTTCGCGTGCCAGAATTCGCGCGACGGTCGTCTTCCCCGTACCGCGACCACCGGAAAAAAGGTACGCATGCGCGGTTTTTTTGTTCTTGATCGCTGCCTGAAGAGTTTTGACCACATGCTCTTGCCCACGGACTTCGCTAAATGATTGCGGGCGGTACGCGCGATAAAGCGTTGCGTGGCGGGTTTCCTCTTTCTTCATGCCCGCATTATACATGCAGGTCAAAAATCGTCTCCCGCAGAGTATTATCTGCGTGTCCGTCGCTTGATAGCCTTTCGAACGTTTTTGCTCATCTTCGTAACGGTTTTACCCATATTCTGAATCGGCGCGATCGCGCGCTTACCGTTCTTACCCGCTTTGGTAATGTGTGCCCACGAACTCTTGAGGCCCTCGGCTGCATGACCCAATTCAACGACTGCATCGACTGCCGACTGAGCGGCATCCGAAAGTGCGCTGCCCTTTCTTCCTTTTCCTATTCTTGCCGATTTTCTTGCGCCGACCTTGCGCATTTTCTTATGTGCCATATGCCTTGCAGCATAGATCACCCATCCTGAAACAAGCCTGAAGATTGTCTTAAAATTTCCTGTGCTTGTGCAGGGCTCTCGGTCTCCATAAGCTTGCCACGCAACTCTTTGGCTCCGTCCCAACCGGAAATGTACGCTTTGAAATGTTTTTTCATCACCGCGTAGTTCGTCGTTTCGGAAAGTAATTCTTTGAACAATGTGAGGTGCTCGGAGAGAGCACGAATTTTCTCTGCTGCCGTCGGGACAAAACCACTTTCTAATTCGCGCGAATAAGAAAATAGCCATGGATTGCCGAAGATCGCCCGACCCAGCATCACGCCGTCGCATTTGGTTGTGGCAGCTTTTGCGCGCGCATCCGGAATATCGCGCACATCACCATTGCCGATAATAAGTGTTTTTGAATCACACTCGTCGCGAATTTTTACCGCACGAGCAATCCGCTCCCAACGTGCAGGGACATCCGACATTTCCTTGCGCGTGCGCGCGTGGATGGCGATTGCCGCCGGATCTCCTTGCAAAAGCTCCGGGAGCCACGATTCGAGTTCGTCGGTGTTGTATCCCAGACGGGTTTTGAGGGAAACCGGAAGTCCCGATGTTTTTGCGGCGCGAATCAACTCGCGCGCGAGCGACGGGTTTTTGATGAGCGCCGCCCCGCAGCCGCTTTTCTCGACCGCACGATCAGGGCAACCCATGTTGATATCCACACCGTCAAATCCAAGTGCGGCAGCGAGCTGCGCGACTTCCTCCATGTGGTCCGGCACACTTGTAAAAAATTGCGCGACGATCGGGCGCTCGGATTCATCGTAGATCAATTTCTTGCGCAACTTTTTCTTGCCTATTTCATCAGCGAGCACTAAACCATCTGCCGAAGTGAATTCGGTATACATGAGGTCGGGTTTGCCATAGTGCGCGATAAGACGCCGAAATGCAGCGTCGGTTACATCCTCAAGCGGAGCGAGTACAAAAAAAGGTCTCGGAAGTTCGGCCCAGAAATTTTTCATCGCCCCACGATATCACATTCACTGCGATGCCGTACTCGTCGCCTCGGCCTGCCCTTTCAGTTTGTAGTACACGTGATCGCCGAAACGCAGATCGACGTACTCGATATTCTGTTCGTTGCCTCGCAACGAATCGGACGAGAGTATCAGCTGTAGATTACGGGTGAGCGTGTCGGGGTCTTCACCAAACGATGCTTTCACGAAATAGCCTGCCGTAAGCGGGACTGAAAAATCTTGGTCGCTCACGACGGAGACACCGCGAGCCGAAAATCCGGCCTGCCCGAGCGACTGCAGAAGCGCGACAAGACCGGGCAAATGCGCCGGCACGAAGCTCTGCCCAATCGGATCGGTCGGCGTCGTGATTCCGCCTTCAAATATGTATTGTGTCTGTGCGATGGGTAACGTCCCCGGGATTTGCGGCGCTTGTGCGAAAATAAATCCATTCTCGTCCATGCTATAGCAAGTGACCTCTGAATCGTCACTACACCACAGCGCAAATGATTGCCGCTCTTCTACCGTGATGGTGAGCACGGTGGAAAAGAGTGTTGCGCGCGAGAGATTTGCCGATTTTATGCGCGGAAATTCAGCGACGATATCTCGTTCGATAACAGCGCGAGGATAGAAGAAAATATTTTTGCGCGAAATCAGATGGTGCGAGCCGTCATCAAGAATCGTTTCGGCGTAACTACTGATGAGTTGCGGCGAGACCTGCGAAGCGCCTACAACCGATATGCTCTGAATCGAGTATCGCGGCAGATACGAAACGTAGCTGATCCCCCACACGCAGAACAGTAATAAAAGGAGGAGGAAAAACGCAATCGCGAGACGTAATTTCCGTCGACGGACGCGGAGCGGCGTTTTTCGAGAAGGAGGTTCTCCAAAGAGCGTGGGGCGCGTGGACGGCGGCGCCCTGCGCGGTACACTCGCCTGCCGTTTGCGCAAATCAACGACGTTTCCCGATTGACTCATTGCCTATATAGCCCTGCAAAACGTCAGGGATTTTTATCGATCCATCCGCGCGCTGATTATTCTCGACAATCTGGCACAAAATGCGCGGCATCGCGAGCGCCGTATTGTTGAGCGAATGGACATAGCGTAGCGTCCCCGCTTCGTCACGATAGCGGATGTTAAGTCGGCGCGACTGAAAATCATGGAAATATGACGACGAGTGCGTCTCGCGGTAACGCTTCTCGCTGGGCATCCACGCTTCGATGTCGTATTTTTTCACCTGCCCCAAGCCAAGATCGCCGCCGCAATTCACGACGACACGATACGGCAATTGCAGTTCTTGTAAAAGTTTCTCTGAATTCTCCGTCAACGCTTCGTGAAAGTGTACCGATTCTTCGTGACTCGCTTCGCAGAGGACGACCTGTTCGTATTTGAGAAATTCGTGGATGCGAAAGATGCCCTTGGTGTCTTTGCCGTGAGATCCCGCCTCGCGCCGGAAACACGGCGAGAAGGCAAAGAATTGTATCGGCAGATCTTTTTTGTCGAGAATTTCCTCCATGTAGTATCCCATCGAGGCGACCTCGGCAGTGCCCGCGAGATAATCGCCGTCTTGGGTTTTGTATAAATCTTCTTCGCTCTGCGGCAGGTAGCCGGTGCCCACGAACGGCTCGCGACGCACCATCGAGGGTACAATCGTGGGCGTAAATCCATCGCGATTCATAAAACGATCTTGTACAAATCGCTCAAGCGCCCATACCAAGCGAGCGCCGTCGTTTTTTAAAAAATATCCGCGAAATCCAGCGACCTTGGCCCCGCGCTCGTAATCAGCCATATCGTGCATCAGGAGCAGCTCGCTGTGGCTTTTGGCCTCGAAATCGAATTTTGGAATCTCGCCCCAGGTGCGCACTTCTTGATTCTCCGCATCAGAATCTCCATCGGGCACCGACATGTCGGGGACGTTGGGCACTTGCACCATAAGCGCCCGCCACTCTTTCATAATTTCTTGCATCGATTCTTCCTGGAGTTGCAATGTTTCTTTAACGCCTTGCATGCGCGCGATGAGCTCGACACGCTCGTCTGCGGATGCTTTGGTGATCGCGTCGGAAGCGGCGTTTTGCTCGGCGCGTTTTTGATCGATCGAAA
>Ga0210408_10001971_pt1 | contig 20566 bp, 12 predicted proteins | sample IncBWH4MmetaG_FD_155471 | JGI IMG/M metagenome (GOLD analysis project Ga0210408, IMG submission 155471) | Forest soil microbial communities from Barre Woods Harvard Forest LTER site, Petersham, Massachusetts, United States - Inc-BW-H-4-M | ecosystem: Environmental > Terrestrial > Soil >...
AGGAAGGACAGACGCTCGCGGCAGCGACCGGCGCGAACGACACCGATGCTGTCGTCACCGACCAATGGCAGAGGTTTGACGGAACGACCTGGTCGGATATCGCCGGCGCTACAAGTTGGACTTACACCGTCAGCGAAGCGGACGAAGGCGACCTACTGCGCGTAGTTGCGACTTCCACCGACAGCGACGGTACTGGGACGACCGCAACCAGCGCGGCGACGGCGGCCGTCGTCGACATGGTGCCGAGCATCTCGGTAACGATCAACGGGACCGCGCAGGAAGGGCAGACGGTCACCGCCGTGGCTGTCGCGAACGACGCCGACGCGGTCGTCACCTCCTATCAGTGGCAAAGCTTCAACGGGACCTGGTCCAACATTTCCGGCGCCACTGGTTCGACTTACACGCCCACGGAGACGGACGAAGGCCATCTGCTGCGCGTGGTCGCGACATCGACCGACAGCGACGGCAGCGGCACGACTGCAAACAGCGCACCGACCGCGGCCGTCATCGACGCGACGAACTTGTCGGTGACCGTGAGCGGCACGGCCCAGGACGGCCAGACCCTCACGGCAACGGCCGTCACCAGCGATGCCGACGGTACGCTTACATATACTTGGGAGAGGCTCACCGGCTCTACGTGGTCCCAAGCCGGCGCCGTCGGCCCGACCTATGTGGTCAGCGAGTATGACGAAGGGCACCAGCTCCGCGTCACCGTCGAATATGACGATGGCGATGGCGGCAGCGCCGATGCAACCAGTGCACCGACATCGGTTGTCACGGACAGCCCGCCGAGCCTTTCCCTCGCGATCTACGGCGCCGCGCAGGAGGGTCAAACACTCAACGCCTCCGCGGTCAGCAACGACAGCGACGCCGTCATCACCTACCAGTGGCAATCGCTGACCGGGTCGACGTGGTCCGACATTTCCGGCGCAACGAGTAATAACTACGTGGTCACGGAGGCCGACGAGGCGCATCAGCTGCGCTTCATCGCCACGTCGACGGACAGCGATGGCAGCGGGACCACGGCGACCAGCGCGCCAACGGCGGCAGTCGTGGATGTCGTCCCCGATCTGGGCGTGTATTTCACCGGTGTCCCGCAGGAAGGTCAGACGGTGACGGCGGTCGCGAACAACAACGACGCCGACGCAGTGATCACCTTCCAGTGGCAGCTCTCGACCGACTCGGGGCAGACCTGGAACGATATTTCCGGCGCCACAAGCGCGACCTATCTGCTGACCGAGGCGGAAGAGGGCCAAGCGCAGTTGGTGCGCGTGGTGGCGACCTCGACCGACGGCGATGGCGTCACCGCCTCCCAGGCCAGTTTTGCCAGTCACGTCCTCGAAATCAATTACAGCCTGGGAGTGCGAATCAGCGGCACGGCACAGGAAGGACAGACCCTGACGGCGACCGTGCAGGCAACAGATGACGGCGACGAGACCATCGCGTACCAATGGCAGAGATCGAACGACGGCGGGCAGACCTGGAACGACGTCGCCGGCGCGACGGCTTCGACCTATCAGGTGAGCGAGGCGGATGAGGGATCCCAGCTCCAGATAGTTGCAACGCTCATCGACGATGCCGGCGCCCCGGCGCTGCATGCGACCGATTCCACCGCAACAGTGGCCGATATCAACCCGATGCTGTCGGTGACGGTGAGCGGCACCGCGCAGGAAGGCCAGACTCTCACGGCGAGCACCGTAGCCAACGACAGCGATGCCGTGGTCACTTATCAATGGCAATCGCTCATTGACGCCACGTGGTCGAACATCGCCAGCGCCACGGCTTCGACCTACACCGCCACCGAGGCGGACGAAGGCGATGCGCTGCGCGTCATCGCCACCTCGACTGACAGCGACGGGAGCGGCACCACCGCGATCAGCGCAGCCACCGCGGCGGTCGTCGACATTGCGCCAACCCTGTCGGTCGCGATCAGCGGCACGGCGCAGGAGGGCCAGACGCTCACCGCCGCCGCGGTCGCGAACGATGCCGACGCGGTCGTCACTTATCAGTGGCAAAGCTTCAACGGGACGACGTGGACGAACATCGCCGGCGCCACGCGCGCGACCTACACGGCCGTCGAGGCGGACGAAGGCAATCAGCTGCGCGTCATCTTGAACTCGACCGATGCCGACGGCAGCGGCACGACGGCAACCAGCGCGGCCAGCACTGCGGTCATCGACATCGCGCCGACCCTGTCGGTGACAGTCAACGGCACGGCGCAAGAGGGCCTGACTCTCGTCGCCGCGGCGGTCGCCAACGACAGCGACGCCGTCGTTGGTTACCAATGGCAATCGCTAAACGGCTCGACGTGGTCCAACATCTCGGGCGCGACTGCCTCGACTTATACGGCGACTGAGGCGGACGAAGGCAACCAGCTTCGCGTGGTTGCCACTTCGAGCGACAGCGACGGCAGCGGGACGACGGCAACAAGCGCCGCAACGGCCGCGGTTGCGGATATCGCGCCGACGCTCTCGGTGACGGTGAGCGGCACGGCGCAAGAAGGCCAGACTCTCACCGCCGCTGCGACCGCCAACGACAGCGACGCCGTCGTTAGTTACCAATGGCAATCACTGAGCGGCTCGACATGGTCCAACATCTCGGGCGCGACTGTTTCGACTTATACGTCGACCGAGGCGGACGAAGGCAAACAGCTTCGCGTGGTTGCCACTTCGAGCGATAGCGACGGAAGTGGCACGACGGCAAACAGCGTGGCGACCGCCGCAGTCGTCGACATCGCGCCGACGCTTTCGGTGACGATCAGCGGTACCGCACAGGAAGGGCAGACGCTCACGGCAACGCCGGTCGCCAACGACAGCGATGCCGTCATGACCTATCAGTGGCAGTCGCTCACCGGCGCGACGTGGTCGAATATCGCCGGCGCCACCGCCTCGGCCTACACGGCGGGCGAGGCGGACGAAGGCCACACGCTGCGCGTCGTGGTCACCTCTACAGACAGTGACGGCAGCGGCACGACCGCAAACAGCACGGCGACCGCAGCGGTCATGGATATCACGCCGACGCTCTCGGTGACGATCAGCGGCACGGCCCAGGAAGCACAGACGCTCACCGCCACTTCCGTCGCCAACGATGCCGACGCCGTCGTTACTTACCAGTGGCAATCTCTCACGGGCTCGACGTGGTCGAACATCTCCGGCGCCACCGCCTCGACCTACTCCGTCACCGAGGCCGATGAAGGCCATCAGCTGCGTGTCGTCGCCACTTCGACCGACAGTGACGGCAGCGGCACCAGCGCAACGAGCGCGGCAACTTCAGCCGTTGTCGATATCGCGCCGACGTTATCGGTCACTGTCAGCGGAACGGCGCAGGAAGGGCAGACGCTCACAGCGAGTGGTATCGCCAACGACAGCGACGCCATCGTCACTTATCAGTGGCAATCGCTCACCGGCTCGACTTGGTCGAACATCGCCGGTGCCACCGCCTCGACCTACACCGCCACCGAGGCCGACGAAGGCCATCAGCTGCGCGTCGTCGCCACCTCGAGTGACAGTGACGGCAGCGGCACCAGCACAACGAGCACGGCAACTTCAGCCGTTGTCGATATCGCGCCGACGCTCTCGGTGACGATCAGCGGCACGGCCCAGGAAGCGCAGACACTCACGGCCACCGCCGTTGCCAACGATGCCGATGCGGTCGTTACCTATCAATGGCAGGTACTGAGCGGGGTAACGTGGTCCAACATCTCCGGCGCCACCGGCACAACCTACACGGCCACGGAGACAGACGAGGGGCATCAGCTCCGGGTCATCGCCACCTCGACCGACAGCGATGGCAGCGGCACTGCGGCGACGAGTACGGCGACCGCCGCAGTGATCGACGTCGCGCCGACATTGTCCGTGACAGTCAGCGGCACCGCACAGGAAGGTCAGACGCTCACAGCGGCAGCGGCGGCCAACGACAGCGACGCCGTAGTCACCTATCAGTGGCAGTCGCTGAGCGGGTCGACGTGGTCCAATATCTCGGGTGCGACGAGTTCGACCTATACGGCGGGCGAGGCAGATGAGGGGCACCAGCTGCGCGTCATTGCTACGTCGAGTGATAGCGACGGCAGCGGGACAACCGCGACGAGCGCGGCGACCGCAGTGGTCACAGACATCGCGCCGACGCTTTCGGTGTCGGTCACCGGCACCGCGCAGGAAGGCAAAATCCTCACGGCGACCGCCACGGCCAACGACAGCGACGCCGTTATCACGTACCAGTGGCAGTCGCTGAGCGGATCGACGTGGTCCAATATCTCGGGAGCTACCAGCTCCACGTATACGGCGGCTGAGGCGGACGAGGGACATCAGCTCCGCACCGTCGCCACCTCGAGCGACAGCGACGGCAGTGGCACCACCGCAACCAGCGCCGCCACCAGCACGGTCGTCGACGTAACGCCGAGCCTGACGGCGTCGGTGAGCGGCACCGCGCAGGAAGGCAAAACCCTCACCGCCACCGCGACTCCGATCAGCGACGCCGACGGCGGCACCACGACGTATCAGTGGCAGAGCCTGACCGGCACGACCTGGTCGAACATCGCGGGCGCGACCGCCTCGACCTATACGGCCGCGGAAGCCGACGAGGGGCATCAGCTCCGCGTGTCCGCAACGTTCGTCGACGACACCGGCCAGAGCGTGTCCGCCACCAGCAGCGCCACCGCCGCGGTCACCGACATCGCCCCGACCCTCTCGGTGACGATCAGCGGGACCGCCCAGGAAGGCCAGACGCTCACGGCCGTTGCCGTCGCCAACGACGCCGACGCCGTCATCACCTATCAGTGGCAGTCGCTGAGCGGCACGACCTGGTCGAATATTTCGGGCGCGACAGGTTCGACTTTCCTGGTGGGCGAGGCGAACGAAACGCATCAGCTGCGCGTCGTCGCCACCTCGAGCGACAGCGACGGCAGCGGCACCTCGGCGACGAGCGCGGCGACCGCGGCCGTGACCGACGCCCCGCCGACCCTCTCGGTCACAGTGAGCGGCACGGCACAGGAAGGGCAGACGCTCACGGCGATGGCGACTGCCAACGACAGCGACGCCACGATCACGTACCACTGGCAGTCGCTGACCGGCTCGACGTGGTCGAACATCTCCGGCGCAACGGCATCGACCTTCAAAATCGCCGAGACGAACGAAGGTCACCAGCTGCGCGTGGTCGCGACGTCGAGCGACACCGACGGCAGCGGCACGACCGCGACGAGCGCGGCGACCTCCGCCGTCACCGACGTCGCGCCGACGCTTTCGGTGACGGTGAGCGGCACCGCGCAGGAAGGCAAAACCCTCACCGCTTCCGCAACCGCGACCAGCGATTCCGACGGCGGAACGACGACCTATCAGTGGCAGAGCCTCACCGGCACGACATGGTCGAACATCTCCGGCGCGACCGCTGCGACCTACACGGCCGCGGAGGCGGACGAGGGGCATCAGCTGCGGGTATCGGCGACTTTCGTCGACGATACCGGCCAGAGCGTCAGCGCCGCCAGCACCGCCACGGCCGCGGTGACCGACATCGCGCCGACCCTGTCGGTGACGATCAGCGGCACGGCGCAGGAGGGTCAGACGCTCACGGCGAATGGCGTCGCCAACGACAGCGACGCGCTCATCACCTATCAGTGGCAGTCGCTGACGGGCACGACATGGTCCAACATTTCCGGCGCCACGAGTTCGACCTTCCTGGTCGGCGAGGTGAACGAAGGGCACCAGCTGCGCGTCGTCGCGACCTCGAGCGACAGCGACAGCGACGGCAGCGGCACGTCGGCGACCAGCACGGCGACGTCGTCGGTGACCGACATCCCGCCGACGCTCTCGGTGACGGTGAACGGCACCGCGCAGGAAGGCCAGACGCTCACGGCCACGGCGACTGCCAACGACAGCGATGCCACGATCAAATATCAATGGCAGTCGCTGAGCGGCTCGACCTGGTCGAATATTTCCGGCGCAACGGCGTCGACCTTCACCATCACCGAGGCGAACGAAGGCCACCAGCTGCGGGTGGTCGCGACATCGAGCGACACCGACGGCAGCGGCACGACCGCAAACAGCGCGGCCACAGCCGCGGTGACCGACGCGCCGCCCACGCTCACTATTTCCAACAACTCGATAACAGTCGCGGCGGGAGGATCCATTGCCCTGCCGATCTCCGAGTCGTCGGCCGATTCCGACGATACGCTCACGCTCACCATCGCCGGCCTGACGAGCTACGAGACCATTACCGATGGACATGATGGCACCGTCTTCAGTGGCAGCTCGGTCACGCTGACGTCAGCGGAGGTGAGCAGCGGGCTCACGCTGCACTCGAGTTACACCGGCACGGGTCATCCGGTGAACACGCTCACCGTCACGGCGAACAACACAACGAGCGGAGAGGCAGTCAGTTCGGCGAGCCAGACGATCACGGTCACCGATCCGCCGCCGCCCGCGCCTTCGACGGCCAGCAGCTCTATCACGTCGAGCGACATCACCTGGACCGACTCCAGCACGGGCCTCGCCGGGACGGGCACACATATAAGTACGCCCGACATCGCCTCGACCCCACCCGCTGCAACCGACACCGCGCCGGTGTTGTGGACCTCGAACGATCCGCCGGTTTCGAGCGCAAATCTCGGCAGCGGCTCCCTGCCGTCGCCGAACGCAATCGTCGGCGCGCGACTCACGTGGGACGGCAACTTCAATTCCCTTAGCCTCGGTCAGGTCGCGAGCTGGATCGGCCCCATGTTGCCGTTGATCGGCCCGGTCGGCTTCGGTTCCGGTTTCTCGATGGCGGGAGCGGGCGCTGCGCTCTGGCAGGGCGTGGATCCGGTCAGCACCGCCCAAGGCCGCCTGCCGGCGAACGGGATCGCTGCCTTGCAAGGATTTGATCCGACTGCGACATGCGTTGCCGGCGCAGGTTCCCTGCTCGCCTCCTGGACGACCAACAATCAGCACCTGATGATCAGCATGCAGTGAACTGGCCGGCCCGCCGGCGCGCGCAACGCCTCTTGCGGTCCTCCGCGCATGGTGTTGTGCCACCAGCTCACCGTCAGGCAGCATTTTTCGCGCAGCACCCAAGGGTTTCGCCTGAGCGGGCGGCGGCGAAATCCAAGTAGATATGCGAGAAGACACTTCAGGGGCGGAAGAAGCTGAAAAGTCGCCTAACCGGGCCGTTTTGGAGCGTCGGACAATATCTGTTTCCGGTCCGATATTTTAGAACGAATTGTTGGGCGATTTTGTGCTATACTCAACTTATGACCAGATTGATGGAGAGCATTATCAATCGACTGCGAAAAGTGTCGGCGTCGGAGCAAGACGAGCTCGCGCGGGACGTGGCGGAGTTGCTCGATGAAATCCCCACGAAGGAAGAGTTGAACGCTATTGTAGAGGGATGGGAGGCGTACGATAGCGGAGACTATATGACGCTCAGCCAATTGGAGCATGAAATGGACGGTGTTGATCGCTAATCCGGCCGCCCGCGCCCTCCGCCGAGCGCCGCGCGATGACCAACGCCTTCTTCGTGGCGAACTCCACAGCCTTGAGGAAGACCCGTATTCTGGCGATACGAAAATGCTTCGCGGTACAAATCGATCTTTTCGGCGGCGTCTCGGTCCCTGGCGCATCTTATTTGACGCCGACTTGGAGCGCCATTTGGTAGTGGTCACGAATATCGTGCGACGTAGCTCGCATACCTATTGAGGAACGAATCTTGACAAGCCGAGATTTATGTGTCGCAGAAGTTATCTTGTGCGACGTATCAAGAATGGCTCGGTTGAGCCATTCCCTGCTCTTCCCACATTTCGACAACAGATGTACGCTCACGCGAATAGGCACTCGAACGCAATTGGGAGGACGAGATGAAAAGTACCTCATGGTAGACGACGGTCAGCGGGCGGCGTGCATATTTAGATGGGCATGTAATCTTAGTTGTATAGGTTTGTCCCTCTCGTGAGGAGATCGTCATGACTGAACCAAACGAGAGTTCCGGAATTGACCTCTCGATTACACTCGTTCACGGGACTTGGGCACGGGGCCGATTTATACCGACGGATACCCCGTGGTGGGGTACATATTGGTTCAATGAAAAGTCCCCGTTTCGAACGAAGTTGGAGACAGAGCTGAGAAGGAGGGGGGTAACGCCTCAAGTCGAATCTATCAGCTGGGGCGGCGCGAATTCAGTACTCGAGCGAGGGGCAGCCGTTTCCAAACTTCTTGCTCACTTGTCTGGCCAATCCGAAAATACAACTCAACTTATTATCGGACATAGTCACGGCGGCAATATCGCGCTACGTGCTCTAAAAGACATGGAGTCACGCGTTGCGAAGATGCATGTCGTGACGCTTGCAACTCCGTTTCTTCGTCTCTACCCGACTTGGTCAGGCTCAGCATATTGGCGGTTCTTCATTCCCGTTTTGTTAGCCACATTTGTTTCGCTCTTCTATGCGGCATTCTTATGGGATGTAATTCTGCACAAGCCACCGGCAAATCTACCTGGTCTGCAATATGAGTACTGGTTGCCTTTGTACGCACAGCTAGCTCACTCGTCTAGCTTGCCTTTGAGCAGCAATTTCGCAACCACTGGCGAAACCTGATTTTCGTATCCCAATTCCGACATGCGTTTAAGCTGTTTGCGTAGCCATCGTTCGTCCCACAACTGCCAGCCTTGGGCGGCGAAATGCTCGTGCATTCCTTCCCGATCGGCATCGCCTGCGATGCGACCGCAGACCAAACACGGTTTTATTTTGGCATTGGGAGAGCAAGCGCCGCGGTTAGCGAGCTGTTTGCGTAGACGCCCGAGCACGACCTTTTTCAGATTGGCATCCGTGAACAGCTTATAGCGTTTCGCGTCTTTGTCGCTGCTCCCATCGAACGCGCGGAGAGCGACGCCGCGAGAATCGAGGAAACTCTTGCACTCAACAGCGAGTAACAGGTTTTGCTTTCCACTATAGGCCACCACGTCGATCTCCCATCGTGGTGATGACGGTCTCCCGATTGCTCTCTTTTCCTCTTTGGTGAGTTCGACTTTGACTGAGTTGCGAACCCAGTAGCCGTCCATCCAAAGAATTTCGCTGACGACCTGTTCGAATGCGTCCATCTCGTCATCCAACTTCTTGTATTCGCGCGGCCCGCCACGACAACGGTAAAGGCTGGACTCCGGTTGCGCGGGGCGGCAAACGCCCCGGCGGCGGCGCGGTTTTGCTGTTTATACGCTTGCCAGGGAGGTATTTTTGGCGTAGGTACATGGTAAATGGGGTAACAAGAACTGCATAGGAGAAAAGCTCGTGAAAATTTCAGCACACGGCTGGGGCCGGAACATGGGTGATACAGTTCTCGGAAGTATAGACCTGCCCGAGAAGAAGTTAAACCGAGATGAGCGGCGAACACTCCATTATGGCACTTCGGAATTATTCTGGGGCAGTGGAGGGCCGGAGGTTCACTGGACCCGAAATATTAAAATGACGGGCGATTACCGGGTCAAAGTTGAGTTTACGAACCTCGACGTGATCCGCTTGTTACGGGCATCATACGGAACGGTATTGGACGTCGACCTCATCGAGAGGCATGGGTTCACTGTCTCGAAGCGGCTTCAGAACGCCATTCTTGCGAAGATCAAGCTGACAGACCTGACGCTTGGGGACTTGCTCAAGCTGCACCAAGCGGAGAACGAGGAGCCACCAACTGCTGAGAAGGTGGTGTCTAGCTCCAACGTGACGCCCTTTACACGGCGTTCCTAAGGACGCTCCGCAATAGCGGCGTCGGAGCAAGCAAAATCAGCGCAGACTTGAGGCTGAGATCAGGCTGTCGCGAGCCCTGTGGCGGAATGAACCGGGAAATGAGCTAAGTATTGGTCGGAGTGACAGGATTTGAACCTGCGACCCCCTCGTCCCGAACGAGCACCTGCTTAGATTGGCGCTCCCCAATACAGGTACTGCCGACCTAGCGGTCGTCATGGTCCTAACCAACTCCCGTATTATCATCCCTTAAGCTGGGGGGTCAGATGGGGCACGCGTACACATGGCCGCAATCGTGTACGCAATTATACCTCCCAAAAAAAGCACGTGCTGCCACTAGCAAACATATTTAAGTCGAAACCCTGACAACTCAAATGGAAAAATCCAGAGGGGAAAGAAAGATACTTCTTGGTCGTAAAATGATTGTGTGCTTGGAGTCAAAGCTTCCGCAATCAGCGGTATTAAGGCCAATGTGAAGATTCCTGCCACGATTGAGAGCGCGAAGCAGCCCAACATAACGCTAAACAGCCACGTCGGCACAGGGCGTGACCTAGCGGCCCAACCAAGTGCGGCCACTGTAGTTACCAACAGATAATTGCTCCAGTCTTTGAAAAACTCCAAAGCTTGCAAATGCTGCTCGACATGTGCGTCCATGGCCACGTCACTTAAACGTCGTCGTAAACACTAACTTATAGATCAATCTTGCGTCCATATCCTGAATTGAATTATTGGCTCGACGGATTGCTCGACGGTATTTTGGTAGGACCGATCATCAAATCCAGGGACCGCCCGCGCCACAGGGGAGCTTTCGCGCGGAGGCCAAGACCGCGAATACGGCGGCAGATCGCGGTGCGAACCTCCCATCTAGACGACCGATTTTCCTGAACAAGCTACGATGATGTGCTGATATCCGAGCGTGAGATTCGGTCTTGCGCCGATGGGCCGCTGAATTTGCAGGTCCAACCGCGATCGGGCGTTCAAACCCGCAGTTCAGACTGGGCCCAGAGCACTGGCGGTTGCCCGGGTCTGCGAGCGTCACTGCACGATGAGCAGGACGCGGCGCTGCCCTACCGAAAGAACAATATGCCAACCGGTTATGCGGACATTCTGCGGACAGTGGGCGGTCGCATTAAAGACAACAGCGCGATGAACATTGAATTCGTTTGATTATTGGCGCGCCCGACAAGATTCGAACTTGTGACCTCTGCCTTCGGAGGGCAGCGCTCTATCCAGCTGAGCTACGGGCGCGTGGTGTCCTCCTTCATATCCGACGGACCCGAATCCGGCAACGCGCCCCATCCCTGACCCCTCCCCACCACGCTGCGCGTGGGGGGAAGGGAACCTAGAGGCCTGCGCATGCCAACGGGGCAATGTCGCGCGCCGAGGCATGACGCTTTTGCCGCCCCACCTCGCCGCTCTATATAAAGACGACAGGCGCTGTGCCTCACCGGCGCCAGGGAGGCCCACCATGACGCAAGCGGCCGAGAGACACGCGGGAATCGCCGCGCCCGTGCGGGACGACGCGCCGTTCAACTGGGAAGATCCGCTCGACCTCGAAAACGAGCTCTCCGAGGAAGAGCGCATGGTGCGCGACACCGCGCGCGGCTACGCCCAGGACAAGCTCTTCCCGCGCGTGCTCACGGCCTACCGCGAGGAACGCTTCGACCGCGAGATCATGAGCGAGATGGGCGCGCTCGGGCTGCTCGGCGCGACAGTGCCGGAGGAATACGGCGGCGCCGGCCTCGGCTACGTCGCCTACGGGCTGATCGCGCGCGAAGTCGAGCGGGTCGATTCCGGCTACCGCTCGGCGATGTCGGTGCAGTCGTCGCTCGTGATGCACCCGATCCTCGCCTACGGCACGACGGCGCAACGGCGCAAATACCTGCCCAAGCTCGCGCGCGGCGAAATGGTCGGCTGCTTCGGGCTCACCGAGCCCGACCACGGTTCCGATCCCGGCTCGATGGTCACGCGCGCGGAGAAGGCCGCGGGCGGCTTCCGGCTCAACGGCGCCAAAACCTGGATCAGCAATTCACCGATCGCCGACATCGCGGTGGTGTGGGCGAAGCTCGACAACGTCATCCGCGGCTTCATCGTCGAGCGCGGCACCAAGGGGTTCGCGACGCCCAAGATCGAAGGCAAGCTGTCGCTGCGCGCCTCGACCACCGGCGAAGTGGTGCTGGAGAACGCGTTGGTGCCCGAGGACAACCTGCTGCCGAACGTCAAAGGTCTCGCCGGGCCGTTCGGCTGTCTCAACCGCGCGCGCTACGGCATCGCCTGGGGCTCGATGGGCGCCGCCGAGTTCTGCTGGCACCGCGCGCGCCAATACGTGCTCGACCGCAAGCAGTTCGGCCGGCCGCTGGCTGCCAACCAGCTCATTCAGAAAAAACTCGCCGACATGCAGACCGAGATCACCCTCGGCCTGCACGGAGCGCTGCGCCTCGGGCGCATGATGGACGCGGGCTCAGCGGCGCCGGCGGCGATCTCGCTGATGAAGCGCAACAACTGCGGCAAGGCGCTCGACGTGGCGCGGCAGGCGCGCGACATGCACGGCGGCAACGGCATCTCGGACGAGTTCCACGTCATGCGCGTACTCTCCAACCTCGAGACGGTGAACACTTACGAGGGCACCCACGATATCCACGCGCTCATCCTCGGCCGCGCGCAGACGGGGATTCAGGCGTTCTTCTGAGCAAACGCCCATGAAGGTCGACGGCAGACACACGCGCACGATTTGGCTCGAGCCGGACGGCTGGTCGGTCGGCGCGATCGATCAGGCCCGCCTGCCGCATCGGTTTGAAACGATCCGGCTCACCACGGTCGCGGACGCGGCGCGCGCCATCGCGACCATGCAGGTGCGCGGCGCCCCGCTGATCGGCGCGACCGCCGCCTACGGGATCGCGCTCGCGCTCAACGCCGACGCTTCCGACGCCGGCCTCAAGCGCGCCTATGCCGAATTGCACGCGGCACGGCCGACCGCGATCAATCTCAAATGGGCGCTCGACGAAATGGCACGCGCGGTGCGGCCGTTGCCGCCGGCAGAGCGGGCCAGGGCGGCCTATGCGCGCGCGGCGGAAATCTGCGAGGAAGATATCGCCATCAACCGGGCGCTAGGCCGTCACGGCCACGCGCTGATCGCGGCGGCTGCGGCGCGCAAGCCGGGCGCGCCCGTCAACATCCTCACCCACTGTAACGCCGGCTGGCTCGCGGCGGTGGACGTGGGCACCGCGCTGGCGCCGGTCTACACCGCGCATGACGCGGGCGTTTCAGTCCATGTTTGGGTCGACGAGACGCGCCCGCGCAACCAGGGCGCCGCGCTCACCGCCTGGGAACTCAAACAGCACGGCGTGCCGCACACGGTGATCGCCGACAACACCGGCGGCCATCTGATGCAGCACGGCATGGTCGACATGGCGATCGTCGGCACCGACCGGGTCGCCGCCAACGGCGACGTGTGCAACAAGATCGGCACGTATTTGAAGGCGCTCGCCGCGCGCGACAACGGCGTGCCGTTCTACGTCGGGCTCCCCTCGCCCACCATCGATTTCGCGGTCGCGGACGGGCTCGCGGAGATTCCGATCGAACAGCGCAGCGGCGATGAAGTCGCGACGATTTCCGGCCTCACGGCAGACGGGCGCATCGAGTCGGTGCGCCTGGTGCCGGACGGCTCGCCGGTCGCCAACTACGCATTCGACGTGACGCCCGCGCGCCTGATCACCGGGCTGATCACCGAACGCGGCGTGATCGCGGCCGAACGCGCGGCGCTCGCCGCGGCGTTTCCGGAACGCGCGGCGGCCGTACAGGCTGCGCGCGCTGCGGCGGAGTAACGATGTCGCTGTTCGAGCAAACAAATGCTGTAGGGCGGATAGCGAAGGGCGAATAGCGAATAGAAAACGAGATACTTCTAACTATTCGCCATTCGCTACTCGCCATTCGCTGCCGTTTTTAGCGCGGCGCGCGTTTCGCCAAAATCCGCTGCAAGGTGCGCCGGTGCATGTTGAGCCGGCGCGCGGTCTCCGAAACGTTGCGGCCGCACAATTCGTAGACACGCTGGATGTGCTCCCAGCGCACGCGGTCGGCCGACATCGGATTCTCGGGCGGCGTGGCCTTGCCGTCGATGGGCGCGAGCAGCGCGGTCGCCACGTCGTCGGCGTCGGCGGGCTTGGCGAGGTAATCGACGGCGCCGAGCTTCACCGCGTTCACCGCGGTGGCGATGTTGCCGTAGCCCGTCAAAATAATACCGCGCGCTTCCGGCCGGCGATTTTTCAGCGCGGAAATCACATCGAGGCCGTTGCCGTCGCCGAGCCGCATATCGACTACCGCGAAAGCGGGCGGAGCCGCCTCCACTTGCAGCAGGCCATCGGCGACCGTTTCGGCCGTGGTCACGGCAAAGCCGCGCGTCTCCATGGCGCGGGCGAGGCGCTGGAGGAAGGACTTGTCGTCCTCGACGATCAACAAAGTGCGGTCAGCGGGAAGTTCCGCGGTCACGACATCAGTCATGGGGTCCTCCGGTTGGTCCACCCGGTGGGCGCCGCCGCCCTTGCATCATAGGTAGGGTCGGGAAACCGCGGCTCAAGGCCGCGGGCCACCTTAAACTTCTGTAATCTCCGGCTGTTTTTCGAAGTCGACGCGCGCCCAGCGCACGCTAACCACGGCGCCGCTCTGGGGCGGGGGCCGGTTGATGCACGAGAGGGTGCCGCCGCTGCGCTCGATCAGCGTCTTGGCAATGAAAAAGCCGAGCCCGAGACCGCCGGATTCCGGCTCGGCCGGGCGGCCGCTGCCGCGGCTCGTCACGTAGGGCTCGCCGAGCCGACCCAGCACCTCGGGCGAGAAACCGGGCCCGTCGTCGGCGACCGTGACGGTGACTTCGTTCTCGCTCCATTCCGCCGAGACGTCGACGCGCAGGCGCGCGAAGTCGACCGCGTTCTCGACCAGATTGCCGAGCCCGTAGAGCACCGCGGGATTGCGCGCGCCCACTGGCTCGGCGGCACGGTCGGGCGGCAGCGTCACCTTGATCGTCACGCCGAAATTACGGTGCGGCGCCACCACCTCTTCGATCAGGCCGGAAAGCTTCAGACGATCGAACGGTCCGCTCGAGGTGGAGAGTTCGGTGAGTTTCGCGAGGATGTCGCGGCAGCGCCGCGCCTGCTCGCCGAGAAGCTTGATGTCCTCCACATGCGGCGACTGCGGGCCGAGCGTGCGCGCCAATTCCTTGGCGATGACCGCGATGGTCGAGAGCGGCGTGCCCAGCTCGTGGGCGGCGGCGGCCGCGAGCCCGTCGAGCTGAGAAAGATGCTGCTCGCGCGCGAGCACCAACTCGGTCGCCGCCAGCGCATCCGCCAGCAGGCGCGCTTCTTCCGCCACCTGCCAGGCGTAGGCGCCGATGAAGCCGAGGGCGAGCAAGAGCGACAGCCACACGGCGAGCATGTAGGTCGGCGGCAGGGTGAGCGGCTCGTCGCTCGCCCACGGCAACGGCAGGTGAAAGAACACCAGCGCGGTCGCGCACAGCGCGGCGAAGCCGCCGAGCAGCAAAGTCATCCGCCGCGGCAATGCGGTCGCCGAGATCAGCACCGGTCCGAGGAACAGGAAGGAGAACGGATTCTCAAGTCCGCCGGTGAGAAACAACAGCGCGCCGAGCTGGAAGATGTCGAAGGCGAGCAGCCACGCCGCGGTTTCCGCATCGAGCCGTGGCGTCGCGCGGAAGCGCAGCCGCACGAAGACGTTGAGCGCCGCGCTGAGAGCGATGACGGCGAAGCACCCTCCGATCGGCAGGGTGAAGTCGAGCCCGTAGTGGACGATGATCACCGCCCCGGTCTGGCCGAGCACCGCCAGCCAACGGATGCGGGCGAGCGTGTCGAGGCGCACGTTGCGCCGCAACAGCGGCAGCTCGCGCGGGTCGACGCCGGGGTCGGGACGATCGGCACTCATGGCCTGAATGTAGCGGTTGGCGCGGCGCGCAAAAACGGCCGCGCGGTCGCGGGGGCGCGCACTTGCACCGGCGCCTACGGGGCGCCAAGTGTGCGGGGCTGCCGAGCTGGACCACTTATGTCGAATTCCCTGCCTGCCATCGAAGTTCAACGCCTGACCAAGGTCTACAAGGCCACGCGGGCGGTCGACGGCATCGACTTCGCCCTCGCGCCCGGCTCGATCACCGGGCTGCTCGGCGGCAACGGCGCCGGCAAGACCACCACCATCGCGATGATCATGGGCCTGGTGACGCCGACCTCGGGCAGCGTGCGCGTACTCGGCGCGGAGATGCCGCGTCAGCGCTACCGGGTCCTGCATCGGATGAATTTCGAGAGTCCCTACGTCGACATGCCGATGCGCCTGACGGTGCGGCAGAATCTGAAGGTGTTCGGCCTGATCTACGCGGTGCCGGATCTCAACGAACGCATCAAAGAGATCGCCGCGCAGCTCGACCTGACCGATCTGCTCGACCGCCCCTCCGGCAAGCTCTCGGCCGGGCAGAAGACCCGCGTCGCCCTCGCCAAGGCGCTCATCAACCGGCCGGACATTTTGCTGCTCGACGAACCGACCGCATCGCTCGATCCCGACACCGCCGACTGGGTGCGCGGCCGGCTCGAGCGTTATCGCCTCGAGCACTCCGCGACCGTGCTGCTCGCTTCCCACAACATGGTGGAGGTCGAGCGGCTGTGCGACCGCGTCATCATCATGAAACGCGGCCGCATCGAAGACGACGCTCCGCCGGCGGTGCTGCTGACACGCTACGGCCGCGACACGCTGGAGGAAGTGTTTCTCGACGTGGCGCGCGGCCGCGCACACTTTCAGGAGGCCGCGCAGTGAACGCGCGGACCGCGTCGGGCGCCGGGTTTTCAGCGCGCCGGGTGGGCGCCATGGTGCTGCGCTATTGGTACCTGCTGCGCTCGTCGTGGCCGCGCATGCTCGAGCTGGTCTATTGGCCCGCGGTGCAGATGTTCATGTGGGGCTTTCTGCAGCTCTACATTTCCAGCAACGCCGGCTTTTTCGCCCGCGCGGGCGCGACTTTCATCGGCGCCGTGCTGCTGTGGGACATTCTGTTTCGCGGCCAGCTCGGCTTCTCGATCTCCTTTCTCGAGGAAATGTGGGCGCGCAACATGGGCAACCTGATGATCAGCCCGCTGCGCCCGGTCGAGTTCATCGCCGCGCTGATGATCATGAGCCTGATAAGGCTCGCGATCGGCATGGTGCCGGTGTCGCTGCTGGCGATCGCCTTCTTCGGCTTCAACCTCTACGGCCTCGGGCTGGCGCTGGCCGCGTTCTTCGTCAACCTCATCCTCACCAGCTGGGCGATCGGCATCCTGGTGTCGGGCCTCGTGCTGCGCAACGGCATGGGCGCGGAGAGCCTCGCCTGGACTATCATGTTCGTGATGCTGCCGCTCACCTGCGTTTATTACCCCGTCGCGGTGCTGCCGGCCTTCCTGCATCCGATCGCCTGGGCGCTACCGCCGACCTACGTTTTCGAGGGCATGCGCGCGCTGCTGATCGATCACACTTTCCGCCTCGACCTGATGCTGCAAGCGCTGGCGCTCAATGTCGTCCTGTTCACCGCCGGGGCGCTCACCTTCGTGGCGCTATTGGCGAGCGCGCGCCGCAACGGCTCGCTGATGCAGACCGGCGAATGAGGCGCCCGGCGGCGGTCAAGAAACCGTGACGCACTGGCCGGAACGGCTGCGCGACCATAATTAACGTTTGCGGCGCAAAATTCTGGGGAGGAGCCAGCGGAGCCATTGCAGTGGTTGACGGCATGACGGAAAAAAGACAGAATGTTGCGGTGCAACAAGGGGCGCCGGGGGCTCAGCACATGCCGATAGGGGAATTTGGGGGCGCGCCGACGCCGCCCGGCGGCAGCTTCATGCTGTCGTCGCCGATGTACTGGTTCTACGAAGTCAGCCACGCCGCGCTCAATCCGGCGCGCGCCTATGCGGACGCCACGCGGCTGTACTTCAAGAGCCCGGTGAACCCGCTCTCCTTCACCACCTTCGGCAAATCCGTCGCCGCCGCATGCGAGTTGTTCGAACGCTCGATCCGCCGCTACGGGCGGCCCGAGTGGCGCATCGATTCGACCCTCGTGGGTGGCGAACGAGTGCCGGTGCAGGTCGCAACGGTGTGGGAGCGGCCATTCTGCAAGCTGCTGCATTTCGAGCGCAGCCTGTTGCATCCGCCACGCCGCCCGCAGCCGAAGATTCTCATCGTCGCGCCCATGTCGGGCCACTACCCGACGCTGTTGCGCGGCACGGTCGAAGCCTTCCTGCCCAACCACGAGGTCTATCTCACCGAATGGGTGGACGCGCGCATGGTGCCGCTCGCCGACGGCGCCTTCGACCTCGACGATTACATCGATTACGTGATCTCGATCCTGCATAAGCTGCAGGGCGAGACGCATGTGATCGCGGTGTGCCAGCCGTCGGTGCCGGTGCTCGCCGCCGTCGCGCTGATGGAGGCGGAAGACGATCCGTATCTGCCCAACTCGATGGTGCTGATGGGCGGACCGATCGACACGCGCCGCAATCCGACCGCGGTCAACAGACTTGCCGAGCAGCGCGGCACCGACTGGTTCCGGCGCAACGTGATCACCAAGGTGCCGTTCCCCAACCCCGGCTTCATGCGCGACGTCTACCCGGGGTTCCTGCAGCTCAACGGCTTCATGAGCATGAACCTCGACCGCCACCTCGAGGCGCACAAGGACCTGTTCATGCATCTGGTGCAGGGCGATGGCGACTCCGCGCAGAAGCATCGCGAGTTCTACGACGAATATCTCGCCGTCATGGATCTGGCGGCCGAGTTCTATCTGCAGACCGTCGACACCGTGTTCGTGCGCCACGCGCTGCCCAAGGGCACGATGAAGCACCGCGGCGTGCCGGTCGATCCCGAGCGCATCCACCGGGTCGCGCTGATGACGGTCGAAGGCGAGCACGACGACATTTCCGGCGTCGGCCAGACCGAGGCGGCGCACGAGCTGTGCGTCAACATTCCGGCGGACCGCCGCACGCATTATTTGCAGCCCGCCGTCGGGCATTACGGCGTGTTCAACGGCTCGCGCTTTCGCGCCGAGATCGCGCCGCGCATCGCGGATTTCGTCCTCTCGAACGAGACCCGCATGCTGCGCCGGTGGAAACGCAACGGCGCCGCCACGGCGTAACCACTATTTCGCGCGAAAATTTTGCACGCACGGCCGCGCGCGGCCGTGGCACAATTGTGCGTGCGAATCATCTAGTGCCGCGAACCCGAAGTTCGCATTCCATTGCTGCGAGTCCGATTGCGAACTTCGGGTTCAAAGCGGCACTAGAATGATATTTTTGCTAGTGTCCTGCGATTCCGAAGTTCGCTCCAGAGCGAGCCGAAAGGCCGGGCGAACTTCGGAATCGGGACACTAGCGCGTCCATGCGGCTGATCACGCGGCTTTATCGGCGGCCGAGCGAAGTTTCGACCATCGACGTCGAGTTCGACCGCGTCGTCTATCCGGTGCGCCTGCGTCGCCACCGGCAAGCGCGCCGCTATACCTTGCGCATCCAGGCGGCGAGCCGCGAAGTCGTTCTCACCATGCCACCACGCGGCAATCTCGGCGACGCCAAGGCGTTCGCGCAAAAGAACGGCGCCTGGATCGCGGCACGGCTGCGCCGCCTGCCGCAGGCCGCGCCGTTCGCGCCGGGCGCCAGCGTGCCGGTGCGCGGCGTGCCGCATCGTATCGAGCACCGGCCGTTCGCGCGCGGTACGGTTTGGACCGAGGCGGGCGAGGACGGCGCGCACATGCTGTGCGTCGCCGGCGACCGCGCGCACCTCGCGCGCCGCGTCGCTGATTTTCTCAAGCGCGCGGCAAAGCACGACCTGCAGGCAGCGTGCCGGCGCTACGCCGCCGATCTCGGCGTCCCGGTGAAGCGCGTATCGGTGCGCGACCAGACGAGCCGCTGGGGCTCATGCTCGTCGACCGGCGTGCTGTCGTTCTCGTGGCGGCTCATTCTCACGCCGCCGTTCGTGCTCGATTATCTCGCCGCCCACGAAGTCGCGCATCTCGTCGAGATGAATCATTCGCGCCGCTTCTGGCGACTGCTGTTGCGCCTATGCTCGGAGACGCAGCGCGCCAAGGCATGGCTCAACGTGCACGGCGCCGATCTCCACCGCTACGGCGAGCCGTAGTCGATGGACTGATTCAGCGGCGGCCGAACAGGCGGTCGAGCAGCCAGTTGTCGATGCCCGAGGGGGGCGGCAGGCGCTCGTCGCGCGCCGGGGTCTGCGAGACGGGTTGCGCGCCGCCTGAGGAGACCCATGCCGGCGGCACCGGCCAGCCGAGCGAAGGCGGCGCGGCGCCCGGTAGCGCGGTCGGCCGTACGTTCTGGTGCGCGGCCTTCATCACGCGGTTCCAGATTTCCACCGGCAGGCTGCCGCCGGTGGTCTTGTGGGTCGGCGAATTGTCGTCGTTGCCGAGCCACACGCCGGTGACGAGATGCGAGGTGTAGCCGATGAACCAGGCGTCGCGGAAATCCTGGCTGGTGCCGGTTTTGCCCGCCGCCTGCCAGCCGGGAAGCTGCGCAGTGCGCGCCGTTCCGCTGATCAGCGTCTCCTGCATCATCTGATTCATCATGCCGACGTGACGCTCCTCGACTACGCGGCCGAGGTCGGGCGGATTGCTGCGGTAAAGGATTTTGCCGTCGGGGCTGCGCACGCGCTCGACCACGTGCGGCGTCACCGCCGTGCCGCCGTTGGCGAACGGCGTAAACGCTCCGACCATCTCGATCACCGAGACCTCCCAGGTGCCGAGCGCGATCGAGGTATTGGGCTCGAGCTTCGAGGCGATGCCGAGCCGGTGCGCGGTGCGCACCACCGTGCGCGGGCCCACTTCCAGCGTGAGGCGCACCGCGACCGTGTTGAGCGATT
>Ga0210408_10001972_pt1 | contig 20561 bp, 20 predicted proteins | sample IncBWH4MmetaG_FD_155471 | JGI IMG/M metagenome (GOLD analysis project Ga0210408, IMG submission 155471) | Forest soil microbial communities from Barre Woods Harvard Forest LTER site, Petersham, Massachusetts, United States - Inc-BW-H-4-M | ecosystem: Environmental > Terrestrial > Soil >...
CGTCACGCGGTAGAGGCGATCAAACTCGTCCCTTATCCAACCGATCATCAAGCAATCAGGGTGATTCGTGAAGAAGTAGATCGAATTGAGTGGGCGCTGACCGAGATCGCTCCTGGCTAAGGCACGCCTGGCGTTGGGGTCTGAAGCTTCGTCTTTTGCAATCTTCCCCGGATGTCGCGGCAGCAATCAAGTTGGTGGGAGTGCCTCGCGCCAGTTGACGAAAGATCTCGTTACGCTCATCTTCCGATTACGGCAAAACGCTTCCGATGTGAACCGAATCGAAACAAGTCGAAATTTGAGTGTTAAGGTCTGGTTACAATATGGACGAGAGCGGATTTATGTCGGATTCAAGCTCCATAGTAGAATGAACATCATCACAGCATCCCATCTGCGCAGACTGCCACAGAAGGAGCGTGCGTATATGAAAAGGTCCTGGCGCAATCACGATGCGCAACACGGAGAGCGCGGCGTCACCATGATCTTTGTCGCGGTAGCAATGGTTGCCATCATTGGGATGGCTGCTCTGTCGATAGACGTGGTTACCCTCTATCTAGCGAAGGAGGAGGCGCAACACTCAGCTGATTTGGCAGCCTTGGCCGCCGCTCGAGTTCTCTCGCTCAGTGGTGTTACGGGCGATCCGGGCAACACCCAAGGAGGTTTGCCCTCCGCACCTTGGCAGGCGGCGTGCGCCCTGGCGACGCAGATCGCGCAGGCTGTGGCGAAACAGAACACAATCGGCCGTGCAGCACCGAATACTGTCACCGTAACCTTCCTCTATAACGGCGTAACGACTGATTGCACAGCTGGCGGAGCTTTTACGATGAATCCGCAGGTAAAGGTCGACATCCTCCAGCCGGGGCTTCCTACTTTCTTTTCTCGCATATGGAGCAGAAGCCCGAGCCAGGTCAGTGCGACGGCTACGGCTGAGGCGTTCAATCCTTCCAACTCTCTGAACGTTTCTCCGAATGGCCTCCTCACAGTGACCCCGCGATGTGTCAAACCGTGGCTTGTGCCCAACCACGATCCCAACAATTCCGGCGCTCCATTTGTCGCACTGGCCAATGGATCAATCCAGAACCCCGGCATCCAGCTAGCCCCGGGAACAGGAGCGGGCGCTGTTATTGGGGAGCAATTCGGCTTAACGTCAGATTGCGCCACTGGTAACCCTATCTGTAAGAATGGACTGATTGATAATCCACCCAAAGCGAATGGTCAGGGTGCGGGCACAGTGGACTATGTTCCTGCTCTAATCGGCGGATCCGCTACGGCTGTCCCTAGCTGTGCTACGGGCTCTAATTATCAGGAAGCTATCGGGGGTTGCGATCAGAGTACTGTTTACGGTTGTGGCATAGTCGGTGCCGGAGCGCAGGCTGACTTGACGTTTAATCCGGGCAAAACCAGCGGGGACACCTCCATTGCAACAAAATGTCTCATTCACCAGAGCGGAGGGCAAGATGTGCTGGACAGTACAGTGTTTCCTTTTCGAATCCAAGCGGGTTTTGGTAATCCGGTCATCACTAATGCCGTAATCACGTCCAGCAACAGCATCGTTAGCCTGCCGATTTACGACGATGTGTCAGCGGGACCATTCACGGTCAACCAACCTCCCGTGACAGTTGTGGGCTTCCTGCAGGTGTTCGTTAACGGTGTGGACAACGGCACCGGCAATGTGAATGTAACTGTGCTAAACGTAGCAGGCTGCAGCAACATCGCGACGGCCTCCACTCCAACCGTGTCCGGAACGTCTCCCGTACCGGTCCGCTTAATTACGCCGCAATAATTGCACACGAAAGATTAGACGACCAGCACGGACGCAACTGCTGCAAAATCTTAGTTCTCTATCGCAAATGCGTCGGCGCCGCGCAGCCGCGTGAGTCCACAAGTGTATCCCGCCGGCGCATTTGCGATAGGGAGATTTGGCGGAAGCCGCTGGGGTTTGCGGCGGACGCGGGGGAGCTATGGGTTTTGCTTTGCCGATTCGAAGATCCTTCGCCCCTGGGGATGCAAAAGTAGAGTAGTAAGTAAAGATAGGTTGGAGTTCCGCGGGCAGTAAAGAGTGTTCGGGGGTGGTTTGAAGACAGAAGTGAGTGACTGGTCCACAGCAACGAAGAGGCCTAAAGACACCAAGGCCATCGGAGTCGATGATTCCGTGATGGGGAGTGATATGGGAGGCCATTGAGGAGGAGTCAAGCTGAAACCTCTGGTGTAAAAGTTGGGTCGCGTCCCAAGCTGAAAGAGATTCGACTCGCACCATGGGTGTGGAACATTGCGGACAACGGAAGCATGCCGGCGGACGGGGAGTGTTGGTTGGGGGAGTGGCCGGTCGAGGATGATCCAACAATAATCGTTGACAGAGAGATACGAGGGTGGCGCGATGCCGGTTGGCCAGGAAGCCGAAGGAGCGGATGCGAACAAAGCCGCGGGGCAGCACATGCAACAGGAAGCGGCGCAAGAACTCTGGCGCCTCGATGGTCATCATTCTCTTGTGATGGCCATGGGCATAATCTCGCCAGCGGAAAGTGACTTGGTTGTTGGTGAAGGCGACCAGGCGATGGTTGGTGATGGCGACGCGATGGGTGTAGCGGGCGAGATAGCCGAGGACATGATGAGGGCCCCCGAACGGGGGTTTGGCATAGACGACCCTGAGCTGCAAGCAACGGCCAAGCTGCGCCATCGAAGGTACTCTTCCAATCGGAATCAGTTGGCTTGCGCCAACTGTTAACCACTGCTCTGCGCACGAAACTTGGAGCCACGCTGTTGTTCGGTGTCCGAAAACCCACCACTGACACTACGGCCTACTTCCATTGCCTGTCGCTCCATCTCAGGATGCAGAAATGGGGCGGCCAAGACAAGTTCCTTTCCGCTTTGCCCCGACCACCGGCCGGGCCCTACGCTGTTGAAGAACTCCTTGCGGGACAAATCGGGCGCCAGTTTGTGCAAACCTCGTCATGGCCCCGACATCGTCTGAAGCGTTGCCGATTGCCCGGGACAGCCGGTTCTTGATTTCCACGCTAGACCGTCCACCGAAAACGGTCCAGAACCGCCGAGCACGAGTGCCGCCAGACACCCAAGATAAAGAAGGTCGACCTCATAGCCGGGTTGCCCAAATTGAGCCCCAGCGGTGGTCACGGCCAGAAGCTTGATAGAGCTGAAGCCGTAGGGAAGGTGAACAGTGAACATCGCAACGAGCAGAATCCCTGCCATCGGCACGCTAGCCAGCATTATAAAAGCTCCTGCCAGAACGGCCAATCCCCCAAGGACTTCAATCAGGATAGTTGCCCAACCTATGAGGTGAGGAGCAGGAACGCCCAAAGCATAGAGGATTGCGAAGAAATGTTCCGGTCCCTTCTCGATCTTGTCATAGCCATGGGCCAAGAAACCGTAACCTACAATCAGCCGCAGCGGAATCGGTGCCCAGTCGCCAAGCTTCGGGGGCGTCGAGGTGTACACACGCATCATGTGGTTGAGGTTCATATACTGTGGATTCGCCCTTCAGGAACGGCATCGGGGAGCCCAGCGCAACGGTAAGACCCCGGAACTCTGGTTCGTGGGATGGCCTCGGCCAGAGCCCCGTGGAAGACGCCTACTTCGATCCAAGCACCGCATTTCCTGGGCGCGGACCGGCACTGTACTGTCCCACCGATCGGAAGCACAGTGGGTGGAAACGGCTCCGTCAAGGTAGCATCAGACTCCACCTTGAGTGAATGGAATGCGTTGCCAGCAGGAGTTGAGGTTGCGCTTGCTGGTTCAGAAGCTTTGCGCATAGTCCGCACAGACACTAAGCATGACCATCTCCTTCCTGTTGTTGAATCGCAAGTCTATCTGGCTTGCTCTTATTTGAATTCTCTAGGCCCTTACGGTGGGGTCGGGGTCTCTGGCACAGCCTTTATTTCCGCCCCGCTGGCGTCGTCGTGGGCTGTTTACTGAGCCAGAGTTGCATGGCCTGGATCTCTGACTGCTGGTCCACGACGATCTCCTCCGCGAGTCTCCTCATCACAGGATCCTTGCCATAGAGCAGCTCGGCCTTGGCCATATCAATTGCGCCCTGGTGGTGGGGCATCATCATGGTCGCAAAATCGTGGTCTACATCGCCATTCATGGGACCCGACTTCATACCACTGTCCATCCGCTCCATACTGTCTTTCATGGCATGCATAAAACTCATCGCCCGCGATTCCATCTGAGCGAGGGCCGCGATTGAAAATGCTGCAATCAGCCCGGCAGTCCAAAGGCGTTTCCCACACAACATAGCTGTGATTCTCATTGGCTTCTACTCCTTCCTAGATATTGTTGCGGTGTATGACGCAGGGGCTCTCATGCGCTCTTGCGATATTGGCGAACGAACGGGAGAAGCAAGTGGCAGGGCCTCGCTTCTCCGCGTGCTGAGCTTTGTGTGCGACTACAGCTACTGTGACTGCAGTTGCACCTGCGCAGGCTGAGTACCTCCGGTCGATACGATCTCCAGAAAGCGTTGATCCCCTGGCTGTGGTGTTCCGGCCACTACCTGTCTGAGTGGCCCAATAGACTCCACGATCTGTGCTCCGGCCGCATTCGTTGTGAACGCGCTTAGCGCCTGAAAGTTATTGGCTGGATCCGCAAGGTCCGGCGCATACCCCAAGGTGTAGCTTGTATAGGGCTGAAGCCCCGTAACTGCGGCTTCGAGCAGATCAAGGGGGCCCTGATAATTCAGGGTCACCGTTGTCGGCGCCTTGGCCGCAGAACTTCCTGGAGAGCCCATGTACAGGTGGAGCGACTGTCCGTATGTGTTCAGAGGCATCAGGTTGGAAAGTCCATTTCCTGTTGGAACTGCCTGGGGCACATAGACCAAAGCCTGACAAGCCTGTCCGCCCGGGAGGGTTGCGACGACCTTGTTTGTCAGAGTATTGATCGCCTGCATTCCCGTACCGTTCTCCAGGCAGATATAGACCCGAGTTCCATCGCCCGACGGCCACAGGCCGTGCGGCAGCTCACCCGTCGGTATGGTTGCGACGAGTTGCGGATTGTCGGTTGTGGTGTACACCTTTACGTTGTTTTCCCCGCCCACGGTGACATAGGCGAACTGCCCGTACATGTTTCGCACGATGTTGACGTGATTGGTAATCGGACCGGTGTTGAGGATTGCAAGCACGTTGAACGGCGGCTTGGCGTTAAATACCTCGGTTGCACCAATGTCTTTTAACGTGAGCCACACCTGCTGCCCATCGGGCGTAGCAGCAATATTGGGACAGAAGGGGGATGGCTGCGGAATAGTAGCGACGATCTTGTGACTTTTCACATCAACGACAGCTATCTGAGGAATCGAGCTGGAGCAGACATAACCATATTTTCCATCGGGCCGGAAAATTGTCATTCCAGGGCCGTCGCCGACGATGATTTGGTCTTTGTTTTCGAAGGTCTTACCGTCAATCACCTGAACGTAATTCTCTCCCCTCACTGTGACCCATACTTCACTGTCGTCCGGGGTAAAAAAGGCTTCGTGTGGGGATCTGCCTACATAGGTGGTGTGCTTGATCGCATTTGTAGCGGTGTCTATGAACGTCACCGCGTTGGAGGCGATAGAGACCACATCGAGAGTTTTGTGATCGAACGAGAAACCCATGCCATGAACCAGCAGCTGGCCATAGTAAAGGGGGCTTATATTGGCCGGAGTCATTCCGCCGTTGACCCAGGCTGGGTGCTGATCGGACTGGGCCGCCACACCGAGCGGGATCACGCCCAGCAAAGTGTTGTTTGACGGGTCATAAACGGAAATCGTATTGGAAGCTTGATCTGCGTGATAGACACGATCATGGGAAGTGATCGGAATTGGCGGATAATTCGCAGCGGCAAGAACCCCCTGTGCCTGGCTATTGCTCACACATGTCACACACGCAACTACACACGCAATTGCGATGCTAAGACGATTCATTTACTTCTCCTTTTCCTTAATATGCTCAGTTCATCAGCTGTTGCAGCCGACCAGATGAAGTCTGGAGGCAACCTCGCTCTTTCTTTCGCGAGTACCCAAGGTTCCTTCGCGGGTGCCGCAAAGCGCGAAGATCAAGTGTTGTAAGAAACGCCTAGAACCTGCCTCCATTGCATAGGTTGGTGTCCAGGCGGTGATGCTCATCTTGATCAGGCAATTTTCATGCCGCTTATGAGCCTACTGTTCGACACCATACAAACGAGTTTGCCGCGATTTAAACGGACAGGTTGTTAGTCGTGTCCGTTCGCCGACTGACACGTCGGAATATGAACACTATTGTTACGGAAGGAGACTCGCGCTGGCAGGTCGAAGGGTCTCCGACTTTGCGCGCAGCCACTGCAACAGGCGGATTCGTTACACAAACCGTTTCCCGAGGGCTCTACGGAATGCATGTCTGCATGCATTTGATTCATACTGGCCACGAGACTCAGACCAACTGGGATCTGCCGTCTGCTTGATGCTGTGCGAATGAGAAAATCCTGAGCTGATGCTGCCAATATAAGAGACATGCCGAACATATGGTTTACGGCAGATTTTCATTTCGGGCATAGCAACATAATCCGCTACTGTAATCGACCGTTTCAAAGCGTCGAGGAAATGGATCGAACGATCCTCGACCGTCTCAACGCCTCCGTTAAGGTTAATGACATCCTGTATTTCCTTGGGGACTTCTGCATCGGGAGCAAGGCGAAGGCTCTGGAGCACCGCAAGCACATTCGCTGCAAGAAAATCTTTGCGGTGCCGGGTAATCACGACAAGCAAGTTCGGAAGTTAACTGAGGAGTTTACTTGGCTTGGCAACCTAGCGGAAATCTCTGTCAAAGGGCAACCCATCGTGGTGTGTTACTATGCCATGCGCGTCTGGAACCGTGCCCATCACGGCGCGTGGCATCTCTACGGACATTCCCACGGTAAGCTCCCGGAAGCGGCAACTTTTCTTTCCATGGATGTCGGAGTTGACACCCACGATTTCCGCCCGTGGCATTTCGACGAGATCAATTTGCTTATGACTGAGAAGGCAAAGGCGCGAGACGAATTACAAAGCAATCCTCCATCGAATTCCCGGTAGTTCAGGTCGGGCTGCGACTTCGGTTGGTACTTCTTAAGCCTGGCACCTTCGGGGCGATAACTTCAGGGTTGCCTGTCACCCGCGCGGAATCCCCCGAAGCCGTTGATGTAGAATCGGCCCTGGCCGTCGCTCTGTGGCATGAAAAGGAGGATGCATGAGAAACGGCAAAGACTTTTTGTTCGCGCTGACCATATTCGTCTTGTCCGCCGCGACTGAGCTTTACCCCGCCGATAAGACCGGCCTTGAGCCTTCACGCGATTCCATCATCCGTATCGTCACCCAGATTCAACGGGCGGACTACGAAGGTGACCGCCCAGCTCTGAAGCGCCTCCACGACGAGCTCACGCCCATCCCTGAAGACAACAAGTTGGCAGCACGGGTGCTCTACTGGCGTGGATTTGCGTTGTGGCGCAGAGCGATTAATGGCTTCAACGAATCCCCGACTCCGACTGATCTGGAAGGGGACCTCACGCAGGCGGTCACCGATTTCAAAGACGCCATGGGCCGGGACCCTGCATTCGTGGAACCTAAAATTGGAGCGGGCTCTAGCCTGGGCTACCTGATGTTCTTGCATAGGAAAGACCCAAGCCTCATGCAGGAACTCCTCCAACAATCGAGTCCGCTTTTGAAAGAAGCCATGGCCACAGCCCCAGACAATCCTCGGCTCCTTTGGGTGCTCGGCCCCATTCGTTGGTCGTCGCCTCCAGAACGGGGAGGGGGTCAGGACAAGGCGTTTGAAATTTACAACAAAGGATTGGAAGCACTCCGCAACCAGAAGCGCGGCGTGGTTGATCCACTGGAGCCCTCGTGGGGAGAACCCGAGTTGCTGATGAATCTTGCCTGGTCGAATCTGAACCGAACGACGCCGGATTTGAAGGCCGCCGGCCAGTACGCACAATCTGCTCTCAAACTGGTCCCATACTGGCACTACGTTCGCGACATATTGATGCCCCAGATTCATGCTGCCCAGGCCAAAGCCGACCTCCCGGCAGCAGGCTCGGCTTTTGCGCAAACCCAGAACCAGCCTAATGCCAAGCCCGCCCAGTACTTCTTCGTACTGTTGAATCGTCCTGCCGATGCTCCTCAACTGAGCAAAGAAGCAGGCGAAAAGCTTCAGGAAGAGCACATGGCTAACATCCGCAAACTGGGCGCCGAACACAAACTCGTGATTGCCGGGCCTTTCATGGATGACACGACACTCCGTGGCATCTTTGTGTTCCAAGCAGACTCAATGGCACAGGCACAAGAGTGGGCCAATAGCGATCCTGCGGTCAAAGCAGGCCGCCTATCGGCCGAGGTTCATGGACCGTGGCTCATCGAACCGAATACCATTCACAATCCAGCCGAGCCTCCCGGACTCGAGCAGTACACGCTCGTTCTGTTGAAGCGCGGCGACCATTGGAACCCAAACGCGCCGGAGTTCATGGATGTGATGAAGCAGCATCATGCTTTCGTCAAACGAGTGACAGATCAGGGAAACATGGCCATTGCCGGACCGTTTCCGTTCAGCGATCAGGGTGAACTGCGGGGAGTCGCCATTTTCCGCGTGGGAGCAGAGCAGACTGCCAAGTTGACGCAAGACGATCCAATCGTCAAAGCTGGCCTGCTCAAAGCTGAAATCCATCCATGGGGCACAGGAAAAGGGGTGCTGGCGTCGGGACAGCCGATGCAATAAGAGCATGTCAGGTCAAGCGATTCCATGGGAGTGGTCGGCTAACAAGGGGCCGCCCCATCCACAAACATTCATAGTGCAATTCGCGTGGCCTTATTCTACCCGGGGGTGCTTATTCCCTTCTTGAGCATTTCAATGGCATTCCCCAATCGCTTCAATCGTGTTTCTTCTTTCTTGGCGTCGGTAATCCAGCGGCAGTACTCCTTGCGGTGGGTGTAACTTAGTTTTTCGAAAACTGGAAGCAGCCCTTCTTTCTTGATCAACTTTTCAAATTGAGCGGGCACTTCCACGGTTCTTACCTCTTCATCTCTCCAAACAACGACCTCAATCGTATCGCCTGGGCCTTTCCCAATTTGCTCGCGTATGGATTTAGGCACTCCCATCATATGAAGGGGATTGCGGTACTTGATCAGTGAACCGGTATACGCCACACCATTGAAGGTCGCCTTTACAGGCACCTTCCCTTTGGTGGCGAATTCCTTCTCGGTATCATATGGAAAAAGCACATAAGCCCCTCCGCCATCACCCGCTTCGATTTTCGCCTTGAATTTGTATTTCTTCATTGCTCCGATTCTCTGACCGCCCGGCCTCGGGTCACTCGGAATTAAACCACTTTCCTTGGTAGCGCGCTACCTAAGCGATTACTCCCGGTTTGTCGGCATAACCGGAAGTTGGAAGTCTGGAAGTCCGACTGAGATTGTCGTGTGGTATCCAACGACTGTCGCCCGGCGGCGGTAAAGCTCAGGTCGCGTCCGGACGCCTACATCTTCAGTGAAGGGTGGTTTTTCGTGATTCAGTCTTCGACTTCACCGTAAAACCGAGAGGCTTGGACAAGGATCTCCTTCGCTTCGGTCTCCGTCGCGACGTTGGAGAAGGTGTAGTCGATGGTATTTCGCTTTCGCCGACAGGTCTCGAAGTAGTCGGCGTAGTTATGAGCTGCCTTCCCCAAGACAAGTTTGGTGCTTTCTAACGACACCCGGTGATGTCCGACCTTGCTCATGATCCGATAGCCGGCGCAAGCGATGGCCATATTCGCAGCCTGGAGTGCTGCGTTGTAAGCCGTCGCGAATCTCCGATCTGCCGAAAGGCCAGCAAGACTCGCGTCTGCGAGGTCGCGGGCGATCAGGGCCCGCATATTGTCTAATTCCTTCTTGGAGGTTTTGTGTTTCTGGGCTTCCTTATTTGCCAACAAGCTCGTCCAAGTCACTCTGGCCTCCTTTCACAAACTGTTTCCGCCCTCGTAAAACGGCGGCAAGAAAATGGTCGCCCGACTTGGTTTTCTCCCGAAACTCCTCTGGGGAATAGGCCGTGACGTTGACCTCTCTTCCTAGCCGCGCCTCCGCCTTGCGGAGCGCTGGAGACAGGTCGGCAAGACCTGCTTTGCCAATGACCATCACATCCACATCACTCATCGTATGTTCCCGGCTTCGTGCCACAGAGCCATAGATAAAAGCACTCTGAATCTTGTTCTCAAACGGTTTTAGTATCTGCTCCAAGATCGGAGCCAGCCCTGCCGTTTTTTCGAAGAGCTGCCGCAGGTCTCGGAACACCGGGGACTGGGTCTGCGCCTTGAAATAAGCCCTTGTGCCTTCCCGACGATGCATCAATATTCCGCTCGCCACCAGAGACGATAACTCCCGCTGAAGGCTCGACGGGCTCGTGCCCAAACGGCCAGCGAGTTCCGAAAGATACCACCACTTATCTGGCTGGCCGAGCGTAGCCGCGAGCACGCCCTGCCGTACTTGTGGGAACAGCGCAGTCAGCACGGAAGAGTTACGCATACTGCGTATATTATTACGCATATTGCGTAAGCGTGTCAACCGGCAAACGAAGCCAGAATTGTCTGCGGCGAGTGTTGATTAATCTAATGCGCCAGTTCAGATTACTCATATCCGTTCGAATGAGAATCGGACGCAATTCGAACGGGCTCGAATACTGTTCGACTTCGTGCGAGCAGCGTTCGCTAGTCCCCGGACGGCCTGCACCGACCTAAGCCGAAGGCTTAAGGCTTAGGGATGGTGTCTCTTTATCCCTCTATGTTTCCTCCCCTCCCCTCCTCCGCGGGTCTCCGGGCACTCGATGCGGCCTCTGCCTGTCGCGACAGTGGCCAAGCCTCCGCTTGCCGTCGTGCTACCAGGTCTGTAAATCACTCGGCGCCTAGCGTCGTTTTTTAGCGTGGGTTTCGAAAGGTTCAATAACGCCCGAAGTTTATTTCCTCGGGGTTACGTGAAACAACCTTGGGCGCGATAACCGTCCATGAGTTCCTGAAGACCCTCGCCGTTGAACGGCGATCACCCGCGGTCGCGCGAAGGAAGTTGCACCCGCTGCTGTGATACATGGCTGATTCGTTGTGAGACATTCACTCATCTCCTGGGCCTGAAAGCATCGAGGTGGTCGCGCGGCTTGCCTCGCCCGCTCGCAAGATCAACCTGTCCGGGACAACTGACCTATCGGGGCTAGGCTGACTTCTTGGTTGGCGAGCAGAACTCAATGATCGTTCCGCACCGCAGCGCAGGTGCCCGGTTCAACGGTTTCCGAGAGTTCTTCGGTACATAAAACTCAATTACTTTTGCCATGACAACCTCCTCGATCTCATTCCTTTCCGTCGGCCACACTCCCATCCGCGTTCAACTTCCAATAGGTCTACCAAGTCCATCCGCATTGACAACGCAGGGAATCGCACAACCGGGGCTTGTGCAAAAGCGCCTTACAGGCAGCGCATGATCTCATCCACATAGCCCCTCCCCAAGGATCGTGCGGGAAGAAGGTTGGATCCGTTTTTCCAACTCTTTCAAGCGACTGACTCCTTCGGCAAACATCGCCCAAGCCAGTGCTTTCATATCTGGATCCCCAGAATCGGCAGCCCTGAGTAGTTCCCTGCCTGCGTCTTTCTGTCCGAACTTGCACCACATGACTCCGCAAAGAAACACATAGTTGCTGTCCATCCTCGTCTCCTTCTACTCAGTGTTTGGCAGCGTCAATCGCATTCCAGCGCTTCGTTGAAACAACTTCTTCCATCATCAAGTGCAATCGGATTGCCAACGCCAGCCCATCTAAACCACCCGCTGCACTCGGCTCATCTTGCGGCGTTCAAATATCGACAATCTCTTGCTTCACGGCCTTGAACGCATGATCACGTTATTGTGCCCGGCACGGCAATTCCATTCGCCGAAGCTGCTTCCAAATGTCGATCTGCCAAAAGCTCTCCTATGGTTACGATCCTCATGCGCTCCAGAGAGTAGGGCAGCTCTCTGCCGCAGTCCAGGCAGCAGATGTATGCGAATCCAGCGCGATCACGGTGCGGCCATGTGGTGTGCGGATGAACGCAATCAAACAAGTAAGCAAGAATCCATCTCAACCAGCTCATAGTTTTGTTCCCAGGTCGGCGCGGACTGCTCCACACGATGACTTGCCGGAGTGCCATCTTGTAACCGAAATGAGGCTAACTGGACGTACGCTCGCCGCAACTGCGCCCGATATTGTTTTTCGGTCAGCCGCGCCTTCATGGCGGCATCACTAATCTTGAATCCCAGCAGGTGATGTAGAACGAAGGCTATGCGGGAAGCCGAATCGAGCAGAAGGATGGGGCTGCCGTTCAGATCCTGCAGCGATTGAAATGCCTTTGAGTTGATGGCGGCGGAACGTCCGTAGAGCAACACATGACTCCCCATCCCAGCGTGCTCCGGATTCGAAGAGTACCTCTTCCAGCGCGAGTTCTATGGTTCGTTCAAGGAGATCAGAGTTAGGATTGGTTTCCTCCAGCGATCCATCGATGGCTTTCGCCACTGCCGAGAAAGCCTTGCCGGGATCGAGAGTCAACAGATAGGCGGAATAAGTAAGCCGATCAAGTTCGGCCTGGAGATTGGTGTCTGTCTGGCTCGTCTGTGGGGTCATATCCTTGTACCTCCAACGATTAGGCAAAGGGCAACCGTAATGCCAAAGTGGAGTCAACCGCTGTGGACCCCTAATTGACTGCAAACGCAGGGCTGCCTCGACAGGTAAGGAAATCCCTGATGTTGAAAATGTTGAAAGTGTCAAACGAAACTGTCGAAGCAACTGGCGAGGGCTAGGGTGTAGCTATCGACAAGAGAGGCGAAAGGCAACTGTTCTGGGGTCGACCGGAAAAGGGAGCCATTTCAGACCCAGCGAGCTGGGATCGTCACCTGCTCGCGACTGTTCCTGACTCAGCACTTCTCTTCAAGTGGTCGAGCTTTCTTTGCTGTTCCGAAGTGAGAAGTTTATAGATTTCCGCCTGCATACGCGCATTGGCCACGATGAATTCCGCCAACAAAGCCGCCTGCGCATCCGCCAGAGTTTTGATGTCCTTTTTGTTGCTGTGCTGAACGTCGAGAGCCAACAGCTTTTCCCTCACGCTTCGTAGCTGCGCGAACAAGGGTTCCGTGTTATGGCGTTCACGGGCCATCACTTGCCGGATCGCTTCTTTCTGTGATTCTGTCAACCTTAGGTGTTCAGCCACTCCCTCTGTGAGCTCGAAGGACGAGAAAGGCAGCTCTACCAGCACGATCTCGTTGTCATCAGTCGGAGAAGCATCGCTTTTATCATCAGGCGCAGGAGCTTTGGCCCGATCCTGTTTATCCATCTCGCGCCATGCACTAAGCAGTTGGAATTGCATCTTGGCAATGAGGTATTGTTCGGCGGTTGAGGTCTTACCTTCGTCGCTGCTCATTTTCCCTTCTTGGACAGCTTCAGTGATCCCTGCAAGGTTTGCTGTGAAATTCTGTGTAATTGCCACCATTACCGTCTGATACTGCTGTAAGACGTCTTGCGGTCCGAGAGACCCCGGGCCAGCGGGCACAGTAGTGGGACCTGGGTCCGGAAGGAACGAATCAGCTGCGGCCGGAGGATTAGTCGAAGCACTATCGTCTCCTGATTGGGTCTGCGCCAAGCTGAGGATTGGAATGACAGTCATGAGGATGATTATGAGAATTACTTTCGCTTTCATGTTCTTACTCCTTAATTAGTTATTGCACTTCGACTCCTGAGAGCCAATCAGTGCTCAAGCTACTTTGCCCTTGCGTTGAACCGTTCTCGTATGCAGCCTCCGAGGGGTCATGTCCGGGACCTCGGTTCTCTTACCCGTCGTTTCAATCTCGGACTCCCGATAAATTGGGTGGACGGCGCTGTCACGGGGAAAGACTCTCCAGAACAGAAGAAAGAGTCCGAGCGGAGCCAAGCTTAATGCTGCTAGGAAGAGGTCAAACATAGGCATCTCGCTCCATGCAAATCGAATCACAAACGCAACCGTCTCGCGTGTAACAAGGGCCCCAATCCCGCACAGCTCGCGCAAACTCAGCCGACATCAGTCCACCCTCTCCCACGTTGAATCCTGATCGTATTCGGTCATTGAATTAGCGATCTTCTCGGTATCCGGACCGAGGTCCTTTTGGTACACGATGCCGCTTTGATTCACGATGAAGGTTGTGACGCCCGTGGAACGATAGATGGCTGGATACGCTACAAAGCCGAAGCCGCTCACCATTTTGCCGTCGACGAGATAACTCTTTGCCCCACCCTCTGCCTTGTTTCCTGGAGCCTTCAAAATGCGGAAATAGTAACCGTTGAACGGTACGGGGTCGTGGGATGGGGCAGCCCCATTGTCTACACCTGCGGAGGCGATGAGCGCGTCGTGAGGACTGACGGGTTGGCTTTCGGAGGAAAACAAACCATCTTGGCCATCCTTGTCGCCAGCGAATGTCGACGCATACCGATGTTCGCCGTTAGTTTCCCTTGCGTAATGCTGCTGCTGAGCGTCGACCAGCTCATAACAAACATCGATCGTGGCCAGTTCGTTTCTTCCCACTCGGCGCGCCAGGATCTCCTCTTTACCCGCCTCCGTGTCGAAATACCATGTGTCATTCTTTTCGATGATCGGGATTGGATCCGGCCAGTTCTCAGCGCCTATGTAGAGAATCATCACTCCCTCACGTTCTCTCGCGACACGATGCATCTGCTTATATTTCGCAACAAAATGTTCGCGATTTTTGGCATCCTCAGCAGGATCTCCTGAGGAGACGAGGTCCTTCCCCGCCGGGCCGAGAATCTCCAGCAAGGCACGATTGTCGGTTTGCTGTGCTGCCGCGAACAGAGCGGCGCCGGCATCTTCGGGAGAGTGAAATACTTGCTGGTCCGGTTGCTGAGCAAGCGTTACCTGGCTCGAGAGTGCGAGCATCGACAGGACCGAGAGCGTGGCTAGTAGCAGCCAAGGAAACTGGAGCTTTCGTATGACTTTAGTTGTTTCGTTCATGATGTATCTCTCCATATAGGTAGCGACCGGATGAATCTGAGAAATGCAATCAACGGTGGCCGCCACCTCCGTGAAAACCGCCTCCACCAAAGCCGCCGCCGTGCAGGCTCGAGGAACCTCGATCCGAGTAGCTGCGGGTGGTGCCCCCGTGGTCGTACCCACCAAAAGCACTAGAATGCTTGCCGGCTTCGGCATGCGACTCCGAAGAGCTACGCTGAGCGGCGCCACCGTGAAATTCGTTGCCACGGACGTCTCCGCCGCGCGACGCTTCATTTCCGCGTCCAGCTTCGAAGCCGTGGGAACCTTCATATCCCCGCCTGCCACCAGAGTTGTGGGAGCCTTCATATCCGCGTGCAGCTCCAAAGTCGTGGAACCCTTGGTGCCCGCCGTGTCCATAGAACGTCTTACTGTTAGAAATGAATGTATTGTGGTTGTAGATCACGGTCCGGTGGCCCCAATCACATCCCCAGCCATGCCATCCCCAACCGAAGCCAGCGAACAATCCGATCCCGAAGCCCACACCGAAAGAAATGGCGGGGCCCTCAACATACAACCCGGGATATGGATACCAGCCGGGCCACACGACGACTGGCGCGCCGTAGACAATCCATGGATCGTATGCGGGGACGTAAACGACTTCAGGATCTGCAGGTTCAATGACGATCGTCTTCTCTTCGGTCACCACCTTCTCCTGTTCGTTGCTCTTCAGATTTCCGGATGCTTGCGCGCGGGCCCGCATGACTTGCACCGCGTCCATTACACCCTCTGATTGATTTACATAGGCCTCGCCGAGCGCAGACGTCCAGGCAAGGTTCTTGTCCAAGTTGGCGAGCACGGAGGGAAACTGGGTGAGCGCCTTGATGCTCGGATCCCAAGGTTGTTGGTCCACAGCGTTGGCTAGGTCATTTCCCTTGAGGTTCGGATGGTCCTGTACCCAGCGATCTGCCTCGACAATTTCCGTTGGATATGTTGCCGCAGCGAGTATCTGTGAAACCAAGGCATCTGGATAGAGCGCAATCGGCGCCACCATCTGCTGCAACTCCTCGGGAGTTTGCTTCACGACCTGAGTTGCGGATTGTCCAGCCGATTGGTCTGACTGAGCAGCGTAGATGACACCAGGCGCAAATAACAGCCAAGATGAAAGAAACACCGCGATAATTTTCTGTAAGATTTTCATAATTACCTCCCTTGCGTTGCTTCACACCAGGAACACTATTAGTTGCCGATGTGCTCCTTTTCTGCCGCCAGTTGTACCGGGGCCGGCCCCTTCTTCGGGTCGCGTTCAGCAAGCGCAGCGAAGTCCTCGGCATTGAACGGATATGCACGGGCAGATTCCTGCCCCGTCGAACTTAGCGTAAGATCGACCCGACGGTTGTAGGCCAGGACGATGTTGCCCAGCTTTTTTGTGATGATTTCGAGGACTTGGGCGCTAAGGTCAGGACTTTGCTCGAGCAGCTGTTGCACCTGCTCTGTGGTGAGATTGTCTTTGTTGCCGAACGCCTGCACGTCGATGCTGGATTCTGGAACACCCTGCTCCATAAGAAAGCGTCTCACTAGGTCGGCGCGCCGTTTCGAAAGAAACTGGTTATAGCTGTCGGGCCCGCGGCGATCGGCATGCCCCGCAAGAATCAAGCGAGCATCTGATTTGTATGCCAGATATTTCTTGAAGGCTTCGGCTATGCTTCTGAGTTCCTCTTGCTCGCTCGGCAAAAGATCGGCTTCCGATATGAGATTTCTTGGCCGATCCGTCGGAAAATAAACGCTGCGCATGAAGAGCTCGCCGGGTTCGATTGTTCCTACAATGTGGAGTGCAGCCGTTCGTGTCTCGGCACCGCCGCAGTCGTTGGTCGCAGTCAGAGTGTAGGTAATGGTCTCGTCTATAGGTCCGGGATCGCTCTGCTGCGGAGACACTGTGAATGTGTTGCTGCCGCTGGGGTCGACGGCTCCCAGACCAGCGATCGAAACATTTGAGGCATTGATGGCGGACCAATTCAGCGCGGTACTGTCATCCTCGACAACCTCCTCGCCCACGCGCTTGTAATGGACCTCTGCCGGCGAAAGCGAGAGATCTACATCGATCGCGTTGTCCACATTGATTGTGACGTCAGACGTGGTTGTACCGCCGGGCCCGGTCGCCGCAAGCGTGTACGTTGTCGTCTGCTTCGGCTGGACCGTTTGTTCCCCAGAAGCCGAGACTGTACCAGTGGGGTTGATTTCAACCTGGGGTGCGTCAGAGGAATTCCACTTCAGTTGTGATGTTTCGCCGCAATAGATTTGGGAGTCGGTCGCCGACATTTCCGCGGAGGGTTTTGCGACGGCTACGGTCGCACTGGCAACGCCCGCGGCAAAGCGTGGAACGCTGGCGAGTTTCTCACCACGATGCCATGGTTCGGTCTTACTGACACCTTTCGGAATGTCCACAATTACGCGCTGATTGGCCGCAACACTAATTTGGCCGGACCAGATATCCTTGTCTCCGCCTTGTACGGTCACCTCATAGGTGCCAGGCGGAACAACAAGCTCCTGCTTCCACCACAAGAAATCGGTATTGAACTCGTCGCCGTGGCCAACGAAGAAGTCTGGAGTCTTCCCATTAAGCAGGACGGCATCCCGATCGGCACCCTTGATGGCAATGGCACCGAAAGGACCTGACACCTTGTCGCCGACCTTTTCTAAGGTGACGTCGAGGTTAGTGGTTTTCCCCGCGGTGACCGCAACCGTCCGAGTGATCGGCGTGTATCCGTAGTTTGCCAATTCAATTTTGTGCTCGCCTGCACTCAGTTCCAAGCTGGGATGTTTACTTGCCTCGCTGACAGCGCGGTCATCGACCCAGAGATACGCCTGTTTGGGATTGACATGGAGGCGAAGTGTGCCATCCTGTGCGACGGCGGAAGTCCCAGCCGTAAAGATCACAAATGTCAGCAACGCGACGTGTGGCGAAAACGATCGAGATTTCACTCTTGATTTCCTTTCCGTGAATCCATTTTTCAAGACACCAATCGACTGCCGCAGGAGGGGCTACGCGCGGAGCGTAACCTCGTACCGACCGTGTTCTCGCTGCCTCAATCGCTACAACGATCTGCATGATGCAAGGCGAATACCAATTAAATGCGGCGCTAAGTCCGTGATTTTCAGGGCGGGCGTACTCGCGATACTGTCGAGACTGTGGAAGTCACGACAGTTTCGACATCTCGAGCGCAGCCAGGTTATTGAGGTTTTCGTGAATGCGTGCAATACGTGTAGACAAGTGTCAAGCTGCTCGCGGGTCTCTACATTCGCCGCGCGAGAGGGTGACATTCAGATAGCGAGTTCGAACAGGCTCAGCCTGTTCTTGTACTTTGTTCGGCACGACGTGACATAGCGGGGTCAGCAATACGCAACTCAAACGAGATTGGGTAATGATCCGAACCTCTGACGGGCCTGTGAACTTTGCCTGCGTCCGCTTGCACGGGACCACGTACGAAAGCCCAGTCAATGTGGCGGCCCGCTTCGAGCAGATTGCGTGCGGGAGTGGTGGGCACACGAGAAGTTGGCACCACATCCCGGAAGCCGGCGCGTGCCAGTGCTTCCGTCACGACAGACTTGGAAGCATTCAGGTTGAGGTCACCCGCAATCACGACCAGCTGAGTCGGATCGTAAACGCCGGCATCTTGTAAGACCTCGTTCAGCTGCGCAAGGCGCAGTTCGTCATTCGATCGGCTCTCCAAGTGTAGGTTGTGACAGATAATCGAGACGCCTTGGATGCTGATCTCGGCGACCAGAGCGATTCTGCCCCCAAGCCGCTCCTGAAAGGTTTGCAGTTTGGGCTTGTACCAGCGCGGCTTCCAGAAGTCGGACTGCCGGTCAAAGTGAATGATGCGCGGCTTCGAGATTCTCCATGGTGAAAGCGTGGCCTGGCCATGGTAGGCAGGGCTGGTTTTTGACCCCTGGGTCAGCTCCACAAATTCGCGTCCGAAAACATAATTGAGACGCAGCTTTCGGGCAATCTCTTGGGCAATATTCAGATGATGAGTCCGCCGAGCATTGACGTCCACTTCCTGAAGAACAACAATGTCCGCGTTCGTATCGCCCAGAAACTCTACGATCGACCGAAGCTGCAAGCCTCGGTCGATGTTCCAATCTACAATTCGAACGGAACTGCGTGGCCAGGACAACCACTGAGCAGGCGCGAAGTTCTCGGCGATGATTTCACTCGTTGGCACGTTCACACTACCGCTGTTGCAAGTTGCGGGAACACATTGTGCTGGGCGAACGTCAGATCGACTGGATCATCGATTTCGGCCCAGGGCAATCCATCAGTGCCCGTATAGCCGACAGGCACTCCTTCGTTCGCGAGTTCCTGTACCGCGACATTGAAGAATTCGTTGACCCGACCGGCCGCGACGGCATCTTCCATCTTTCGGAAAAATCTGGTTTGTACGGATTTGGAAACAACCGTAATACCGATATAAGTGCCGCTGAATTCTTCCCGTGAGATTTTCTTGCTCATCTTGGTTACGTGGTCATCGACGATGATGACTTTCATGGTCTCATCCCGCCACAACGGGTCCACGATCATCGATATCGGCGCCTGTGGGCGCATCGCGAGGTCAAGAATTTCCGGAGCGAAGATGACGTCGGCGTTAAGAACAATGAAGCTGTCACCGTGCAGCCAATCGAGGGCTAGCCAGAGCGAATAAATGTTATTCGTGATAGCGAATGCCGGATTGTCGATAAAGTGAACCCTTTGGGTGAGAAGTCTTCTGGCATTTACATGCGAAATGACCTGCTCCTTCTCGTATCCGACAACAATCACGATATCGTTGATTCCAACCATCGATAGAGCGTCGAGCTGATGATCCAGAATCGTGCTGTTGTCGACTTCAATCAGGCACTTCGGATGTTCCCCATGTACGGAGCGAATCCGCGTACCTCTGCCTGCGGCCAAAATCACCGCTTTCATAAAGCCTCCTTGAACTTGCTTACAGTCGGTTTCACGTCGGTCCGAGACCGCGTGAAGAATCTACGGTTGAAATAGAGCGTCAATATCCAGGTGAGATGGGCTCCAACGGTTGCGAGTAGGAATACGAGTGGCAGCAAACCAAGGACAGTAGAGAGGACAATGTAGTGGATTAATATCCCCCTTCTTTGAAAAGCCTGAACCTGGCGGACGATGCGGGAAATCCAGTTTCCTGAGTCCTTCTCGAGCAACTCATAAAAACGGCCAAGGTATTCATTCGGCCGGTCGGGAGTGGTAGCTCGTTTTCGCTGCAACGTTGTAGTGATCAATGCGAGAACCGCACCCACGAGAAGCGCAATGCCCATGACAATTGCAATCCGACCGTAATGCCGATACATGCCAATGGTGATTCCCGTGAAGAGCTGCAAATAGCTAAGTCCGTCGGCAAAGCCTTCAAGATACGTCCCGCGCGATGACTCCGCGAACTTAAGCCGGGCCAGCATACCGTCCATTTCATCAAAGAGTCCCGCGATGTAAAAAAGCAGGGCGCCCAGCACTGACCAGCAGTACGTCCCATGCGCAAAAGCGATGGCAGAAAGAGTGGAAACAAGAACTCCGCAGTACGTGACGGCGTTCGGAGTGACTGAGCAGT
>Ga0210408_10001973_pt1 | contig 20560 bp, 9 predicted proteins | sample IncBWH4MmetaG_FD_155471 | JGI IMG/M metagenome (GOLD analysis project Ga0210408, IMG submission 155471) | Forest soil microbial communities from Barre Woods Harvard Forest LTER site, Petersham, Massachusetts, United States - Inc-BW-H-4-M | ecosystem: Environmental > Terrestrial > Soil >...
ATCATTTTTGTGATGTCCGCGGAAAGAAAGTAGTAGATCGCCGAAATCACAAAAATGATTCCGAGAAGTATTAAGAAGCGGTTACGCGCGCTCATGAGCGTGCTCCTTGCCACGGATTCACGTCGGGACGAAACAGCGCCGCGGAAATAAAATCCAACACCGCTGCCCGGCGCTCTGCAATCCGCTCTGGGGTCAGCGGATTGAACCCGACAATCTTCTGGATCATCGGCGCACTGCTGAAGTAGAAAACGATCATCGCGACCATCGACGGCACAAAATGCGCTGGATTTACGGCACGGAACTCACCCTCCGCGATTCCTTGGCTCAGCAGCTCACCCACCCGCGCGTAAATCGGCCGAATGTAGTCCTTAACCACTTTTTCAATATGCGGCGAACGTCCCTCGCGCACCCGCATCATTTCGCGCTGCATGAGCCGTGGATACTCCTGATTGGAAGAGATGAAGTCGAAATACGCGCCCACGTACGCCATCATCTTCTTGCGTGGCGGCAGGTCGCTGTCGAGCACGCGAAACACAGTCGTCTTCAGCCCTGAGAATGCGCTGTCGAGCACGGCGCCGTGCAGCGTCTCTTTATCCTTGAAGTAGTAGTAGAGCAGGGCCTTATTGACGCGTGCTTCGCGGGCGATGGCCTCGGTGCGCGCCCCTGCGATGCCCAGGTCGGCAAACTCGCGTGCCGCCGCCTGCAGGATGGCGGTGCGGCTTTCCTCCGGCTGGCCGCGCGATCCCATGCGGCGACTCTGTTGACGTTGACGGGCAGCGCGAACCATAGGCAATTCTAATTAACCAGTTAGTTAGATTATACGCAAGTCCGCGCCGCTGAAGCCGGGCTCGCCGTTACCAGCGGTTATGGTGACCGTGTGGCTTTGAGCGCCACCGTCGTTCCAGTTGCCAAAGGTGTAGTAGTAGGTCGTGGCCACGGGAGGGCTGCTGTTCTGGACATCTCCCGATACAGTCTGCACGTTCGGGCCGACATCCAACGTGTGCTGGGAGTTCAGAGCCCACGTCTCGACACAGGGAGCGGTGCACGTGCTTCCGTCGACGACAAGTTGCAGGTTCGGTGGGTTCGAGGTGACCGTTATAGAAGTTGGAGGCGTACCGTACAGGCGAAGAATGCCTTCTTTATCCGCCGCCGAATAGTCGGTGGCAGCCACTGGAACGCCTTCTGTCCCGCCCAGGGGAATGCCGGGAGGGATGGTTTCCAGCGACGGACCGCCATTGCGGGTCTGGACGAAAGCCGGGTACTGCATGAGCGACGCGTAGTCGTAAGGCGTCTGATTCTGGATGTTGTCTTGAATGATGTCGAAATTAAAACGCGAGCCCTTGATGACGTTTTGAAAGTTCACAGTAACGAAAGAGTTGCGGTCGGAGCGTGACTGCTCGTGCCACAAGCCGATAACATGACCCATTTCGTGCAGGATGGTCGCGATCGAGCAATTGGATGCGCCTCCCATGGGCTGCGGTTGCGGTGAATTCGGCTGGTAGCCTTCTTCCGCTTCACACTGCCCAGTGGCCCCACCATTCAAATTGATGTCGACAAAGGTCGGCTGGCTCGTGCGTTGCACCCATTGAATGACTCCCGCGAAATCAGAATTAAACTGATTGATCGCGGCATTGATGTTGCTGAGATCGCTCGACTGCGAATCTATGACGTAGAAGACAATGGCCACGCCCGCAACCTTGGGCCACAAAAAGCTGGAATAGGCTACCACCGCCGAGGGAAACCGAAGAGCAGCGCCACTGGTAGGCGTTGGCGCCGGATCGACGGCGCCAAGAAGAATGTCGCCCTGGTAAACGGCTTGGCCGTTTACGAGTTCGTAGGTAACAGAACGTCCATGCCAAGAGCCTTTGCGAAGGATCAGTTCAGGCGTGCCACCGGAAGCTGCGGCACCAACGACGTTTCCGAAAACAACCAACAGGCAAGCGAAAGAGGCTTGCAGGCGTTGCAGAGACACAGATCCTCCTCAACTGCGTTTTGGGCCAATGGCAGACGCAAGGGGCAAACTCAGGCGGGGGACGAACTGGTTTGCTACGGAAAGCAGTGTCCGCCCTGGACAAGGCACCTGTCAAGGCTAAGCCGAGAGACGCGTTGCCAGATCTAACTTCAAGAGAAGTCATGTCGCGTCAATGCGTTGAGCTGAGGTCGAATGATCGGCCGTAAGGCGAGCACTCACCGTGCCAGTGCACACAGTACCGCGGGCGGTATCACTGCGTAGGACACAAGCGGTATGACTGTGTAGGACACAAAAAAACACAATCAAGTCGACTGTACGTTCGATCATCGTCGGGAGATCGCAGCTTGACAGAAGGAGTTCAACCACAATGACCGCGCAGCACTTGGGATATACTGGGCACCGAAGGAATTTGACGGCGGACAGAACGCGCCATCGACCGCGCTCCGTTGAAGCTAAGGAAGACTGTCGGGGACCTGGCGCTAGGGACGACACTAAGACAAATCTCCGCGCAGCACCAGCCTGGAGTACACTTACACCATTCTGCCCGCCTCGGATTAATATTTCCAGAATTAGAGTCGATTGGGTCGGGCATAATCCGACGCAATTGAATCGGAACACGTGTTTTAAGGACGGATCAGATGATTCGGGCGTCCAAGTTTTGGCAACGACAAATGGAAACAGAAGTTAGGACTAAGAGGTTCGCGATGGAGCGCGGGAAAAATTGTTTGCTCTTAACTGCGCTGGTCTTGCTGGCCGCAGCCTTCATTCCAACGGGAGTTTGGAGCGGCTCTGCACCTCAAGTTCGCTATCCAGATCCCGATATCGGGATCGATTCACTCGCCGCCCGTGCGAAGGCACAGGAGCAGACCGCCAACGAGTTCAAAGTGTTTCACCAGTTCCACTTCACTGATCGGGTGAAGGAGAGTGGCATCACTTTTGTCCATCATGCAGTGGACGACGCTAGCATCGACTACAAACCTGTGCACTACGATCATGGCAGCGGGATCGCGGTCGCGGACGTCGACAACGACGGACTCTATGATATTTACTTCGTGAACCAAGTCGGCGGCAATGAGCTTTGGAAAAACGTAGGCGGGGGCAAGTTCAAGAATATCACCAAAGAGGCAGGGGTTGGCTTGCCGGGACGAATCAGTGTCGGCGCCTCCTTCGCCGATATCGATAATGACGGAACTCAGGATCTATTTGTCACCACCGTTCTTGGCGGAAATGCGCTATTCAAGAATGATGGTCATGGACACTTTCAAGACATTACTAGAGCGGCGGGCCTCGATCTCGTCTCTCATTCCTCTGGAGCTGTCTTTTTTGACTACAACAATGATGGCCTGCTAGATCTCTTGGTCTGCAATGTAGGCAAGTACACCAGCGACAAGAAGGGAGCGCAGGGCCAATATGTCGGATTGCCGGATGCATTTGCCGGACACCTACATCCTCAACGCTTTGAATATCCTGTCCTCTACGAGAATCTAGGTGACGACCGATTCAAAGACGTAACCGCGCAAGTTGGCTTGCGCCCAACCGGTTGGTGTGGAGATGCGAGCTTCGCCGACCTCAACGAAAGTGGGTTCCCCAGCGTGTTTATTCTGAACATGCAGGGGCACGATCACTATCTTGAAAACGATGGTGGTAAGAGGTTCATCGACAAGACTGAACAGTATTTCCCCAAAACCCCGTGGGGAGCCATGGGGATAAAATTTTTTGATTTCGACAATGATGGTCGTATGGATCTGATTGTTACCGACATGCACTCTGACATGAGCGAGGCAGTGGATCCCGACCGGGAAAAGTCAAAATCCACGATGCGCTGGCCGGATTCGTTCTTGCAGGCATCGCACTCAGACTACATCTGGGGAAATGCGTTCTATCACAACCTGGGACATGGCAAATTCGAGGAAGTCTCGGATCACTTGGGAACTGAAAACTACTGGCCCTGGGGAGTGAGCGTTGGAGACATCAACGCCGATGGCTGGGATGACATTTTTGTGTCTTCCGGGATGAGTTTTCCTTTTCGTTACGGAATTAACTCGATGCTTTTGAACAATCGCGGCGAACAATTTCTTGACTCCGAATTCCTGCTAGGAATTGAACCGCGCAGAGATATTTATGTGCCCTGGTTTGACTTAGACTGTTCACAAAAGGGACTGAGTGAGCTGAATCAAAAAGTCTGTGCAGGGCATTCAGGGAAGATTACCGTGATGTCCCCGCGCTCCAGCCGCTCGTCTGTGATGTTCGACCTGGACAATGATGGGGATCTTGACATCGTAACCAATGATTTCAATTCGGCGCCACAGGTGCTCGTAAGCGACCTGGCACAAGAAAAAAGCATTCATTGGCTCAAGGTTGCGCTGGTCGGGACCCATTCAAATCGCAATGGTCTGGGCGCTACCGTACGGGTACATGCTGCAGGGCAAACCTACACGAAGTACAATGACGGGAAATCGGGTTACCTGTCACAAAGTGTTCTCCCCCTCTACTTCGGCCTAGGGGACACCACGAAGGTCGAGCGGGTCGAAGTTGATTGGCCCTCCGGAAAGAAACAAGTCGTGACCAACGGTCTTCAAGAAAACGCAGTACTGCGAGTTGTCGAGCCGAAATAGCTTGTGGGCAGTGCATGGTGCAGGTCCTTTTTTCGAAGCGAGAAAACACTTGAACGCAGAGCTAGACAGGGCTATCATTTGCGTTCAGAGCGCCTTCTGATCGTAGTGGGATCTCTAGGCAACAGTTCATTTGGCAGTTGGATTTGGTCCTGCAAGAAATACCTGGATTTCGCCACGGCGGAGCCTCATCTTTGAGATACCTGTGTGCTCTCGTCCTAACGTTCTGCGCGGCAGTTGCGTGTGCACAACAGCACGGCGGTTCTCGTGCGATCCCGCCTCCGCCTAAACCTCCTGCGCCGCCAGTCTCGGCAACAAAGTTCGACCAGGAAAAGCTCGCTTTGGATAGCGATGCCAAAGCAGGCTCTGGAAAGGAAGCGAAAGAAGACAATTGCTTTCTTCCACCGCTCAACGGACTACATACAGCCACAGTTGGAGTTGCAGATTTGCAGATTCCTGCAAAGGCCAGGAACGAGTACGAACACGGTTGCGCCGCTCTCAGAAACAAAAGTGTGACCGAGGCCGAGAAACACTTGCGCAATGCAGTTAAGCAGTATCAGAAATATGCAGCCGCATGGGTGATATTGGGTCAGGCGCTGGAAGCGGAACAGAAAACCGAAGAGGCTCGGGATGCGTGTTCTCAACCAATAGCCGGCGGTTCCGATTACCTGCCGGCTCTCCTCTGCCTGGCAGATATTTCTGCACGCCTACAGAATTGGGATGAAGTGCTGAAGCTCAGCACCCGCGTTCTCGAAATTGATCCAACCACTGACGCCGTCGGCTACGCCTACAACGCGGCCGCAAACTTCAACTTGCATAACTTGTCCAAAGCCGAAGAAAGTGCATTAAAGGCCGTTCAGATCGATCGAAGCAATAGCGACCCCCGAGTCCACTTCCTGCTGGCTCAAATCTATGAAGCTAAGGGTGAAAGTTCCAATGAGGCCAACCAACTGCAAGAATATTTGAAATATGCCACCGATCCCAACGACGTGGCTATGATAAAGAGCTATCTATCAGACCTCGACAAACAAAAGAGCAAGTAACCCGGTGCGTCCTTTATCGTTTGCCCACCCGATAAGCCGCTGAGGATGCCCACCGTCACTTCCATTTGCCCTCACCCTCGATGATCGTAATGTAACGATTGATAGGCAAATCGGTGAATCGCTCGGTGATACCGCTAGGCTGTGGCCACTTTACGTCGACCCAATCGAGCTTCGAGTGCCTTCCGATACCGAGCACAACTCTTGGATCGTGCGAAGACAGAAAACTCCCACCACCAACTTTCATTCTGCTCCTCTTCAGGTCACCAGCCTGATAGGTTATTCGGGCGCCAACCGCGTCCGTATTAGACCTTTTCCCGAGCAGACGAAGGCCCAACCAGTTGTTCTGCGCTCCAACGTCATTGTGAAGCAAGACCGGCGGTTCGTCGTTGTTCGCAACTAGCACGTCGATCGCACCATCATTATTGAAATCTCCCAAGGCCAGCCCACGGCTGGCCATCCGCTTTTCAAAAACGGGGCCGCTCTCATGACTTATGTTTTTCAATTCTGTTCCGGTGTTGTGAAAAAGCAGGAGCGCCTCTCGAAAGGTCACCTGTGGCTTTATTTTTTCCACAAGATCGTTGGGATGGCCGTTAGCGATAATCAGATCTAGATTGCCGTCGTTGTCGAAGTCAAAGAATTTTACACCCCAGCCGCTCATGAGTTCGGTGGCTCTGCCAATGCCGGAGGTGACTGCTTTGTCGTCAAAACCTTCGTTGTGGTTATTTTGGTAGAGTGAATACATCTCATGGTCGATATTGGTGACGAAAAGATCCATCCAGCCGTCCTGGTCGAAGTCGCCAGAATCGACTCCCATGCCGGACCGAATTTTGCCTCCCTCTCCATATCCCACTCCAGCCGTGAAGCCGATCTCGTCAAAGTGTTTTCCTTGCCGGTTGACAAACAGGAAGTTAGCAACTGTGTCGTTTGAAACAAAGAGGTCCATCCATCCGTCGTTGTTGATGTCGGTTGCGACCACACCCCAAGCCTTGCCGGAATAATCGGCAATGCCAGTTTTCTGGCTGACATCGGTAAATGTCCCATCCCCGTTGTTGTGGAACAGCCAGTTTGGTAGTGGATCATAAACCTTTGGATAGCAATATTCGTTCATGCCAGCGATGGCGTGGACATTTGGATCGCCGCAGTGCTGGTTTCTCAGTTTGTCGTAGTCGGCAAATTGTCCCACAAATAAATCCAGGCGGCCGTCGTTGTCGTAATCAAACCATACAGCACTTGAGGCCCATCCAGGAGCAGCTACGCCAGCGTGTTCGGTCACATCGGTAAATGTGCCGTCCCTGTTGTTGCGATACAGAATGCTGCGGCCATACTGGGTTACGTAAAGATCCGGGAAACCATCGCCGTTATAGTCCCCCACGGCGACGCCCATTCCATAACCACCAGCGCCGACTCCGGCTTTCTCCGTGACGTCAGTGAAAGTTCCGTCCCGATTGTTGCGGTAAAGCGCATTGCGCAACGGCGTGGAAGGACTATAAAAGTCGGCGCGCCCACTATTCACAAGATAGATATCCATCCAGCCATCGCCGTCATAGTCGAGAAACGCACACCCCGGTCCGCTAATCTCGGGCAGGTACTTTTCCTTCGACCTGCCGGCAGTGTGCACCCACGTAATTCCACTATTGGAGGGTGAGACTTCAGAAAATGGATATGCGGAACTATCCAAGGCACCCGTAAATCGCGAAAAGCCACCGAAAGCTGCAGTCCCGGCAAGAAGTCGCAAGAAGTGTCTGCGATTGAGCCCACGGCACCAATTGGTCGATAAGTCTAACTTTCCTGGCATGAAGAGGCAGTCTGGCACTCGTTCCAGAGTCGGGCTACATTCGCAATAGTCGAAGGCACTCCACGACGAGTTTATTATTTCGATTCCGGCAAGGGTGCGTCTTTGCCCGAAGGCTGCTGCATCCCAATTGCAACTCTCCGTTTTGCTTGTTCGAGGACTTCTGCGCTTTGCCGCTGTAGAGCAGCTTCCCGGTTGGCGTCGTCCTTTCTGCCAACTCCTGCATATGCTTGTGCCAATTGGAAATGGCCCGTGGGGCTGTCCGGTGCAAGTCTTTCGTAGGTCTCGAGAGGTGAAATCGCCTCGGGAAAGCGCTTGGCAGAGACGAAGGCCATTCCCAGCGCCAGATAGGCGTCTGAGAAGCCAGTGTCCAGCTTAGCTGCGCGAGAAAGATGCCGAATCGCCGCGGAAAGGTCGTTCGCATCCTGCGCCAGTTCTCCCAATACGTATTCGGCGCTCGCATTGTTAGGATCGATCTCCAGTTCCGCATCGAAGTTCCTCTTAATCTCCTCGACGACTTCCGGCGATGGGTGTCCCTTTGAAAGCAGCGCTCGGCCCAGGCGGGCATGGATACCCGGCAACAACGGATTGATCTCGAGTATCTTGCGGTATTCGGCGGTTGCCTCGTCCCATTTGCCCTGTGCTTCTAGCGCCTCTGCGTTGAGCTCATGTACCTGGTAGGAGAAGGGTGCCTCGCGCATCAATTCATTGGAAACATGTACCGACAGGTCGGAGTAGGCGTGCGTAGCCGCATACAGAACCTCGGGATCGTTGGGAAAGTCGCGGCAGAGGATCTGCAGAAAATCGAGCGATGCGTACGGCACATTGTGAGTCATGGCGCAGTGCAAGCCATCCAGACCGATCCGCTTTTTGAGGTCCCGATCGGCGACCTGATGAATGGATTTGGTCAACAACGGCAACGCTTCAGCGCAGTGGCCGCTCTCCGCCAGACTTGCACCCCGTTGCCCCAAGCCCGCGGCTGAGGTGGAGCCAGCCTTGCCGGGAACTTGGGCTTCTCCACTTGCCAAAAGGACAACAACAATGAAGAGGAACAGAGCTATCCCGAGGCTGAAAACTCTACGCATAACCCCGATTCTAAACCCAAACAGCGCGGATGCTGACTCAAAAAAAGGCAGGCGCCGCAGCGCCTGCCGTGATCAGAAGCGTAGAACCGCTCAGAAGTAGAATTTAAAAGCGAACTGGAGTTCTCGTGCCCCTTGCGCGTCTGCGATCCGGCCGAAGTTCGGGGATCCCGGATCAAACGAACCATTGGCGGGTCCGCCGAAGAAGGTCCACACCGGATGGTTAAAGACATTTAAACCTTCGAATCTGAGCTCAAGCCTTTTGGTTTCCGTGAAAAGGAAGTCCTTGTGCAGGCTCAGATCCACATTGGCGTAAGCCGGGCCGCGGATGTTGCCAACATGGCAGGTTCCGAAGGTGTTCGGCGCCGGATTGCTAATGTTGGTGGGGTCAAACCATTGAATAAAGCCTGCTTGACCACCCGGGCCAGGAATGGCATTCACTCTCTGCTTCAAAATCTTGATCGGACCATTGCAGTTCGGCAGCCCAGCCAACGTAAAGGGGTCCACGCCGTTGGTGTTGTCAGCATTACCACCCAGGCCCCAGCCACCAAACTCATTCAGAGTCAGAGCGTTCCCGCTGTGTACGGTAATGATCGAACCGATTTCCCAATTGCCCACGATTCCGTTGAGCACCGGGTTCAGATCGTGCCCGAACTGCTTGCCGTGACCAATGGGAAGCGCATAAGTCACGTAACTGGTCAGGATGTGAGCCTGGTCGTAGTAGCATGGGCCCCAATTCAGACGCGAATTATAGATGTTTTCCCACCCAGGCTGACCACCCGAGCTGGTCGCTTGGGTGCTGCCGAAGCCGGTACCGAAATAGCCAGGGGAGTTGCTCATGCACTTGGACCAGGTGTAGGCAATCTGGGCCTGCAAGCCGTTGCTCATGCGTTTTTGCAGCACAGCCTGCAGTGCATTGTATTTCTGGTCGGAGTTGGACATGTTGGTTCCGACCAAGGCCTCTTTGCCGCAGATGGGATTGCCGGCGGTTCCGCAACCTGGAGTATTGAACTGGGGATTGTCTGCCAAGTACAAAGAACCTGGCGTTCCACCTCCCAGGTAAGGTCCCGGAAGCAGAGTCACAATAGGCTGGCCAGCCCCCGCAACCTTGCCTTGAGCATTCAAGGGAATCGATTGCGCATTGTCCTGGAAGTTCAGCAGATGCGCACCACGCTGGCCAATATAGCCAACTTGCAAGGTGAGTGAATTGGAGAACTGGTGCTGCAGGGTCAGGTTCCACTGATCAATCATCGCGGGCTTGAAGTTCTGATCAAATACCCTGATCCGATTTCCGTTGTAGCAGGTCTGGCTGATGACGGGACACGGATTCGCCAAAGTCGGCCCAAAGCCCTGGCCGAGGGTTCCAATCCCACCAGGAGCCTGCTGCTGCAGAATACCGAAGGGCACATTCAGCGTAAGTTCCTCGTTGCTGCCGCCGCCTTCGGTAAAGCTTGAAATCCCGAAGCCGGCACGAATCACGTCCTTGCCATGCAGCGCCGCCGGCGACCAGGCAAAACCGACCCGCGGCATCCAATCTCCGATACCCAGATAGTTGTTGTAGAGCGCCTTGTTTCCAAACTTTGCCGTGCCATCACGGCCGTTCGCGGTGTAGATCGTTCCGTTCAGAAGCCCGAAGTTAACCGTACGATCATTGACTTCATACAGCGGCGTATGGTCTTCGAAACGCATGCCCAAATTCACAGTCAGAGTATTGGTAACTCGCCAGTCGTCCTGTACATACACGCCATAGATATTTCCCCGAAGTTTGGCGGGCGAACTCACCACGCCTCCGGTATCCCTAAAGGATTGCGAGCTGGAAACGTCTCCCAGATAGAGGTCGGCGAGCGCCGAGCCGGTCAAACTATCGATATTCAAACTTCCCAGGGCGCCGTTATTTCCCTGGTAAATGTAGTCTTGGCGCTCCCGAGCGAACTGAAATCCGCTCTTGATCTGGTGCCGGCCATGGGTCCAGACCAGGTTATCTTCAAACTGTGCCTGGGTGTCATGAAATACCTGAATCAGGTTGCTCAGTCCTAGGCTGGCCTGTGCTCCGCCGCCGGCTCCAGTGATATTCAGCTGAACCAACCCTGGCCCCTGCAAATTCCCTCCCGTTATGCCGAGTTGCTGACTGATATTTCCCAGGGAAGACGTCGGCGTTTCCCGCGAATCAAATCGGACGGCATTGAAGCCAACGCGAGCTTCGTTCAACAGGTTCGGACCAAGGGTATGGGTCCAGTCAACGGAGGCGTTTCTTACCGGTTCGTCGCTGCCCTCAACCGCTCCAGAAAAGCAGAAAACGCAACCGGTAAAGGTGGGCTGGTTCAGATCCATTTGGGACCAACGGCCAAAAATGCGATCTTTCTGAGAAGGAACAAAATCGATCTTCAAGTCCCCTTGATTGTTGTTGAGATCGTTGCCGCTGTTGTAGAAGGTGTTATTTCCAACCAGTTTATCGACCTGCGGAAGAGGATAGAACTTAGTTAGCGCAAACAAGTTCGCGGCCACGGGGTTGACAGTAAACCCCGCTCCGGCCAGGTTATTGCTTGTGATCACGGTAGGCTGGGATGCCCCGGTTGGCTTGCCATTAACTACCGTTGGGATTTGCGCCGGGTTCAGGTAGAAAAGGTTGTTTGTACCGCCCGAGTTGGGAACTACTAGCTGATTTCCCGCGACGGGCGCAGTATTTTTGGGATTTCCGTTGGAGTCCAGGTCGAGTCCGTTCGGGCCGAAGGCAGCATCAGCGCAAACGCCGCCCGGCCCGGTGAAGCCAGTCTGGCAGAGTTGCCCGTAATTTCCAGTACGCGCGCTCGCGGTCAAAACCTGAGCACCAGTATTCCCCGCATTGACTAGGCGCTGGCCCTGATAATCGGCGAAGAAAAACAGCTTATCCTTAATGATCGGACCACCAATCGTGCCCCCGAATTGGTTGTAACGAAATTCGGGCTTGTTCTGAACGCCTTGCGCATTGAACCCGACACCACCATTATCCACTCCCTGGGTCCATCCCGCGGACGCCTTGTTGGCATCGAGAGCGTCATTGCGGAAGAACTCAAAGAGATCCCCATGGAACCGGTTTGTGCCCGACTTAATGCTGGCGCTAATCACTCCGCCCTGGTAGTTGCCGAATTCAGCGGAGGCATTCTGCGTAATCAAGTTGAATTCCTGAATAGCGTCCACACCGGGGGTGTAACCCACCTCGTTATTCTTGTCTTCGCTGTTAAGAATACCGTCCAGCAGATACTCATTGGCCTGCTCGCGATTTCCGTTAATGTATGGCCGGCCGGAGTTAGTCATGCTCTGCGGCTGCCTCATGCCGTCAGGGTCAACATTGGTCACGCCCGGGGCGAGCAACGTTAACTGGAGATAGTTGCGCGACGCCAGCGGCACCGAGACAGTCGTGTTTGCGTCAATGAGAGTGCTGACCTCGGTGGACTGAGTTTGCAGCAGCGGGGCTACCGCACTGACTTCAACCGTTTCTGAGGCCTGCCCGATTGTCATCTGAAAATTGAGACTGGCGGTCTGGTTGAGCACCAGGGTGAAGGCAGGTTGGGTCTGAGTCTTGAAGCCAGCAGCGCTGACGCGCACGGTATAGGTTCCGACCGGCAGACGGGTCAGATTGAAAACTCCGGCGTCGTTGGTCTGCGCCGTCCAAACCGTTCCCCGTTCGGTGTCGGTCGCAGTTGCCGTGGCCGCTTTGACAGCCGCCCCGCTGGGATCGAGCACGGTGCCGGTAATTCCGGCGGTCACCTCTTGTGCCGCAGCTAGGGTTAGAGATCCAATCAAGCCGACCGCTGTCAGCAGTAGCACAATGCTCCACGTCAGTTTCTTCATCACACAGCCTCCTGAACCTCAGAACCGGGTTTGAAACAACACGGCTCCTAGTGCACGCTCATATAAACGTACTATGCTATATAGCAACTTATTCGTCATGGTCAAGAAGAAAGTGCATAGCCCCTGAAAAATCTTTGGGCTTCCCTATAGCATCGGGGAAGAACGAAGTCCGTTGGCGACGCAGGGCTTTCAAGGGGAGATGTGGCCTGAGCCCCTACCACTTCATGATTTAGTAGGGATTTCTTGGCAGAATCTCCATTTTTACATAAGCTCTTTACAACTGAAGCAGATCGGGTTAAGGTTTGCTGTGCCGGGAAGGACTGTTAGTGCTATAGGGCTTCGCCAAACTTGGTCCGGTACCGGTTTTTCGTATGTTTTCTGCCTCCTGCCGCTCTAGCTCTATAGCAGTCTGCGGATGGCTTGAGGTCTGAGGTCGGTAAACTGGGGACCTGCCGTCTTCCTAGGTCTTTTCGGAGCGTTCATGGGACAGAACCATCGGAATGGGGTGGCAGCATATAAAAGGATTCAATCCGCAATCCTCGAGCGAATCGAGGGTGGGTACCTGAAGCCGGGGGACTCTGTCCACTCCGAACGGGAACTGGCGAAGATTCACAGCGTAAGCCTGATGACGGCTCGCCATGCGCTGACCGAACTGGAGCAAGAGGGCATCGTGGTAAGGCGGCGCGGCGCCGGCACATTCGTCGCGCCTCCCAGGATTCACTTCAACAAGTTGGTGGGCTTCACCGAGCAGATGGCCAGCAGGGGTCTGCTGGCATCCTCCAAGACTCTGGTCGCGAAAATAGTCACCGGGGAACCCGAGATCGCTGCCCGGCTCAACCTATCCCCGTCCGCCACCCTCGCCAAGGTGGAGCGGCTACGCCAGGGCGGCACCGAGCCCTTCTCGCTGGAAACCTGCTATTTGTCCGCCGAAAGGTTTGCTGGTTTGACCAAAGCTAGACTGGCCCAAGGGTCTCTGTTTGCCATGCTGGAACGTGAATACAAACTGGAGATCGCTCATGCCGACGAAGAGATCGATGCGATTGCTGCCGATGCCAGGATGGCAGATCTCTTTGAGGTGGCCAAGGGATCTCCTTTGCTGCGTATCCGGCAGGTCATCTTCTCCACTGCAGGCAGACCAGAGATCTACGTGTTAGGTATCTATCGCGCGGACCGCCACACTTTGTTGGTCCGCCGCTTCCGCTAGAAGCTGCCCAGGCTGCCGGAACCAGCCGCTCTATAACAACTCTCGGGGTTTGGCCATAGTCACGCACTTTGCGGAGGCAAAGCGTGTGTTCTGGTCCGCGCCGCGTTCATACGAAGTTCTAGGACCCAGTCCCGCTCAACACGATGAACTGAGGACTGTCTCCGGCGTTGTCGTTTAGGACCAGATCTCCGTTAGCGGCCCCGGTTTGCGTGGGCTTGAACTCAACGGAGATCGTGCAACTCAGCCCGGGTGACAGCGTAGATCCGCAAGTAGTGGCGGAAATCAGGAATGGGCCGGTGACACTGGTGCCTGTCAGGTTTAGGGTAGCGTTGCCAAAATTCTCTAAGGTAATGGTCTGCGGTGCGCTGGTGGTGCCTACCTTTTGACTGGCAAACGTCAATTGGGACGGCGAGACGTCTATCGCGGCCTCCGCTCCATTCCCCGAGATAAGTAATACCTGCGGGCTGTTGGGTGCATTATCGGTGAGGGTCAAGGTTCCGGTTTGGTTTTCGATGGTTGTGGGCGTAAACGTCACCGTAATGGTGCAGGTTGCGTTGACGGCGATCGGTCCGCTGCAGGTATTGGTCTGTGAGAAGTCCGAGGGCACCGTGCCGTTAATGGCGACGTTACTGATGGTGAGCGGTGCGGCACCGGTGTTCTTTACCGTGACCGGCAGTGCATTCGGGGTATTCAGCGCAACATTCGGAAATGCCAGACTCGATGGCGTCAGCGTGACCGCGGGCAATGCGCCCGCCTTGCCGGTACCGGTGAGGGTTACGGAGTGCGGACTTCCGCTCGCACTGTCTGTAACGGTTACGGCGGCCGTCCGTGTTCCGGTGGCAATCGGGGAGAACGTTACCGCGATATTGCAGCTAAATCCGGCCGGCAAAGCTGCACCGCAGTTGTTGGTTTGCGCATAGTCGCCCAGAGCGGCTCCCGTCAGGGCGACGCTTGTGATGGTAAGACTCGCTAAGCCATTGTTGGTGAGGTTGATGTTCTGGGGCGCGCTGGTTGTGCCCTCGGATTGGGAGGCAAACGTCAGGCTTGCCGGGGTGATGTTGACTTCCGGAACGCTACTACTGATTCCCACGCCCGAGAGAGTGATATTGCGAGGACTGCCCGGAGCAGTATCCGCAATGGTTAGGGTTGAACTGCGCGTTCCCGCCGCCGACGGCGTGAATGTAATGCGGAAAGTGCAGAACGACTGCGGGAAGACCTGCGTGCCCGCAGTACAACCACTACCGCTCAGGGAGAATTCAGCATCGGCCTGAGTGATGGTATTGATAGTTACGGTTGTGTTTCCCTGGTTTGAGTAGTAGATAGTCTGCGGCGGACTTAGCGTGCTTATGGTCTGGGCGTCGAACACGACGGCCGTCTGCGAAAGCAAAACCTCCTGACTGGTTGTGATCCCCGTACCCGAGAGCGTGACCTTCTGCGGGCTGCCTTTGACATTGTCAGCGATGCTGACCGTGCCAGCCTTACTCCCCGCCGCAGTTGGGGTAAACGTCACACCAATGCTGCAGGAGCCGCCTGGCGCCAGCTGGCCGGTGCAGCTGTTAGATAGAGCATATCCGGTCGTAATCGTGACGTTGGTGAATGTGACTGCGAAGTTGCCTGTGTTGGTCACTGTAATGGTCTGCTGGCTGCTGGTGGTTCCAGTCACTTGAGGATCGAATACCAGAGTGGTTGGCGTAACCGCCAGACTCTCGGTTTGTGTCACTCCGGTTCCGCTGAGATTGATAACGGTGGGACTGCCGGGCGCGCTGTCCGTGATGGTCACTGTAGCCTTGCGCGCGCCTGTCGTCGTGGGAGTGAAGCTCACACCGACGGAGCAGGTATTGTTGATCGGCCCCTGCTGCAGGGTGCTGGGTGACATAGGACAAAAATTGCTGATGGCAAAGTCGCCTGGATTGGTTCCACCCAGCGTAATGGAACTGATCGTCACCGGCGAAGTACCTGTATTCGTGAGCAACACGTTGGGGTTGAATGGGCTCAACGTGGTGTTCACCTGTGGCGGGAATGTGATGCTGGCAGGGCCGATTTCGAGCGCCTGCGAAGGAGCTACTCCGCTGCCGGTAAGCGTGACCACTGCAGGGCTGCCAGCGGCGCCAGAGTAGGTAATCGTGACGGTGGCGGTTCTGGTTCCGGCCGCAGTGGGGGTGAACGTTATGTTGGTGTTGCAGCTCAAAAAGGCGTTGAACTGGCTGGGCGAGATCGGACAACCCGAGCTCATGGCGAAATCGCCGGGGTTGGTTCCGCCCAACACAACACTTTGGATGGTGAAGGCCGTATTGCCGGCGTTCTGGAACGTAATGTTTTGAGATGGGGCGGGGAAGCCGACAGTTTCGCTCGGGAAGACCAGCGCGCTATCCACTAGTAGGGCTGAAGTGGAGGAAGCGACGGCAAAGCCCGCCAGAGACACGGTCTGCGTCCCGGCGCTGTCATTAATGGTGACCGCAGCCGCGCGGGCGCCGGTGGCCGCCGGTTTGAAGGCGACATTGAAACTGCAGGCGCTCCCGCTGTTCAGCGTTGCCGTGCAACTGTTGCTGCTAAGTGTGAAGTCGGCTGCGTTCGTTCCCGACGTGGCTACGGTAATGCCTGTAACCGTCGAAGCAGAGTTGTTCTGCACCTGAACAAACTGAGTGGTGCTGGTTGTGGATACCACCTGCGAACTGAAGGCCAGGCCAGCTGGCAGCAGTTGCATTGCAGGTAAGGCGCTCGCACCACTGCCAGTAAGAGTAATGTTCTGGGGGCTGCCCGTGGCATTGCTGGTAACTGTTATGGTCGAGTTATCCGTGGTGGTTACCGTCGGCGTCAAGGTAACGCTGATCTGGCACGAAGTATTGGGTTGGATCGGGGAGCCGACACATCCGAACACCTGGTAGTCGGTGCTGGCGGCAGCGATTTTCGAGGGCGTGACGGCGGCGCTTCCCGTGTTGACGAGCCACCCCGTCTGGGACGGGCTGGCCACGCCTTTCTGCTGCGGCTGGAAGGTCAGTGAAGCCGGAGTGAGTTGCAGCGCAAAGGTTGCGGCTACGCCGGTTCCGGTGAGGCTCGCATTTTGTACGCCGGCAGCATTGGTAAAGGCCAGCGTGGCGTTGCGGGTACCAGTGGCGGTGGGCGTGAAGGTGACCTGTATTCCGCAAGTGCGACCGGGAACAACCAGAAACCCGATGCAGCCTTGAAAGGAAATCTGGAAATCACCGGCGTTGGCGCCTGTGATGGAGACGTTCGAGGCGTCGAACGCCAGGTTACCGATGTTGTTAAGAGTGACTTGAAGCGGGTTGGGCGAAGTAGTGCCTTGTGCCTGTGTTCCGAAGTTGAGGTTATCCGGCGATAAAATCGCCGCGGGCGCAGCGACGAGGCCTTTCCCGGACAGAGTGATGGCGTGAGGACTCCCGGTGGCGGCATCCTCGAGGACGATGGTGCCCGCACGCGTTCCGGTGGCGGTGGGAACAAACTCCACGCTGATGTTACAAACAGCTCCCACTCTCAGGTTGGTCACGCAGCCGGTGGAATTCACCCGGTAATCGCCAGTGGCAAACACGCGATCAATGAGCACGGGAGCGTCACCGGTATTGGTGACCTGGATGGTAAGCGCAGGAGTACTTGTATTTCCGACGCCCAGGTCGGCGAACAACAGAGCCGGCGGATTCATCGCGAGAGTGAGCGTCGGGGTCAGGCCGGTGCCAGTGGTGGTGAAGCTGTGCGTGCCCACCTGAGTGCTGTCTGTCAGGGTCACGGTCCCGGCGCGCGTTCCGGCGGCGGTTGGCGTGAACGTGACCCGAACAAAGCACACTTGTCCGGGACTCAAAGTCTGAATGCAGCCGCTAGTTGTGTAATCACCACCCACGGAAACGCCAAAGATAGTTACCGGAACGTTGCCAGTGTTGGAAACGGTGACATTCTGCGCGAAACTGTTTGTCCCGATCACTTGCGGCCCAAAAACCAGACCGGCCGTATTCAGGGTGAGCATCGGGGCGCCAACAACGCCGGTGCCGGACAAATTCACAAAGGAGGTAGCCAAGCCACTCGAATTACTGGAAACAAACAATTGTCCGCTGAATGGTCCATTCTGAGTAGGTAGAAACGCAATATTCACCGTGCAGATGGCGTTTTGCGCGAGCGCTGCCGGGCAATTATTCGTCTGGGCGAAGTTGCCGCTGAGCGAGAATGCAGAACCACCCAAAGTCAGGCTGGCGGCGCCACTGTTACCGACTGTCACCACCTGGGCCGGACTCGCTGTTCCAACGCTCTGGTCGCCAAAAGTCAGACTGCCAGGAGCCAGCGTGATGAAAGGCTGCGCCACTCCGGTGCCTGCGAGGGTCACCACGTTCGGGCTGTTATTGCCACCTTGAACGATCGTCAGAGTGCCTGGACGAGATGCAGCCGTGGTGGGCTTGAAAGTGACGCTGATGGTGCATTCGCCTCCCGCCGCCAGACTGGAACCGCAGGTATTCGTCTCCGCGTAATCACTTGGCGATGGAGTGATGCTGGTGATAGGCATGGCGTTACTGCCCATGTTGCGCAGGGTGACTACCAGTGGAGTACTGACGACGGCGACTGGCTGCTGCGTCGAAAAGCTAAGAGTAGTGGGAAACACCACAGCGGTAGCCGCTGCGGTGGCGCCGATTCTCACCGCGAATGTGTTTCGCTGCGGGGTCGTTGTAAGAGTGACCGGGAAGTCGAACGAAGAGGTTTCGCCGACCACAAAGGCATCGCCTGTTGCATTCGCCGCGATGGCAGGCTGGTGAGCGGTGCCCAGGGTGCTTTCGTCTGAAGAGCCCCCGATGAACGTCGAAAAAACAGCCGCGGTTCCGGTGCCGTTCAGCTCGGTGACAAATACGTCATTGCCGGTCGTCCCATTTACGAAGCTGGCATTAAAATCCTGAATCGGGTTGACCAGGGTAAGATCGTTTTCCCCTGTGTATCCAACGACGAACGCATTGCAAGCCGAAACGCAACCGGGTTCAATGGCGATGTCTGTCGGTGTGAGGATCTGGTTGGGGCCGCTCAAGAACGTGGAATAGACCAAGCCACTTCCAGCGGCATTCAACGCGCTCGCGAAACCTGTAGGAAAGATCACCTGGAACGCCCCAGTCGTAGTGGGAAAATCTTCAATACCGACTGTTCCTGTTAGGTAAGCGTCCCCGGATCCATCTACGGCAATCCCATTAGCCTGGCCAACTCCTAGATAGGCGGAGTAGACCAGCGCCGTGGCGTTTGGATTCAACTTGGTGACAAAGACGCCGCCTTGCCCTAGTCCTTCTCCGTCGTACTTAAAGGCGCCCGTGGTGGTGGGGAAATCCACTCCAGCATTTCCCGCGACGTAGGCATTTCCGGTGCCATCGACGGCGATGCCATTCTCGGAGGATTGTCCTGTAAGGCCGCTCAGATAGGTCGAGTAAACCAGTGAGGCCGCACCGGACTTCGTGGGATCTATTTTCGCGACGAAGGCAGTCGTTGAGCCATTCGTGTTCGTGGTCTGAAAAACTCCTGAGGTCGTTGGAAAAGTCGTGGAATTGGTAAACCCGGTGACGTAGATCTTATTGGTCGAATCGAGGGCAACTCCGTTTGCCTGGTCTTGCGCACTGGTGGTTCCGGCCAGGTAGGTGGCGTAAGTGAGCGCCGTTCCAGCCGCGTTCAAGACCGCGACGAAAGCATGGCTTCCGCTGGTCACCGAGCCCTGAAATGCATTTGAGGTGGTCGGGAAATTCGGGCCAGCTGTCCCTACAACGTAAGCATTGCCAGCCGAGTCGACTCGTATGTCCTCAGCTGTTGCGCTATAGGTCGGCGTAGCAGTCAGCACGTCGCGGTAAAGCACGGTCGTGCCGTCGGAGCTGATCTTCTCCACGATCAGCACTCCGCTGCTGCGCCCCGCCAGATAAAGATTGTTGCTGGAATCGATGGCTTCTGCGAAGAAAGAGTCTACGTTCTGACCCACAAACGACGACCACACCAGCACCGGATCGATCACCAGCGGGCGGCTGCGATCCCAGCTCGGAATGTCGAAACCGATTCGATCGGCGGTCCTCATCACGTAGCGGCCGGCAAGGAGCGATCGCGAGCCGTCTGCCGCCAACTGGTAGATCACCGGCCTGGAGAAGCGAAGGCTCGCACCCCCGCCGCTGATATTCAACCCCCCCTCCTGGGCGATGCTGACGTGTTGTGCGCTCTCGAGCTGGAGAGCAATCGTTTGGGGATCGTGCTGCGGCGCCACGACGAAGTCGTACTCCAGTTGGCCACGATTGCCGTAGTAGACCAGATCGATGCCAGGATAAATTCCCTGGTAACGCAGGCCAGACCACGTTCGCAGGTTGGTCCGCCATGTGCGGGTGTCGGATGAAGGGAAGTAATTCACGATCCCCGGCAACAGCCCTTCTGGGGCGATGTTCGCCGTCTGGTTGGCTCCGGAGAGACTGAGTCGAATCGGCTTCCCCGTGGGCTCGCTCGCCGGAGAAATGTCGATCGACGCCCGGCTCGCATAAAACTGGAAATTCAGACCGGACACCGAAGACCTAAACTGCGCCTGACCGCTAGCCACACTGCCGCCCGACTCTTCGAACGTGAGAGTGTCATTGCCCAACACCTTTACGGGGGGCGTCTGTGCGAAGATTCCAGTAGCGAAGGCAATACAAATAACCAGCAGCAGAAGCTGGAAGCAAACGCGGGCACGCAGCATACAGTTCTCCTAACGGACAGTGAGGTCAGTAGTACAAGCTACAGTTGAGAATTCCCATACCTGCCGCGAAAAGGCGCAGAAATTCGCGCTCTCGGCCGCATCAGGCGAATCGAGCTCACTTTGTTCGTTCCGGAATGAACGAATCGGGGGAGGGACTACATCCGCCGCCTCAGCCTGAATTGACGGTGCATTCCAAGCTGATAGCAGAAAAGCCGGGAGATTATACACCGACAATCGTTTTTCGCAACCTTAATATCGGCGGTCAACCCGCGATTAGATCGGGGCCCTCGAAGATAGGAAGTAGAGCAAGCGGAAATGACTGAACGTGCAGCACGTTTCTTC
>Ga0210408_10001975_pt1 | contig 20551 bp, 17 predicted proteins | sample IncBWH4MmetaG_FD_155471 | JGI IMG/M metagenome (GOLD analysis project Ga0210408, IMG submission 155471) | Forest soil microbial communities from Barre Woods Harvard Forest LTER site, Petersham, Massachusetts, United States - Inc-BW-H-4-M | ecosystem: Environmental > Terrestrial > Soil >...
AGATCCGCCGCCGCGCCAACATCGTGCTCACCAACCCCGACATGCTCCACCTCGGCATCCTCCCCCACCACGACGCCTGGGCCTCCCTGTTCGCCAACCTCGCCGTCGTCGTCATCGACGAGGCCCACGTCTACCGCGGCGTGTTCGGCTCCCACGTCGCCAACGTTCTCCGCCGCCTCCGCCGCATCGCCGCCGCCTACCGCACCGAGCCTCGCTTCCTGCTCGCCTCCGCCACCATCGCCAACCCCCTCGAGCTCGCCGAGCGCCTCACCGGGTTGGAGGGGATCGGGCTGATCGACCAGGACGGCTCCCCCACCCCCCGGCGGCGAATCGCGATGTGGAACCCACCTCTCACCGACCCCGCCAGCGGCGCCCGGCGCTCCGCCCTCGGCGAGGCCGCCGAGCTGCTCGCCCAGCTCGTCCGCGACGGCGCCCGCGCCATCTGCTTCATGAAGTCCCGCAAGGGCGTCGAGCTCCTCAGCCGACTCGTGCGCGAAGAGCTCGAACGCGATCCCGGAGAGAACGCGAGCCGGCTTCCGGAGTCGGGGGGAGATCGCGGTGGGTCGGGTCAAGGGCGAGGACAGTCGGATGAAGGTCGGGGGGCGTTGCAGGGGGGACATGAGAGCCTCGCCGACCTCGTGGTTCCCTACCGCGCCGGCTACACCCCCCAGCAGCGCCGCGAGCTCGAGGGTCAGCTGATGCGCGGGGAGTTGCGAGCCGTGATCACCACCGACGCCCTCGAGCTGGGCATCGACATCGGCGAGCTCGACGCCGCCGTGGTGGTCACCTTCCCCGGGACTGTCGCCTCCCTGCGCCAGATGTGGGGGCGGGCCGGGCGCCGCGGGCGGGGACTCGCGGTGTACGTCGCCGGGGAGGACGCCCTCGACCAGTTCTTCTGCCGCCACCCCGACGAGTTCCTGGAGCGCCCCGTGGAGGCCGCCATCCTCGACCACGAGAGCCCCCAGATCCACCTCGCCCACCTCATGTGCGCCGCCTTTGAGGGGCCCCTCTCCGGCGAGGACGCCGAGATCCTCGGGCCCCGCTGGGAGGCCTACGCGGAGCTGCTCCTCGGCCGCGGCCAGCTGCGCCGGCGGCGCGTCAAACGGCCCCCTGAAGCCGACGGAGGCGGTCGCGGAGTGCGGGAGCACGGGGAGGGCGGGGCGAGCGAATACACCGCCTACGTCCCCCGCAACCCCGGCGAGTACCCCGCCGCCGCGGTCTCCCTGCGCTCCGCCTCGCTCGACAGCTTCGCAATCGTGGACACCTCCTCCGGGGAGATGCTCGGCACCACCGAGGCCGCCCGCGCCCACACCACCGTGCACCAGGGCGCCATCTACATGCACCTCGGGCGCTCCTACGAGGTGCTGGAGCTCGACCTCGAGCGCCGTCGCGCCCTCGTGGCCCCGTTTGACGGCGACTGGTACACCCAGCCCAAGAGCGAGACCGAGACCACCATCGAGCGCCTGCTCGACCGCCGCGAGACCCTCGGGGTGACCCTCTCCTTCGGAGAGGTCTCCGTCACCGACACCGTGCTCGCCTACCAGCGCCGACGCCTCGCCGACCACGCCCAGATCGACCTCGTCACGCTCGACCTCCCCCAGACCACCTTCTCCACCCAGGCCCTCTGGTTCGAGCTCGACCCCGACGCCCTCAGCCCCGAGCGGCTCGACCCCGGGGCGCCCGCCCGGAACCCCGCCGGAAGGCGGGCGGCGAAGGGACAGCTCGGCGCCACCCCCCCCACCGGAGGTGCAACATCGGAGACCGCCCTCGGCGCCCTGCACGCCGCCGAGCACGCCCAGATCGCGGTGCTGCCGCTGATCGCCATGTGCGACCGCTGGGATATCGGGGGGCTCTCCACCAACCTCCACCCCCAGACCGGAGTGCCCACGATCTTCATCTACGACGGCCACCCCGGCGGCGTGGGGCTCACCCGCGCCGCGTTCCTGCGTTTCGAGGAGCTCTGTCGGGACGCCCACCGGCTGATCGCGGAGTGCCCTTGCCACGAGGGTTGCCCCTCGTGCGTGCAGTCTCCCAAGTGCGGCAACCTCAACGAACCCCTGAGCAAGGCCGGGGCACGGCGCCTGTTGGCGGGGATGCTGGACGAGCCGGGGCGGGGCACGTCGGACGAGCCGGGGCGGGACACGCCGGACGAGCCGGGGCGGGACACGCCGGACGAGCCGGGGCGGGACACGCCGGACGAGCCGGGGCGGGACACGCCGGACGAGCCGGGGCGGGACACGTCGGGCGAGCCGATGAGAGCTGCTGTGCAACCGGCGAAGAGCGCCGGCGAGTTCGCCACAATGGACGATTCGTGTCCCACGGCTTCTCCGGCAAGAGCACACTCGCGGGCGTAGCGGTCCTCTTGGCATTTGCGCTGAGCATCCCGCCGAGCAGCGCCGCCCTCAGCGAAGGCCCCGGGGGGCAGGTGACGCTGAGCGCCTGGACCATGAGCCCCGACCCCGGCGATCTGGGGGTCCTCGAGGGGTGGCCCACGGGCGCCTTCACGGGCACCGCGGTGACCGTGCCCAACACCGCCAACCCGGCCCCCGTCAAAGGGCAGGCGGCGATCCCCAGCTACGAAGGCTCGGTGGCTTGGTACCGCACCACCTTCACCGCCCCCACCGCGGGGACCTACGCGGTGAGCTTCCAGTCGGTCAGCTACATCGCGGAAGTGTGGCTCGACGGGCAGCCCCTGGGCTCGCACGTGGGCTTCGACCTGCCCTTCGAACTGCGCAGCGCGCTGGCCGCGGGAGCCCACACGCTGGTGGTGCGCGTGAACTGGCGCGACCCCCTGGTGCAGACCCACGGGGGCTTTCACCGTACGTGGTTCAACTTCGGGGGGCTCGACGGTGCGGTAAGCGTGCGCGAGCTCGGGGAGAGCGAGCTCTCGGATCCCGCGATCCAGACCACCCTCACCCCCGACAGCCCCACCGCGCAGACGGCCACCGTGGCGCTGAGCGTGAACGTGCACAACGACGGGCCCGCGCGGACGATCGCCCCCGAAGGCGCCCTCGGCCGGGCGGGCCGCACGATTCCGGTGAGCTTCCCTGCGCAGACCGTCCAGCCCGAACAGACCGTGACGATGAGCGCCACGGTGACCGTCCCCGAACCGGCGCTGTGGGCGCCGGGGAGCCCCAACATGTACGAACTCACGCTCGTGGTGCCCGGGGAGAGCAGCTTCACCGCCCACGTGGGTCTGCGCCAGCTCACGTGGGACGGGGGCAAGATGTTCCTCAATGGGCAGCCCCTGACGCTGCACGGGGCCTCGATCCAGATGGAAGCGCGCGGGCACGGCGAAGCGCTCGGCCCCGCCGAACAAGCGGCGCTTGTTCAGGAGCTCCAGGAGATCGGGGCGAACGCCACCCGCTCCCAGCACCCCCTTCCCGCCTCCCTGCTCGAACGGCTGGACGCGGCGGGAATCGTGGTGTGGCAGGGGATCGGCCCCAACGATCCCTCGGGAGACTGGACCGGGATCACGCCCGCGCTCGCCGAACGGGCCCAGCAGGACGCGCGCACCGCGGCGATCGCCGAGCAGCTGCACCCCTCGGTGATCGCGTGGAACCTCACCAACGAGCTCGCCGGCAACGGCCACCCCGGAGGACAGGCCCGGTACGTGGAGGCGATGGCCCGGTGGCTGCATGCCTTCGACCCGGGGCGGATGGTGGCGGTCGACGTGTGGGGACTGCACCCCCCCAAGGTCGCGGGGGCGCTGTACGACAATGTGAACGCCGTCTCCGACACCGACTACTCCGGCTGGTACGAGGGCGTCCACTACAAGCCCAAGCGGCTGGCCAAGTTCATCCACGAACGTCTCGCCGCGATGCACCGGACGTTCGCGGGCAAGGTCCAGATCATTAGCGAGTTCGGCGCCGAAGCCAACGCGCTGAACAGGCCCAACAAGCCCGGAGGATACGCCTTCCAGTCGCACCTCCTGGCCCAGCACATCGCGATCTACAGCGCCGACCCCAAGCTCAGTGGGATGCTCGTGTGGGTGCTGCGCGACTTCGCCGAGAACCCCACCTACAACGGCGGCTCCGTGCGCAGCGAACTGACCCACATGAAGCTGATCGAAGGGATCAACGGCAAGGGCCTGTTCGACTACGCCGGGCAGCCCAAGCCGGCGGTGGGCGTGGTGGCGCGACTGTTCAAGGCGCTGCCCGCGGGGTGAGACGTGTGCACTTTCAAAAGCGCCACACGGCAGTGTAAGGGCGGGCGGGGCTTGAGGGTGAATATATATTTTTTGGTTAGCGTATAACGGTAGTTACACGAAACTCAATTTTTTGTTTTATTCTCACCGCCCACCTGGCTGAGGGCACATGGCGATCGGGCCCTTTTTTCAAGGTCGATTCCCCCGCGCGATCTTGGCAAGATCGATCGTGGCGTCGTAGAGCTTGGCGTCGACGCCCTGCTCCAGCGCGACCTCGCGCAGGGGCCGCCCAGAGTCGGTGGCCTGCTTGACGATCGCGGCGCCGAGGTCGTAGCCGATCGCGCCGTTGAGGGCGGTGGCAACGGCGAGGGTGGCCCCGGCGGAGGCGTCGGTGCCGGCGCGGTTGGGGCGGATGCCGTCGACGCACTTCTCGGCGAAGGCGCGGGAGGCGCTGGAGAGCAGGTGCAGCGACTGGAGGAGGTTGCGGGCGATCAGGGGGATGCGGACGTTGAGCTCGAACTGGCCCTGCATCCCGGCGACGGTGATGGCTGTGTCGTTGCCGATCACCTGGGCCGCGACCTGGAGGACCACCTCGGGGAGCACGGGGTTGACCTTGCCGGGCATGATCGAGGAGCCCTTCTGGAGCTCGGGGAGGTAGAGCTCGCCGATGCCGGCGCGAGGGCCGGAGCCCATCAGGGCGAGGTCGCCGGCGATCTTGGTGAGGGAGACGGCGATCACCTTCAGCGCGCCGGAGAGCTCGACGAGGGCATCGCGGTTGGCCTGGGCCTCGAAGGGATCCAGCGGCGCGGCGATCTGGCGCAGGCCGGAGTCCTTCTTCAGCCGCGCGCGGACCTTCTCGGCGAAGCGGGGGTGGGTGTTGAGGCCGGTGCCGGTGGCGGTGCCCCCCAGGGGGATCTGCCCAACGTGCTCGAGGGCGCTGCGCACGCGCTCCTGCCCGAGGGCGATCTGGGCGGCGTAGCCGGCGAACTCCTGCCCGAGGGTGACGGGCACGGCGTCCATCAGGTGGGTGCGCCCGGCCTTGACGACGCCGCTGAAGCTCTTGGCCTTCTTGGCGAAGGAGCGTTCGAGCTGGCGCAGCGCGGGGAGCAGCTCCCGTTGGGCGACCTCCAGGGCGGCGAGGTGCACGGCGGAGGGGAAGACATCGTTGGAGGACTGCCCCATGTTGACGTGGTCGTTGGCGTGCACGGGGCGGGCGGGGTCCCGATCTGTTGCGAGGGCGGCGATCACCTCGTTGGCGTTCATGTTGGTGGAGGTGCCGGAGCCGGTCTGGAAGACGTCGATGGGGAACTGGGAGTCGTGCTTGCCGGCGGCGATCTCGGCGGCGGCTTTCTGGATGCGCCCGGCGCGGCGCTTGTCGAGCAGCCCAAGCTCGCCGTTGACGACGGCGGCGGCCCCCTTGATGCGGGCGAGCCAGTGCACCACGGCGACGGGCACGGTCTCCCCGGAGATGGGGAAGTTCTCCACGGCCTTGGCGGTCTCCCCGCCCCACAGCTGCTTGTCTTGATTCATTCGCTCTCCTTCAGAGGCCGGGGTGGTGATTGTTCGCAGGTGGTGATTATTTTGATTAGCGGCCTACCGGCCGCCGCGGCGTTCGCACGGCGAGACCAGACGTTATCCATGTGCCACGCGACGCGCGCTTGGCTCCTCACCCGCAGAACGCGACCAGCTCCCGGGCGAGGCCGACGGGGTCGTCGTAGGCGATCAGGAAGCCGGTCCCGGGCAGCACGCGCAGCTGCCCGCGGGGGAGCAGCCGCAGGGCCTCCTCGGCGCCGGCGAGGGGGTGCAGGCGATCGCGGTCGGCCCACAGCAAAAGCACGGGCTGCTGCAGCTCGGGGTAGAGACCGAGCAGCTCCACCTGGGGATCGCGGGGCCAGCGGCGGGCGAACTTGGCCCAGGAGCGGGCGAGGCTGGGGTTGCCGGGGACGTCGGCGAAGGCGTGGCGCACCAGGTCGCAGGCGGCTGGCTCCCCGCGCGCGGAGAGCTTGCGGCCGAGGGCGGGGTTGAACACGACAGGGGCCGCGCGGGTGAGCAGGCGGTCGGCGCCGGGCAGCGCACCCGCGCGCGCGGCGAGCCGCCAGGCGGCGCGCAGCCGGGCCTGCTCGGGAGGACGGTGCAGGCGGTTGGGCATCAGCACCAGACGGGCGGGCGCGAGGCCCCCGCGGCAGACGGCGTGCAGGAGGATCTCCGCGCCGATGTCGTGCCCGCCGATCATGGGCCGCGGCCCGAGCACGTCGGCGGAGAAGCCGCAGAGGACCTCGGCGAACCAATCGATCGTGTAGGGATGGCGAGGGCGGTCCTCGGAGTCGCCATGCAGGGGCAGGTCGGGGAGCACCACGCGGAAGCGCTCGCTCAGGCGCCGCACCACGGGCTCCCACTCCAGGTGGGAGAGCATCGCGGAGTGCAGCAGCGCCAAGGGGGGCCCGGCGCCGAGTTCGCGGTAGGCCACGCGGGCGCCGTCGGAGTGGTGGTAGAGGCGCAGCCTCACAATGGTGCGGGATCGCGAGCCACCCGTGCATCGTAGGCCCGTCGCCCGCCGCCGCCGGCCCCGGAGCCCTGCCCGCCACCTCCTCCCTCGCTGCCCCGCTCCCCGCTCCCCAGCGCTCCAAGCCCCGCCCGTCAGCGACTCCACCCGTCGCGCTCGCGGCCGCGGCTCCTGCGCGCGCAACGCGGATTTCGGGATGCAGGGCTCGTTGCGGGGGTTGTGGGAAGGGTGCGCAAACGTGAGCATCCCCCTCCATGAGCGCGATTCGCACGAACGCCGCGGCGGCGATGCTGGGGGTCAGTCCCAACACACTGCGCAGCTGGGAGCAACGCTTCGGCTACCCCAGCCCGCGGCGCACCGAGGGCGGCCACCGCCAGTTCGAGCTCCAGGAGATCGAAGCCCTGCGCCAAGCGTTCGAGGAGACCCACAACATCTCCTCCGCGATCTCGATCGCGCGGGAGCGCGGCGCGGGCCTCGCCTCGCCGGGGCGCCTGCACGGGGCGCTGGCCGCGCTCGACCACGAGCGGGCCGACCGCCTATTGGAGGAGAGCCTCGCGGTGCGCTCGCTGGAGCGCACCGTTGCGACGGTGCTGCTGGCCGCGGTGGCCTCGCTGCGCGAGGAGCCTCCCGTCGAGGCTGCGATCCCAGAGGGGATCTCACCGGAGTACGGCTTCGCCTGGCGCTACGCCACCGGCTGGCTGTCAGCGGCGCTGCGCGTGGCGCCGCCGGCCACGTCCGCGGAGGGCGTGCTGATCCTCGACGCCACCCGCCCCCCGGAGCTGGACGCGCTGCACGCGCAGGCGCTGGAGCTGTACCTGCGCCGGGGCGGCCTGCGGGTGCTCACCCTGCCGGTGCAACTAGAGGCCACGCGGGTGGGCCACGCGCTGCGGGCGCTGGAGCCGCGGGCGCTGGTGCTCGCCGGCGGGCACGCCTCGCTGGACGCCCTGGGACGACTCGTGTACGCCGCACGCCAGAGCGCGGGGGGGCCGTTGGCGGTATTGGACTACCGCGGCGCCCTGCCGAACACGGGCGCAAGCACGGTGACCCGCCTCGACGACGAGCCCATGGTGGCCGCGGGTGAGCTGCGCGAGCTACTGACGGGCGCACCGATCGCGGGGCCCGGGCGGCGCGCGGTTGAGCTAGTCGCGTCCTGAGCGATCCTCACGCTCTCCCCCACGGTCCCCGTGCTTGGCGGCGTTGCCCCGGGCGAGCGCCACCGGGTAGCGCTCAGCATTCAGCGCGAGCTTGGCCCGCAGGGCCTCCCCAAGGGGAATCCCGAGGGCGTTGGCCAGCTGGATCACGTGAATGGCCACATCCGCGAGCTCTTCCGCGACCTCGGGACGGTGGCGCTCCAGGTAGCCGGGCACATCGGCATCGGCGATCCACTGGAAGTGCTCCAGCAGCTCCCCCGCCTCCACCGCGATCCCCAGGGCCAGGTTCTTGGGGGTGTGAAACTGCCCCCAATCGCGCTCGTCGCGAAAGCGGACCAGTTGCTCCGTGACATACGCGATCGAGTCGTACGCCGCGCCGTCGACGCCGGGCACCTCGGGGGTACGCCCACTCACCGCACGGCCCTCTTCAGATCAAGCGCCTCGCACACCATTGCCGCGAGCGCCCGCAGGTCCGGGGCCTCGCGGAAGTCGAGCTCCTCCGCGCTGACACGCAGTACGGGACTCGCGGACCAGTCGGCCACGAAGCGCTCGTAGCGCCCGGCGAGCTCCTCGAGGTAGGCGAGGTCCACCGCGCGCTCCGGGGCGAAGCCCCGCCCGTGGATCCTTCGCAAGGCGAGCTCGGGCTCGATGTCGACGTGCACCAGCAGCCGTTCGGGCGCCAACAACGGGCTGGCGGTGTCGAGCAGCCGCGTAAGCAGGTCGATATCCGCGCGCTCGATGTAGCCGCGCGCGAGAAAGGTCTCGGCGAAGATCTGCATGTGCTCCGCCACCACGCGCTCCTGCAGCGTCGAGGCGCCGCGGGCGCGCGCGGCCACCGCGCCGCTCAGAGTGTGCTCCACGAAGAACGTCAAGCTGTGGAACGCCCAGCGCTGAGGGTCCTCGTAGAAGCGCGCGAGATACGGATTCTCCAGAGGCGCCTCGGGTAGTGCCTCGAAGCCGAGCAGCGGCGCGAGTCCCGCGACCAGGGTCGACTTGCCGGCTCCGATCAGACCGGACACCGCGACCTGGACCGGGGGCTCGTCCACCCGCCGATTGTAGGGCGGCGATCCCTCGGCCGATCGGCCCAGGATCTATGTTGTGGTCCAGGCGATGAGCAGCACCTACACCCAGCGCCACCCGCCCCACACCGGAACCCCCTCGCGGGAAGAGTCGCTGGCGACCTACGAGCGGCTGGCGCCCGAGTACGCCGGCCCGGCCCACGCGACCACGCGGGCGCTGGAGCGACTCAGCATCGAGGCCTACCGACACGCCCAGCCGCTCGCCCGGGCGGCCCGCGATCGTCCCGACGTGCTGGAGCTGGGGGCGGGCGCGGGGGCGCTCACCGCACTGCTGCTCCCCGAGCAGGCCCGGGGGCGCCTGCTCGTCACCGACCCCGCCCCGGGGATGTTGGCGCGCCTGCGCCCGCTGCTCGTGGAGCACGAGCGCGTGGATCTGCGCCAGGCGACAGCCGATGTCGCGCTGCAAGAGGGCGGCGGTGACGCCGACGTGGTGATCGCGGGGCTCGCCGACCCCTTTCTGACGCCCGAGCTCCTGCGCACGGCGCTGGCGCGGCTGCACCAGGACAGCGTCCTGTTCGTGACTGTGCCGAGCCGGAGTTGGGCGCTGGCCGAGCGCGAGGGCAGGCTGCACATCCCGCTCGAGTCCACCCGCTTTCGACTGCTCGACGGCACCGAGTTGCGGGCGACCTCATGGACGTACGACGAAGATGAGCTGGAGAAGCTCTGCGCCGATTGCGGATTCCTCCCGATCGAGGCGGGGACGTGCACCGACGACAGCCCCGCCGGCGGCGAGGAGCCCGCGGCAGAGGTGGCGTGGGTGCTCGCCAAGCCGCGGGTCGCGGGCGTCTGATCGGCCGGACGAGGCGGATATCGGCCGGGCGAGGCGGATATCAGGCGTCGAAGAGCTTCAGGGCGGGGCCGCGGACGCGCATTTCGCGGTTCACAACCTCGAGGTGCGTGCCGAGCTGACGGGCGACCTCGGAGTTTTCGATCCGCTGGTGGATATCGCTCTCGAAGGCGTCCTTCTCGTCCGCGGCAACAAACAGCAGGCCCTGCTCCACGTCTTCGTGCCGGAGCATGGCCACCACGAAGGACTTGCCCACCGCGCGCGAGTTCGCCTCGGCCTTGGTCATGCCCCAGTCTTGCATCAAGACTGCCGGCTCAATCGAAACATCCGGGTTGTAGGTCCCTTCCCGCAGGCGCCACTGGCGCCCGATGATCCCGAAGCGAATCGAGTAGACGCTCCCGCTGTGCTTGCCGGACGGGTAGTAGTCGGTGAGTGCGTACAGAGCGTCCTTGAAGAGGATGTCCTCGACGTAGATCGCACAGCGGACTTCCATTTCGTTCGTGCGCTTGGCGGGCAGCAGGATCTCCTCGGCGACCCGGTCGCGCAGCCTGTTGATGTTGCGCTGATGGGCGAGCGCGTCGAAGCGGGTGCGTACGGTCTTGCGGCTTTCGGCGAAGACACCTTCGATATCTTCCTTGAACTGCCCCGCGCTGTCCGGTTCGAGGTCGAGTTCGAACCCGGGGCCTTTGACGTGCCGGATCATGCGAATCACGCCGTTGCCCCGTTTGGTCATCACCAGGACGAGGACGCAGATCAGGACGACCAAGGGCCAGAGCGAGCCCGCGAGTTCACTGAGCGAGGTTGCGACCATTGCGCGGGAACCCTACCGGAGCCGTTCGACTGGGCGACATTTGGCAATGGGCCCGTTGCCAACCGTTCGCACACTGCGGCCGGGCGCGTCGCGCGCAGGCCAACCGCGCCGCGGGTGCGGGCCACACCTAGAATGGGCCGCCGATGACGGCCGAGAAGCGACATCCACTGATCCCCCCGCGCACGGTGGACCCCCACCGGTCGCTGCCGGCGATGGAGGCGGAGGTGCTCGAGCGCTGGCGCGCGCGGGAGGTGTTTGCGCAGTCCGTGCGGATGCGTGCGGATGGCGAGCCCTGGATCTTCTACGAGGGGCCCCCCACCGCCAACGGCCGGCCGGGCGCCCACCATGTGCTCTCACGGGTGTTCAAGGACATCTACCCCCGCTACAAGACCATGCGCGGCCACCGGGTGGAGCGCAAGGGCGGCTGGGACTGCCACGGCCTGCCAGTGGAGATCGCCGTGGAGCAGAAGCTCGGGATCAACAGCAAGCACGAGATCGAGAACGTCATCGGCATCGAGGAGTTCAACCGCCAGTGCCGCGAGTCGGTGTTCGAGTACCTGGAGGAGTGGAACCGCCTCACCGAGCGGATCGGCTTCTGGATCGACCTCGACGATGCCTACAGGACGCTGGACGAGCCCTACATCGAGTCGGTGTGGTGGGCGCTCGCGGAGATCCACCGCAGGGGCCTGCTGTACGAGGGGCACAAGGTGGTGCCCTACTGCCCCCGCTGCGGCACCGCCCTCTCTTCGCACGAGGTCGCGCTGGGGTACCAGGACGTGGTCGATCCCTCGGTGTATGTGCGGCTGCCGGTGCAGCGTCCCCGCGATCCGCTGCAGGCAGGCGATGCGCTGTTGATCTGGACGACCACCCCGTGGACGCTGCCGGGCAACGTGGCGGTGGCGGTGGGGCCGGACATCGAGTACGTGCGCGCGCGATCCGGGGGCGAGACGCTGATCCTGGCGGCATCCCTGGTGGAGAAGGTGCTCGGCGAGCACGTCGAGATCCTCGATCGCTTCCCCGGCCGCGAGCTGGTCGGCGCGACGTATGAGCCCCCGTTCGTGCGCGGCGATCGGAGCCCGGGCGACCTCAACTCCCCGGTCATCCCCGGGGACTTCGTCACCACCGAGGACGGCACCGGCCTGGTGCACATCGCCCCGGCCTTCGGGGAGGACGACTTCGAGGCCGCCGCGGCTGCTCAGATCGACAGCTTCGACCCCACCAACCCCCACTCGCTGTACAACCCGGTCAGGCCCGACGGCACCTACGACCAGCGCGTGCGCGGCCGTGACGGGCGATCTTACGAGGGCCGTTTCGTCAAGGACCCCGAGCTGACGGAGGAGCTGATCGAGGACCTGCGTAGCCAGGGCCTGCTGTTCAGGGCCGCAGCTTACGAGCACTCCTACCCCCACTGCTGGCGTTGCGGGACGCCGTTGATCTACTACGCCAAGGCCTCCTGGTACATCAGGACGACCGCCGTGCGCGAGCGGATGCTGGCGGGGAACGAGACGATCGCGTGGCATCCCCCCCACATCAAGCACGGGCGCTTCGGCGACTGGCTCCAGAACAACGTCGACTGGGCCCTTTCCCGCGAGCGCTACTGGGGCACCCCGCTGCCGGTGTGGCGCTGCGACGCGGGGCATATCCATGTGATCGGCTCGTTCACGGAACTGGAGGAGCGCTCGGGCGGCCCGCTCGCCGACCACCACCGCCCGTACGTTGACGAAGTCGAGTTTGCCTGCACAGAAGCTGGCTGCGAGCAGCCGATGCGCCGGGTGCCCGAGGTGATCGACGTGTGGTTCGACTCGGGGGCGATGCCCTTCGCCCAGCACCACGCTCCGCTCGAGCACAGGGCCCACTTCGAGGAGCGCTTCCCCGCGGACTTCATCTGCGAGGCGCTCGACCAGACGCGCGGGTGGTTCTACTCGCTGCTGGCGGTCTCCACGCTGCTGTTCGACACCGCCCCCTACCGCAACGTGGTCTGCCTCGGGCTGATCCTCGACGGGGAGGGTCAGAAGATGTCGAAGTCGCGCGGCAACACCGTTGAGCCGTGGCAGGTAATCGACGCGTACGGCGCCGACGCGTTCCGCTGGTACTTCTTCACCTCCAAGCAGCCCTGGGACGGCTACCGCTTCTCCGAGGAGGCGATCGGGGAGGGGGTGCGCCTGTTCCTCAAGCAGCTGTGGAGCACCTACTTCTTCTACGTGCTCTACGCCCACGCGAACGAGGCCGCGCTGCGGGAGCTGCCCGCGGAGCCGTGGGCACAGGAGGAGTCGTTGGCGCAGGCAGCCCCGAATGCATCGGCGAGGGAGTCAAACGCACGGCGGGAAGACGGTGAGGCGGACCTCGATCGCTGGGCGCTCTCGCGCACGGCGGCGACGGCGCAGCTCGTTACCGAGCGCCTCGACGCCTACGACGCGACCGCCGCCGGGCGCGCGATCGCGGAGCTGGTGGACGATCTCTCCAACTGGTACGTGCGCCGCTCCCGCCGGCGCTTCTGGGATGGGGACCCCGGCGCGTTTCGCACGCTGCGCTCGTGCCTGCTCGCGATCGCCAAGCTGCTGGCTCCCTTCTGCCCGTTTGTGGCCGATGAGATCTACGACAACCTCGACGGCTCGCTGCCCAGCGTGCACCTGTGCGATTTTCCCACCGGCGGGGAGGACGGGACGCAGAGCGCGTTGCCTCCGCGCGACCCCGCGCTGGAAGAGGCGATGGCGATCGCCCGCCAGACGGTGCGCCTCGGCCTGGGGGCGCGGGGGCAGGCGAAGATCAAGATCCGCCAGCCGCTAGCCGAGGCGGTGGTGGTCGCCACGGGACGGGAGCGCGAGGCGATCGAGCGCCTCGCGGAGATCGTGCGCGAGGAGCTCAACGTGCGCGCGGTGCGCTTCGTCGCGGGCGCCGAGGAGCTGGGGCGCTATGAGGCGAAGGCCAACTACCGCCGCCTCGGGCCCCTGTTCGGCCCCGAGATGCCGCTCGTCGCGGGGGCGATCGCCGCGCTCGATCCCGCGCTCCTCGCGGCCGCCGTGCGCGATGGCCGGGAGATCGGCATCTCCGTGGTTGGCCGCGAGCACACGCTCGCTCCCGAGGATGTGATTCTCACGATGCAGGCCCCCGACGGGTACACCGTCGAGCGCGAGGGCTCCCACGCGGTGGCCCTGGAGCTGGCCATCGACGAGGACCTGCGCCGGGAGGGCCGGGCGCGGGAGATCGTGCACGCGGTGCAGAGCGCCCGCAAGAACGCGGGCCTCGCCGTGGAGAACCGGATCGAGTTGCGCCTAGCGGGCGACCCCGCGCTGCTCCAGGCCGCCGCCGCACACCGCGACTACCTGGCGGGGGAGACGCTCGCCGTCGAGCTGCGCATCGCAGACGGCCCCTCCGAGGACCCCCCCACGGCGGAGATGACCTACACCGAGCAGACCGAGATCGAAGGGCTCGAGATCGAAATCGCCCTGCGCCGCGGGGAGCCTCTGGGGTGAGTCACATCGCGCGGGGATGAGCTGCGCGACCCATCCCGGCGGAGCCCGGATCAGGGCCACCCACCCGTAGCCTCTTCCAATGAAAAGGTCTACGGGTCTACGCGGTGAGCGCCGGCTCCAACTCGGCCTCGATCTTCTTCTTGGGGTAGGCGCCCACCACGGTCTTGACTGGCTGGCCGGCCTTGAAGAGGATCATCGTGGGGATCGAGAGCACCTGGAAGGCTGCCGCGGTCTGCTGATTCTCATCGACGTTGAGCTTCACGATCCGCAGATCCTCGCGCTCCTGCGCGATCTCCTCCAGCACCGGACCCACCACTCGGCACGGCCCGCACCACGGCGCCCAGAAGTCCACGAGCACCGGGGTCTCCGACTCAATCACCTCCGCCTGGAAGTTGGTGTCTGTGACTTCGCTCAACGTGCCCGCCATGGGGGCCTCACTTTCTCTGTCGCTCCGGGGTTCCCCTATCACTATACAAAGTGTAGTGAGGCTTTTCAGGCTCCCCGTGGGGAGGTTGGCGGCCGTGGCGCAGCTGCGGCACTAGCCACATGGCCTCGGCCGCAATCCGCCACGACATCTTGCTCTGCCCGTGCTGGCGGTCGCGGAAGACGATCGGGACCTCCACCACGCGGAAGCCCGCGCGCACGGCGCGGTAGGTGAGCTCGACCTGGAAGGCGTACCCCTGGGAGCGCACGCTGTCGAAGTGGATCGCCTCCAGGACCTCCCGGCGGAAGCACTTGAAGCCCCCCGTGAGATCGTGCACCTGCAAGCTCAGCACCATGCGCGCGTAGGTCGAGCCCCCCTGACTGACCAGGCGCCGCAACAGGCCCCAATCGTTCACCCCCCCGCCCGGGACGTAGCGCGAGCCGAGCGCAAGGTCCGCCCCGTCGCGGATCGTCTCCAGCAGGCGGGGCAGGTCCGCGGGGTCATGGGAGAAATCGCTGTCCATCTCCAGTAAGTACGCGGCGCCCTGCTGCAGGGCGTAGTGGAAGCCGGCGAGGTAGGCGGGGCCGATGCCTTCCTTCTGGGTGCGGTGCAGCACCTGCACCCAGGGGTGCTCCGCTGCCAGCCGCTCGGCGATCTGACCGGTGCCGTCGGGCGAGCCGTCGTCCACGACGAGCACCCTGTACCCCTCGCACGGAGCACCCGCCAGGGCCTCACCCGCGGCGCGCACGATCGCCTCGATGTTCTCGGCCTCGTTGTAGGTGGGCAGTATGAGCCAGGCGGTGCCGTCCACTGAGGGGACGTACCCTAAAGCACCAACATGGCAGACCTCCCCAATCCCGCGACAACCAAGCCCGACATCCCCTTGCCCGACATCTCCGCGCTCGACCTCCCCGATCCCTGAGCACCACCATGCCCGACCTTCCCAATCCCGTGATCGCCGACGCCCTGGAGGAGTTGGGGGATCTGTACGAGCTGGACGGGGCGATCGTGCACCGCGTGCTCGCCTACCGCCGCGCGGCGGAGACCATCCGAGAGTCCTCGGTATCCGTCGCGGGCCTCGCGCGGGCTGGGCGCGCCACCGAGCTGCCGGGAATCGGGGGAACCCTGCAAGAGAAGATCGTGGCACTGCTCGACACCGGGGCGATCCCCGCCGCGGAGCGGCTGCGAGTGAAGTTCCCGCCGGGCCTGATCGCGCTGACCCACATCCCCGGTCTCGGCCCCAAGCGGGCGCGGCTGCTGTATGAGCAGCTCGGGATCGACTCCCCCCAGGCACTGCGCGAGGCCGCGCTGAAGCAGCGGCTGCGGGGAGTGCGGGGGCTGGGAGAGAGGTTCGAGGCGAAAGTCCTGGAAGCCTTGGACGAGCTGTCCGCGGAGGAGCTCGGCGGCCCGATCGACGGGGCGCCCACACGTCGCAGACCCCGGAGGGTGCTGCTGCCCGCGGCGATCGAGCTGGGGGAGGCGCTCGCCGCGGGCCTGCGCGAGCACGGCCCCAAGGACGCCCACGTGCAGCTGGCAGGCTCCGCGCGGCGCGGAGTCGAGAGCGTGAAGGACATCGATCTGGTGGCAGTGACCCGCGAGCCGCAGAAGCTGGCCGACAGCCTGGAGCGCCTGGAGCAGATCGAGCAGGTCTCTTCCACCGGCACAGCCGGTGCACGCGGACGCGCACATCTGGGACTCGGCGTCGACCTGCGGGTCGCTGCCCCCGCACAGCTGGGGAACCTGCTGCAGCACTTCACCGGCTCCGCCACGCACAACACGGCGCTGCGCGAGCTCGCCGTGCGCAACGGCCTGCACGTGTCCGAGTACGGCGTCAAGGACGACGCGGACGGGTCCACGCGGACGTGCGCCACCGAGGCCGAGGTGTACGGGCTGCTTGGCCTCCCCTTCATCGAGCCGGAGCTGCGCGAGAACCGAGGGGAGCTGGAGGCGGCCCGCGAGAACCGAGGGGAGTCGGAGGCGGCCAGCGAGGACCCGACGGGGCTGGAGGCCGCGAGCGAGGGCCGGGAGGGCGGGCTGCCCGACCTCATCGAGCTGGGCGACATCCGCGGAGACCTGCACTGCCACACGGTGGCCTCGGACGGGAAGGCCACGATCGAGGAGATGGCACTGGCGGCGCGAGAGCTCGGGTACGAGTATCTGGCGATCACCGACCACTCGGCCTCCCACGGCTTCGGCAACGACGTCTCCCCGGCGCAGCTGAGCGAGCAGATCGAGCGGATCGCGGAGATCGACGCAAGCTTGCAAGGGATCAAGCTACTCGCGGGCAGCGAGGTGAACATCCTCCCGGACGGGACGCTTGACTACGAGGATCGGCTACTGGCGCGGCTGGACTGGGTGGTGGCGAGCGTGCACACGGCCTTCGGGATCGGGGAGAGCCGGATGACGGAGCGGATGATCAGGGCGATCGAGCATCCGCTGGTGGACGCCATCGGCCACCCCACGGGCCGCCTGATCGTGCGGCGCGAACCCTACGCCGTAGACCTGGAGGCGGTGTTCGCTGCCGCCGCGCGAAACGGGACGCTGCTCGAGATCAACGCCAACCCCGACCGCCGCGACCTCTCCGAGACGCACGCCCGCGCGGCGGTGCGAGCGGGAGTGGGAATCCTGATCGACTCCGACGCCCACCGTCCCCAGACCCTCCGCAACATGCGCTGGGGCGTGCTGACCGCGCGGCGGGGGTGGCTGACGAAGGCCGACGTGGCGAACACGCGCCCGTGGGAGGAGCTGCAGCGGCTGCGCAAACGCGCGCGGTAGCGCTACTCCCCCAGCAGGCGGGGCAGCAGCTGCTCCGCGACGATCCGGTCGACGGCGGCGGCGGTGAGAGGCTCGAGCAGCCCATGGGCGCGGAGGCAGTAGCCGGCTGTGGGCGCATCGAGGGCGTGGCGCAGGGCGACGCCGAGGTCCTCGCCGACCAGGCGGGGATCGAGCTCGCGCGCGATGGGCAGCGCGACATAGCCCCCGGGAGCGGGGGCGGTGACGAGCAGGCAGCCCTCGGCGAGGGCCTCCAGCTGGGCGATCCCGTACTCCTCGCGGCGGGGGGCGCAGAGAAAGACGCGGGAGCGGCGCAGCAGCGCACGGTACTCGCGCTGGGAGAGCATCCCAGCGACCAGGACGCCGTCGTCGGGCACGTCGAACCCGCTCTCGCCCAGGCGCTGGCGATCGATGCCGGCGACGACGAGCTGCTCGGAGGGCCGGCGCACGCGCCGCCAGGTCTCGAGCACGCGGTCCAAGCCCTTCTTACTGGGGTTGGCGGCGTAGGTGATCGCCGCGATGTCCCGCTCGGCGCCATCATCCGGCGGCGGGAGCGCGATCGGAACCGGCACGACGAGCGCTCGCTCGGCACATCCGGCGACGGCGGAGGAGGCCTCCGCAAGGGCGCCAGCGCTCGAAGGCAGCAACAGCGGAGCCTGGCGCAGCCGGCGGCGCTCGAGGGGGCGCTGCCAGAGTCCGTGGCGCCCGGGGCGATTCGCGGCGGCGGGGGAGTCGAAGCGGAGTGCGCCGGGCCGCGGCCAGAGCAGGGCTGCGGTGGTGGTCGAGTAGATCACCGAGCGCGGCGCCAGCCTCTCCCCCAGGCGGCGGAGCTTCCGCTCGGCGGCGCGGCGGGCGGAGCGGGCCCAGAGCAGATCGGTGAGCGCCAGCGTGCGCACGTCCCCGGGATGGGCGGCGCAGGCCACGGCGACGCACGCGCCGGCACGCTCCAGGGATCCCACGAGCTCCTCATCGGCGACGCGCAGACCCCGGGTGGAGCCAAGCTCGACGAGCAGCACGTCGGGACGCTGCGCGGGGCCGCCCATCTGCGCTACAGCACGTTCTCGGGACGCAGCGCCTTGAAGCCGGGGGTGCGCTGCAGTGCGATCGGGCGGACGGGGGACGTGCGCAGGACATAGAAGCGCACCCCGTCGCGCTCCTCGATCGCGGTCACCGCGGCGTCCTGGCGGCGCCAGGCGAGCGCCCAGATGATCGCGAAGCCGGCGCCGATCCCGGGGATCTGGGGAGCGAGGAAGGCGAGGCCGCCGGCGAGCACCGTGAACACGACCAGGGGCCAGAGCCGGTTGAGGAGGATCGCGGCGGGCCGGTGCTCGGGCATCGCGGTGGTGGTGCGGGCGGCCGCCAGCAGCCGCGCGATCGGGGGGCTGGCTTCGGCGCGCCGGCCGAGGGCGAGCCCAATCAAGGCGGCGATCGCCCACCAGGCGACGGACAGCAAGGCAAGCCGCGATTCCGAGCCGGCAGCGGCGGAGAGCACGGTGACGAGCGCGAGCGCGGTGGCGGCGCCAGCACTCAGCAGGACGGTGGTCTTGAGGAATTCGGCGAAGCGCATCGATCGTCCTGGCGCAGGCAGGCGCCTACAGGAGCGCCTCGAGCAGCTCGCGCACCCCGTCGGTGCCGTCGATCGCCAGATCGGCCTCATCGAGGAGCTCGGAGGGAGCTTCCTCGGAGCGTACGGCCACGCACACCGCACACGCGAGCCCCCCGCTCTGCACGAGCGAGCGCAGCCCACGGAAGGCGTCGAGGTCGGTGGTGTCGTCGCCCACATAGAGGGCGGCGCGGATCGCAGGAGGCTCGGCTCGTGCGAGCGCCCCGTCGAGCAGGGCGATGACGCCGAGGCCCTTGTGGAGATCGACAGGGGGGCGCACCTCGAGCACCTTGCGCCCGTGGTGGACGACGAAGCCCTCCTGCAGGGCACGGGCGGCGATCTGCTCGACGGCGGCCGCGGCGGCGTCCTCGTCGGGGGCACCGCGCCAGTGGAAGGCGGCGATCGCCTGCTTGTCCTCGGCGCGCACGCGCAGGCGCTGGTGCTCGCCGGTGTAAGCGCGCGCGGCGAAGGCGCGCACGCGCTCGCTCCAGGCAGCGATCTCTGGGTCGAGCTCGGGACGGATGGCGCCGGGGCGCAGCAGCTCGCCGCCGTGGTTGCCAACGTAGGCGATGCTGCCGATGGCGACGATCTGGCGCGCGGTGGCCGCGCGACGGCCGCTGACGCAGCCGACCAGGCGGTAGCGCTTGGCGATCTCGATCAGCAGGGTGCGGGTGGCCTCGGGTACGTGCGCATCCGCGGCATGCCGGACGATCGGGGCGAGGGTGCCATCGATGTCGAGCAGCACGGCGGCGTGGGAGGGATCGGAGCGCAGCGGCTCCAGCGCCTCCACAAGCGAGGCGGCAGGGGACACGATCCTTAGTATGCCCGAGCATGCCGATCACCCACGCGCCGAGCAGGACGGTGAAGCTGATGGCAATCGGCACGCTGGCGGGACTGTTCAGCGGAATCTTCGGGGTGGGGGGCGGCACGGTGATCGTGCCGCTGCTGGTGCTGTGGCTGGGCTACGGAGAGCGGGAGGCGACCGGGACATCGCTGGCGGCAATCGTGTTCATCGCGGCCTTCGCCACGGCGGTGCAGGCGGGGTACGGCAACGTGCAGGTGCAGGACGGGGTGCTGGTGGGAGTGCCCGCGGTGGGTGGCGTGCTGGTGGGAACCTGGCTGCAGCAGCGCCTGCGCAGCCGCACGATCGCGCTGCTGTTCGCGGGAGTGCTGGTGGCAAGCGCGGTGGAGCTGCTGGTGCGATGATCGCCACGATCGCAATCGGGCTGGCGGCGGGGGTGATCGCGGGCCTCCTGGGGGTGGGTGGCGGTGTGCTGTTCGTGCCGGGCCTGGTGATCTTCATGGACCTCACCCAGCACCAGGCGGAGGCGACCTCGCTGCTGGCAATCATCCCAGTGGCGATCGTGGGGGCGGTGGTGCAGGATCGCTACGGCAACGTGCGCCGCAGGGACGGGCTGCTGCTGGGCCTGCTCTCGGTGGTGGGGGCGGCAGCGGGGGTGGCGCTGGCGAACGCGCTCTCGGGGAAGGTCCTGCAGGTGGGCTTCGCGCTGTTCATGCTGTTCGTGGCGGCGCAGCTGGTGCGCCGCAACCTGTGTACGCACAGGGACACCCAACCCTCGCCCAGCCCGGCGACGCCGCCCGACGCCGAGACGTGATAGTGCGAAAAGACGTCTAGACTGAGGTGAATGGGACTCGACAACCCACTCCACATTGCGTTCATCGTGGTGATCCTGCTGTTGGTCTTTGGCGCCAAACGGCTTCCCGAAATCGGTCGCTCGCTGGGCAGCGGCATGCGTGAGTTCAAGGACTCGATCAGCGGCGACTCAAAACAGCCGACGTT
>Ga0210408_10001976_pt1 | contig 20539 bp, 18 predicted proteins | sample IncBWH4MmetaG_FD_155471 | JGI IMG/M metagenome (GOLD analysis project Ga0210408, IMG submission 155471) | Forest soil microbial communities from Barre Woods Harvard Forest LTER site, Petersham, Massachusetts, United States - Inc-BW-H-4-M | ecosystem: Environmental > Terrestrial > Soil >...
CGAACCCAAACCGCGGGGCGTCTGCGGAAGCGCTCCTCGGCGTCGCCAACGCGAAGCGCGAGAGAGCAAGGCGGCCGACCGGATTAGCCCGGCCGGACTGTCTCAATGGTTGCGTAACAGAGCTATGACAAACCGCCAAGATAAATTTCGCGGGGATTCCGAGGATTTGCTTGACCTTGCGGCACCTGATGCGAACTTCGGAATCGAAGGACACCGGCAACTCTATGATTCTAGTGCCGCTTTGAACCCGAAGTTGGCAATCGGACGCGCGGCGCCAGATGGCCCTTGCGCTTCTTGGCCGGTGCCGCTACCAACCGGCAAACCCCTTTCCGCTCAATGAGGAGTGACGAGGCATGGCCCGTGTCACCGTGGAAGACTGTATCGATAAAGTTGAAAACCGCTTCGATCTCGTTCTGCTCGCGAGTCACCGCGCGCGCATGATTTCCTCCGGCGCGCCGATCACCGTCGACCGCGACAACGACAAGAATCCCGTGGTTGCCCTTAGGGAAATTGCCGACGAGACGGTCTCGCCCGGCGATCTTAAGGAAGAGCTCGTCCATTCGCTGCAGAAGTATGTCGAAGTCGACGAACCGGAGTCCGAGGCCGTGCCGCTGATCGGCGGCTCCGGTGAGGGGGTGGATGCTGACGATACCGAAGTCGTGCTTGATCGTATGACCGAAGAGGAGCTGCTCAAGGGCCTCGAAGGCCTCACGCCGCCGGAGGAGCAGCCCGAGCCGATCGAGCCCGACGACGACCTCTGAGACTTCGCGGTTCGTTTCTCACCTTAACGTCAACGGCCCGGACCTAGTGTCCGGGCCGTTGGCATTTCGGCAACGCTGCGGCGAACGGCTTGCTGCCTTGTCCTATCGTCATGATATCCTGTTCGGGTTCGCCCCGTGTCGTGGTGGCGAAGCGAGCAGCCGATGGCGTCTTTGACCAATCTGCCGCGGATGCAGAACCAGCCGCGCCGCCGCGCGGGGACGGAAGAACGCGCCCAAAACGCCCCCGCGGTTGCGGCTCAAGTAGCTGAAAACAAGGGCAAATCCGCCAAGCCGCGGATCATGCGCCAGTACGACCTGGTGGAACGGGTGCGGCGCTACAATCCGAATACCGACGAGGCGCTGCTCGACCGCGCCTACGTCTACGCCATGAAGGCGCACGGCAGCCAGACGCGCGCCTCGGGCGATCCTTATTTCTCCCACCCGCTCGAAGTCGCGGCGATTCTCACCGACCTCAAGCTCGACGACGCCACCATCGCGGCCGCGCTGCTGCACGACACCATCGAGGATACGCCGACCACGCGCGCCGAGATCGATCAGCTGTTCGGGCGGGACATCGGCGCTCTGGTCGAAGGCCTCACCAAGCTCAAGAAGCTCGACCTGGTGACGCGCGAGGCGAAGCAGGCCGAGAACCTGCGCAAGCTCCTGCTCGCCATCGCCGTCGACGTGCGCGTGCTGCTGGTCAAGCTCGCCGACCGCCTTCACAACATGCGCACGCTCAATCACGTGCCGCCGGAGGCGCGCCGCCGCATCGCCGAAGAAACCCTCGACATCTACGCCCCGCTCGCCGGCCGCATGGGCATGCACGAGATGCGGGAGGAGCTCGAGGATTTGGCGTTCCGGGAGCTAAACCCCGAGGCTTATCGGGTCGTCAGCCAGCGCCTCGTTGCGCTCGCCGACCGCAACCGCGACTTGGTCTCCGAGATCGAGCAGCAGCTCGCACGAAAGCTCGCCGACCGCGGTGTCGCCGCGACGGTGAGCGGACGCGAGAAGCGCCTCTATTCGATCTGGCGCAAGATGGAACGCAAGTCGGTGGGCTTCGAGCAGCTGTCCGACATTTTTGGGTTCCGCATCGTCGTCGAGCGGGTCGAGGATTGTTATCAGGCGCTCGGCGCGGTCCACACCACCTGGCCCGTAGTGCCTGGGCGCTTCAAGGACTACGTCTCGACGCCCAAACAGAACGACTATCGCTCGATCCACACCACCGTGATCGGCCCCGGCAACCAGCGGGTCGAGCTGCAGATCCGTACCCGGGAAATGCACGAGATCGCCGAATACGGCATCGCGGCGCACGCGCTCTATAAGGACGGCACCGGCTCTCCCACGGAAATGCTGTCGCGCGAATCGAGCGCCTATGCGTGGCTGCGGCGCACCGTCGATATGCTGGCGGAGGGCTCGAATCCGGAGGAATTCCTCGAGCACACCAAGCTCGAGCTGTTCCACGATCAGGTGTTCTGCTTCACGCCGAAGGGCAAGCTGATCGCGCTGCCGCGCAAGGCCACCCCGATCGACTTTGCCTACGCGGTGCACACGGACGTGGGCAATACCGCGGTCGGCTGCAAGATCAACGGGCAGATCGCGCCGCTCGTCTCGGAATTGTCGAACGGCGACGAGGTGGAAATTCTCACCGCGAAAGCGCAGACGGCGCCGCCCGCCGCGTGGGAATCGATCGTCGTTACCGGCAAGGCGCGCGCCGCCATTCGCCGCGCCACGCGCGCCGCCGTGCGCCAGCAGTATGCCGGGCTCGGCCGCCGCATCGTCGAGCGGCTGTTTACGCGCGCCAAGAAGGAATACGCCGACGAAAGACTCCAGGGCGCGCTGCCGCGCCTTGCCCGCGCCTCGGTCGAGGACGTGATGGCCGCGGTCGGGCGTGGCGAGATGAAGGCCTCCGACGTCGCCCGCGCGGTCTACCCCGATTACAAGGAAGAGCGTCTGGCCGCGGTCACGTCGCCGAAAACCGAGAGCGGGTGGTTTGGCTTGAAGATGGCGCGTTCGTTGAAATTCAAAGTGCCGGAGAGCAAGCAGGACCAAGCGGCGGGGCCGGCCATCCCAATCCGCGGCATCAACAGCGATCTGCCGGTCCGCTTCGCGCCCGACGGTGGCGCGGTGCCGGGCGACCGCATCGTCGGCATCCTCACGCCGGGCGAAGGCATCACCATCTATCCGATCCAATCGCCGGCGCTCAAAGAGTTCGAAGAATCGCCCGAGCGCTGGCTCGACGTTCGCTGGGACGTGGAGGGGAGGAGCCATCAGCGGTTCCCGGCGCGCATCGCCCTGCAATCCGTCAACGAACCCGGCACGCTGGCGCAAATCTCTCAAGTGATCGCCGAACACGACGGCAACATCGACAACATCCGGATGAAGCGCCGCTCGCCGGACTTCACCGAAATGGTGATCGATCTCGAGGTCTACGACCTCAAGCACCTCACCGCGATAATCGCGCAGCTGCGCGCCAAGGAAGTCGTCGCCAGCGCCGAGCGGGTGATTCAGGAATCAGCGATCAGTAACCAGTGATCAGTGACCAGATTTGAGAGGCTGCCAATGGTTCGCGATCCCTGGTCACTGGTTACTGATCACTGATAACTGACATGAGCGAGCTTCCGCACATCCGGCTCGGGGTCAACGTCGACCACGTGGCGACGCTGCGCAACGCGCGCGGCGGGGTTCACCCTGACCCGGTCAGGGCCGCCCATGTTGCGATCGCCGCGGGGGCCGACGGCATCACCGCGCATCTGCGCGAGGACCGTCGCCACATTCGCGACGACGATATCGCGCGGCTGAAGGCGGAAATATCGAAACCGCTGAATTTCGAAATGGCAGCGACGCGCGAGATGCTGGAGATCGCGCTCAAGACTGGCCCGCATGCTGCCTGCCTGGTGCCGGAACGGCGGGAGGAGCGCACCACGGAGGGCGGGCTCGACGCGGCCGGACAGCACAATTCACTCAAGGCAGTGGTGGATGAGCTGCGCCAGGCCGGCGTGCGCGTTTCGCTCTTCATCGCGGCCGACCCGCGCCAGATCGACGCGGCGGCCTCGCTCGGCTCGCCCGTGATCGAGATTCACACCGGCGCCTGGTGCGATGCGGTGGCGGCCGGGGAAACCGCTGCCGCTGAGGCGGAATGGCAGCGCATCGTCCGTGGGGCTGCTCTCGGCCGGCGGTTCGGATTGGAGGTGCACGCCGGCCATGGGCTCAGCTACGCGACCGCCGAGCAGATCGCCCAGCTCGGCGAGATCGTCGAACTCAACATCGGTCATTTCCTCATCGGCGCGGCGGTCGAAGTCGGCCTCAAGCAGGCGATCCTCACCATGCGCGCGGCTATGGACCGTGGACGCTCGCGGACGCTGGCACGATGATCCTCGGCATCGGCTCCGATCTCGTCGACGTCGGACGCATCGAGAAGGTGATCGAACGCCACGGCGAGCGGTTTATCGCGCGCATTTTCACCCCGGCGGAGCGGGCGCGCGCCGGGCGGCGGGCCAATCCCGGCGCGACCTACGCCAAGCGGTTCGCCGCCAAGGAGGCCTGCGCCAAGGCGTTGGGCACGGGCCTGCGCAACGGCGTGTTTTGGCGCGACATGGGCGTCGTCAACCTGCCCTCGGGCCGGCCGACGCTCAAGCTCTCGGGCGGTGCACTCGCCCGGCTCAAAGCCATCACCCCGCAGGGTTTTGAACCGCGCATCGACCTGACCATCACCGACGAAGGCCCGATGGCGCAGGCTTTCGTGGTCATCTCGGCCGAGCGGCGCGAGACTCCGTGACTTCGTTGCGCTTGTCCGGGTGAGCGGCTACAACGGCCGCGGACGGGTTCGTGTTACGGCCCAGCGTATTGAATTTCCTAGGAATCGTTCCGATCCGGCGAGAAATCCGTGGCGAGGCGGCGCGGGTGGCAGGCAGGTAATCATGACGATGGAGCAGAAGCGGCCGATCAGCGTCACGAGCGAGCGACCGCGGCAGGAAAGTGGGTTTGGCGAACTCTGGCGGGTTCTGGTCCAGGCGGCGGTCATCGCGCTCGTCATCCGCACTTTCCTGTTCCAGCCGTTCAACATTCCCTCCGGCTCGATGAAGGCTACGCTGCTGGTGGGAGATTACCTGTTTGTCTCGAAATACAGTTACGGCTTCAGCCATTATTCGTTGCCGTTCTCGCCGCCGCTGTTCTCCGGCCGCATCCTCGGCTCGCCGCCGCAGCGCGGCGACGTCGTGGTGTTCCGTCTGCCGCGCGACGATTCGACCGACTACATCAAGCGGGTGATCGGACTGCCCGGCGATCGCATCCAGATGATTCACGGCGTGCTCAACATCAACGGTGAACCCATCAAGCGCGAACGGATCGACGACTTCGTCGAGAGCACCGAAGGAGCCCCGGCCGCGCCGGTGCGGCGCTGGCGCGAGACGCTTCCCAACGGGGTGAGCTACACCACGCTCGATCTTTATGACGAAGGCTTCTGGGACAACACCGGCGTCTACGTGGTGCCGCCCGGCGATTATTTCATGATGGGCGACAACCGCGACAATTCGCAGGACAGCCGCACGTCTCAGGTCGGCTTCGTGCCGTTCGAAAACATCGTCGGACGCGCCGAGATCATCTTCTTCTCGGTCCACGAGGGCGAACGCGGCTGGGCGTTTTGGCGCTGGCCGTGGTCGGTCCGCTGGAATCGGCTGGTTACGATCGTGCGATGAGCGCCGGATCGCCGGAACCGAAACCCGCCAAACGAAAGCGCCGCGCCCCGCGTTCCGAGGATGCCCCCGCTCGCCGCCGCGCGCCGGCGCGCAAGCGCAAACGAGCCGGTGGGGCCACCGGCGAAACCGCCGAACTCGAGGATCGCGTCGGCTACCGCTTCACCGAGCACGCGTGGCTCGACCGGGCGCTTACGCACAGTTCGGCGCTCGCCGGCGGGCGCGACCGCGGCGGCAGCTATCAGCGGCTCGAGTTCCTCGGCGATCACGTGCTCGGCCTCGTGGTTTCCGACATGCTGTTCCGCGCCTTTCCGGCAGCGACCGAAGGCGAGCTGTCGCGACGCCTCGCGGCGCTGGTGCGCAAGGAAACCTGCGCCGACGTTGCCCGCGTCATCGACCTCGGCCCGGCCATGCGGCTCGGCAACTCGGAAATCCAGGCGGGCGGCCACCGCCGCACGGCGATCCTCGCCGACGTTTGCGAAGCGTTGATCGGCGCCGTGTTCATCGACGGCGGCTACGTGCCGGCGGCCGCGCTGATCGAGCGCTATTGGCAGGAGCGCATGCTTAAACCCCCGCGTCCGCTGCGCGATCCGAAAACTCTGCTGCAGGAGTGGGCGCAGGCGCGCGGCATGCCGGCGCCCTCGTATCGCGAAGTCGAGCGCTCCGGCCCCGATCACAGCCCGGAGTTCCGCGTGGCGGTCGAATTGTTCGAACGCACGCCGACGGAAGGGGTCGGCCGTTCGAAGCGCGCCGCCGAGCAGGCGGCCGCCGCCGCCATGCTGGCGCGCGAGGGCGTGTCGGCGGACGCCGCCGATGGCTGAAACGGCCGCCGCTGCGACGGATGAAACCCGCTGCGGCTTCATCGCGCTGATCGGCGCGCCCAACGCCGGCAAGTCGACGCTCATCAACGCGCTGGTCGGGACCAAGGTCTCGATCGTCAGTCACAAGGTGCAGACCACGCGCGCGCTCGCGCGCGGCATCGCCATCGAGGGCCGCTCGCAACTCGTGTTCATCGACACGCCGGGGATTTTCGCGCCGCGTCGCCGGCTCGACCGCGCCATGGTGACGACCGCCTGGGCGAGCGCACATGATGCGGATCTCGTCGGCGTCCTCATCGATGCGCGGCGTGGCATCGATGCGGAGGTATCGGGTTTGCTCGACCGTGTTGCCAGCGTGCGGCACGGACGGTTTCTCATCCTCAACAAGATCGATCTGGTGGAGAAACCGACGTTGCTCGTGCTCGCGCAAACGGCCAACCAGCGCGCCGCGTTCGAAACCACTTTTATGATTTCGGCGCTGCATAGCGACGGCGTGGTGGACATGCGGCGCTGGCTCGCCGCGCGCGCCCCCGCGGGGCCGTGGCACTTTCCCGAGGATCAGGTCTCCGACGCGCCGCTGCGCCAACTCGCCGCCGAGATCACGCGGGAAAAGCTTTATCTGCGCCTGCACCAGGAGCTGCCGTACCACTCGACCGTCGAAACGGTCGATTGGAAGGAGCTCAAGGACGGCTCGGTGCGGATCGAGCAAACGATCTTTGTGGAGCGGGAAAGCCAGCGCAAAATCGTGCTCGGCAAGGGCGGCCAGACCATCAAGGCGATCGGCAGCGAGGCGCGCCGCGAGATCGCCGCCGCCGTCGAAGCCAAGGTTCACCTGATGCTGTTTGTCAAGGTGCGCGAGAACTGGGGCGACGACCCGGAGCGCTATCGCGAGATCGGCCTGGATTTTCCTAACGATTGACGCGCCGGGGTCGGGTCCGCATGTTCCGGCGCGAAGCGAATCCTGCGGCCGAACGAAGTTCTGATCATGGAGTGGACTGACGAAGGCATCGTGCTGGGGACGCGCCGTCACGGCGAGGCGAACGCCATCCTCGAAGTGATGACGCAGGCCCATGGCCGCCATCTCGGTCTCGTGCGGGGAGGGGCGGGGACGCGCATGCGTCCCGTCCTGCAGCCCGGCAATGCGGTGCGCGCCACCTGGCGGGCGCGGCTCGACGAACACTTGGGCCATTTCGCAATCGAGGGATTGCGGCTGCGCGCGGCGGAGCTGCTCACGTCGGCCCACGCGCTCTACGGGGTCACGCATCTGGCGGCGCTGTGCCGCCTGTTGCCCGAGCGCGATCCGCACCCGCTCGTGCATGCCGATCTCATCGCCGCGCTCGAGTGCATGGATGACCCCGTCGCCGTCGCGGTTGCGGTCGCGCGCTTCGAACTCATGCTGCTCGCCGAACTCGGGTTCGGCCTCGACCTTGCCCGCTGCGCCGCGACCGGGGCGGCCGACGACCTCGGCTATGTTTCGCCCAAGTCGGGCCGGGCGGTATCGCGCAGCGCGGGGGAGCCATGGCACGACCGGCTGCTGCCGCTCCCCGCCTTCCTCCTCGATGACGCGCCGGCGCGACCCTCGGCGGGCGAGCTGGCCGACGGCTTTGCCGTCACCGGTTTTTTCCTTGGCCGCTACGTGTTCGAGCCGCGCGGGCAGCACGCGCCGGAGGCGCGCGAGCGTTTCATTGCCGCGGTGCGGGCGCCGGCGCATTCCGCCGCCTAGAGCATGATCCCGAAAAGTGGGAACCGGTTTTCGGAAAAAGATCATGCTCCAAGAGTCTAACGCGGCCAAGCGTCCCTTGTTCGCGGCTGAGGGCCGCAGTACCGATCCACCATGGGCAAACAGCTGATTCCCCCGGACGAGCACGGCGACGTCCAGGAGATCGCGCTTCGCGAGGCGCTCGAGGAGCGCTACCTCGCCTATGCGCTCTCCACCATCATGCACCGCGCGCTCCCCGATGCGCGCGACGGGCTCAAGCCCGTGCACCGGCGCATCCTCTACGGCATGCGCCTCTTGCGCCTCGACCCGGGCGCCACGTTCAAGAAGTCGGCGAAAATCGTCGGCGACGTGATGGGCAATTTCCATCCGCACGGCGACCAGGCGATCTATGACGCGCTGGTGCGCTTGGCGCAGGACTTCAACTCGCGCTATCCGCTCATCGACGGTCAGGGCAACTTCGGCAACATCGACGGGGACAATCCGGCCGCCTACCGCTACACCGAGGCGCGGCTCACCGAGGTCGCGCGCCTCATCCTCGACGGCATCGAAGAAGACGCGGTCGATTTCCGCGCCAACTACGACGGCCAGTCGCAGGAGCCGGCGGTCCTGCCCGGCGCCTTTCCCAACCTACTCGCCAACGGCGCGCAGGGGATCGCCGTCGGCATGGCGACCGCGATCCCGCCGCACAACGCCGCCGAACTCTGCGACGCCGCGCTCCACCTGATCGAGCATCCGAAGGCGCGCAGCCGCAACCTGCTCAAATTCGTCCCAGGTCCCGATTTCCCCACCGGCGGCGTCGTGGTCGACAGCCCGGAGGCGATTGCAGAGGCCTACGCCACGGGGCGCGGCTCCTTCCGCGTGCGCGCGCGCTGGCACAAGGAAGAGACCGGGCGCGGCACTTACGTGATCGTCGTCACCGAAATTCCGTGGCTGGTGCAGAAGTCGCGGCTGATGGAGCGGCTGGGAGAACTGCTCAACGAGAAGAAACTCCCGCTGGTCGCCGACGCGCACGACGAATCGGCCGAGGACGTGCGGCTGGTGATCGAGCCGCGTTCGCGCACGGTCGATCCGGCGCTGCTGATGGAATCCTTGTTCAAGCTCACCGAGCTGGAAAGCCGCATCCCGCTCAACATGAACGTGCTGGTCAAGGGCCGCATCCCCAAAGTGGTCGGTTTGGCCGAGGCGCTCACCGAGTGGCTCGAGCACCGGCGTGATGTGCTGGTGCGCCGCTCGCGCCATCGCCTCCAGCAGATCGAGCATCGGCTCGAGGTGCTCGGCGGTTATCTGGTCGCCTATCTCAACCTCGACAAGGTCATCAAAATCATCCGCAGCGAGGACGAGCCCAAGCCGGTGCTGATGAAGACGTTCAAGCTCAGCGACGTGCAGGCCGACGCCATCCTCAACATGCGGCTGCGCAACCTGCGGCGGCTCGAAGAATTGGAAATCCGCCAGGAGGACAAGAACCTGCGCGGGGAGAAGAAGTCGCTCGAGGAGCTGCTGCGCTCGGAAGACCAGCAGTGGAAGACGGTGGCCGAGCAGATCAAAGAGGTGCGCACGAAGTTCGGGCCGAAGACGCCGCTCGGCAAGCGCCGTACGTCCTTCGCGCAAGCGCCCGAACACGACGAGGCCGCAATCGAAGAAGCCTTGGTCGAGCGCGAGCCGGTCACCGTGGTCGTCTCGGAGAAAGGCTGGATCCGCGCGCTCCGAGGGCACGTGAGCGACCTCTCGGCGATCGCCTTCAAGGCGGACGACCGGCTCAAGCTTTCGTTCTTCGCGGAAACCACCTCGAAGCTCTTGGTGTTCGCCACCAACGGCCGCTTCTACACCATCGAGGCCTCGAAGCTGCCGGGCGGACGCGGGCACGGCGAGCCGGTGCGGCTGCTCATCGACCTCGAACAGGAGGCCGACCTCATCGCCGTCTTCCCGTTCCGCGGCGGACGCAAGTTCCTGGTGGCGAGCGGCGCGGGCCGCGGGTTCGTCGTGGGCGAGGACGAGTGCCTCGCCAACACCCGCAAGGGCAAGCAGGTGCTCAACGTCGCTCTGCCCGACGAGGCGCGCGCGGTCGCACCGGTGGAGGGCGAACTCGCGGCGAGCGTGGGCGAAAATCGCAAGATGGTGATCTTCCCGCTCGATCAGGTGCCCGAGATGGGGCGTGGGCGCGGCGTGCGCCTGCAACGTTACAAGGACGGCCGCCTTTCCGACGTGAAGACTTTCAAGGCCGAGGACGGGCTGACCTGGGTCGATCCGGCCGGCCGCGTGTTCACGGTCGCGATGCGGGATCTCGCCGACTGGCGCGGCAATCGCGCCGACGCCGGGCGCCTCGCCCCCAAGGGCTTCCCGAAAATCAACAAGTTCGGCCGGTTGCCGGATAACGGGAAGAACGGCGAGGGCAGGTAGGGCCCGCCGGGCCTTGCCGCCTCAGCCATGATCTTTCGCGGAATCTGCAATTGCAAATTATTCGCAACTGCCTATCCTGCACGTAGCGCCTCAGCCACAGGGTTGCGGATGAACGACGCCGCCGCTCACCACCAGCTCGCGACCGAACGGGCCGTCTTGGCCGGCCGCGCCACGCTGGCGGGTCAGCGGCACGGGCTGCGCGCGTTCCTGCCGTTCGTCGGCCCGGCCGTGATCGCGTCGATCGCCTATATGGACCCCGGCAATTTCGCCGTGAACATCGAGGCCGGGGCGAGCTTAGGCTACACGCTGCTGTGGGTCGTCCTGCTCGCGAACGTCGTCGCGATGCTGTTCCAGGCGCTCTCCGCCAAGCTCGGGGTCGTCACCGGACAAAGCCTTGCGGGCCATTGCCGGCGCCATTTTCCCAAGCCCGTCGTTTACTTCCTGTGGGTCGTGAGCGAGATCGGCGCCATGGCCACCGACCTCGCCGAGTTTCTCGGCGCCGCAATCGGGCTCGGCCTGTTGTTCAAGCTTCCGCTGCTGGCGAGCGTGTGCGCCGTCGCGATCCTCACGTACGCGATGCTGCTGCTGCAGGGTCGCGGCTTCCGGCCGATGGAGCTTTTGATCGGCGCCTTCGTCGGCGTCGTCGGCGTGAGCTATCTGATCGAGTTGGTGATCGCGCCGCCGGATTGGGGCGCCTTCGCCTACCACACGGTCGTGCCGACGCTGCGAGGCCCGCACAGCGTCACGCTCGCCGTCGGCATCATCGGCGCGACCGTGATGCCGCACGCGATTTATTTGCATTCGAGCCTGATGCAGAACCGGGTTCCGACCGTGACCGACGCGGAGCGGCGCCGCGTGCTGCGCTTCTCCAACGCCGAGGTGCTGTTCGCGCTCGGTGTCGCCGGGCTCATCAACATGGCGATGGTCGCGATGGCGGCGGTCGTGTTCCACGAGACGGGCCACAGCGAAGTCGCGGACATCGGCACCGCCTACCGCACGCTGATCCCGTTGCTCGGTGCCGGTGCCGCCACCGTGTTCCTGATCTCGCTCCTGGCCTCGGGCCTGTCGAGTTCGGTGGTCGGCACGATGGCCGGCCAAGTGATCATGCAGGACTTCGTCGCCTTCCGCATTCCGCTGTGGCTGCGTCGGCTGGTCACGATGGTGCCGGCGTTCGTGGTGGTGGCGCTCGGGATCAACGCCACCCAGGCGCTGGTGCTGAGCCAAGTGGTGCTCAGCCTGGTGCTGCCGGCGCCGATGATCGCGCTGCTGATTTTCACCGCCCGGCGCGACGTGATGGGTCGATTCGCGAACAACCGTTTGACCAACTTGGCTGCGGTCGCAGCCGCGTTGCTCGTGCTGGTCCTCAACGTCGTGCTATTGCTGCTGGCCGCCGGCGTGCCCCTGCCGTTGAGCTGACGGATCACTCCTGCGGATAACGCCACGGCGTTGCGGCCGGAGCCGTTTCGTCGATCGTCCATTGCGGCAGCGCAAGCCCCGGCGCCACGTCCGAAAACACCATCCGCACGCGCGTACCGATGCCGACTTTGCGCACCATGTCGGCCGGCGCCAGCACGCCGTCGGCGGTCGTGAGATTGCCGACGACGCGCACGGCCTCGTCCGCCGTCGGTTTGCCCTTCTGCGTATCGAGGTCAACCAGCAGGATGAGATAAGGCGTGTGCGCCTTGAATGCCGGTTGAATGGCGTGATGCACCTCGGTGTAGGAGTGCACTGTTCCCTTGCCTTCGACCGCGACCCAGCGCGCCTCCGGGTGCGCGCACCACGGGCAGGCGGTGGTCGGCGGATAGCGCACGAGGCCGCAGCTTGTGCACGCCTGCAGGTGAAAATCGTGCGCGGCACAGTGGCGGAAGAATTCCAGGTTTTCCGTGTCGAGACCACTGATGTCGAGCGGCATGCCGAGATAGTTCGCCGTGATGCTCATGATGATGCCCCCGCTCACCCGCGCCGCATCACCATGGCCGAACCCGTGCCGGGCATCGCCCAGCCGAGGTTGGCGGTGATTTCGACGTTCTTCGCCTGGCGGCAGCCACCCTCGCGGTAGTCGTAGGTGTGGCGGCGCTTGCCGTCGGGACCCACCGGGCAGGAGTCGTCGGCGTCGTGGCGCAACTGCCGCACGTTCTCGATCACCATGTTGATGCCGTGGGTGTAGCCCTCGCACAGATGGCCGCCGCTGGTGTTGTTGGGACGCCGGCCGCCGAGCCGGATGGTGCCGTCGCTCACGTAGTCGCCGCCTTCGCCTTTCTTGCAGAAACCGTAGTCCTCGAGCTGCAGCATGGTCGTGAAGGTGAAGGCGTCGTAGGAGCCGGTCACGTCCACGTCCTGCGGGCCGACGCCGGAATTGGGCCACAGGATTTCGCGCCCGTAATGTCCGGCGACCGTCGAGATCGGCCCGTGCTGATAATGCATGTCCATGCGCGGCTTGTTGCAGCGCCCGACCACGCCGCGAATCAGCACCAGCGGATGCCGGCAGTTGCGCGCGCGCTCGGCCGAGGTGACGACGATGGCGTTGGCGTTGTCGGTCTCGACGCAGCAGTCGAGGAGATGCAGCGGCTTGCAGATGATTCGGCTCTTGAGCACGTCGGCGACGGTGTAGCGCTGTTTGTAGAGCGCCTTGGGATTGTTCGAAGCGTGCTCGCTGTGGATCGCCTTCACGGCCGCGACCTGCTCCGGCTTCGTCCCGTAGTCGTGCATGTGGCGCATGAAGGTCAGGCTGAACATTTGCCCGGCGCTCTGCCAGCCGTAGGCGCGGCTGTGCAGCATGTCGCCCGAGACCGGGGCGGCGGCGCGCACCCCGGTGCCGCCGATGCGCACCTGCGAATAGCCGTTCATGGCGCGGAAGATGACGACGGTCTTGCACAGGCCCGCTTCGATCACCCCGATGGCGATTCCCACCAGCGCCTCGGTCGACGAGCCGCCGCCGAACACGTCCATGTAGAAGTTGAGACGGATGCCGAGGTCGCCGGCCACGAACGGCGCGAAGACCGAGTCGCCCGACTGATACGAGAGCATGCCGTCGACGTCGGCGGGCTTGAGCCCGGCATCCGCGATGGCGTTCCGCACCGCCCAGGTGGCGAGCGCGCGCGTGGTCTTGCCCGAGCCGCGCATGTAGTCCGTCTCGCCGACCCCGACGATCGCGTATTTGTCGCGCAGATATTTGGGGCTTGTGGCGTCGATGTCGCTCGGCAGCGGCATGTCTCCCCCCGTGCTGGTGCCGTCCTGAACGGGCCCATTCTTCCTTACTCGCGCGATGGCGTCGAGCGTGCTCTACGGCGGTGGGGCGGGCATGATCCGCATGGCGGTTGACACGGCCGGCCGCCTTCGTCGCAATTGGCGCATGGACGACCAGGACCGTTCCAATCCGACCGCGCGGGCGCGCGATCTCAAGGCGGCGATCGCTGCCGCATCCGATACGATCGAGGCGACGCGTCGCTTACCCGAGCCGCTCTTGGCGCGGCTGCACGAAGCGCGCCTGTTTCGCATGCTGCTGCCGCGTTCCGCAGGCGGCGATCAGCTCGACCCGGTCAATTGTCTTCTGGTCATTGAAGAGTTGTCCCGCCACGACGCCTCAACCGGCTGGGTCGTGTTCGTTGCCAACAGCTCCGCGCTGATCGCGGCCTACCTCGAACCGGTTGCCGCGCGCGCGATTTATGCCGATCCCTGCAGCACGATCGCGTGGGGGCCGCCCAACGCGGCGCGGGCGAATGCAGTGCCCGGCGGTTACCGGATCAGCGGCAGCTGGGATTTCGCCAGCGGCTGCCGCCACGCGAGCTGGATGGGCGCCCACGGCCAGGTGGTCGAGGCGGATGGATCGATCCGGTGCGATGCGCGGGGCAAACCGATCGTGCGCACGCTGTTGTTTCCGGCGCGTGAGGCAACCATCCTCGACACCTGGAACACCATCGGGCTGTGCGGCACCGGATCGGAATCCTACCGCGTGACCGACGTGTTCGTGCCCGAGGCGTTCAGTGCCACGCGCGCCGATCCGACCTCGCGCCGCGAACCCGGACCGCTCTACGCCTTTACGATGCCGGGACTCTATGCGGTCGGCGCCGCCGGCGTCGCGCTCGGCATCGCAGGCGCGATGTTCGAGGCTTTCGTCGCGCTTGCCGGCACCAAGGCGCCGCGCAACCTTTCACGCCTCGCCGACAACGCGGTGGTGCAGGCGGAGGTGGCGCGCGCGGAGGCAAGGCTTGGCGCGGCGCGCGCCTATCTCATCGAAACGCTGGCCTCGATCTACGCCCGCGCGGACGATGTCGAGGTGATCGAGGTTGCCGATCGGGCACGTGTGAGGCTCGCCTGCACCAACGCCATCCAGGGCGCGATCGAAGTCGCCGATTACGCCTACAAGGCGGCCGGGGTCGACGCGATCTTCCCTGGCAGCCCGTTCGAGCGGCGCTTCCGCGACATTCACACGCTTTCTCAGCAGATTCAGTCGCGCACCGCCCATTACGAGGAAGTCGGGCAGGTGCTGCTCGGCATGCCGCCGGAGGGATTTTGTAGAGCCATGATCCCGAAAAGTGGGTACCGGTTTTCGGAAAAGATCATGCTCCAATAATAAGCCGCTTACGTTTCCACGCGGGTCCAGCCGTCGCCGGTCAGCCGCTCCTGCGGCAAGAAACGGCCCTTGTAATCCATCTTCTTCGAACCCTTCACCCAATAACCGAGATAGACGTAGGGCAGGCCGAGGCGCCGCGCCCGTGCGATGTGATCGAGAATGATGAAAGTGCCGAGCGAACGCCCGCCGACGTCCGGATCGAAGAACGAATACACCATCGACAGACCGTCGCTGAGTACGTCGGTGAGTGCGACGCCGAGCAGCGGGCCGTTGCCGCGGCCGGTGATGCGGCTGTCCGGACCGCGCCGGCGAAATTCGACGATGCGCGTCTCGACGTGGCTATCCTCGACCATCATCGCATAGTCGAGCACGGTCATGTCCGCCATGCCGCCGTCGCGGTGGCGCGAATCGAGATAGCCTCGGAACACGGAATATTGCTCGGAGGTCGGCACCGGCACCCGCATTTCCGCGACCAGGTCGCTGTTGCGGTCCATCACGCGCCGCATGCTCCGCGTAGGGCGGAAGTCCTCGACCACCACCCGCACCGACACGCACGCGCGGCAGGTCTCGCACGCCGGCCGGTAGGCGATCGATTGGCTGCGGCGGAAGCCGCCGTGGGTGAGGAGGTCGTTGAGTTCGGGCGCCCGTTCGCCGACCAGATGCGTGAACACCTTGCGCTCTTCGCGGCCGAGCAAATACGGGCACGGCGAGGGCGCCGTGAGGTAGAACTGGGGAGTGTCGCGCGAGTGCTGGGTCACGGGGCCATGGCGGCAGTTACCGGGACTCTACCCGGGTCGCGGCAAGCATCGCCTGAGAGCTTGCGCGCGTCAAACGGGTGCGGCGTCGGGCCGCCGTAGCTGTCGGCGCGCCCGGAAGCAAGACCGTTTGGATATCTCAGAGGCCGCGCCGGCCGGCCCGCAAGGCGTCCGATCGCACCTCGTTGTTGATCACGATGGTGCCGACCAGCATGTCATGGAGCAGACGCCGCCGCGAATTGAAGAAGGCGACGAGCAGGACCAGCGGCGTGAGCGCCGAGCAGGTGATCCAAAAGACGATCGCGTGTACGGCGCCGAGCAGCGCATAGGCGGGCGGGCCGTACCAGGTGCGCATCTCGAGATCCATCACGCGCATGCCGATGGTGGCGGAGGCCGGGCTGCCGAAGCCCATGGCGTAATAGACCAGCGCCCAGATGACCACGCCCGGCCAATAAAGAAAGAAAAAGAACCAGCCGAGCCCGAGCGTGAAAATTCCGAACACGAGGATGAACAGTGCGACGAACAGCGCCGGCGTCGCGATCAGCACCACGTCGATGCAAAAAGCCACGACGCGCCGCGCCAGCACGCCCTCGAATAATTCGGGCATGGTGAGCGGATCGAAGGCGTGGGGTTTGACTTCGATGGTCACGCCGATCCGTTTCGCCTCGTTGTCGGGCATGCGATGCCTCGTAAATCCGGGTCAAAATGGGCCTGGGGCGGCCCCAACGCAAGGGTATCGGACGCCGGATGACAGAGGACGGACGACGGAGGACAGAAAAGGGGGACCCGCAAACGTCACCACCGCTATCCGTCCTCTGTCCTCCGTCTTCCGTCCTCCGTTATTCTGGCTCATGCGCCGCGGCTGCCGCTTTGCCATCGTGCTCTTGCTGCTTCCGCTCTCCGGTTGCCTGGGATCGGTCGACAGCGAGCAACGACGCGTGTGCCGGCAGGTGCTGCCCGCGCTTCATCCCGATGGTACGATCATTCGTGAGATCGGCGCCGCGCCCGCAGCCCTCGGCCGCCAAGGCGTGCGCATCGATTATGACGCGCGCGAGCCGGGCGAATCCGCGCGCCGTCATTTCGCGACCTGCGGCTTCGGCGGCAGCGTGTTCTCGATCCGCCGGCTCGACCTTGTCGCGGTCGACACCGACGAGGGGCCGCTCGGCGAGGCGCGGCTGACCTATTTGAACCGTTTTTGGTTGGGCGGGCCGGCCGCCGCCGCGGCGCCGAGCGAAACACCCTCGGCTGCCGAGATTCCTTTGGCCGCGGCCTACCTGCTGCAACAATTCATCAATGCGGTGGCGCTCGCCGCCTCCTACGCGCTGCTCGCCACCGCCTACTCGCTCATTTACGGACTCATCGGTCGTATCAATCTGGCGTTCGGCGACATCACCGTGGTCGGCGCATTCGCCGCGCTCGCCGCCGTCGCCGCGGGCGCGGGGCTGGGCTTGGCCGATCCGATCGGCGGCATTGCCGTCGCGCTCGTTTTCGGCGCGGCGCTCGCCGCCTTATGGAGCTGGTTTACCGGCGTCGTCATCGTTGCCCCGCTGCACGCGCGTTATCGCCTCGGCCAGCCGATCCTGGTCGCGACCGTGGCCCTGTCGATCGCGATCCAGGAGCTCCTGCGGCTTTCGGGCGGCGCGCACGAGCACTGGTTCCCCTCGCTCTTCAATGAGGCGTTGCCGCTCGCGCGCGCCGGCAGCTTCGTGGTCACGGCCACGCCCGTGCAGCTCACCATCGCAGTGGCGGCGCTCGGGACGGCCGCGGCCGTGCTGGCGCTCATCGCCCGTTCGCGCTTCGGCCGCGAGTGGCGGGCGTTCGCCGACGATCCGGCGGCGGCCGCGCTGTTCGGGGTCGCGGCGCGGCGCCTGCTCGCCTCGACTTTCCTGCTTGCCGGAGCGCTTGCCGGCCTCGCCGGGTGGGTCATCGCGGTTTATTACGGCAACATCGGCTTTGCCATGGGCACGACGCTCGGGCTCAAGGCGCTCGTCGCCGCCGTGCTCGGCGGGATCGGCTCGGTCTCGGGCGCGTTCCTCGGCGGGGTGTTGGTCGCGCTGATCGAAGCGGGGTGGTCGGCTTATTTCGAGATCGGCTATCGGGATGTCGTGGTGTATTCGCTGCTGATTGTTGTTTTCGTGCTGCGGCCCGGCGGGCTGTTCGGGTTTTCCGGACCGCGGCCGCGTGAGGTTTGAGAAACCGCATGAGGATTGCGCTCGACGATATCGCGGCGGCGCGGCAGGTCATTGCCGGCCATGTATTGCGCACGCCCATGCTGCCCGCGCCACGCCTGTCCGATCTCACCGGCGCCCGCGTGTACGTGAAATACGAAAACCTGCAGGTCACCAATTCGTTCAAGGAGCGCGGCGCGCTCACCAAACTCGCGTCGCTCTCGGCTGACGAGCGTAAGCACGGCGTCATCGCCATGTCGGCCGGCAACCACGCCCAGGCGGTCGCCTATCACGCGGCGCGGCTTGCCGTGCCCGCCACCATCGTCATGCCCGAGCAGACGCCGTTCGTGAAAATCGCCGCGACGAAGGCGCACGGCGCCGCTGTCGTGCTCGAAGGTGAGACGATCGCGGAGGCGCATGTGCGCGCCGACCGGCTCGCGCGCGAGCGCGGGCTCGTGTGGGTGCATCCTTATGACGATGCGCACGTCATCGCCGGGCAGGGGACCGTCGCCCTTGAAATGCTGGAGGACGTCGCTGGGCTCGAGGTTCTCATCGTGCCGATCGGCGGAGGCGGGCTCATCTCCGGCATGGCGATCGCCGCCAAGGCCGTGAAACCCGATATCGAAATCGTCGGGGCCGAATGCGCCGCGTTTCCGTCCATGTGGAATGCGGTTCACGGCAGCAATCGACCGATGGGCGGCCCGACCTTGGCCGAAGGCATCGCGGTCAAGAATGCCGGTGCGTTGACGCTGCCGATCGTGCGCGCACTCGTCTCCGACATCGTGTTGGTTGACGAGGCGCATCTCGAGCGCGCCGTGAACGCCTATATGACGTTGCAAAAGACCATGGCGGAGGGCGCCGGCGCCGCCGGCCTTGCCGCCTTGCTCGCCTCCCCCGAGCGGTTTCGCGGCAGGACCGTGGGCCTCGTTTTGACCGGCGGCAACATCGATCCGCGCATCCTCGCGTCGATCATGGTGCGCGAACTCGAACGCGATGACCGCATCGTCTCGTTCCGCCTGACCATCCCCGACCGCCCCGGCGTGCTCGGCACGATCGCGACGCGGCTCGGCGAGCTTGGCGCCAACATCCTCGAAGTCGATCACAAGCGCCTGTTCCTCGACGTGCCGGCCAAGGGCGCGCGCCTCGACGTGACGCTGGAAACCCGTGACCGGGTGCATGCCGACGCGATCTACACCGCCCTCGAGGCGGACGGCTACGCGCCGCAGCGGATCGAAACGGGCGCCGTAATGGATTGACGAACGGCCCGCTTAACGCACGGCCACGCCGATGCGCTCGAAGCGCACGGAGAAATCATCCGAACGCGGGCCGCGGTCGATCGAGAAGATGAGCCGCTCGACCCGGCCGACGAGGTTCTCAAATGGTATAAACCCGACCTGGGCCAGCGCGCGGCTGTCCAGCGAATTATCTCGGTTGTCTCCCATCATGAAATAATGGTCTGGCGGTACCGTATAGACATTGGTGTTGTCGTAGAATCCTTCGTCGATCAGGTCGAGCGTGACGTACCTCGCGCCGTTGGGCAGCGTCTCGCGCCATTGTTTGCCGGGCGTGGTGCGTCCGCTCGCGTCAGTCTCGGTGAAATCTTCCATTCGCTCGCGGTTGACGGCCGTGCCGTTGATGTGCAGCAAGCCGTGGATCATCTGGATGCGATCGCCGGGAAGCCCGACGACGCGTTTGACGTATTCGGTCGACGGGTCGCGCGGCAAGCGAAACACAACGACGTCGCCGTAACGCGGCTGCGCCGCCAAGATGCGACCGGCAAACAGCTGAGGCGAACCGGGAAACGAATAGCGGCTGTACCCGTATGCGTACTTCGAGACGACGAAATAATCGCCGATCAGGAGCGTCGGCTTCATCGCGCCGCTCGGCACGTTGAAGGGCTGGAAGAGGAAAACGCGGAAGCCGACGAGCAGCGCGATGCCGCCGAGCACCAACAGCGTCCCGAGAACAAAATTGCCGAGCCCGCGACCCCCGCCAACACGCTGTGCAGGCTCGGCCGTCATCGCCGCCGCTACGCCTGCTTCTTGAGCTTCTCCGCCACGCGCGGCGCGAAATAGGTGAGCACGCCGTCGGCGCCCGCGCGTTTGAAGGCGGTGAGGCTTTCGATCATCGCCTTGTCGCCGTCGAGCCAGCCGTTCTGCGCCGCCGCCATGATCATCGAATATTCGCCCGACACTTGATAGGCGAAGGTGGGCATGCCGAACTCGTCCTTGATGCGGGAGAGCACGTCGAGATAGGGCAGCCCCGGCTTGACCATGATCATGTCGGCGCCTTCCGCGATGTCGAGTTCGGCCTCGCGCAGCGCCTCGTCGGAATTGCCCGGGTCCATCTGATAGGTGCGCTTGTCGCCGGTGAGCGTTGCCGACGAGCCGACCGCGTCGCGGAACGGGCCGTAGAAGGCGGAGGCGTATTTCGCCGTGTACGCCATGATCTGCACGTCGGTGAAGCCCTTGGCGTCGAGCGCGGTGCGGATGGCGCCGACCCGGCCGTCCATCATGTCGGAGGGCGCGATGATGTCGCAGCCGGCCTCCGCCTGCACCAGCGCCTGCTCGACCAATACCGCCACCGTCTCGTCGTTGAGGATGACGCCGTCGGCGAGCAGCCCGTCGTGGCCGTGGCTGGTGTAGGGATCGAGCGC
>Ga0210408_10001977_pt1 | contig 20534 bp, 19 predicted proteins | sample IncBWH4MmetaG_FD_155471 | JGI IMG/M metagenome (GOLD analysis project Ga0210408, IMG submission 155471) | Forest soil microbial communities from Barre Woods Harvard Forest LTER site, Petersham, Massachusetts, United States - Inc-BW-H-4-M | ecosystem: Environmental > Terrestrial > Soil >...
TCGTGCCGACCGCGGGCGTGCCGGTGCAACTCTTGAAGGGCAGGCAATGGCTCGCCGTTCTCGGCTCGGTGGGGCAGCCGCGCGATGGCGATCCGGCGGCCTGTTTCGCGCTGTTCGACACTTCGTCCTGCGAAATCACCTATTGCCGCGTGCCATACGACGTCGAGACCGCGGCGAAACGCATCCGGGACAATGGCCTGCCGGTCTGGCTCGCCGATCGTCTTGCGATCGGGCGGTGAGCGATGGCCGGGTCAAAAATCCAGCCCGGCGCGGTGATCGACGGCTTTACCGTCGGGGACCGCGTGCACACCGGCGGCATGGCGACGCTGTGGAGCGCGAGCCATCCGGACATCGCGGTGCCGCTGTTGATGAAGGTGCCGCGCGTCTCCGAGGGCGAGGATCCGGCGGCGATCGTCAGTTTCGAAATGGAGCAGATGATCCTGCCGCGGTTGTCGGGACCGCATGTCCCGGCCTGTTTCGCTGCCGGCGATTTCGCCCACCAGGCCTATGTCGCGATCGAGCGCATCCCGGGCCGGACGCTGTACCAGCGGCTGCCGGATCTGCCGCTTCCTTACGAAGAGGTACGCGTGATGGCGGCGAAGATCGCTGCCGCGCTCGCCGACCTGCACCGACAAAATGTCATTCATCACGACATCAAACCGTCGAGCATCATGTTTCGTCCCTCCGGGGAGGCGGTGTTGATCGATTTTGGATTGTCGCACCACAATCATCTCCCCGACCTGCTGCAGGAGGAATTCCACCTGCCTTTCGGCACCGCGCCCTACACGGCGCCCGAGCGCCTGCTCGGTGTGCGCGACGATCCGCGTAGCGACCTGTTTTCGCTCGGCGTGCTGCTCTACTTCTTCACGACCGGCGTGCGGCCGTTCGGCGAGACCGAGACCATGCGCGGCATGCGGCGGCGACTGTGGCGCGATCCGCATCCGCCGCGCAAGCTGAAATCCGACTACCCGCCATGGCTGCAGGAAGTAGTGCTGCGGTGTCTTGAGATCGACCCGGTCTGGCGTTACCCCACCGCGTCGCAACTGGCATTCGAGCTCGCTCACCCCGATCAGATCAAGCTGACCGCGCGATCGGAACGAACCAAACGCGATCCGCTCAGCACCGTGTGGCGCCGCCGCTTCAACCGCGGCCTGACGCAGCCGAAACCGAAATCCGACGTCGCCGCCCATCTCGCCTCAAGCCCGATCGTGGCGGTCGCGGTCGACACCGTGGAGAGATCGCCGGCGCTCGACGAAGCGCTGCGCCTCACCACGGAAAAAATCCTCGCCACCCTGCCTTCGGCGCGGCTGGCATGCGTGAATGTGCTGAAACTCGGCCGCATCACGATCGATCGGACGCTGGACGAGGAGGGCCAGAACAAGCATGTCGAGGCGCTGGTGGCGCTGCGGCATTGGGCATCGCCACTCAAGCTCGATGAGAACCGCCTGACGGTCCATGTGCTGGAGGCCGTCGATCCCGCGGCCGCGATCCTGGGGTTTGTCGAAGCCAACCATGTCGATCATATCGTGATGGGCGCGCGGCAGAATTCGCTCAAGCGCGCGCTGCTCGGCAGCGTCTCCGGCAAGGTGGCGTCGGAGGCGGTCTGCACCGTCACCGTGGTGCGGCCGCCGCGGCTGGCTGGGCAGCATGAGCCGCAGAGTACAAGCGAAAGTCCCGACGAATCGGGCGCCTAGCATGACAACGTTCAAAGCTCTTGAACAATCCGGCTGGACTGAGAAGGCAGCGGCCTATGACGAGCACTTCGCAACGATAGCGGACCAGGCCATTGGAGCCATTCTCGACGGTGCGGGCGACGTTGCAAAGCGTGATGTGCTTGATATCTGCTGTGGCACCGGCAATCTCGCCGGCGAAGTTTTGGCGCGCGGCGGGCGCGTCACCGCGATCGATTTCGCGCCCACGATGATTGAGATCGCCCGCTCGAAGTTCGCAGGAGCCAACTTTCATGTCGGCGACGCGGAGGCTTTGCCGTTTCCAAATCAAAGCTTCGACGTCGCCTTGTGCTCCTTTGGTCTGTGGCACATGTCCGCACCGGACATGGCGCTGGCGGAGGCCGCGCGTGTCCTCAGGAAAGGCGGCGTGTACGCCTACACAACGTGGCTGCCGCCGCAGCAAGGCTGGGATATGTTCGATCTTCTCATGAAGGCCGTTCGGGCACACGGCACGACGGACGTCGATCTGCCACCATCTCCGCCGCCATTCCGATTCGCGGACGAAGCCGAGGCGCAACGCTCCCTGGCCGCTCATGGGTTTCGCGACGTATGCCTCCGGAAGGGGACGGCGCTGTGGACCGGGACTACCGGCGAGCAACTGCTGGCCTTGATCTACAAGGCCATTGTCAGGGCGCCGATGATTATCGAGGCGCAGACGCCGAAAGCGCGCGAGGCGATCAAGCAAGATATCATGTCCGCGGCAGAGACGATGGGGATCGACGGAACGATCACCATGCGGTGGCCCTATTTGCTTGCAACCGGGCGAATCCCATAACGATACCGGTTGATGCAGGGCTAAGCTCACCGAGGCCGCCGCTTTGCGATGGCAATCATCGAGCGCAACGGCTACCTTGTGCCCGACATTCGTCAACGCAATGTGACCCATGGACGAAATCACGTTCGAGGCAGCGCTCAACGGTCGCGTCGACCATATGCTGGATGCGTGCATCCGGTGCGGGAAGTGCGTCGAGGCGTGTCCCAGCGTCGAGCCGGCCGGCATCGCCGACGCGAACCCTGTTGAAATCATCACCGGCATTATCGATGTTGTCCGCGGCGGCACAGGTTCCGAGGCGTCGCGCAAATGGGCAGCGTCCTGCACGCTGAGCGGGGCGTGCATCAAGGCCTGCGACTACGGCGTCAATCCGCGGTTCCTGCTGGCGATGGCGCGGGCTTCCGTCGTGAAGGCAACGAAAGCGCGCCCAGAACGTCGCCGGCAGGGCGTGCAAAACTTCCGCGATCTTAGCCGCGATGTGACGGTGCTGTCGCAACTGCAACTGGATCGCATGGTGCTTGAGCGGCTCGGCCAGGGATCGGCGTCGGTCGGCACGCCCGACGAACTGCCGGACTTCGTGTTCTATACCGGCTGCAATGTCCTGAAGACGCCGCACATCGCGCTGCTCGCGCTCGACATCATGGACAGGCTCGGCATCACCTATCGCGTCATGGGCGGCCCGAGCCATTGCTGCGGGATCCAGCAGTTGCGGGCCGGCGACATCGAGATGTCGGGACGGATGGGCGCCAACACCGTCGAACGGCTGTCGCAGAGCAAATCGAAAAACGTGCTGTCCTGGTGCCCGAGCTGTTATGTGCAGTTCACCGAGACGACGCTGCCCACGCTCGAGAAACAACACGGCGCGAAGCCGTTCGAATTGACTCCGTTCATCTTGTTCCTGCGCAGCCGGCTTGCCGATCTCAGGCCTCACTTCGCTGGTGCCGCTGCCATGCGCGTGGCATTGCACCGTCACCCCGGCGTGGCGGGGGTCATGGAGGCGGCCGCGGAAATTCTTGATGCGGTCCCAGGCGTGGAGCTGGTCGATCTCGGAGTGCTGGCCGCAGGCCTGCAGAGCGTCAGTCTCGGCGCGCTGCCGGCCTACAAGCGCCAATTGCAATTGGCCGAGCTTGAGGCGGCCCGCGACGCCGGCGTCGACGCGATCGTGGCGGTTTATCACAGCGATCACCGCGAGCTGTGCGCCCATGAGCGCGACTGGCCATTTCGCATCATCAATATTCTGGAAGTTTTGGGCGACAGCATGGGGCTGCATCAGTCCGATCGTTTCAAAGAACTCAAAATCATGCAGGACGCCGATCTGATCGTCTCGGAATGCCGTTCGCTCATCGCGGAGCACGGGCTCGATCCCGGCAAAGCGCGCGAGGTCGTCGTGAAAGCCATGCTCGGCGACCAGCCGCTGCCGTTGAGGGCAACGGCCGCCCTCTGATGAAGCGATGGCTTAGATCGCTTCGCCGCGCGCCATCTGCGCCGCATTTCGGATCGCCGAAATGTTGGCTTTGTAAGATTCCCGGGTGCCGCCCTTGAACACGGCAGAGCCGGCCACAAACGCGTTGGCGCCGGCGGCGGCGAGCTGGCCGGAATTTTCCGCACCCACCCCGCCGTCGACCTCGATGTCGATCGGACGTCCCGCCGTCATCGCGCGCAGGTCCTGGATCTTGCCGAGCGCGGACGGGATAAACGCCTGGCCGCCGAAGCCGGGATTGACCGACATCACCAGCACCAGGTCGATCATGTCGATCACATACTCGATCGCGCTCACCGGCGTGCCCGGATTGAGCGAGACGCCGGCCTTCTTGCCGAGCGCGCGGATCGCCTGCAACGAGCGATGCAGATGAGGGCCTGCTTCCGCATGCACCGTGATGTGATCGCAGCCGGCTTTTGCGAAGGCTTCGAGATAGGGGTCGGCCGGCGAGATCATCAGATGCGCGTCAAAGATCTTCTTGGAGTGCGGGCGGATCGCCTTGATGACCTCGGGGCCATAGGAAATGTTGGGGACGAAATGCCCATCCATCACGTCGAGATGGATCCAGTCGGCACCGGCCGCATCGACGGCGCGGACCTCTTCGCCTAATTTGGAAAAGTCCGACGCCAGGATCGACGGCGCGATGACGAGGGGGCGTGGCGCGAATTGCTGGGACATTTTGCGGGCTTCCCGAGACCACTTACGAGGCGTTTTTGCGGAACGGCCTCGCGTAACATGCGAAAGCGTCCCGGGCAATGCGGGTGCCGCACCGGCATGCGGGCGGAAATTTCTGCCGTCGCGGCATCAATTGCCTGCGCCGGAGCGGCACTTGGGGCGCCGGAAACCCTCATTTTATTGGGTTTCTTGCGGTGGCACGGGGTTTGCTAACCGAAGGGGGTGAAAGTTAAGAGGTCCGCTTGCCTGCGGCATTTGTTGGAGTTCTGCCATGTTGCTTGCCCTTGGCGCCGTCTCATCTGCACTGGATGCGCTACAGTCGCTGACCGCATCGAAATCCTCCACGGCATCGACCGGCTTTGGCCAGAGCGCCGCGACCGCGTTCGATCTCACTGCCGGAAGCTCCACGCAGCCTTCCCCGTCCGGCGGTTTTTCGCAGATATCTCCGCAAACCATGAGCGCGCTGATCGCGGCGCAGAGCCAGTCCGGCGCCACCGCTTCGGCATCCACCGATCCGTCAAGCGCACTAAAAGACCTGTTCTCGCAGATCGACGCCAACGGCGACGGCCAGATCAGCAAATCGGAATTCGAAAACGCGCTCGGCGCCGGCGGTACCAACCTCGCTGCGGCCGACGACGTCTTCAACAAGCTCGACACCAATGGCGACGGCACCGTGAGCCTTGACGAAATGTCGAAGGCGCTGAAGGGCGCCGGTGGTCATCACGGCGGCCACCATCATCATGCCGGCGGCGCCAGTGATACCGGCAGCACCGACGGCAGTGGATCGAGCACCGATCCGCTCTCGCAGGCGCTCGCCGGTTCATCCAGCAACTCGGTCACCAACAGCGACGGCTCGACCACGACCTCGATCACCTATGCTGACGGATCGAAGGTGACGCTGACGACGCCGGTGGCGTCGGCGGCCTCCAGTGCCGCGACATCTTCCTACAATCTGGTTGAACGGCTGATCCAGCGCGAAGCCCAGGCGCTCTCATCGCAGGCTGCCGCTTCGCTTTCGATCGCGGCCTGACGCGGGCTGATCAGCTTCGCGACCTAGCCGAAACGATCTTTCCAGGCCGGCGCCGCGCCGGGGAAGGGCAGCGCTGTGGCGGTGTAGACGCCGCGCGCAATCGCACGCGCGGTCACATTGGCTGCGACCATTCCAAGCTCGGTGAGGCCGACGCGCGGATCGACCGGCTTCTCGCCGGTCGCGGCGGCAAACACCACGTCGCCGTCAAGCGGCGAATGCACCGGATAGATCGCGCGCGCCATCCCGGTCTGCGCGATCATGGCGAGCCGCTTGGCCTGGGCTTTGGTCAGCGCCGCATCGGTTGCCACCAGCGCCAGCGTGGTATGCTCGACCGAGGTCGCGGCATTGCCGCCCTTCAGACGCATGCTCAACATGTCCGGCGTGAACGTCGGCGGCAAGCCGCGCCGGCCATATTCTTCGCCGACCTCAAACGGCGCGGCCCAGAACCATGGCCCATCACCGACGGTCACGCTGCCGACGGCGTTGACCACGGCAATCGCGGCCACCTTGGCGCCGTCCGACGTCACCGCTGAAGCCGAGCCAAGGCCGCCCTTTAAATTCGCCGTGGTCGCGCCAAATCCGGCGCCGGCGCTGCCGAGCGCGAAATCCGCCGCAGCCGCCGCCGCGGCCGCATAGCCGAGATCGCGGTACGGCGCAAAACGGCCCCACGACTTGTCGCCGCCGTTGAGCAGATCGAAGATGATCGCGCCGGTCACGATCGGGATCACCGCCCCACGCACGGCAAAGCCGCGGCCGTGCTCGGCAAGCCAGGACTGCACGCCGCCGGCGGCGTCGAGGCCGAACGCCGAACCGCCACCGAGCATGACGGCATCGATGCCTTCCACCATATTGGCGGGATCGAGCAGTGCGCTCTCGCGCGTGCCGGGCGCCCCGCCGCGGATATCGATCGCGGCGACGGCGGGCTTGTCGAACATGATGGCCGTGACGCCGGAAGCAAGCTTCGCGTCATGGGCGTGGCCGACGCGGACGCCGGGAATATCGGTGAGGAGATTCTTCAATTAGCCGACCCGCGCGACCCAAGCGCCAACCTGATCATCCGCGCAAGCTCGGACTTTCGATACGGTTTGGCAAGCAACAGCACGCCGGAATCGAGCCGGCCATGATGGACGATCGCGTTTTCGGTATAGCCCGAGGTGAACAACGTCTTGAGCGCGGGGCGGCGCCTTAACGCCTCATCGACCAGATGGCGGCCGTTCATCCGGCCGGGCATGATCACGTCGGTGAACAACAGTTCGATATTTTCGTTGTTGTCGATGATATCGAGCGCCTCGCTCGCGTTGGCGGCATCGAGCGTGGCGTAGCCGAGGCTCCGGATCTGGGTGATCACATATTGGCGCACCATCGGATCGTCCTCGACGATGAGCACGACCTCGTGACCGCCCCGGATCTCGGAAGTCGCCATCGCCTCAGTCTCGGTCAGATGCAGTCCGGTCGACCGTGGCAGGTAGATCCTCACGGTGGTGCCGTGGCCTTCCTCGCTATAGATCTTGATATGACCGCCTGACTGCTTGACGAAGCCGAACACCATGGAGAGGCCAAGGCCGGTGCCCTTGCCGATCTCCTTGGTGGTGAAGAAGGGGTCGAAAACCCTTTCCAGATTCGCGGCCGGAATTCCGCTGCCGGTGTCGCTCACCGCAATCATCACATAATTCCCCGGCGCGACCTCGCTGTGCATGCTTGCATAGCCTTCATCAAGATACACGTTACGGGTCTCGAGCACGAGCTTGCCGCCACCGGGCATGGCGTCCCTCGCATTCAAGGCAAGGTTCAGTACCGCGGTGGTGAGCTGGCTCGGGTCGACCAGCGCGGTCCAGGCGTCTTCGGCCAGCGTAGGCGAAATCTGAATTTGCTCGCCCAAGGTCGGGTGCAGCAATTTCGCGGTTTCGACTATCAACAAATTGACGTCGACTTCGCGCGGCTGCAGCGGCTGCTTGCGGGCGAAAGCCAACAGATGCCTGGTCAATTGCGCCCCGCGCTCGGCGGCGTCATCGATCAGCTTTGCGATCGAGACAAGCTCGGGCCGGTCGGCGATGGCGTCGGCCAGGATTCCGATGGTTCCGGTGATGACGGTGAGGATATTGTTGAAGTCGTGCGCGACGCCGCCCGTCAACTGGCCAACCGCGTCCATCTTCTGGACCTGCCGCAGCCGTGCCTCCGCCTCCTGTTTCTCCGTCAGATCGCGCCCGACGAAGAAGTGCCGCCGCACCGGTTCCGACCATGTCCCCATCCAGGTCAGCATCACGGACTCGCCGTCCTTGCGGACGTAACGAGTGTCGAAGTTGCGCATCTGCCGGCCGCGCCGCGCGGCGCGCATTTCCTCGCGGGTCGAGTCAAGATCGTCGGGGTGGATGAATTCGACCGCGCTGTGCCCGATCATTTCTTCGGGCCGATAGCCGAGGATCGTCATCGAACTCGGTGACACCTGCACGAAACTTCCCTTGGTGTCGGTCACCAGGATGAGATCCTGCGAGGTCTCGAAGATGCGCCGCCGCTCCTCGATCTCCTGGTTGAGCGCCTTCTGCGTTCTGATGGTCTCGGTCGTATCGCGCGCGATCTTGGAGACGCCGACAATCTCTCCTGCCAGCGACCTGATCGGAGAGATGGAAAGCTCCACATGCACCTGCCTACCATACTTGTGCACCAGCAGGGTATCATGGTGCTCGATGGCTTCGCCCCGGGTCACGCGATGGAGGATGTCGTCCACCTCGGCGCGCCGGTCAGGCGGGACGATGATGTCGATCCGCCGGCCCATCGCTTCAGCCGAGGCATATCCGAACAGACGTTCGGCAGCCCGGTTCCAGCCGGTGATGGTACCGTAGAGCGATTGGGTGATGACGGCGTCATTCGACGATTCCACCACCGCAGTGAACAGCCGCTCGCGATCGGTATAATGCCTTCTTTCGGAGGCCGCCCGCCGGCGCAGCGATGCGAGCAGGTTAGCCAACTGGGCTTGCAGGGCGACATTGTTGATGAGCAACACCACGAGAACGAAACTCGCGGCACAGGCCCCGTAGAACCGGCCGGCGTAAAAGCCCAGATCGAATCTGCCCCCGTTGAGGATCGCCGACAGCGCAATGTCGAACAGCCAGGCACAGAGCACGACCATGAGCCAGATGTCGATGACTGAATGCGGTCGCCGAAACCACAGCACGATAAGGGGAGTGGCGAGGAAGAGAAATCCCGCCACCGACTCGACACCGACCAGGGCGGAGTTGTAGCGCCCCCCGCTTACAATGATCGGCAGAATGTCATGCTTGGCGATGCCGACCCAGGCCATGACCGACATCGTAACAAAGACCGCCACGACGCTTCCCAGGATCGCTGTGCCGACCGACCCGCTTATTGTGGGGTCGCCATCCTTGCGTTTCAGCAGCGCGTAGCCGAGCACCAGAAGCGGAAATCCGCCATGCCAGACCATGTAAAGCCATGGCGACGTCTGCGGTCCGGCGCCCAAAAGCCCGGCCGGTGCAAACACGCCTGGAAAAGTCAGGAGGTGGATGATCGCTGCGATCGCGGTGAACAAATATCCGCTCGCGAGCAACAGCAGAGCCCGCGACCGCAACAGGCTGAACTGTGAATATAGCAGGACCGCGGTGATCAGATCGTTGAGCGCGAGCACCGATTGGTAACTCGCAACGAACGCCGGAACCGGCGTTAGCTGTACCTTGGCAAACGGCGCCGCGCATACGAACAGAACCGACGAGATACCGACCACGGCCAAAGCGGCCCTGCGGTCGCGGTTGGAGGCCGGCATGGTCGAGAGAAAGATGCTTCGGTCGTCGGCCGTTGGCACTGCCGCCTCCTGCAAACCGGCATCGAACACGCCATCGGTCGCATCTGCAATAGATAGCGCATTTGGTGAGTCGACGTATCTAGCCGATCGGGCGATCGCAGCCATTTCCGGTATCACCTCGTCCGCAGCCTGCGGCGCAATTCTAGGTTACATATTACCGAAATGAGCAGCGAACGAAAAGCGACTAGATTGGGTAACGACCCCTTTACCGACATCGCGAATAATGCATCCGGGCTTGTTCCGGGGTCCGCGATTTCCGCCGTACGCTGAGCGACAGCCGATCAGGGAGTGCCTGGTGCCCCGCATTCTTGTTGTTGATGACGAGGCGGACGTTCGCACGATGATCTCCATCGTGCTGCGGGTTCATCGTTTCGAAATCGTCGAAGCGGCAAGCGGCGCGGCGGCATTGAAGGCGTTCGAAGATTCCAGCTTCGACGTCGCGATCGTCGATATCTTCCTGGATGGCATCAACGGTTTCGACCTCATCACCATGATGCGCGAACGCGTATCGGATCTCGCGGTCGTCGCCATATCGGGGATGGCGACGCTCGACTTCGCGTCGCAATGGCCTGAACTGGCCAACGTCGTCTGTCTGCAAAAGCCGTTCCGTTCAAACGACCTGATGGTTGCCATCGAAGCGGCGCGCCAGGCGGTTTGGCAGTCGACGGCCGGCGGTGGCGTCGGACAAGGCGTGGCGCTGTGAGCCGAAACGAACGCCCCGGCGAACCGGGGCGCTGGGCCTAACCTCGTGGAATCAAGAGCCCTTGTGAGTCTAAGAGCCCTTGTGAGTTAAGAACCCTTGGGGTTGATTTCGATGTAACCGCCCTTGGCGTCCCACTTGTAGACGACATAGTCGATCTGCTTGATGTCGCCCTTGGCATCGAATTCCAGGGCGCCGATCACCGTATCCCATTTGCCGGCCTTGATCGTATCCATGACCTTCTTCGGATCGGTGGTGCCGGCCTTTTTCACCGCCTGCGACCAGACCTGCATCGCGGCGTAGGTATAGAGCGTATACCCCTCAGGATCGATATTCTTGGACTTGAATTGCTCGACGATCGTTTTCGCGGTCGGCTTGTTGCGGGGGTCGGGACCGAAGGTGAACAGCGTGCCTTCGCCGGCCGGCCCGGTGATCGAGGCGAACTCCTTGTCGGCGAGCGCATCGCCCGCCATCAGCACCGTCTGCAGGCCCTGGTCGCGCATCTGGCGCAGGATCAGACCCGATTCCTGGTGGTAACCGCCGACATAGACCAGATCGATCTTTTCGAGCTTCAAGCGCGATACGATGGCGTTAAAATCCTTGTCGCCCTTGTTGTAGGATTCGAACATCTTTTCAGTGAAGCCCGCCTTGTTGAGCGCTTTCTTGGTCTCGTCGGCGAGGCCTTTGCCGTAGGTGGTCTTGTCGTTGAGGATGGCGACGTTCTTGCCCTTGTAGAATTTCGCGATGTACTCGGCGGCGACCAAGCCCTGCTGATCGTCGCGGCCGCAGACCCGCGCCACGTTCCAGAGCTTGCGCTCGGTGAATAGCGGATTGGTCGATGCCGGCGTGATTTGCAGGACATTGCCGTCGGCATAGGCTTCAGAGGCCGGGATCGACGACGACGAACAATAGTGCCCCGCGACGAACGGGATCTTTGCGCTGCCGATCTTTTCCGCGATCGAGCGCGCCTGCTTGGGGTCGCAGGCGTCGTCCTCGACATCGAGCGCGAGCTTCTTGCCGAGCAGGCCGCCGGCTGCATTGAGGTCGGCGATCGCCATTTCGGCGCCGTTCTTCATCTGCCGCCCGAACGCCGATTCGCCGCCCGTCATGGGACCGGCGACCGCGATGGTGATGTCCTGCGCGAATGCGCTGGCCGATGGTGCGAACGACGCGCCCAAGGACGCGCACAAGGCCAGACCGATGAGCTTTATTGATTTCATGAGGGGATCCTCGCAGGCTGTTTACTTAGGTTAAGTACCGGGCAGGCCGGGTCGAAATTCCCGGCCATTGTCGGCTGATTTTAGAGCGAAGTCATCGGCAATTTTCAGGCAAATCCACGGTCCATTCGCAGCATCTTGCCGCAGTTGGTGTGTGCCGGACGGGCGCGGCGTTCGGGATAATGCTAGGCGCGCCGGCCGCCTTCGAGATAGGCGGCGCGGATTTCGGGACGCTGCAACAGCTCAGCGCCAGTTCCCTTGAGCGTAATCAGGCCGTTGACCATGACATAGCCGCGGTGCGCCAGCTTGAGCGCGTGATTGGCATTCTGCTCGACGATCAGCACGGTAAGGCCGTCCTGCCGGTTCAGGGTACGGATGGCATCGAAGATCTGCCGCGCGATCAGTGGCGCGAGACCGAGCGATGGCTCATCCAGCATCAACAGGCGAGGGCGGCTCATCAGCGCCCGGGCGATCGCCAGCATCTGCTGCTCGCCGCCGGACAGCGTGCCGCCGCGCTGGGCCATGCGTTCCTTCAGCCGCGGAAACAGCGTGAAGATGCGCTCCAGTGCGCTGGCGCGATCGGCTTGGCTGCTATCGGTCGCGTCCGCGCCCATTTGCAGGTTTTCAGCAACGCTCATGCGCGGGAAAATCCTGCGGCCTTCGGGCGACTGGGCGATGCGCAGCCGCGCGATCTCATGGGTCGGCACACCGGTGATGTCGGCGCCGTCGAACAGGATCTGGCCGCCGCGGGCGCGCGGCCGGCCAAAGATCGTCATCATCAGCGTCGATTTGCCGGCGCCGTTGGCGCCGATCAAGGCGACGATCTCGCCTCGGTTGATGTCGAGATCGACGCCCTTCAGCGCTTCGATCTTGCCGTAGGCGGCGCGCAAGGACCGGATCGCGAGCAGGGGGGTGGAGCTTGTGGTCATCGCCTGACCTCACAGCCGTCATGCCCGGGCTTGTCCTGGGCATCCACGTTCTTCTTCGCACTCGGTTGCAAGGACGTGGATGGCCGGGCATAGGCGAGCGGAAGCGACGCCGTCCTTCGGACGGCTATGCCCGGCCATGACGGTGATGGGTAACCCCGCCTCACGTGCCGCTCTCCATCACAGCGATCGCTTCCTCTTCGTCGGCGCCGAGATAGGCCGCGATCACCTTGGGATCGTCGCGCACATCCTGCGGCGTGCCTTCGGCGATCTTGACTCCATAATCCATCACCACGACATGGTCGGAGATTTCCATCACCACACTCATGTCGTGCTCGATCAAAAGGATCGAGGTGCCCTGCTGGCTGCGGATCGAGAGCAGCAATTCGCTCAATTCGGCGCTTTCGCGTGCGTTCAGCCCGGCGGCCGGCTCGTCCAGGCAGAGCAGCACCGGTTCGGTGCACATCGCGCGTGCGATTTCGAGGCGGCGCTGATCGCCATAGGGCAGATTGCCCGCGGCGTCATCGGCACGCTCGATCAGCCCGATGCGCGTCAGCCAGAATTTCGCCTGGTCGATCGCGCGCTTCTCGGCGCTGCGCCAGGACGGCGCGCCGATCAGCCCGAGAAAGGTCAGGCCGGAGGCCAGCATCAGCGCGTTGTGCTGCGCCACCATCAGGTTTTCCAGCGCGGTCATGCCGGGAAACAGGCGGATGTTCTGGAAGGTGCGCGCGACCTTGGCCTGCTTGGCGATCCGGAAATCGTTGAGCCGCTCGAGCATCACCGCGCGGCCATCGTCATGCGTCAAACGCAAGGTGCCGGCGGAGGGCTTGTAGAAGCCGGTGATGCAGTTGAACACGGTGGTCTTGCCCGCGCCGTTCGGGCCGATCAGCGCCGTGATCTTGTGCCGCTCGGCCGTCACTGACAGGTCGTTGACGGCGACGATGCCGCCGAAGCGCATCGTCAGATGATCGACGCTGAGAATATTTTCGGTGCTCATCCGTGCCCCTCCTTGACGAGGTCGGATGAAATCGCGCGCGCCTGCTCGAGGAATACGGTCGGCGCGCGGTGCCCGATCAGCCCGCGCGGCCGCCAGATCATCAACAGCACCATCGCGATGCCGAACACCAGCATGCGGTATTGATCGAAACCTCGGAACAGCTCGAAACCGCCGATCATGGTCAGCGCCGCAAGCGCGACGCCAAGCTGCGACCCCATGCCGCCGAGCACGACGATGGCGAGCACCAACGCCGATTCATTGAAGGTGAAGGATTCCGGGCTGATGAAGCCTTGCCGGGTGGCGAAGAACGCACCGGCAAGGCCGCCGAACATCGCGCCGGTTGCGAATGCCGTGAGTTTGGTGGTGGTGGTATTGATGCCGAGCGCGCGGCAGGCGACCTCGTCCTCGCGCAGCGCTTCCCAGGCACGCCCGATCGGCAAACGTCTGAGCCGGATCGTCACCCAGTTGGTCAGTAGCGCCATCAGAAGGATCAGATAGAACAGAAACACGATGCGATGCGTCGGCGAGAATTCGATGCCGAGTTTTGCCGCGAGGCCGTCGGCGCCGGGCGTTAGCGGAATGCCGAACAGGGTCGGGCGCGGAATCCCGGAAACGCCGTTCGGCCCGCCGGTCAGGCTCTGCCAGTTGATGATGACGAGGCGGATGATCTCGCCGAAGGCAAGCGTAACGATGGCGAGATAGTCGCCGCGCAGCCTTAAGACCGGAAATCCCAGCAGCATGCCCCAGAACGCGGCGAGGATGCCGGCGAGCGGCAGGCAGACCCAGAACGACAGCCCGAAATTGGTCGCGAGCAGCGCGTAGGAATAGGCGCCCACCGCATAGAACGCGACGTAACCGAGATCGAGCAGGCCGGCCAAGCCCACCACCACGTTCAATCCCCATCCGAGCATCACGTAAGTGAGCACCAAAATGCCGAGATCGAGAATGTATCGCTGGTCATAGAAGATCACCGGCACCAGGAAGGTGAAGATCAGAAGCAGCGGCGCGATGGCGCGCCGCGCGATCGCCAGTCGCTTTTGCATCGGCTGTGGAATGATGACGACGGTGCCGACCGGTCCCCACCATTGCCGCAGCAATTCGACGATTATGCTGCCGCCGAACACGATGGCGACGATGGTCGCGAGCTCGCCGAACCGCGTCCAGTAGATCAATTGTCCCGTCGGTCCCGCCTCGGTACGGATGCCGATCATCAGCGAAAACAGCACCAAAGCCACCAGCGCACTGATCAAGGCCTTCTTGAAGATGAAGGCCGCGCCCGGCGCGCGCGAGGCGTGCGTTGTCTCGGGCGCGGGTGCTGTCACGCCGCCGCCCGTCAAACTTTTTCGACTTCGGGCCGACCCAACAGGCCGGTCGGAAGGAAGATCAGCACCACGATCAGGATCGAGAACGCGGCGACGTCTTTATACTCGACCGAGAAATAGGCCGACCACAGCGTCTCGATCAGTCCGATCAAGAGCCCGCCGAGCATTGCGCCGGGCAGCGAGCCGATGCCGCCGAGCACGGCTGCGGTGAATGCCTTGATGCCGGCGACAAAACCCATGTAGAAATCGACCAGGCCGTAATAGAGCAGGTACATCATGCCGGCGACGGCTGCGAGCGCAGCCCCGATCACGAAGGTCATCGAGATCGTGCGATCGACATCGACGCCCAAGAGCGCCGCCATGGTCTGATCCTGTTCGCAGGCGCGCATGTCGCGGCCGAGCCGGGTTCGCGCCACCAGCCAGGTGAAGATCGCAAGCAGCACGACGGTCGTGATCACCACGACGATCTGGATGTTGGAGAGCTGAACCACGAAGCCGCCCGCGCTCTCACGCAGCGTATAGCCGCCGGTGATGATCGGCGGCACTGGTTTTACGCGCGCGCCTTGCGCCACCTGGGAGTAATTCGACAGCACGAACGACATGCCAATGGCCGACAGCATCGGCGCGAGGCGGAATGAATGCCGCAGCGGCCGGTAGGCGATGCGCTCCACCGTCCAGCCGTATAAAGCCGTGATTGCCATCGACACCAGGAGCACGATCAAGAGGATCACGGGCACCGCCGTGAGGCCGAACGACACCAGCACCAGGAACGAAATCAGCGCGATAAAGCCGCCGATCATGAAGATGTCGCCATGGGCGAAATTGATCATGCCGACGATGCCATAGACCATGGTGTAGCCGATGGCGATCAAGCCATAGATCGAGCCAAGCACTAAGCCGTTGATCAGTTGCTGGGCAAAATAATCCATGGCTGCCGCTTTAAAAATCGACGCGGCGAGGGCCCCGGGCAGCCTTAACCGGCGCGTCGGACCGCTTCTAACAGGTGGGAACTGGACCCGGCAACAGCCGCCAATGCCGCAGACGCGGGTTGTACCGGGTTGTTTTCGCACGAGTTCCGGCTACGGAGTCGCCGCCATACAGCGCTGCGGAATAATTGCGGCGGAACCCGGCTTCCGTCGGAACGGAGCCCGGCCGTTGCGAATTATCGCGGGCTAGGGTCAACAAAGGGAGATCCCGAATGTCCAGCCAGAAAGAGAATCCGGGCCAGCAAAACCAGAACCCGGGTCAGAAGCCCGGCCAGCAGCAGGGTGGCGGCCAGAAGCCCGGACAGCAACAGCAAGATCCCAACCGTCAGGGCCAGAACCCTGGCCAGCAGGGCAAGGGCGGACGTTAGTTCGGATACAACCAAGTGAGAGCAAGGAAGGTCCCGCCGGAAGGCGGGACTTTTCTTTTGGCGGGTGTCCCTAATCGTCACCCCGGGCTCGACCCGGGGGTCCATCGTTCTGCCAAAAGAGTCTTTTGAAGAAGGATGGATGGCCGGATCATCTGGCCATGACACGTTGTGCTGAGGTTTGCAGGTCCACCGGCGCAATTAAGGTAAACAAAGGGTTTAAATTGAAGCTCGCAGTTTAAGCGGGTTACGTCACCCGCGAAAGCCGCCAAGCGCTCGCATCGGAAGCGCCGCGGAATATCAACGGGAAGCGGCATGTCCACGAACTGGCGGATCAGCTCATTCAACGGCGCGCTGCTCGCGGCCTATTTCATACCGACCTGGACCATCATCGCCTTCAAGATCATGATCTCGCCGGTCCATGGCTTCTACGAGCAGCCGAATATATCGATGGCGCTGTTTGTCAGCGACTATCTGCAACTGGCGGCGACCGGCACGGTCCGTGCCGCGTGGCTGTTGGCGTTGGGCCGGCTGACGGTGGTGGCGTTTTTCGCGATCTTCGTGGTGCTCATCAGCCGCCCTTCGGTGCGCAAGGCCGGCGGTTGCGATGAAGCGCTCGCAATCGCGCTCGGCATCGGCAGCCTGATCAGCTTTGCCCTGATGGTGATGGCTTCGCATGCCGGCGAGACGGCGGCCGTGAAACTGCACGCGACGGAACTGCTGCTGCTGCTCGGCACCGCGATCATGCTCACGGTCGAGCGTCCCGCGCAGCCGCAGGCTCAGCCGATGACCCGTGCGCTAGCTCTTGAGCAGCCCGAGCTCCTGCACGATCGCTGAGGCCTCCTTGACGGCGTGATTGGCGGCGGGCACGCCGCAATAGATCGCCTGCTGCAGCAGGATCTCCTTGATGTCATCAGCCGTGAAGCCGCCTTCCGTGAGCGCAGCGCGGACGTGCAGGCGGAATTCGTCCCATTGTCCGAGCGCCACCAGGGTGCCGATCACCAGCACGCGGCGGGTGCGCTCGTCGAAATGCGGGCGGGTCCAGAGTTCGTTCCAGGCGTAGCGCGTGATCAAATCCTGGAAATCGCTGTTGAACGAATTCTTGCCAGCGATCGATTTGTCGACCCAGGCATCGCCGAGCACCTTGCGGCGCTGAACCATGCCGCTTTCGCGGCGTTGTTGATCGTCCATTATTTCCTCCCCGTCATTGCGAGCGAAGCGAAGCAATCCATAGACGGGACATGGCTGGCAGTTATGGATTGCTTCGTCGCTTCGCTCCTCGCAATGACGTTGTTAGCGTTGCGTCAGGAAGCCTACCACGGCATCGGTGAAGGCGTCAGGCTGCTCGACATTGGAGATATGCGCGGCGTCCAGGATGGTGAGGCTCGCGCCGGGAATCTTGCCGCGGATCAATTCGCCGGCCGCAATCGGCGTTGCCATGTCGTGCCGTCCGGCGATCACCAAGGTTGGGCTCTTGATCCTGGGCAGCAACTCGCGCTGGTCGAGCGTGGAGAGCGCTTCGCAGCAGGCGAGATAGCCGGCAACCGGCGAAGCGATCAACATCGCTTTCATCGTCGCCGTGATCTGGGGCTGGCGCTCCCTGAAATCCGGGCTCAGCCAGGTAGCGATCACGGTGTCGGCGACGGCGGCGATGCCACCTTGCTTCACCGCCTTGATGCGGCTCAGCCAATTGGTGGGATCGGCGTAGTAGCAGGCGGTATTGGCGAGAATGATCTTGCCGAATCGCTCCGGCGCGTGGGCCCCGAGCCACTGTCCGACCATGCCGCCCATCGACAGCCCGCACCAATGCGTCTTGTGGATGTTGAAGTGGTCGAGGATGGCGAGTGCGTCGCGGCCGAACCGTTCCATCGAATAGGGGCCAGGCGGCACGCCCGATTTGCCATGGCCGCGACGGTCATAGCGGATGACGCGAAACAGCTGGGTCAGCGCCTTCATCTGCGGCTCCCACATCTGCAAGGTGCAGCCGAGCGAATTCGACATCATCAGCGTCGGCCCGCCGTCGCGGCCTTCGATGGAGACATTGAGCAAGCAGCCGTCGGCGTCCATCATCGGCAACGTTGGGGTCCTCGTCATGCGCGGGCTTGACCAGCGCAACTATCTAGTAAAGAGTCAGATATATGATGAGGTAAGATATTGAATATATTATCAAATATGTCAAGTATGTGAGTTATTTGTGTAAGCGGCTGCCATGCGGGTCCCTTCAAGCTGAGTGACTTTGCGACCCGCTGCATAGCGTGCGCGCGGCGCCCTGCAGTTGAAGCGCCCGGCGCCGATCCCGAACGAACGCACGTCTGATCGCCTACAGTCACCCGGACGGCAGGAGTTGCAATTCGTAGTCTCACTGACCACGTTTGCCATCGGATTGGAGCGTTGACGCCGATGGCGAATACTAGCGAGAGTAACGGCCGCGTGAATTCATCGTTCGCAACACCAGGGTTGGTACTTCAGACGGAGCAACCGGTCGAGGGACAGGAGCGTGGTGTCGGAAACTATGGTTCAGCCAGATTGCTGGCGTCTTCTGTCGGCCGGGGCTGGTCCGGCCTCGCAGCAGAACTTCGCAGTCACAGCGGTGTGATCGCCAAGCGAAACCCGTGCCCTGACACCGAGATTTGTGTCGATGTTCACGGCGGCGCATCTGTCGTCACGCGGCGGAGGGACGGTGTCACGGACCGCACCGTCTCTGAGCGGGGAACCATCTGGCTTTCTCCTGCGAGGGGCCCGGAAGCTGTGATTGAGATGTCCGATCCTCTGCCGGCAATACTGCATATCTATCTTCCTCCAAGCCAATTTTCGCCGAAGAGCCTGGACGAAGGATCCGATCCGTCCGCGGTCGCGTCGCTGCGCTTTGAAAACAGCTTTCAGGACCCACTCGTCGCCGAGATGGCCTATGCAATCACGTCCGAACTTCAGCGTGAGACATCTGTGGGGAGCATGCTCATCGAAACGCTGGCGTCGAGCCTGGCGGCAAGGCTGGCCCAAAACCACGTCGGCACGCTGGCGCGCGATGTCTCCGCCCGTGCTACTCAGGCAGGACTTGATCGACGCAGGCTGACGCGTGTGCTCGATTACATCGGAGCCAATCTGGAAGGTGATTTGACGCTCGCCCGCCTGGCCTCGATCGCATGCCTGAGCCGCTTCCATTTTTCCCGCGCGTTCAAGGCCGCGGTCGGCCGATCTCCGCATCACTATGTCGGCGCGAAGCGGCTTGAGCTCGCCAAACAATTGCTCGGGAAGGGGGACCAGCCGTTGGTCGATATTGCGCTGACCCTCAAATTTTCGTGCCAAGCCAACTTCACTCGTGCGTTCCGTGAGGCGACGGGTCAGACGCCTGCTCAGTACCGGCGCGGCGTTGGCGTGATCGCCGCCGGACCGGCAGCAAAAAATGACAACAGTTGAGCAACTAACGCGAAGCCGCATTCGGTCCGTTGGTGCATCTTCTCGCTCGGATACACGGAGGTGACCCCATGCCGACGCAGGAAGACATCGCGCTGGTGCGCGCAAGCTTTGCCAAGGTGGTGCCGATCAAAGACAAGGCCGCGGACCTGTTCTATGCCCGGCTGTTCGAGCTCGCCCCGCAGGTCCGGGCACTGTTCCCGAGCGATCTTGGCGAGCAGAAGAGCAAGCTCATGGCGATGATGGCGGCTGCGGTCGCCAGGCTCGACGATTTGCCGGCGCTGGTGCCGGTGGTGAAGGCGCTCGGCGCACGCCATGTCGGCTACGGGGCGACGCCGGCGCACTTCGAGCCGGTCGGTCAGGCGCTCCTGTGGACGCTGCGCACTGGCCTTGCGGATGCCTTCACGCCCGAGGTCGAGGCCGCCTGGACCAAGGTCTACGGCGTGCTGGCCGCCACCATGCAGGCGGGCGCGGCCGGGGCTGCGGACGTACGCGCCGCCGAGTAACCGCGTCAACTGCCGGCGCCGGCGGGATCCTTGGCCATTTGTCCCGCCCGGGATCGATTGCGCTGCTGATGCCATGGAAAGCGTTGATGCGGTTATCGTCGCGGTGGATCCCGGCCATCGCGCGGTGGCAGCCGCCGAGGATTCGGCACTAGAAGCGCATTTGATCGAGCATTTGTGGGAGATCCGGGCAGATCAAAATGCGTGAAATCAACGGCGATGTCTCTGTGGTCAAGTTCGGTATTCAGTTAAGGTCGATCCCGCGTTCGTGGGGTGTGTGCCATTGTAAGAATTGCCAGAAGCAGACCGGAACCTCTCCGTTTCAGTCCTGATCGGCGTCCCGAAATCAGCCTTGTCAATACGAGGAAAATCTGTGGCAGGGGGTACGGCGTGATGGTTGGTTATTTTCGCGACGAATCCGCGACCGCATCAGCATTGGATGCAGACGGCTCGCTGCATACCGGCGACTCTGGCTGCGGTCGCATGCCTGAGCCGCTTCCATTTTTCCCGCGCGTTCAAGGCCGCGGTCGGCCGATCTCCGCATCACTATGTCGGCGCGAAGCGGCTTGAGCTCGCCAAACAATTGCTCGGGAAGGGGGACCA
>Ga0210408_10001978_pt1 | contig 20525 bp, 20 predicted proteins | sample IncBWH4MmetaG_FD_155471 | JGI IMG/M metagenome (GOLD analysis project Ga0210408, IMG submission 155471) | Forest soil microbial communities from Barre Woods Harvard Forest LTER site, Petersham, Massachusetts, United States - Inc-BW-H-4-M | ecosystem: Environmental > Terrestrial > Soil >...
CTCATGGAGCGTGGCTGACTGATCCTGTGCTTTTCCACGAGAAAATCTGGAAATGCGAATCGTGCGGCTATGAATGGGATGACGACGACAACGGATAGTCAGTTGTTTAAATCAGGCGATGTCACAAGCTTGCGCTTTTGCTTCGCCTTTTCGGTCTCGCTGAGCGCAATGAGGATGTTTCACCAGCTATCGGCTATCATTCAGAGATTGACATGGCTCGCTCTCGGTTACTCGTGACTTTCCTATTCCTGCTGAGTCCTTGCGTTGGCCAAGAACGCGGTGGAACCGATCCACGGGGAGTGTTGCCGATCGTGGGCGAGATTTTAGGCAAAGCTGGCGTTTCGGGCTCGCTCGAATATTGGGGCAGTTGCCGTCTCCCTAGTGGGCACGATGTTCCTCCTGTCAGCTACCCCGCGAACGATTCTGGTTCCGCTGTAGAGGTTTTGCGGATGTTCTTTTCAACTGATCATTGGATGCGGGTGACGCCAGAGCCCAATGGACAGATTCGCATGATAGAGACCGATGTCCCGAATGACCTATTGAATGTCACGATCAGCCACCTGTCGTTTAAGCCAACCGAAATGCCGGGCGGGCCCCAAAATGCGTTGGACTTAGTGCTGTCCGCTCCGGAGGTGAAGGCTTACAGGAAAGAACATAACATTGGGCCTTTCTCGGACCTATGGATCGCCCCTGGAGACAGTTCTACCAAACAGAGAGTTTCTGGCGATTTGTACAACGTGACGGTGAGGCAAGGATTGGACTATGTCCTGCAGTTCTACCCAGGATTCTGGATCTATGAAAACTGCGCACACAGTGTCACAAAATCGGGACGCGACGTTGATCTTAGCTTCTACCCCGCTGCACGGCCGCACATCAAGTGATTGAGCATTTTGCTTTTCGCCTGCGTTTCAACCTGATGTAATCAGGCGATTTCGCTCATTGACCCAGCCCCGCCCCGCTCCCCAGCTCCTCCGCCCGGTACATAGACGCGCATCAATCTTAATCCCTAGTTATTCGATGGACATTTGGGGGGTACGGGTGTAGCAAAATCCCCTCAGCGCGTAATACCCCGTCAAATGGTCGGGGGTTAGCTACTTGCGCGGAAAAAGTGTCCCGGGGTAACGATCTGGTTAATAGGCGCAGCGGTGCTCAGGTGCGGCGCAACTCAACTCATCTCATCTCAACTCAATTCAACTCAGAGCCGATCAGATCCATGCGGAAAGGCGTAAAGGCAGCGCTGACGATGGCGAGGACGGGGCGCTGATCTGCCCAACATGCTGAACCAGGTCATCAAGCCGCACGTGATGGGTGAACGTGAGTGTGAGGGGTTGCGAGAAGACACCGAAGGCTGCAAGGGGTGTGACGTGGAAGGGTTTGTATGCCGCTCGCCGCGGTGCTTGTACAGCCGTCATTGAAGCAACACAGGATGCAACTACGCTGTTGCTGAGGCTTTGTTGCGGCACAAGACGATGGACACTACGTTGCGTGTGTACAAGAAACCGATCGCACCGCAGGGCTTGTTCGCCGGAAATGGAAGTCTTCCAGAACTCATTGAAGGGGGACAAATGAAAACACCGTTCCCAGTGTCTGGTGACTAACTAACATCCACCGCCCCTCACCTGACACTTACTGCATACTTGATAGCATCTTCGGCAATACGACGCATCCACACTTTAACATCGTCATCGTTGTCCCACTTAAGCTTGTGGTCGATCATATATGGACGCAACACAATCTTTCCTTGTTTGCCATAGGAAGCAATCACGCGCAAGGCATTCAACATGTATTGTTCACGTTCGTTCATTGTGCTCCTCTGATTACCACTCTTTATCAAGGCAGCACCGAGGCCACGGACCTCACCCACCTCAGAACCTCGCTGGAAGCGGCTGCAAACGCGCCGGCGGTAGCCCCTAATCAGTTACGGCGATGAGTGATCAGATCAAAGATCGTGTAGATCGCGATGAAGACCGCGATGATGATTCCAACGACCTTTAAAACACCCCACATGGGTTGGAAGAATAGTTTAGCCAACCTGAAGGTTGTCTGAAGAGCGACCGTTGTTACGCTCAGGGCCGAGGCAATGGGCCACGACTCTTTGTCCTAGAGCAAAGACAACGCATCATCCTAGGCACATACTTCGCCTCTGTTCGAGATTTGCCACCACCAGCTCTGGTGGCCGCGTCAGGCGCGGTGACCCGCTCGGGGGAGGCCGTCAACTGCGCCTGACGCCTTAAATCCGATGTTTCGCGGCTGCGATGGGTGTTTAATTTCAACCCTTGCGCGTGCGATGAGCAGGGTGGGGCATCCCTCGTAGCTGTGTATCCGCCCAAAACCATTACAAAGTTGTACTGTTGCTCGGGCACCAATCGTTGAAATGAGGTTTCATTTCAAGCGGTAGAGCCCTTTATCAACGCGGCGGAACAGTTCAGTAGTGTGTCCGTTACCAACGCAATGCTTCGGTAGGAATACTCCCGCCCAATCAATTCCAAGCAGCCGGTTCACTTCTGCCGCGCGGAAAGGTTGATTCAACCTGCCTGCCTGCACGGCGGCCCGAATCAATTTGATTGTTGATCCTTCCTGCATGGTGCGAGAGTCGGTTGAGAGGGGCCGCTTGAGCGCGGGTGGGTTCTCACACCTCGTTATCGTTGCTCGTCGTCTAGGCTCCGGCAAGGGAGTCCCCTCGACCAACAACCTCGTTGCACTTTCCCTCATGTGCTCAATCGTTGTACGCAGGAGTTGTGATAGCTCTTGCAGAGCCGGTTCCAGATCACCATCCGTTGCGGCAACTGCCTTCGCCCAAAGTCCGCGTATTCGGTCTTCGATTCTGCGTTGGGGGAGAGACATGAAGAGGCCGGTCAGAGTTTATGTGTCCAAATGGGACTGTGCGATACCCGACAAATGGTATTCGCTTCCTACAGTGTTCCCCTGATTAACATGTTTAATCAAAGAATAACCATACCCCGCATGTTCATTGATCAAACTTTGACATAGTGCTGCAGCGGTAATGGTTGCGTATTTGCTTACTCAGCCGTTAGTTGACCGTTCGTACCATAGGAAAAATCCCCCAGAACAGGCAGACTGCACTCGATGGGGATCGGCCAAACCATCTCGCACCACCGCATCGCCGAGAAGCTGGGCGGCGGCATGGGCGTGGTGTACAAGCCCGAGGACACCCGCCTGCATCGCTTCGTGGCCGCCAAGTTCTTGCCGAATGAAGTTGCCCGTGACCCGCAGGCACTCGCGACGCTTTCAACGGGAAGCGCAAGCCTGGGCACGATCTGACTGCAAACACACCGCACGCTAGGACCGCGTCTGGCTAGGAAAATGCCGACACCCCGTGCTAGGATCGTGGCAGTTTTGGATTTCGCGCTTTCAGTCGAACTGGTCCGCTGCGCGACAACAAAGCACCCTTTGCTCCATGGCAGGACGGCCCGAAGGGATTCCGCTTGGCTCTTGACGACATTACGAGACTCATGGATGCAGGAAAAGAAAAGGACTATCTCGCCTACGGCGAGATGAATGACCTGATTCCGCATGATGTTCATTCCTCCGAGGTCCTGGAGGACCTGCTCGCCATCATCGGCACGCAGGGTATTGACGTGCTTGGGGGGCGGCCTAAGGTACCTTCAGCCCTCGAAAAAGGGTTGGAGAACGAAGTGGAGGCCGACGAAGTCGAGCTCGACCCTACGCCAGGGATCCTTGAAAAGACCACGGATCCGGTGCGCATCTACCTACGCGAGATGGGCACGGTGCCTCTGCTCACCCGCGAAAGGGAAGTGGACATTGCCAAGCGCATCGAGCGCGGTCGGCTGCAAGTTCTGAAGGCGCTTTCACGCTCGCCTGTTGTGATCCATCAGATTCTGGCGATTAGCAAGGATTTGAAGCAGGGGGTACGCTCGATCAGGGAAATTGTTGTTTTTGAGGAGGAAGAGGTTACCCAGGAGATTCTGCAGAACCGCGTCAAGGACCTTACCCGGCGCATCGACGAGCTGCAAAAGCGTTACAAACGAGTTGGTCAGCTGGCCGAACGGTTACTGACCATCCCGTCAAAAAGGAAAGCACCTCAATACAGTCGATGCCGATGCAGGGCGGGCCGCGAGATTGTTCGGATTTCACTCATCATCCGCAACCTCGGTCTTACGAATTTCGAGCTCAAACACCTGATCGATCGAGTGAATAAAGCCGTGGAGATTATGCGCTCGCTCGATCGCCAGATCAGCAACCTGGAAAAGAAGATTGCTGGCACGCACAGCGAAGAACTCAAGAAAGATTACCGCAAGACGCAGCGACAGCATCGCGCCGACCTGGAAAGGCTGGAAAGCAATGCCGATGTGAGCTTCCAGGACCTGCGGCGCACGCAGCGCGAAATCATCCAGGGCGAGATGGACGCAGAGCAGGCCAAACACGAACTCATCGAAGCCAACCTCCGCCTCGTGGTTGCCATCGCCAAAAAGTATCGCAACCGGGGACTGCAGTTCCTCGACCTGATCCAGGAGGGCAACGTCGGCCTGATGAAGGGAGTGGACAAGTTTGATTATCGCCGCGGCTACAAGTTTTCCACCTACGCAACGTGGTGGATTCGCCAGTCAATCACCCGCGCCATTGCCGACCAGGCGCGCACCATCCGACTCCCGGTGCACATCGTCGAGATCGTCAACAAGCTGATTCGCGTCTCGCGGCAACTGGTCCAAGAGTTGGGCCGCGAACCTACCTCATCAGAGATTGCCAAACGCATGGACATTCCCGCAGCCAAGCTGCGCAAAGTGCGCAAGATCATGCAGGAACCGATCTCGCTAGAGACGCCCATTGGTGAGGAAGGGGATTCCCATCTCGGCGACTTCGTCAAAGACAGCACTGTGCTCGCGCCGGACGAGGCTGCTATCAACGTGAACCTGAAGGAGCAGACCGGTCAGGTGCTGCGCACTCTCACTCCACGCGAGGAGAAGATCATGAGGATGCGCTTTGGCCTGGAAGACGATTCGGAGCACACGCTGGAGGAGGTTGGACGCTCGTTCGCCGTCACCCGCGAGCGCATTCGCCAGATCGAAGCCAAGGCACTGCGCAAACTGCGCCAGCCTGCACGCTCCGGCAAGCTCAGGTTATTTCTCGACGACACGCACGAATAGCGCCGCGAGCGAGACGTGCACGCAGAGAGAGCCCAGGGAAAGAATGCACAGCATCTGCGAGTTGAACCTAGGCAGCCTCACTGGTTTGCGTATACCGTGGCTTAGTTTTGTGAGATGTTCCGCAGAGCGTGCAAGGCGTACATCGTGTCATCCAGAGCTTGTTCCTCTTCGATGTTGTCTCCGGCTATGTGAAACAACTCCCGTGCCCTTAGCGCAAGTGCTTTCTCTGCTTGCGCAATGCGCTCCGGGAGTTTGGTCTTATCAACCTCAAAGAGCGCAGCCTTGTACAAATCCCTCCACGCGCTCCTGTCCAGAGATTTAGAGCTGCCGGTATTCATAAATTCCCCTTGTTTCGCTTGGCAGGCCTGTCTGAAAGGGTGTCGAATTGTCCCGAATGCTTGCGCAGGGAACAGGCGACAACATCGCCTCCTCGATCCTTAGATACGATGGCGCCGGTTATCCCTGCTGGGAAGTGACTCGTGTTCAAAGCCGCCGTAGAGTTTGGGGCGAGCTTCATTCACAATCAGGGCGCGCCCGCCGCGGACCGAACCGTTCAGAATACGAATAGCATCTCGCGCCTCGCCAGCATCAGTCATCTCGACGAACGCAAATCCCCGCGGTTGACGTGTGTCGCGATCCATGACGGCCGTGACTGTTTTAACTGCCCCGTACACCGCGAACAGTATCCGAAGTTCGTCTTCGGAAGTGGAAAAATCCAAGTTGCCGACGTAAATGTTCGTCATGGTTGCCTCCAGTGGTTTGAGCACGGCCCTTATTGCGCGATGGTCCGATCATCATCAGCTTCACCAACGATTTCTTTGTCACAGTGATCGTGAGGCTACTCCTTGCGCTCGCTGCTTCCTGCTGCCTCAGTTTCTGCTTGAAGCCAGTCTTCTTTCGCATGGCCGTCTATTCTGCCGCGCACCTCATACAGCTCGTAAGCGCGAGCGCGCACGCTCTCCTCATGAGTCGTGATAGTTGCATCTGTCTTGGTCAAAAGCTCCGTTTTCATGGATTTTTCTCCTCCATCCGGCTGCCAACCCTCTGTAAGGCCTTATGCGGCATGCAGGATTCCTGGCCTCTGTACCCAGTCTTCCGAAACCTCATCGCCCTTAATGACTTCGTCGGCGCAGGTGGGAGACAGGTACGTTGGGGGCCCAACTAGGAAGCTGATCCGCTGCCCTGGATGCTGGCGCCGAATCGTTCGCCAGAACTCCACTGCTTCTTTGGATCTCTGGCGTACGTCCAGCAGTACCAAATCGAAGAAATCAGGCACCCAGAGCAACCCTGCTTCAGCGACGCTTTTGGCCGTGTGCACGTGAACTCCGCGGCTTCTCAGCACGCCGGCGCGCAGGTTCTGCATCGCTTCGTTGCCATCGACGATGAGCACGTTTTTCGTGCCCATTGGAAAGGAAATCGGTGATTGCTGGGGCACAGAACGCCTCCCAGGTTTCCGGAGGCGGGCGTTTCGGAAAGCAGGATTACCTTTGAGAAGCGGGCGTCACCAGAAAGATCTGAACCTCGACTCTTCTTGTCCCTTTCGAAAGGGGGGCGGGAATCGGGCCGCCCCCAACCGAACGCGAAAGCTTGCCTCCTTGCCTCAGGCTGCCACGAGAGCAGGCCTCTTTTGCAAGGTCGAGTTGGCCACCTCAAAGTTTCGGATTTCAGGAGTACCGTCGACCACTTTCGCCAGGGCTTTCAGCACTTCTGGATAGCTTCCGCGGTGATAGGCTTCCGCGTCCTCTTTCTTGTCCCATAGACTGATGGCGACCGTTTCCGTTCCGGATCCGGGGGCGACGAATACGATTTCGTCTTGGAAGCCGTGCTGTTTTCGAAGGAGAGGGAGAATCTCGTTCTCGATTGTCTGGGTAAACTCCGCACGGGTATTGGGCTTCAGCTGCATGGAAACGTGACGAGCAAACATGTCAACCTCCGCTGGGTTGTCGTTGACTAAGAGGGGGGAACTTCAGATGGACTGCCTTAGTTCAGAGGATCTGAAAGGGAGAAGACGTAATTCGCTCTGCTTAACAGACTATGCCGAATGCTGGTGTTGTCAAGTCGGAAATGTCCGGGATCGCGCATTGCAACTCGCTAAACAGACGCAACAACACACCCTCGGAGACATAGTCTCAGGCGTGTTCACTCCGGCGCTTGCGAAACACTCGAAGTCGTTCTCTCTCATCGACTGCATCTCGGTGGGCGTCGACCGCATCTGCCCCCCTGTTTACTCATTCGTTACTATGGAGGGCAGTTTCCAAACCTCCTACCTCCTATCCCCTGAGACAACTGACACCACTATCAGACAGCACTATGCTGGACGAAGGCAGAACGAATACGCTTTAAACCTCGCCATGAACTTAGTGATACCGCTGATACCGTTTTCTGCGTAACTGCAGCGAATAGGAGAAACTATAGAAACTGTAGCCTAAGATTGATATCGCTTGTAAGCCGCGTAAAGCAGGCTATTATCATGGAAGTGTAGGAATCACAAGTAGATAGCAGAAATGGCGGCATTAGAATCCCTCCCTCTCCGCCAGTCCTTTGATTTCTCTATTTACAGTACGTGACTACCAACTGACTACCTCGAACGCCGAGTATTACGAACCCTTGTATGGCTAGGGGACTTGACAAAGAACATTCAGAGTTTTCCGAAGGGCGCACAAAAATTGCTGGGCGACGAGCTGCAGCTAATCCAGTTTGGTGGCATGCCGAAGGATGCCAAACCATTCAAAGGAATCGGAAGCGGCGTTATTGAGCTTGCTCTGCGATTCGCCTCCGACGCTTACTGAGTTGTTACGGCCGTACAACTCGGCACGAGAATTCATGTTCTGCACGCATTTCAGAAAAAGTGGCTTTTCGCCTAAGAGATTCCGAGATGCCCTGCCTGAACTTGGCCGACTTGCAACAGCCCCAGCGAACCACTGGGACGCAAGCTTACTTCCAGCCAAACCGCAATCGGTAAGAACGCATTCTCGGAAGGCATTCGCGGCAACCAGGGGACAACGCTCGATTGGTTACCGTTGCATCCCCACGACTTTCCACGATAAGCCTAGCGACCCTATTCGGGGCCAAGCTGCGCCCCGTTGATCCGTGAAAGAGGGCATCTTTGACCGAACCCGAAAAGCGGGATAAAAACCGGGCAAGAGAAACCGCAGGCCGCATCAGCGGCCGCTGTGGAGCGTGCCATGTCAACCAGCCAATATTCACAACTGTCCGTCGTGCCCGGCATTGGTCGGCGAGAGGAGCCCGAGCCATCCGACGGCCGGTACGAACCGACGATCGGGTTGAAGGCAGTCGCGAAGATTTTGGACTGCTCAGCCGAGCAATGCCGGCGGCTTGCCGAGGCCAAGAAGATTCCCGTGTTCCGCATTGGCTATCGCTGGAAATCCACCGCCTCCGCCATTGTCAGGTGGCGGGAGGAACAGCTAGCATTGATACGCCATTCGCGTCCTTCTGAGGAAAGGTAATCAGTGAGGACGAGATATCAACATGGAACCATTGAATTGAAAGAACGCGCCCGAGGTCCTGCAATCTGGCAATTCCGCTGGCGGGACACGACCGGCAAAAGAATGTCAGAGGACATCGGCACGACCAGTGAATACAAAAACAGGTCCGCGGCTGATCGCTGTTCCAAAGTCGCGTACCTAAGAATGAAGATCAACACAGACCAACCCGCAGCACCAGACGAGAGGTTTGGCGTTGTCCTTGAAAGGTATGTCCAGGAAGAGATCCCCAGGCGTTTCTCAACCAAGCATGCCTATCTTTCCTACATCAACAATCACATTCGTCCCAGGTGGGGCGAATTCCCGCTGACCCAGGTAAAACCGTTGGCCGTGCGCGACTGGCTCAAAGCAATCCTCGATAAAAAGGGCAAGCGTCCATTGGCCAACAAAACGAGAGGTCACATCAAGGGGCTCATGCACCGGATTTTCGATTGCGCGATGTTATGGGAGTACCTGCCCCCGGACCGCAATCCCATGTCACTGGTGCGAATCGAGGGTTGTTCGAAGCGCAGAAAGAAACCTCGAATTCTCACCCCCGATGAGTTCGCAAAGCTCATTGCTGCGGTCGACCGGGATCCGTGTCGGACCATGGTGATCCTGGCCCTCTGCACCGGGGTGAGATGCTCAGAACTCGTTGCCTTGAAGTGGAGTGATTTTGATTGGGAAAATCTCTCTGTCTATATTCGCCGGGCGATTGTTGCCGGTCGTGTCGACGATGTGAAGACCGAATACTCGGGGGCGCCCCTGCCGCTCGATCCAGCACTGGCAGAGGTGATTTTCGAGTGGAGGCGGAGGACCGAATTTTCCGCCGACTCGGACTTCGTCTTCGCGTCGCCTTTCATGGCCGGAGAAAAGCCCTACACACCGTGGAACATGCAGCACAACCACCTGAGCCCGGCGGCGGTCAAAACCGGCTTGGGACCGATCGGCTGGCATACACTTCGCCACACTTACCGGGCGTGGCTGGGAGACAATGGCGAGGCGCTTACGGTGCAGAAGGAGCTCATGCGGCACGCATCCATTCAGACCACGCTGAATACCTACGGCGGAGGGATGATGGACTCGATGCGGGAGGCGCATGGGAGAGTGGTGAAGCAGGCGATGGCGCGTTAATGGACGTCAGTGGACGTCAGTCGATCGCGTAAGTTACCTATAATAAACAAGATACTGGCGGAGAGAGTGGGATTCGAACCCACGTTACCCTCTCGAGTAAACACGCTTTCCAAGCGTGCGCCTTCAGCCACTCGGCCATCTCTCCGGCGTGAATCGATTGGGAAGGAACGACTCCCTATTGAAAGTCGTGACATCCGCGAAACAGCCGCGAATTCGATGATTCTTTTCAATTCTATGGGTGAAGTTGCGATTGCTGCAACTCGAAAGCAGGAAGCCAATTCGGAAACCTAAGACGATTTCTCGGGAGAACTCCCCGTGACGGGCGGAACACTGGCCACCGAACTGCTCCCCGCAGATGCTCCGGCAGCAGCAGCGTTCGCTGCACCATTGCTCGGCGGAGCGGTGGGCTGGACGGCGCTGGGCAGCGCCGGCACTTTCGCATGATCGACCACGTGATGGTTCAAACAATACAACGCCAGTTCCAGGCGATCGGCTACTCCCAGTTTGTCATACACTTTGCGCAGATAATTCTTTACAACTTGTTCCGTCGTCCCAACGCGCAGCGCAATTTCCTTGTTCTTCATGCCTTGCGTTACGCATGAAACGATCAGAGTCTCTTTGGGCGTGAGTTGTACCTTCGGACGCGCTCCCGAGGCCCGGCTATTCTGGTTACGATACGCTGCCATCACCCAATGAATCGCCTGAGTATCGAGCCAGGTGTCGCCCGCCACGACTTTGCGCAGGCACTCCACCATTAATTCCGGTTCCACTTCACGCGATACGATCCCGTGCGCGCCTCGGCGGAACAGTTCGAGCGTCAACTCTTCATCCGGTCCAGGCGTCACGACCACAACTTTCAGCTTCGGATTCTGCCGCAGCAACTCGACAACCGACTCCACTGGATTCGGTGCCAGCGCCGATTCAAAGATCAGCACGTCGCTGGAAAACTTCGCGACTGCCGATTGCGTTTGCGCCAGAGTCTCGGCTTGCCCCACCACCCGAATGTCGTCTTCCAGCGCGAAGATCTTCCGCAAACCGGCGCGGAATATGGCCTGTGTGTCGGCCACAATCACCCGGACGAACTGGCCCTGCCCAGCGTCCTCGCCTGCCCCGAAATTTTCTTCCACGCCAACCGGATTGGTAGCCATTCGTCCCTTGGTTTACGCCCGTTCGAAGTGATATTCGTCGATTACAACCCCGACGCCACGCCGTCCGCGGTCATCGAAGCTGCGCACCACGCGGCCTCGGCAATCGATCTGCACGTTCTGCCGCGCACCCACGACATCGGCCGGCAGCAGAATCGTGAAATCCACAATTGACCCCACTGGCACATCGCGATCCATTGCGAAAAGCACGCCGTTCGCCGAGATGTTTTCCGTCTGAGCGTTGTACGCGGTTCCTTCCGTCTTCACCGACGCAGAAAGGTGAAGCGGAAATCGCGGAGCGCTCTGCAAATCTTCATACGGTGCTGCATTTATCTGCGCGTCCATCATCGGTGCTGTGCCTTCGGCTGCCATCTTCAACTCAAGGGCAGCGTACACCTCGCCATAGGCGAATCAAAGTTACCGAAGTCATTGAACAACCGGAGCTAACTGCTTTTCTTTGAAGGGATTAGACGAGAATCAGAGGTGCGGACTTGAGCCTGAAACAGGCCGATGAAAGCAGTCATTTACGGGTGAAAACAAGAAGTATTCCGGCAACTCGCGGACAGTTCGAATCGATGCAGAAGTGCGGAACACACGTCGATTAAGCTGTCCTCGAGTAAGCGAAAGGAACTAACGGCTAGAGCTCGATGCCCTGCATGGCCTCGCCTTCGCGAACCAACCCGTCGTCGCCGAAGACCATGAACTCAACACAGCGCATCCGCCTTCCGTCAATCTCGGCGATAAAGACGAGACCGATACGATCTCCGTCGCGGATCACATAGTCCAGAGTGAAGTGGATCGTTTGAATCCGATCGATAGCTTTGGTCCAGTACTCCCTCAGACGGGACTTTCCTTCAACCCTCGATGTACCCACAGTCGCTTTCGCGCGAGGCGACGTGAAGTTTACGCTTTCGCTGAAATGGGATAGCACCGCTTCCACGTCTTTGCGATTCCATTCGGAAATCCAGCGGTCGGCGAAAGCCCTGGCGTCAATCCTCGCATTCACGTTCGGTCCTCTCAGAACTTCGTCACTTCAGTGAAGTTGAATTCCTTCACCTTCATCGCGGGCACCACCATATCGAACGATTCCTCTCCGCACGCCCGCACCGGCACACTCATCGCTTCGACATTGGAAAGCATATGGATCAAGCTTTCGTTGAACCGGAAGTTGCGTACTCCGCCCTGCAGGCGTCCGTTGTCCACAAGAAACGTGCCATCGCGAGTCATGCCGGTGAGCACTTTTTCAAACGGCTCGACCTCGCGGATGTACCACAGCCGTGTAACCAGGATTCCCCTCTCCGTCGATGCAATCATCTGCTCGATGGTCTGCGGATCCCCCGCCAGTGCGAACACAATATTCAGCGGCATCTCTCCCATCTCGTTAGGCAGGGGGAAACCGTGCCCCGTCGCCTCAATCGGCCCGGCTTTTTCGCCATACTCGGACTTCTTCATTCTTTCCGCGGTCGCACGGGCGTACACGACGCGCTTGATGATCCCATTCTCCACCAACCGGATTGTTTTCCGGGTCACACCTTCTCCATCGAAGGGAGACCCAGACTGCAAGGGATGCGCTACGTCGTCAACAATCGTGATGTTGTCTCCGAACAGCCTCGCGCCGATCCGCCCGGTCAGAAACGATCGTTGATCGAGAATCGCCATTCCCGAATAGTCCCAGAACATGAAGCCCACAATGTCGAGCACAGCGGCAGGTTCCAGGATCACCGTGTACTTCCCCGCCGGAATCTCCCGTGGATGCGCGGTCTCAACGGCCTTCTGCGCGGCAGTCTCGGCCAGTCTCAGCGGGTCAAGATTCGCCACATCCGGCGAATTCGCCTTCTGCCACCCTGAGGAATCCGCCGCCAGCATGGTGATCGAAACTTCCGCAGAAGTCTGCGTATGCCACCGGCTCAACCCGCGCGAATTGAAGATCCCCTCAAACCATTCTCCGCTCGAGAAGACCCCAGCCGTAGTGAGCCCATGCCGATCCGCAACCCCGACAATTTTGCTGACACCCTGCGCCCGCAACTCAGGAGTGATTGTCGCAGTCTGTCCAAAATATCGGGAAGGCACGACCCGCGTCACGATTCGCGTAGAGACAGGCGCCTCGCCTGTCAGGCCAGGGCGAAGCCCGGCCCCTTCATCTTCAGAAGGCATGGGCCAAAGGTCCGGATCTGGATGCTGAACCTTGGCCAGACTTTCCGAGGATCGCACCACCTGCCGCAGACTCTGATCATCGAACTTGTTCGTAGTCGCCCGCGCGGTCCTTCCACCAAACACCGTCCGCACCGACACCACATGATTTTCATCCGCCACATTCTGATGAATGACGTTATTCGCGAACCGAGTCAGCGCAAACCGCCCGCCCGAGAAGAGAACTTCCACCTCGTCCGCGCTCGAGAGCTTTCGGATGCGGTCGAAGACATCCCCGGCTTGTTCCTTAGTCAGCATGCAAACTTGAGTGGATCTCCGTGCCTGTGTGATTCGGTGGTAGTCTAATTCCTCTTGAAAGCACTCCCCACCTTGACTCCTCGAAATCTCGCCGGCGCGGCTCCATGCCCCGTTCCCATCACCTGCTGCGGCTGTCCCTTGCCGCAATTCGGTGTGCCCCACAGCGTCCACTCGTCGCGCGAGCAAACTGCGTCCAGCGCATTCCAGAACTCCGTGGTGATCCCCGAATACGACGGATTCTTCACCATCCGCACGCGCTTTCCACCCTTGATCTCCCACCCAATCTCGCACCCGAATTGAAAGTTGTAGCGCTTGTCATCAATCGACCACGAGCGATTCGTCTGCATCAGGATCGCGTGATCCGTCGCCGCAATCAGTTGCTCCAGGCTGAGTGGCTTCTCCCCCGGCAGCAAGCTTATATTCGTCATGCGGATCATCGGCAGCCGGTTCCATCCTTCCGCGCGGATCGTCCCGCCGGAACGAGTTTCCCCGATCGTATGCGCAGTCTCGCGCGAACTTAGATAACCGGTGAACAGCCCATTCGTGATGATCGGCGTGCACTGCGCCGCCACGCCTTCATCATCGAATCCAAATGTTCCCAGCCCCGGACCATGCTCCTGCCGCGCATCCGCAACCACATTCACCAGATCGTTGCCGTATCGCAGGGTGCGCAGCTTATCCAGTGTCAAGAAAGACGTTCCAGCGAAGTTCGCCTCCATCCCCAAGACGCGATCAAGTTCGATCGGATGCCCCACCGATTCATGGATCTGCAACCCAAGCTGCGAGCTGTCGAGGATGATGTCGAACCTTCCCTCCGGACATTGATCCGCTTTGTGCAGCGCGACCGCCTCTTCCGCAATGCGCCGTGCATTCTCCACAAGCTTCAATTCTTCGATCAGCTCATACCCTTTGTTCTGCCACTGCCCGCCAAACGAATTGGGATACGACCTCTTCTGAATCTCGCTTCCCGCAAACGACAGGGCTGCATACCCGGCGCCGGTAGAAAGTTTCGTTTGATGAATGTCCGCGCCTTCAGACGACGCAAACCACTGTTCCTCACGGCTGAAGTTCAGATTCGTTTCGGCCAGCGTGACTCCCGCCACCGATCGCAATTCCGCATCAATTCTCAACAACAGTTCAATGTTTTGTTCCACCGAGATCGTGAACGGATCGATCTGGTAAGGCGTACTCCACTCCGCAATCGCGGGCTTCTCCGCCGACAGCCGAACGTCTTCCCTCTTCACCCGTGCCGACGCCTTGGCGATCTCGACCGCCCGTGCCGCGGTAGCTTCCACGGCCCCGCGCCCCAACTCCGCCGACGCTGCGAACCCCCACGCGCCATCGACGATCACGCGCACATTCATCCCCACTGATTCCGAATCCGATGCGCTTCCCACTTTCCCATTCTTGGTGCTCAGGGCCCGACTGCGCTGCGCAATGACCCGAACGTCGGCGTACGTCGCCGCTTGCGCCACCGCCCTATTCAAAGCCCAATTGGCAACGTGTTTCATGCGAAGAATTTCAATCTAACACATGACGTGTGGAGTCAATGCCCCGGTCGAGAAACGCGCCGTCACCAACCCCGCCGCCCCACACACACTCCGCTGTGATTCTGAGCACGGTCTATGAGACTCCGCTGCAGTCCAATAGACGCGAATGCCACTTCCCAAAGGGACTGCACCACCCTTGTCTGAACAACGAAGGAGTATCACGCCCATGAGTCTTTGTTTTTCGGAGCCCAGCATCTCCTCGCCCACATCTGAAATCGACCACACGTCGACCGCAACCCCGTCCTATTCCGACACTCAAGCCAGCAAAAAAGCCGACCTGGCAGGTCCAGGCATCGGGGACTATGCCGAGTTGGAGAAGATCCTGCCCCAGGACTATCACCCGCTTCTAACTCCGAAGGAAACGCAAAGAGCACTTTTCCACTTGCGCCGTTACATCGAAGACAATCTTTGTAAAGAACTCGGCCTGATCATGGTCCAGGTCCCGCTGATCGTCGACGCCGAAAGTGGCGTCAACGACATGCTCGACCGCGACGGCTCCCGCACGCCCATCCAGTTCCACATCTCCAACGACCGAAACAAGAATCCCATTGACTCCCAGGTCGTTCAGGCCGCAACCAAGTGGAAGCGCGTTGCCCTCAAGCAGTTCAACTGCCGCCCTGGCGAAGGCATCTGCACCGATATGCGCGCCGTCCGCAAAGACTATTTCCTCGATCACGATCATTCTGCTTACGTCGATCAGTGGGATTGGGAACGCACCATCACTGCCGAGCAGCGCAATCTGGAATTCCTGAAATCCATTGTGCGCAAAATCTGGAAAGTCCTCGGCGGCGCTGAGAAGTTCGCGCAAGAAATGTTCTCCGAACTCAGCAGTCCTCGTTACCCCAATCTGCCCGAGGAGCTCACCTTTCTTCATGCCGAAGAACTCTTGGCCATGTACCCTGATCTCCCTCGCAAGCGTCGCGAGACGGTGATTCTGCAGAAATATCCGGCGGTCTTCATTATCGGTATTGGATGTCCCTTAAAAGACGGCTGGATCACCGACACCAGCAATCAGACTAACCGCGAGACCCACGGTCTCAAGGGCGACATTCTGGTCTGGAACCACGTCACCCAGCGCCGCCACGAGCCGAGCTCCATGGGCATCCGCGTGAATGCCGAAACCCTGCGCAAGCAACTCGAGATGTCCAACCTGCTCGACAATCTAAAATTCCCCTACCACCAGGGAATCATCAACAACGTGCTCCCGCTCTCCATTGGCGGTGGCATCGGCCAGTCCCGCACCCTGATGCTCCTCCTCCGCAAAGCACACTTAGGAGAAGTCCGTGTCACCGTGTGGCCAAAAATCCTCAAGGAGATGTGCGCCAAGAAGAACATCTGGGTGCTGGAATAATCAGGGCGTCTAGGAATGAACGGGGCGGCGATAGCCGCCCCTTCGTGGAAGAGTGGCGTTTTAGCGCCGCGTCAGGAGTCCGTTTAAGAGCGCTTCAGCGCTGGTGTCCCGTCGCCCACTACGTCACGGCGTCGCATGTGCCTCCGCCAGCGCCTTCTTCACCGCCAGCAATTCCTTCAAGACTCCCCGCAGCTTGGTCGACTCCAGCGCATTCGCCCCATCCGACTTCGCTTCCTTCGGATTGTCGTGCACTTCCATGAACACGCCATCCACCCCAGCCGCCACCGCCGCCCTCGCCAGCACCGGGATAAACTCCGGCTGTCCCCCACTCACCGCCGGCCCTTTGTCGTCCCCCTGCGAAGATGGCAACTGCACTGAGTGCGTCGCATCGAAAACGACCGGCGCAAACTTCCGCATGATCGGCAGCGATCGCATATCAACCACCAGATTGTTGTAGCCAAAGCTCGCCCCGCGTTCGGTGAGAAAAACCTGCGCATTCCCCGCCTCGCGGCACTTCTCCACCGCATGCCGCATGTCCCACGGAGCAACAAACTGCCCCTTCTTGATGTTGACCACGCGCCCGCTCAACGCCGCTGCCACCACAAGATCGGTCTGCCGGCTGAGGAATGCAGGAATCTGCAGCACATCCACCACTTCCGCGACCTTCGCGACGTCCGCCGTCTCATGCACATCGGTCAACACCGGCAGGTTCAGCTCATTCTTGATCTTCTTCAGAATCCGCAGACCTTCCTTCAGCCCCGGCCCCCGATAGCTTCGAATCGACGTTCGGTTCGCTTTGTCATAACTCGCTTTGAAGATAAATGGAAAATCGAGCGACTTCGTCACTCCCTTGATGATTTCCGCCATCCGGATCGCGTGCTCTTCGCTCTCGATCACGCACGGTCCGGCGATCAGAAACAGATCACCCGACCCAATATGGATGTCTCCGACTTGGAAAGAAGTTGTCATTCCAAAAATCTAAGGACACGCAAGAACACGACGCCCTGAGAGGCCTTCGTGTAACTTCGTGTCCTTCGTGGGTATTCTATCGTCCCGCAACTCGCTCCGGCCGGTGGAACATCTCCACTTCGACCGTTTCTTTCTCAGCTTTCCGCTTCTGCCTACATTCGTAAGCCGCTCCCACAAATGTCTTAAATAAAGGATGCGGCTCGAGCGGCTTCGATTTGAATTCAGGATGGAACTGGCACCCGATAAAGTGTGGATGATCCGCCAACTCGATCATCTCCACGTAAGTCCCGTCCGGCGTTGACCCTGAAATTCGCAGCCCGGCAGCCACTAATGGCTCCTCGTACTCGCGGTTGAATTCGTACCGATGCCGGTGCCGCTCGCTGATTTCGAGCACGCCATAGATCTTGTGCGCCAGTGTATTCGGCTCGATCTTGCAAGTCCATGCGCCCAGCCGCATGGTTCCGCCCAGTTCCTCCACGCCGCGCAACTCGCGCAACTTGTAAATCACCCGATGCGGCGTAGCCGGATCAAACTCGCTCGAGTTCGCCTCTTCCAGCCCGACCACATTCCGCGCGAACTCGATGCACGCTGTCTGCATCCCCAGGCAAATCCCAAAGTACGGAACCTTCTTCTCGCGCGCATATCGGATCGCGGTCAGCATCCCTTCGATCCCGCGCTTCCCAAATCCACCCGGCACCAAAAGCCCGTCATATCCCTCGAGTTGCGCTTCGTAACTCTTGTCGCCGGTCTCCAGTCCTTCCGCCTCAATCCAGTTCAGTTGCAACTTCAAATTGTGCGCAAGGGCTCCGTGCACCAGCGCCTCTTTCAACGACTTGTACGAGTCTTCATACTCCACATACTTGCCTACGATCCCAATCGTGACGGTGTCCTTCGGGTTGTACACGCGGTGGACAATGTCCTCCCACTTCGCGAGGTCGCGCTCCTTCGCTTCCATGTGCAGATGCTTCAGCACCAGTGTGTCCACATTCTCATTCGCGAACACCAGCGGCACTTCGTACACCGACGCCACATCCTTCGCCGTGATCACCGCCTCTTCCGGAACGTTGCAGAAGAGCGCGATCTTCGACTTCATCTCCTTCGCCAGGAAGCGGTCCGTCCGGCAAAGCAAAATGTCCGGCTGAATTCCGATGCTCAACAACTCTTTTACCGAGTGCTGCGTCGGCTTGGTCTTCAATTCCTGCGCCGCCGCGATAAACGGCACCAGCGTCACATGCACAAACAACGTATGCTCGCGCCCCAACTCCTGCCGCATCTGCCGGATCGCTTCCATAAACGGCAGCGACTCGATGTCGCCCACCGTCCCGCCAATCTCCACAATCGCGATATCGACTTCCTGCGCCACCTTCTTCATCGCCGCCTTGATCTCATTGGTGACGTGCGGAATCACCTGCACCGTCTTTCCCAGATAATCTCCGCGCCGTTCCTTGGCGATGATCTGTTCGTAAATCCGCCCCGTCGTCCAGTTGTTCTCGCGAGAAAGTCTCGCGTGCGTAAAGCGCTCGTAGTGCCCAAGGTCCAGATCGGTCTCCGCACCGTCGTCGGTCACGAACACTTCGCCATGCTGAAACGGCGACATTGTGCCCGGATCCACGTTCAGATAAGGATCGAACTTCATCAGGTTAACTTTGATCCCGCGGCTCTCCAGCAGGCATCCGATCGAAGCCGCGGCAAGTCCCTTGCCGAGTGAAGACACAACTCCCCCAGTCACAAAGATGTACTTTGCTGGCATCTCTTCCTCGCTTTAAATTGTTTTTGGAAAATTGTGCAGGTGGCGTGCACAATCAATTATGGCAGAAAACCCCTGTGGAAGAAACGAAAGAAATCGTCCTTCGAAAGATTTTCCTTCGTGTTTAGTGCTCTATGGTTGTGTAGGATTTTGTGGGGACAGCCGCCCTCGGCTGTCCGGTCGAGCAAAGCTCGACGGCTGCTGCATCCGACCTTGCAAACTGATTCGGATCTCACGGCTCCCCGCGTTGACGGCTCCCCGCGTTGACTATCTCCCCCTAAACGGCGAGAATAACTGAGGTCACCCGCACCAGAACAGTAGTGTCCCCAAAAAGTGGGCCTGTGGCGCAGCTGGGAGCGCGCTTCCATGGCATGGAAGAGGTCGTCGGTTCGATCCCGACCAGGTCCACCATATTTTCAAGTACTTACAGATACCCCACTTTTCGGTTTGGTAGCATTTGGTAGCAAAACGCTCGTCCCGCGCGTGACCTCTTCCAAATTAGGAAGGAGTCGAAGCTCGGCGCTGATGGCGTCGACCGTCTTCTGCACGCTTTCCGGAATCTCCTGCATGTAAACGTCGGTTGTCGTTGCCGTGCGGGAGTGCCTGAGCACGCCTTGAATGTCCTTCACTGTCCCCTTCTTCTGCGCCAGCGTCGCAATCGTGCGCCGGATCACTTGGAAGGTCAGTTTGGGCAACTCAAGTTCCTGCACCAACCTGTGCAGAACGCGCTTCCGGTAGTTATTGCTGTCCATGAACCCGTCTTTTTTGTTCGGGAAAATGAACGCCTCCGGAGACGAATTGGGGCATCGCTCCTTCCAGAGCCACAGGTCGTCGGCTAGTTCTTTCGGAACGTGGACGACTCCCAAGCTCTTTCGGGTCTTACCCCAGGTGCGGATTTTGCCTTTGTATACGGTTTCCACGAGCCGCATGGTGCATTCGGTGTGGCTGAAGCACTGCCAGCGAAGCGCGAACAACTCGCGTGATGAGGCGCGCCTTCGTTCGGCTTCTGGGGCTCACACCACGCCGTTATCGCGACCTGGCAGCGCGCTCGCGCATTAGAGGGCCGGTGCAAACCGTGGCGCATCAGGTCAACTCAACTAGCAGAAGACGGGCAAACCGGAAGAACTGAACCAATTGAGCCCGTTTAAGTAATTTTATCCAGATTCGCAAAGTGCTCAAAATCGGTCACAAGAAGGAGGAAAGTCGCATGATTACAAGGTCGGACCAAGAATATTCGCCCTGTGCGCGCTGATGGTCGGGTTGCTTCACCCCGAAGTAGCAGTATGGCGGGTCAGTGGAGCTGAAGAGCCGACTGATCGAAGGGCGAGCGGTGATGTATGTGGGTTGGGAATATCGATTGCACCCGAGTCCCATCACGACATCGATCGCCGTCGCCCTCATTTGACGACTCTTCGGCTTGTGAGTGCGTAGGGCATGAGCGCCGGGAATGCCTGCAACCTTCGTTTCCGGGTTGCGCACTATCCAGGTACTGTTAGGCCATCGTGACTTGGAAGAGACGACCATTTATCTCCATCTCTCCCAACGGCACCTCAACGCCACCGCGAGTCCCCTG
>Ga0210408_10001980_pt1 | contig 20504 bp, 17 predicted proteins | sample IncBWH4MmetaG_FD_155471 | JGI IMG/M metagenome (GOLD analysis project Ga0210408, IMG submission 155471) | Forest soil microbial communities from Barre Woods Harvard Forest LTER site, Petersham, Massachusetts, United States - Inc-BW-H-4-M | ecosystem: Environmental > Terrestrial > Soil >...
CCCTACCTGATGCCAAGCGGCATGATCGACCGCACCCCCCGCGGCCGCGTAGCCACCCCCCACGCCTACGAATACTTCCACCGTGAAGCCCCCCGCCGCCAGCCCCGCCTGTTCTAGACCTCGTGCTTCATCCTTGCAATGTCCCTGCACTGGGCTCCGTCGAATTGCCCGCGTGGCTCGTTAACGGTCAGCTGACCGAAAATGTCCACCTGAGCATGCCCTCTGCACTTACGTCCAGTTGTTTCTGTTTTTCCATTTGCTAAAATCAGCCATGACGTTCGCTTTACGGCGCGATGAGATCTCGGCTGGCGTTCGACGCTTTGGCTCCCGTGCCGTTCAAAGCAGTTGCGATCGCGCTCGATTGGGTGTTGGGTTCTCTTGTTTCTGACCTCGACGGTCACCACCTAAGTCCCGTCCTTGTTGCAGATTGGCGAATGCGCATGCAAGTACCTTTAGAATGAACAGATCCGAACTCGTGAGAAGTAAGTCTTTTGTAATGAACAGATCCGAAAACAGGGGGGAGGGGGGCCGCAATGGGATGTAATAGGCGCCACACCCTTTCAGAAGCGCAAGAAGAAATGTCACCGCGGCGCATTGCGTGAAAAAAACGGTCTACCTCTCGCTGGGCTGCAATGTCGGCGATCGCCCTAAAAATTTGCAGGACGCGCTGGCCGCCTTGCCCAAGTCAGGCGTAAACGTGAAGCGAATGTCATCAGTATACGAAACCGAACCCGTCGATTACCTCGATCAACCGTGGTTCCTCAACATGGCAGTGGAAGCGGAGACGGAACTTGCTCCGGCCACGTTGCTGCAAAGGCTGCGCGGAATCGAAGCGCAAATGGGCAGCAAGAAGCAAATCGCCAAGGGCCCGCGCCTCATCGACATGGATATCTTGCTATTCGGAAACGAAGTCATCGACACGCCGGATCTGCAAGTCCCTCATCCGCGCATGCATCTTCGCCGCTTCGTGTTGCAGCCGCTGTCCGAAATTGCTCCAAACGTACGTCATCCGCAATCTGGTCTAACCGTTTCCGAACTGTTAGCCAGTACGCCAGACAAAAGCACCGTTCGCGAATTCGACGGCGGCAGCCAGTTGTAGCGGCCGGCTTTAGCGTGCCAGCATATGCAAAAAAGAGAGCAACTACGACGCGCGATGCAGCAGCAAGCGGTGCAGCGTCATCGTCTTCGGTTGCAGCGCATCCAGTTCGATCAGCGCGAGCCGTCCCTCTGTGATTTCGCGCCAGCGGTATACTCCGGCTTCGGTTTCTTGCACTTCGCGGCCGTTGGGACGCCGCAAGAATTCGCGCGCGTCATCCGCGGATGCCGTCTCGCGCAGCGCGGGACGCGCCAGCGCTTCCACCGCATAGCTGCGCAACAGCTTGCTCCAGTACTGATGGAAGAGGTCGCCGGAAGCAAAGATGTCGCTCCACGCCACTTCGCCGCCATACGCGACAATAACGCCGACAACGTGCTCGCCTTTGAGATTGCCAGTCGCGCGCGCGAAACGCCGCTGCACCTGCTCAACGAATTCGTCCACAGAACCGCCCACGCGCCTGCCTTCGTAGATCTTCCGGTACGACTGCGTCGGCGCTTCGGACGAGATGGCATCCGCGAGCGCGTCGGTGCTAAGGCGGGGCGCCGGAGCGGAAGGCACGGCAGCCGAAAGCCTCGCGGCGGCGGTGGAACCGCCGGCAACCGCGGCCCACACTTCCGTTTGCTTTTGCTCCACAGCGGCTTGCTCGCGCACGCTCGGATGCACAATGGTGTTTGACGAAGTAAATTGCGAGCTTGCGCCAGTCCAGCGGCCATGCTCGACGCAGAAGACATCGAGCGGCAGAGGTTCCGCGCCCACCGGCACGATGCGATCCTTGCCGATAATGCGATCTTGCTTGCCGCCGCTGACCAGTTCGCCGGCCAGCAACAGCAGCGGACGCTTGCTGCGGTTGATGAGCACAAGCTGGTTCACCGAGGCCCCGGCGTCATACTGTGGCACCGCGATCGGCCGCACTCCTCCGCGGTTGCGCACCATGCCGGCTGCACCACGCTCGCTGACAGTCACTTCACCGCTGGCCAGCCCCTCCTCCAGCGTCAGAAAACTGCTGGTGTCTTGCGAAGAACCGCTAACGACGGGGAAGACCGCAATGTTTTCATAGGTGACGGGATCGAGAATGCGCCAATCACCTTCGGCACGCTGCGAAGCCTTGCTGGGATGCGGTGCAGCCCAGATAAACGCCATGCCTCCAAATGTGGTGATGATCGCGAGGGCAGCAACAAAGACAACGCAGAGCGAACGTTGCATAAAACCTCCTTGCAGTGCAGGAAGACCTGCTCAGGAGTTAGAACGAGGCTTCTGAGATTTCTTGCAAGGAAAAAATGAGGAGAGCGAAGGAGATTCTTTCAGGAGTTTGCCTAAGAGACCGAGAAGGTGTATTAACCGTGCGGGTCGCCCAGGTTTAGGCGGCCCTTCGGACGCTTCTTGAGTGCTTCGCCTTCTTCGCGCTCGTACTCGGCGATTTCCTCTTCGCTGTAGGAAAAGGAATCGCGGGAGGCAAACATAGTGTTGGACTTGGCAGCCTTTTTCTTCTTTTTGCGCAGCTCGCCAAATTCATAGCGCACCTGGCGCAGCGGAGCTTCGATAGCCTTGATTTCGACGAGCAGATCGCTCACTTTTTCCAGGAAATCGTGAAGATGGAAAGGCCTCAAGACATACGGCAACTTGGCGCGCTCCAGCGGTTGAACGTACTCTTCGCCGCCTTCGCCGGGAACCATATAAAGAGCGCGAAGCCGCCCGCCTTCCTCCGCGGACACATTGGTAAGCTCGCGCAGGGTTACAAACAGGGGGCTTTCCGTCCCCGTAATCGTTACATTGACGATTACCAGGGACCACTCGCCGGTGCGGAGTTCGGCCAGAAACAGCTTGGTATCCGGCACCACGCGCACACGCCAACCCTCTGAATCGAGGATCTGCTTCAGCGCGCCCTGGCTCTGCACATCATCATCGAGGATGAGGATGCCAACCTGCCGGGGCGCAATCGGGGCCGCAGGGGTACCCATTGTCAAAGTATAGCGTTCGCGGTCGCGGGGCGGTGTGCGAATGCGACCCCAAGAGGCGTATCGGCCAACAGACTTCGGTATTTACCTTTTTTGACCGCCCGTGGCGCGTTTGAAACGCCGGGGCCAAAGAATCACGTCAAAGATGGTGAAGCCTGAACGCATTGGAACCCAGTGGAGGCCTATCTTGAGGATCATCAAACTACGAGCGCTCTGTGTAGCAGTGGCGATCCTGGCATCGGTCCCGGCCTTGAAGGCGCAGACGCCAAGAGACTCCGCGCCTGCGCCGGTGCCCCCCCAGATCGGTGCCGCTCAAAAAGCGTTCATTTCCAACGCTGGTGGCGATAGCTTCGCGATGGCCATTGATCAGACTGTTTTCAACGGCGGGCCGGATCGGCCTTACAACCAGTTCTATACGGCGATGAAAGGGTGGGGTCGCTATGAACTCCTGCCATCCCCAGCGGATGCGGATCTGGTCCTCGAAATTAGTTGGGCGCTCACGGATACAGGACTGAAGCTCCCGGTTCTCGGGCAATTGCGATTGGTGGTCGTCGACCCCAAAACGCACGTCACACTGTGGAGTCTTACCGAGTACGTGCGGGGAGCAATACTGCTTGGCAACCGCGACAAGAATTTCGATCAAACGATGAACACGATCGTGAACCGCATGAAAGAACTGGCGAGCAGAGCGGCGACCAAAGGAGCGAAAACTCCGGAGAAGTGATCCGTTAGCCAGCGAGAAGTCTCATCTGCGTTTGGCGATAAATGATGATGCAAAAATGAGAAATTCACCCGCTCGGTTTTACTGGCCGATGACGAAGTTGGTAGCGGGGACGTAGCGTTTGGAGACGGAGCCGTCCCAGAAGACGCGGTAAGTGGTTGATGTCCCGGAAGTAGGCCGGACGGTGTAGAAGATCTGGACGCCGTCTCGCGACCATTCCCCGTGGCTTGCCGACTGGTCCGGCGGGCTAAGAACAACGCGGCGCTTGCTGCGTACTTCGTATAGGAACAGGCCGCTTGCGGGACGGTTTGCGCCAGCAGCACCCAGAGGCGGCGGGGCATAGTCCGCGGAGACGAGCAGTAGATCTGGATTGCCGGGATTGACGCGGATGGCATCCGATTCGTGGATTTGAAAAGCCGGACCGTAAATTTCTTGCAGAGGGACCGTTTGCGTCGCCTTGCCATCATCGGAGAGCCAGTAGGCGTTTTGCAGGTCGGTCGCTAGGAGAAGGCGGGTGTCGACCCAGCCTTGTAAGTTACTGATATTGTTGGTGAAAAGAGGCGCTGGGGTCTCTGGTGGCGTCACGGGAACCGTCCACACCTGCCATTTTTGGTCCTGATTCGTGAGATAGGCGACGCGCGCATCATCGAGTGACCAAAAGGGTTGGCGGACTGTGCCGTGAACCAAGTCGCGCGAACGGCCGGTATCGAAATCGTAGAGAACAATGGTGCTTTCGGGAGCGGATTTCGCGTCTCCGCGCACGTAAAGCAGTTTTTTTCCGTCATGAGAGAGCGCGAGATCCGTTCCGGCTGGCCCAGGGATTTTCTTTATGGCCCCGTGACTTACCACAATTTTCCCAGCCGAATTGACGTACGCGATGGCCGTAGGCGATTTGAATCCGGTAACTGTTGTTTCGGGAGCGGGCTTTTTCTTGGCCGGATCGTCAGGATCGTCCTCGCTCTGGTTGGTGATGCGCGGAAACAGCTCGGCGGCGATGCGCGCGCAACCGCTCCACGCGCCAAGTTGTGGATCCTCGACAGCGGCGCGAAACGTGTACCTAGTGGCGGACATACCGTCGGAGCAGGCTTCGCGTGAGACGCGAACCAAGATGGCCACCCCGCTCTGCGTATCTTTCGCATGGTAGATCCAAGCGTCGCCGGAAGGGTCATGCGTAACTTCGGCAGGTTCGAGGTTAATGGGCGGGTACCCGGGACGGTCCAGGCGCTCAGGGCCTTTTTGGCCGATGCGCACACTCCAGGCAGGGTTGTTACCGGAAGCCAGCAGCAAGATAGGGAAATGTTTCGACTGCGGGGAAGCGGGCGCCGCAGCGGCAGCCGGCGCTGTCGCTGTGGAAGGCTTCTTGGCCGGAGCCGGCGTCTGCGCCCATGTGAGGGGGCGAGTGCTTGCGACCATAATCACGAGGCCAAGAACACAGGACCGTGCTCTGAAGGGCATGCGCCTGGACAAATCCTCCGGATTGAGGATACCGCGCGACAGGTGAACGGCACAAATGGCGATTGGCACAGACAATAGGTGGGCTGCCAAAGCGCTTCTAACCGGCCAGCGGTTTGTTCGTCAAAGTCGGTCAGATGGCGGGAACAAGCGGAGAGTAAGGAGCGTTTAGCTGACAAGGCTTTCTGAAGGGGCGACTCTCAGAACCTGGAAGAGGAATAAATGAGGCGAGAGCTGCAATTTGCCATTCGCATGTTATTGAAACAACCCGGCTTTAGCCTGATTGCGGTACTGACACTGGCGCTGGGAATCGGGGCGACATCGGCGGTGTTCAGCTTGATTCAGGGCGTGCTTTTGACGCCCCCACCCTACAAAAAGCCGCAGCAGCTGGTGCTCGTGCCGACCGCGCGAACGGACGGGCAAAAGCAGGAGAACCCGCGCGGGTGGCCCTCCCAACAATGGCTGGAATGGCAAAAAGAGGCGAAGTCGTTTGAAGGAATTGCGGGGTACGGCTGGACGTTCAATTTTCTGCTCCGCAACGAGGGCAGCAAATCCATGCAGGGCATGGTAGTGACCGAAGACTATTTCCCCGTGATGGGACTGCAACCTGTGCTCGGGCGCGGCTTTGAGAAATCGGACATTGGGACAGGACCAGTGAAGGTGATCCTGCTAGGGTACGAGTTCTGGCGACGGACATTCAACGGCGATCCACAAATCATAAGCAAGACCGTGCGCATCAGCCGGTGGGACGTGCCCCCAACAGTGATCGGCGTGATGCCGCCGGGAGTGAGATTTCTGCCGTCGCCGGGGGCTGCAAAAGAGCCGAATTACAACGTTAACGCACTGGTCGATTTCTGGATGCCTGTGGCGCCGGACCCAAAGTATATGAAGGATCCAGATTGGAATCTGGTGGCGCGACTGAGCGATCGCGCGACGCAACAGCAAGGGCAAGGCGAACTCACCGTGCTGGCGGCGAGAGAGGCGCAATCGGAGAAGCAGTTCGAAGGTTTCGTGCCGCAACTGCAATCGTTGAAAGACGAAATGAATCAAGAAAGCCGAGGGATTCTTTTGCCGCTGCTGGGTGCGGCTGCGCTCGTGCTGTTGATCGGTTGCGGTAACGCCGCGGCTTTGCTGTTGGTGCGCGGACTGCAGAGGCAGCAGGAATATGCGGTGCGGAGCGCAATGGGCATGGGGCGCATCGCGCTTTTGCGGCAGGTCTCGGCCGAAAGCTTGTTGCTGGCGCTGCTGGGTGGAGTATTCGGAGTAGCGCTGGCATTTGGCGTGGTGAAGCTGTTCAAGGTGGTCGCGGTACACGCAATTCCGCGGCTCGAAGACGTAACGGCTGGGTGGGCGGTACTGGCCTGCGGATTGGGTGCGGCGGTGGTCGCGTCGATGTTTGCGGGAGTTTTTCCGGCGCTGCGGGCGTTCCGGCTAGACCCCATGGAGGTGCTGAAGAACGCTGGCCCCAAAGGAACAGCGGGAGTCGGGGAACGGCGGCTGCTGCGCGGGGTGACGACAGTGCAAACGGCTCTGACTTTGGCGCTGCTTGTCGGCGCCGGGCTGCTGATTCGCACCATGATCAATATTGCGAGAGTCCCGCCGGGCTACAACACCGGACACATCTTGACCATGAGTGTCACGGAAGTGCGCAGCTACGCAGAGTGGACCAATTTTCACCGCCACGCCTTGCAACGGGTTGCGGCGATTCCCGGCGTGCAATACGCAGCGTTCGCGTGGGGAGTGCCACTCACCGGCAATAATTGGCCGGCGACGATGGAAATCGAAGGGCAGCCCCCAGCCACCAAGGAGAGCGAGAAGACTGCGCTGCCGATGCGCGCCGTCACCGAGGACTATTTCAAGTTGATGGGCGTGGGAATGCTAGGCGGGCGAGAGTTTCGTGCGAGCGATGAGGGCAAGGAAGCAACCGTAGCGATCGTCAACCAGACATTCGCGGATCGCTACTTCCCGCATGCCGATGCCATCGGACGCAAGATTTGGATGCAAGGGCGCGACAAGCCAGCTATGGAAATCGTCGGCGAAGTCTCGAATGGCCGAACGGATGATTTGACCCAGGCGGCGTCGCCCGAGGTTTATCTGTCGTTGTGGCAGGCGACGGCGTTTTCGAAGCATCTCGTAGTCCGCACCGCAGCGGACCCGCGCGCGGTTCTGGTTGCGGTGGAGCGCGAGTTGCGCGCCGTCGATCCAACCGCCGCCATCGAAAACCCGAAGACTTTGCAACAGATTCGCGATGATTCGCTGGCGTCGCGAACGTTCGCGATGCAGTTGCTCGTTGGGTTTTCCGTTGTGGGCAGCGTGCTGACGCTGGTCGGAATTTACGGCGTACTGTCGCTTTCGGTGGCGTCGAGGCGACGTGAGCTGGCAATTCGTAGCGCGGTTGGCGCTGAACAAAAGCACATTCGTAACCTGATCTTCGGCGAGGGATTTCGATTGATTGCGGTCGGAGTAGTCGCGGGAATGGCGCTTGCGGTTGTTTTGTCGCGTGTCTTGAAGACTTTTCTGTTCGAGGTGCAACCTAGCGATCCTACGACGCTGATCGTTGTCGGAGCCTTGTTCGTGGGAGTGGCGCTACTGGCATGCTGGGTGCCTGTGCGGCGTGCCGCGAAGGTCGACCCGCTCGAGGCGTTGCGTTACGAATGAATTGCTCCGCGGCGGAAAGACCATTGCGCAAGTGGAGCGTATCGTCACTGAAGAATTATGGGCGCCGTGAAATGGCCAAAATACGTTGGGCCTGAAGGCGCGTAAGGGAAAAGAAAGGCCGGCGGATGCATTGAATGCGGCCGCCGGCTGGTCGGTACGAAAGCTAGTTCCGGTGTGGGGGCCGGTCGTCGCTGGGGCGGTCGTCGCGGGGGCGATCATCGCGATCGCGGTCCGTGCGATCGTCGCGGGGACGGTCGTCGCGGTCATCGCGGTAGCGGTCACGGCGATCATCACGGTCGCGGTAATCGTCGCGGTCGCGAGGATGATCGCGGTCCCAGCCGCGGCGGTCATCATCGCTCCAGTCGCGTGACCATTCACGCCATTCACGGTCGCGGCGGTCGACGATTTCGAAATCGGCGCGGCAGCCGCGGTCGACCCAGATACGGTCGCGGTCATAACCCCAGGTGCGGTTGTAAACGCAATCGGCTTCGCTGCGCTGGCGGATGATGAAGACGCCGTCGCGCGTGTCAACCGGGCAGAAATTGCGATTCATGTAATCGGAAGGGCAGTACAGCAGGGCGGCGGCGCGCGATTGCCAATCGCCGGTAACGCGGAAATCGGCGCGGCAGCCGCCGTCGACCCAAATGCCACGCTTTCCGGAGCCCCACGTCTGGCCCTCTATGCAGGCGGCTTGGCTGCGCTGGCGAATCATGCGGACGCCGAAGCGGGCATCGGCCGGGCACCACGCGCGCCCCATGTCATCGGAGGGGCAGTAAACCATGTAGGATTCGCCGAAGCCGCGGAATTCGCCGTCACGGGCGTGTTCGCGATCGCCGTTGTGGTCACGGTCGTGGACGCCCTCGCGAATGACCACCGCCGCGGTGGCCTGAGCACCGACTTCGAAATCGGCGCGGCAACCATGATCGACCCAGATCCCGCGATTGTCATAACCCCAGGTGCGATTCAGAATGCACTTGGCCTCGCTCTTTTGGTGGACCATCTGTACGCCACCGGTGGTGTCAACGAGGCAAACATGGCGGTGCATATCGTCGGAAGAGCACGACATGCGCAGAGCGGATTGCGGCGCCGGAGCGGCGTGAAGCGGCCTGCATCCGAGGGTAATCACCAATAGAACGGCAGCACTCAAACCCAAGAAACCGGGAAAAAGCTTCATGTCGGAACTCTCCATTTCAGGACCGGCCGGCGAGAATCGGTTTTGTGTCGGATGCCGGCGTGGGTCGGCTAAGAACGTCGTTAAATCCAAGATAGAGAAGATTTAGGCGAGCGGCCAGAGGGATTGCTGAGGGAGTTGCGCGAGAGCCAATAGAAGCGAAGGCGAAGGGCTGCGGCCTAGAGGCGAAAGAAAGACGAAGAAAATGCTTGACAACAAGCGAACGAAAAGCGAATATTGATTCGCTGCGAGGTGGGCCATGTCTTCAGTTGCTTCCAAACTGGTTCCGACCGCTCCTGACGACCGGCGTCTCGCCCAACAAACCGCGCTGTTCCCTGCCGATGGCCCTGATTCAACGACGGAACATGACCCAAAAGCTCGGACCGGGCTTGATCTTGCCCCGATCGTGACTGGTCCTGGCGGCAGCATCTCGGGTTGCCCCGCGCCGGATTGCCCCCCGACGTATTCGGCTGAATATGGCGCCCCACGCCATGAGGAAAGCCGGACCCGAGATGCCGCCGCGTGTTGTGGCGCAAAGGGAACCGCTCGATTGGATTCGGGCGGTTCCGCGCCGCTAGCTGGCATCGCGCGCATGGCGGCGGATTCTCCTGTGGCCGAGACGCAGCGCTGCTCACCGGAACGGCCAGAATATTTCCTTCTGCCGGTGCGATCGATCTTGAACCGATGCGATTCGAAGCGCGTGCCGTTCGAATGGACGATCAATCCATACCGTGGATGCGAGTTTGCGTGCAAATACTGCTATGCGCGCTACACGCACGAGTACATGGAGCTGGATGGAGGAGAGTTCGAGAAGAAAATCTTTGTGAAGCAGGATGCCGCGGCGCTTCTGGCGCAGGACATGCGCAAGTATTCGTTTGAGTCGAAAAGCTCGGGCGGGGTGTATCCGGAGCACATCGCAATTGGGACGGCCACCGACCCTTATCAGCCGGCGGAGCGGGAGTATGGGGTGACGCGTGCGTGCCTCGAGGAACTGGCAAAACGGGAGGGGCTTAGCGTTTCGCTGATTACGAAATCAAACCAGGTGGTGCGCGACATCGATTTGTTCAAGAAAATCGCGGAGCGTTCGGAGTTGTCGCTGAACATCACGATTACTACGCTGCGGCCGCGTCTGGCGCGACTGTTGGAGCCGCGAGCTCCGCGGCCGGACCTGCGTTTGGCGGCGGTGAAGATGTTGCGGGAGGCGGGACTTTCGGTTGGCGTATCGGCTTGTCCGCTGATACCGGGGATGACGGATCGCGATGGTGAACTGGAGGCCGTAGCTGCGGCGGCGAAAAATGCCGGGGCGCTGTGGTTCTTCACCAATGTGCTGTTTCTGATGCCGTCATCGGCGAAGCAGTTTTTGCCGTTCGTGCGCGAGAAATTCCCAAAACTCGCGAAGCAGTACGACGAGTGGTACGCGAAAAACGGCTACGCGCCCGACGAGTATCGGAGGCAGATGTCGCAGCGGGTGGCAAAGATCCGGCAGGAGTATGGGTTCGTTGCGCGACCGTGGGAACAACGGACGCGGAAGACCAAGCGACCGCAGCTTTCGCTGGCTTGGCAGCCGGGAGTTGGGGAGACGCTACTGCGCGCGGCAGGATAGAAATATACAAATTGGTGGAGCGAAAAATTGGGAGTTAATCCGGCAGGCGCATCCGGAAGGGCCTACCATTAGCGGGATTCGTTATTTTTAGCCGAAGGCTATGGCTTCCGCAAAAGAAACGAAAATCCGTCGATGGTGCGAATCTCGCGGCCGGAGCCTTGGGGTTTGCTGGCGCCTTTTCCGGCGCGCACCTCTTGGATCGCTACGACGAGACGTGGCAATATGGATGGTGAGGCCACGGGAATATTGTGCGCGCCCAGAACCAGCCTCAGTTCAGGCGCGAGGGCAGCGATTCGCTGGACCGAGGCGATGTAGGCATCGAGATCAGTCTCCGGGCGAAAGAGCCAAATGGGCGCGGGGTAGTAGGTGTCGCCGGTGAAAAGCAAGCCGTTCGCGCGATCCAACAAACAGATGGCGTCTGGCGTGTGTCCAGGGGTGGCCACAATCTCCAAGGTGCGTCCGCCGAGATTGATTTTGAAGCCGTCGTGGACGAACCGGGAGATACGCCACGGCTTGGTGGCATAAGTCTTGGGATTGAAATTCTTTGGCAGGTCGCCGCAGACTTCGCCGGGAGCAATTTCCGCTTGCGCATCTTCGCGGGAGCCCTTGGCGTTGCTGCGCGTGAAGTCGTTGTCCATGCCATAGATAAAATCAAATTGCCAGTTGCCGCCTACGTGGTCGTCATGGGTGTGGGAGTTGAGGACCACGATCGGGCGCGCCGTGAGACGCCTCACCACAGCGCGAATGTCGGCGATACCCATTCCGGTGTCGAAAAGCAGCGCCTGCTTGGTGCCGACTATGATGTACCCGATGGTTTCCTCTGACTGGTGCGGCTCGTAGATGGCGAAGACTTGCGGCGCGACTTTGTAGACCTCAAACCATGGATCGCTGACCACAACGCGCTCGAGGGACTTGTACTCCGGGCGAGGTAGTGGCCGGCACCACTCCGGGATCTCCGTTCCGGCGTATGCGATCGACTCCCTTGTAGCGGCGCAACATGCTGCGGCCGCCAGTAAGATGACAAATGCTCGTGCCACACGCAGGCCGAGGCTCACTTGCCCGCACCGCTAACAAAAATCGCCTTCGGTATGGACATGTGGACGCCTTTGTTGCCGTCGACCAATTCGGTGATGCTCAAGTCGGCGGCTACACTGGACAGCATGTAGGCATCATCGCGCGAGAGATGCTTTTCGGTCATCAGATAATCGATCATCTCGCGCACGGCCAGCTTTGTGGCTTCATTCAAGTCTTCGTGCAATCCCATGGTAATGAAGTGCGTTGGAGTTTCCGCCCGCGGCCAGCGCAGGTGCATGTCTTTGCGCACTACAAACTGAAATGTGCCGATTAGCGAGGTCTCCATCGCGGTGATGTCCACCTCGCCGTTGCCTTGCCCCGCGTGTCCGTCGCCGACCTCGAATAGCGCGCCCGGCGCGTGCACCGGAATGTACAAAGTCGTGCCGGCCACCAAATCCTTGTTGTCCAGATTTCCGGCATGTATCCAGGGAGGATTGCTGCTGAATTTTCCCGTCGTCTCCGGCGGGGCAACACCCATACTGCCGAAAAAGGGATGCAGCGGAATCTCGATGCCCGGAGCGAACCGTGCCACCATGCGTTTCTCATCAAGCGGGATGATCTTCATCTTCGGGTACGGATAATCTTCCGGCAAGAATCCGCGACCGGGCGCGAACCCGTTGTACGCGTAAGGAATGGCTAGCCGCACGGAGATGATGCGAACTTCCAACACGGCGCCAGGTTGCGCATCCTCGATATAGATCGGTCCCGTAAGGATGTGGCCGCCCGGGCCCTTATTCGTGACTTCCTTGGTGATATCGCGCAGGGATTGTTCGACCTGTTCCGGAGGCACGCCTGCCTCTTCCAGCCGCTTCGGACTGGAGGTGATCAGAGTCTGAATTTCGACGGTGTCGCCGGATTTGACGCGCAATACCGGCGGCGCGCTCGCATCGTAGTAGCCCCAGGCGATGGTCTTGGGCGCCGGCTTCAACGAATGCGTCGCGGGCGCGCTGGTTTGTTGCGCTAGCGTCGCTATCGCCGCCATCAAAACTCCAAATACCACGAACAGAGACCGCCTCATTGCCTCCTCCATTCCCTACACGATTCCGCTGACCTGACTGGCAAAGCGGGAATGCCAGACGCGGGCGGCGCCGATTAGGTTTGCGTCTTGGCCGAGCGACGCCAGCGCCAGTTCGGTCTTCTGCCAGGGCACAAAACGGCACCCCTGCGAGATCACGCCGCGCAAATCCTGCAGGGGCACACTTTTCATCACGCTTCCGCCTAGCACAATCATGTCCGGGACAAATAGGCCAATGAGGTTCGCCAAGCCTAAGGCCAAATAATAAATCTCACGCTCCACAGCGCGTCGGGCAACTTCGTCACCCTTGCGCGCAAGGTCGAAGATTTCCTTCGCACCGAGTCCGTCCGGAGCGAGTGGCGAGCCAGCATTGTTTTTGAACCATGTGGCCATCGCAGGGCCGGTGGCGAGCGCCTCCCAACATCCGCGAAAACCGCATGTGCAGGGCGGGCCGGAAGCATCGATCACATGGTGACCGACTTCCGGATGCGAGCGATCGACGCCACGATACAATTGGCCATCAAGAATGATTCCGCCGCCGATCCCGGTGCCAACGGTCACATAGATGAGTCGCTGCTTTCCGCGCCCCGCTCCCCAAGCCGCTTCGCCCAGGGCTGCGGCGTCGCCATCATTTTCCAGCGCGACGCGCACGTCGAACGCGCGCGCTAAGTCCGCAACGGGATTGCAGCCCTTCCACGTCGGCAGGAAATCAACGTCACCAAACTCTCCGGTGAAGGGATACACCCAACCGGTCGAGCCAATGCCAATGCCGGAAATTTCCGCGCCCGCACTGCGCGCCGCATCGCGCAGCATTCTCGTAATCCGCGCCAGCGCATCGGGGTACCCACGCTCGCCCTGCGTAGGCGACTCCTCTTTGGCCATGACCGCGCCGGAATCATCCACAATTCCGACCGCGATCTTTGTCCCTCCAATATCGACCGCGCCGATCACTGCTTTTCCCTGTTCACATCCTTCGGCAATAATCCCGCCTCATCCTCCACCACAAAGGAAGAGAGACGAAACGTATCTGGATCGCTGCCGGAAACGCGCGCCAACCGCTCCGCAACCAACTGCGCCGGGAAGATATCGATCAAGAATTGCCACTCGCTCGCAATCTCTGGAAGATTGAAAACCAGCTCGCCCACATCGGGCGGCAGCCCCTGGCCAATCAACATGACCTGAGCACCCAACTTTTGCAGGTCGCGCGCCACCGCTAAGTCCTGTTCGCGCATCTTCGCGCCATCGATCCACATACCAAAGCGAACGTCCTTGCCGACGATTTCCTGCGGTCCGTGCCGGAAGCTGCCGGTGCCCATGGCCGTAGCTGGGGACTTCACGCCCTCTTCCCACATCAGCCGCGTCTCGTAAGCGCTGCCCAAACTGGACCCGCGGGCCAGAAAGTAGCTTACCGAGTTGGGGGCCAGCCACACCGATTTTTCGACTTGCGCCTGCCAGCCGGGAATGGCGCGACCAGCTGCAGCGAAAGACCGCGAAAGCGAATTCGCGACGGTAGCGTCGAATGAGGCACACACGGAAGTCGCAAGAATCCCGGCCGCCAGAGCTAAAGTCGTATACGTATTCACGGAGATGGCGTGATCCAAGGCCACGGGAACAATGATGGCAATCTGGGCCTCGCGCGCGAGGGCCCCATCCGGTGCATTGGTAATGCCAACAACCGTCGCGCCGCTCTTCGCCGCCTTTGCCAGCAACTGAACGATCTCGACGCTGCGACCGCTGCGCGAGATTACGATAATCGCCGACTCGGCGGGAATCGCGGCAAAGTGCACTAGTTCGGCTGCGTCCACTAGGCTCACCGGCCGCGCCGCAAGCTGAAACATAGCCGATACATTCAGCCCCGCATGCCAACTGCTGCCTATCCCCGTCAAGTACACGTGGCGAGCGGCGCGCACAGCCGCGACGGCTGCGTCCAGTGAGCCTCGGCCGGCCGCGCCAGAAAAGTAGTCGAGCGTCCGTTGCAGCTCTTCAGGCTGCCGCAGAATGTCACGCAGGAAATGTGTCATTTTGATGCACACGCTTTTCAATAGAACAAGCGGAGCATCGTGCGCTGGACAAGGAGAAAAATCAAGCTGGTCTTCCTTTCCATGCATCGTCACAAGGCCGGGTGATGGCCAGTGGCTTGCACAGAAAATCGCGGCTACTTGAGACTTTCCACGTAGGCAATAAGCGCCTTCAAATCATCCGGAGGAAGATCGATCGGAGGCATGCCGCCGGCGGTCATTTTGGGCGTGGGATGCCGAAAAAATTGAGCGAGTCGATCGGGCGGAATTTTGGCGGCAATGCCGACGAGGGCGGGGGCCGCGGCCGTGCCGGCGCCACCATCTCCATGACAGGCATTACAGGACAGGGCCTCAAAAATTGCTTTTCCCTTCGCGGCCAGGGGGTCGGCTAGCGCGACGTTGGCGGCAGCCAGCGAAGCCGAAGAAAGCTCCGGCTCGAACGGCTTGCGCATGTATTCCTCTTCTTCCGATCTTTGCTTGGCCAACTGTTGGGCAACTCCGGGGTCGTGCTTGTCCAGGTACTGACTGCGCAGACCGAGACCTACAAGAACGAACAAGACGAATGCGTAAGCTCCCATTGCGACAGGACGCTTCCAAGGACGCCGCTCAATGCTGCGGTCCAAAAAAGGAAGGGCGACCACGGCCAGAACAAGGGCAGTCGGAATCACCAGGATGCCAACGATCGAAGCCGCGCCATGCCAATATTTCAGCCATTGAAAAATGGGCAGGTAATACCACTCTGGCCGCGGCACGTATTGCGCGTCGGCAGGATTGGCCGGCGGGCCAAGCTGCATGGGCACAAAGAAGCAGAGCAGGCCCAGACCGATAATCAGCAATGCGGTCAACGAAAGATCCATCAGCACTTGACGGGGATAGAAGAGCTCCACTTTTTGCTTCGGCTCGTAGGGATTTTCGGTGGACGGCCCGGCCGCTCCCGCCTTGCGAAACAAAAAAATGTGCGACGCAACAAGCGCGAAAATACAGGCGGGAATGAGAAATACATGAGCGACAAAAAACCGCGAAATGGTCAGCGTCCCCATCTCCGTGCCGCCGCGCATCATGCGTTTCAGGCTCTCGCCGATCCAGGGAATCTCGCTGGCGGCGTTCGTTCCGACCGCGGTTGCAAAATACGATCGCTGATCCCAGGGCAGCAGGTACCCGGTAAAAGCCATGCCCAGAATGAGGGCGAAGAGCACACAACCGGAAAGCCACAGCAACTCGCGCCGGCCTTTGTAAGCACCATAGATATATGTTTGTGATAAGTGGAGAAGCAGCACAACAATCATCGCGCTGGCGCCGTAGGCGTGCAGGCTGCGTAGAAAAGACCCAGCGGTGAGGCTTTTTGTGATGTAGGAAACGGTGGTGTGGGCGTGATCGGCGGAAGGAACGTAGTATAGCGCCAGAAAAACCCCGGTAATTACCTGGGAAATAAAAATGAACAAGAGTGCTGAGCCGAATACGTAGGCAAGACGCGCGCCGCCGGGAATGGGCTCGTACAGCGCCGTCCTGAGCAGCGCGTCAAGTCCAGCGCGACGGTTCAGCCATCCCCATATTCCTGTCTGTGGCGCGGCACTAGCATCACTTTCCTTTGTTTGGGTGGAGTACGTGAGTGGAGGGGGCATTCTTAGCCAACCGCTTCTTTGTTGGATACCAATTGCCGGAAATACTGGAATCGCACCAAGAGCTGACCGTCTTGCACGGAGGTTTCGAGCGTGTCCATTCCTCGCAACGATGGGCCGCTAACGCGAGCTCCATCTTTGGTGAATGTGGCGCCGTGGCACGGGCAGATGAATTGGTTTTTCTCTTTGTTCCATGGAACGGTGCAACCCAGATGCGGGCAGACCGAGGTCAGAACGCAAAGCTGGCCGTTTTTGTCTGATGTAACGTATACCGCCTTCTCAGATACTGTTTTGCGCCAGCCGTCGACCATCTCGATCTGAATGGTGCGCATGACAGGTTCTGTCAAAGCAGAAAACTCACTCGCGGCTCCGACTGGGGAACGCTTCACTTCCGTGGTCCGGCGGATCAGTGGGAAAAGAGCGAAACGAATCAGGGGTACGGAAAGCAATCCGCCGACAAAAACCGAGCCGACCCCGAGCAGTGCTCCAAGAAACGAGCGCCGGTTATCGAGAAAGGAGGAAGGGGTCACGGGCTTCGGAGTTGGGCCCTCTGACTCGCTCGCACATCCACACATTGAGTTTCCCCCTGTGACACGCAAATCGCGCACGCGCTACAACATAAGCTGCGTCTGCAAAGCGTGCTATTTGCCCTTCGGCAGCGCCCTTATGAAAGCAACAAGGTTAGTAATGTCTTCAGGTTTGAGCTTCTTGCCGAAAGCGGGCATCTTCCCTTTGCCTTGGGTGATGACCGCGGTAAGCTCGGCATCCGTTTTCTTCTGCACCACGTCGGAGCGGAGATCCTTCGCCCCCAACGACTTGCCTGACGCGGAACTGCCGCTGCCGTCGGCTGCATGACATAGCACGCAATTCGTCTTGTAAATTTTCTGCACATCGTTCTGTGCTCGCAGCAATGCAGGCAAGCTCAGCGTTGCAAAGCAAATTAACGCTACTATCGGCAGAAGATGCGAAAGTCTTGATCTCATGAGTTTCCCCGCTCTCCTCAGAATATGAATCGCGCCAGCAAGTATATGCTGTTATTACCAGACGCATTCCGACCGGCACCATCGTAGTTCGTTTGCAAACCATTGAACCGCGAATAGCCGGTATATTGCGCGGTGAGACCGATATTCTGTACCGGCCACCAAGAGAGATTCAGAATGTATCCGCTACTCCGCGGATCGCCGTTGGCGCTACCCGAGACTGCGGCCTGCGGAAAAAGCAACGCGTCGGGCGTCCCGTCGATGTGGAACAGCCCAGCCGCCGCGGAAACCTTGGTTCCGAAATGATATTCCACATTTCCCTGCACCGTGTTCAGATGATGGCGGGGAAATGTTGCTCCGCCGGCGCCGAAGGTAGCTAAAAGAGAGGAATTCTCCCGTATATATGTCCCGCGGAAAGAAACAACGTCGCTCTTCCACTGCGGAATCGTACGATCATACTGAAAGTCCGCGGCCCAATCCGTATAGCTGTCCGTCGGCCCGACCACAGCGTTCGGCGTGCTCCTCACGTGAATCCCGTATGCGCCTACCTCCAACGAATTATTTTTGCTCACCGTCTGCCAAGCCACCCGCCAGTAGGGCGCGGTGCCTCGAATATTGATCGGAGATCCCGTGCCCGTAAGAGGCTGCGCCGCGCCGATATGCTCCGAGCGATACAACGTTCCCGCGATGTACAGGTGCTCGTTCCACATGGCATACCCGCCTACGCCTGCCACATCTTGCGCCAAACCTCCATTAATCAGTGCCCCCGCGCTCGGACCGGGCGCCACATTGCTTGACGTAAACGGAAATCCCCACGCCGGCGTGCTGTTCCACAAATCTTCAACCGTCGGATTGTTATTCAGCGTGATTCCATAAGCGAGCGCTTTGCCAAACAATTCATGATTATTCGCATAGCGGATATCTGTGTTGTCCCAGGTAAAGTGATCTGCCTGGCTGTCGTACGTCACTTGCACGAAGCTGCCCACATGGTTTGACCACGCGCCCGCCAAAAACAGGGATGCGTCCTGCGGGAACAAGAAATTGCCATTCTGCGTCCCAGGCTGTGGAGCTTTTGTCGATGTCAACGAGGTATCGAAGAGCACCGACAGCGGAAACGCCTCCAACAGTTGCAGCGCCGCGTTGTGATCCTTCTTGTCGTCGGTCAGCTCAGGCTTGGTTTTGAACACATAGCCGTCGAGCTTGAATTTCCGCCCAAACGCATTCAGCTCCGGCGGCGCATAATGGCACGAAGCGCAGGGCAATCCCGTCTGCCGCGAGTAGCTGGGGACGGCGTGCGCCTCCGGCTTGAAGATCATGAATAACGCTATGAGGACTATCGGGCCAAAGGTCTTGATCAATAGCCTAGTGTTTGCATGAAAGACGAAGTGTGAATTTCGCATCCGATTCTCCTAAGACTTCGCACTTGGACTCGGGATTTATGACCCTCATCGTTTGGAAAATTGTAGGGGCGCAAGAATGTTGATGATGTGACCAGCGTCACAGATTGGTGTGCGCGATGTCGCACCCGAACCCAACGATGGAATTCACATGACCGGACCCGACTGAAGATTATAGGTTTGCGGTTTCTTGCAATCTGTTACGAATTGGACACTTCGGGTGAGGCTTGCGAGTGCGGCACGGAATTTGTGTTTGAGGCGGTGATCGAAGGAGGGCGCCCTCGTCCCGCCAAATTAGCTTGCTACATAGTCTGGAAACTGCCGTAATTACCCGGCGTTCTTCGCTCGTCTTATGGGCGATGATAAGGGGTCCTTCCTGAGGAACTTGGTCGGCTCCCGAAAATCTGATGTCACTTTGGCGGCTATTTTGAGTCTCGAAGATAAGCAAAAGGTAGAACTGGCAATCCGGACGGCTGAGGACGCAAGCGGCGGCCGGCTGCGTGTTCTTGCGGTAGACGATTCGCCATTCTCACGCAAATTGCTGGAACATGCTTTGCAGGGGCAGCCGTACGAGGTGGCCTTCGCGAAGGATGGAAGGGAAGCCTTGGCGTCTATCGCGGAATTCCGCCCGAATATCCTCATCACCGATTGGATGTTGCCGGACTTGTCCGGTCCAGAGCTGTGCCAAAAGGTGCGGAGTGAATCCAAGAGCAGATATATCTACGTAATTCTCGTGACGAGCAACGTGGAGAAAGAAAGCATCGTGGAAGGCCTGGCGGCCGGCGCAGACGACTATCTAACGAAACCGTTTCATCAGAAGGAGCTCGTGGCACGGGTCGGTGTGGGTCGCAGAATTGTCGAGATGCACCGCGAAATTGAGGAAAAAAACGAACTGCTGGAGGCCGCCGCGCGGATGGATTTCCTCACGGGCTTGCCCAATCGGCGCGCCGTGGAAGAATACGCGGCTAAGCAACTGGGAGGAGCTATCCGACACGGATATCCTTTCTGGGTGATTCTGGCCGATCTGAATAAATTCAAGACGGTGAATGACCAGTACGGCCATCTGGCCGGCGATGAAGTGCTCAAGCGATTTGCAGGGATTTTGAAGAAAAACACGCGCACGTCCGACATTTGCGGGCGGCTGGGCGGGGATGAGTTCATTCTGGTGGTCACGCACGTTCCGGTTACGCATATCACGAGTCTAGCGGAGCGGCTGGGGTCTACATTCACTATTGAAGAGTTCACGTTTGAGGGACAAAACGTGCAAATGACAGCGAGCTTCGGGGTGGGCGGATTTGAGCATCCGGACCGCCCGGAATTTCGTCACTTGCTCGCGCGCGCTGATTCCGCATTGTATGAGGCGAAGACAGACGGACGGGTGCGGGTTAACAGCAAGTAGAGCTCAGAATTTCCATCCAACGGAGAACCTTGGAGAGTGAAGGTCTTCAAGGCATCAAGAAACAAAAACGGGCGGGACGCTTGCGCGTGCCGCCCGGAAATTTGTGTGTGAAGCGGTGATCCCGGTTAGGAGACCACACCCTGACTAGAGGGGTTGGACGTTCGAGGCCTGCAGGCCCTTAGGACCCTTGGTGACTTCGAATTCAACCGCTTGGCCATCATTCAACGACTTGTAGCCATCAGCCACAATCGCGGAGAAATGGACGAAAACGTCCTCTCCACTTTGGCGCTGGATGAATCCAAAGCCCTTGCTGGCATTGAACCACTTCACTGTTCCTTGTTCTTTA
>Ga0210408_10001981_pt1 | contig 20498 bp, 17 predicted proteins | sample IncBWH4MmetaG_FD_155471 | JGI IMG/M metagenome (GOLD analysis project Ga0210408, IMG submission 155471) | Forest soil microbial communities from Barre Woods Harvard Forest LTER site, Petersham, Massachusetts, United States - Inc-BW-H-4-M | ecosystem: Environmental > Terrestrial > Soil >...
TCCTGTGCTTGACGGATGGCCGGCAAAGAGGTCTAATACGGATTAACAACAAATGTTCGCATTCCGATCAAACGGATTCGACACCGACGGCGAGCGCCACGAGGCCGCTTGCCCCGCAGGAGAGGAAACAGATCGATGCAAGCCATCCTCAGTGGAGACGGCGCGCTCGTCGTCACGATGATCGTCGCCTACATCGCCTTCACGTCGTGGCTGACGATCCGGCTGCGCAGCCGGACCAGCGACCAGTTCATGACCGGCGCGCGCGCCATGCCGGCGATCGTGGTCGGCGTCCTGATGATGTCGGAATTCGTCGGCGCCAAGTCCACGGTCGGAACGGCGCAGGAAGCGTTTCAATCCGGCATGTCGGCGGCCTGGGCAGTGCTCGGCGCCTCCATCGGCTTCCTGCTGTTCGGCCTGTTCATGGTGAAGAAGCTCTACAGTTCGGGCGAATACACCATCTCCGCCGCGATCGCGCAGAAATACGGCAAGTCGACCATGCTCACCGTATCGGTGATCATGATCTACGCGCTGCTGCTCGTGAACGTCGGTAATTATGTGAGCGGCGCGGCCGCCATCGCCACGACTCTGCACGTCAGCCTGCCGGTGGCGATGTGCATCATCGCCGCTGTGAGCACGTTCTACTATGTGTTCGGCGGGCTCAAGGGCGTCGCATGGGTGACGATCCTTCACAGCGCCATCAAGGTGATCGGACTGTTCATCATCCTGTTCGTCGCGATGTCGCTGACCGGCGGGATCGCGCCGATCCAGGCGAAACTGCCCGCCCACTATTTTACCTGGGACGGCCAGATCGGCTTTGCGACCATCTTTGCCTGGACGTTCGGAACCGTCGGCGCGATCTTCTCGACGCAGTTCATCGTGCAGGCGATCTCCTCGACCCCAAGCGCCGATGACGCGCGCAAAGCGACGGTCTACGCCGCGGCGTTCTGCCTCCCGCTCGGCTTCATCCTCGCCCTGATCGGCATTGCCGCCAGGTACCTCTACCCCGACATGAACAGCCTCTACGCGCTGCCGGTGTTCCTGGAAAAGATGCCGCCGCTGGTCTCGGCATTCGTGACGACGTCCCTGGTCGCCTCGATTTTCGTCAGCGTCTGCACCGTGGCGCTGGCGATCGCCTCGCTCGTCGTGCGCGACTTCTATGTCCCCTACTTCAAGCCGACGCCGGAACGCGAGCTGAAAATGACGCGGCTGTTTTCGGTCGCGATCGGCATCGCGCCGCTCGTCTTCGTGCTCTTCGTTCCGGAAATCCTCAAGCTGTCGTTCTTCACGCGCGCCCTTCGGCTGTCGATCACCATGGTCGCGATGATGGGCTTCTACCTGCCGCTGTTCGCGAGCAACCGCGGCGCGACTGCCGGACTGGTCGGCGCGGCGATTTCGACCACGATCTGGTACTTGCTCGGCAACCCCTTCGGCATCGACAACATGTATGTCGCGGCACTCACCCCGCTGGCGGTCATGGCGATCGAACGGCTCGTCCATCATGGCGCACGCTCCGCCGCGATTGCGCAGGCTGATGGCGCTGCGACACAGTCGAAAGCTTTCATCGAGAGGACATCCTGATGATCACAGAGATCGAGGTCACCGACGACGGTCTCATTCGCCGGGCCGGCGATGATCCGGATCGATTCGACGCGTTCATTCCGTCGCCCTGCGTGCAGAATCACGCCGCCAATCTGATGCCGCTCGCCAACGGCGATCTCGGCTGCGTCTGGTTCGGGGGCACGCAGGAAGGCATGGCCGACATCTCGGTCCATTTCTCGCGCCTTGCGAGCGGGTCGACGCGATGGTCGTCCGCCGAAAAGCTGTCCGACGATCCGGCACGCTCGGAACAGAACCCGGTTCTGTTCCCTGCCCCCGACGGCACGCTGTGGCTGATGTGGACCGCGCAAGTCTCGGGCAACCAGGACACCGCCTTTGTCCGCAGGCGCATCTCCCACGACAACGGCCGCAGCTGGGGACCGATCGAAACGCTGTTTCCGGCGCAGAATGGCTACGGGACCTTCATCCGGCAGCCGATCGTCGTGCTCGACAATGGCGACTGGCTTCTGCCGGTGTTTTATTGCCGCAGCGCGCCAGGCCGGAAGTGGAACGGCGACGACGACACCAGCGCGGTGAAGATCTCCTCCGACGCCGGCAAGACATGGAGAGATGTGGACGTGCCGGGCAGCCAGGGTTGCGTGCACATGTGCATCGACCAGCTCACCGACGGCACCCTGCTCGCCCTGTTCCGCAGCCGCTGGGCGGACAACATCCACGAAAGCAGCTCGACCGACCGCGGCCGCACGTGGTCGTCTGCCGTCGCAACGGCGCTTCCGAACAACAACTCCTCGATCCAGTTCACGCGGCTTGCGAACGGACATCTTGCGCTGGTTTTCAACGACAGCAATGCGACGGCTGCCACCGAGCGCCGCCTCTCGCTCTACGACGAGATCGAGGACGAATCGCCGGCAACCATCGTGGGCGATGCGCAGCCACCGGAGCGCACCGCGTTCTGGGGAGCGCCGCGGGCCCCGATGACGCTTGCGATCTCCACCGACCAGGGCCGCAGCTGGGCGAAACGCAATGTCGAGGTCGGCGACGGCCACTGCATGACCAACAATTCGAGGGACCGGACCAACCGCGAACTGTCATATCCCTCGATCAAGCAGACCGCCGACGGCACGCTGCACATCGCCTTCACCTTCCACCGTCGGGCGATCAAATATGTGCGGGTGACGGAGTCCTGGGTCACCGACGCAGCGGTCGCGTGAGATCGTGGGCGAGCCATCGCACGCACTCGTCACGGGCGCGAGCTCCGGCATTGGGGCCGCGATCGTCGCGCGGTTGCTGCGTGACGGCTGGGCTGTCACCGGTGTCAGCCGCCGGCCCGCGGCCTTCGCCAATCCGGCCTATCGCCACCTGCCGCTCGATCTGAACGACGTCGATGCCATCGCGGGTGCGGTCGCCGACATCGCGCCGACGGCGCTGGTCCACGCCGCGGGCCTGCTCAAGGTCGGCCGACTCGGTGAGCTCAATCATGATGACGGCGCGGCGATGTGGCGGCTCCATGTCGACGCCGCGGAACGTCTCGCCAACGTCTTTGCGCCGCGCCTGTCGCAAGGCGGCCGCATCGTCTTCATCGGCAGCCGCACCGCATCCGGCGCCGCCGGCCGGGGACAGTACGCCGCAAGCAAGGCGGCGCTGGTCGCGATGGCGCGATCTTTCGCGGCTGAGCTTGCACCGCGCGGCATCACCGTCAACGTTGTGGCACCGGCTGCGACCGAGACGCCGATGCTGAATGATCCGGCGCGCAGCAATGTGGCGCCAAGACTGCCGCCGATCGGACGCTTCATTCGCCCGGATGAGGTTGCAGCCGCAGTCGCGTTCCTTCTCTCGCCGGACGCCAGCGCGATTACCGGACAGCAGCTCGTCATTTGCGGAGGCGGTTCGTTGTGAGGCAACCAAGCTGAGAACGATGTCGCTGATATAGTCAGTTCCGTTGCCCCTTTGGGCGAGCGCCGCGACGAAGACCGGCACCAGGTCGCGCCCCAATCTGGTCAATTCGACGGAGCGGCTGTTGCGGTCGAACAGCTTTATGCCGAGCTGTTCTTGCAGCGACCGGATCCGCACGGTGAGCGCCGGTTGCGACAGGTTGGTCGCCGTGGCCGCGCGCGTGAAGCTGAGCGTGCGAGCGACGGCGAGGTAGGCCCTGATCTGACGCAGCGAAACATCCGACAGCGGTATAGAAAAACGATTGCGCAAACGGTTTCGTTTGCCCATAGTCCCGCCTAAGCCTGGATCGCTTGACGAAATCCATGCATGGGGAGGAAGGCGTGGCGACAATCGCCGACGTGGCTCGCAAGGCCGGCGTTTCGGTCTCGACCGTCTCGCATGTCTTGAACCGCACGCGGCGGGTTGCGCCGAACACGGCGCGCGCCGTGGAAGCGGCGATCGAGTCTTTCGGCTACCGCCCCAACATCATGGCGCGCAGCCTGAAGGCTGCTTCGACCCGCTCGGTTGGCATCGCCATCTCCTCGATTTCCAATCCCTATTTCAGCGACATCATCTGCGCGATCGAGACCGAGTGCGCTCGGCTTGGCATGATGGTTTTTCTTTCCGACACCGAGGACGACGCGGGTCGGGAGCTCGAAGTCGTCATGGCCCTGCATCAACGGCGCGTCGATGGCATCATCCTCGCGCCCAGCCCCGATCCCGAGCGTCGCACACTCGCCTATCTGCGCGACGTCGGCCTGCCCTGTGTGCTCGTTGATCGCATGCCCGATCCCGCCTTCGATCAGGTCGGTGTCAACAACCGCGAGGCGATGCGCAATCTCGTCGAGCGGGTCGCCGCGCTCGGTCATTGCCGCATCGGTTATGTCGGCGGCAATCCCGGTTTCGAGACCACGCTCGAGCGCATTGCCGGTTATCGCGATGGCCTGGCCGGCACTGGCGGCGTGATCGACGAAGACCTCCTCATCACGGGCAGCGCGACGACGATGAGCGCGATGCAGGCGGCGGAGCGACTGCTCGATCTCGAACATCCCCCGACGGCATTGGTCGGCGGCAATAATCTCGCGACGATCGGCATCATGAAAGCAATCCGCACGCGCGGATTGCGGGTGCCGAAAGACGTCTCAGTCGTCGGCTTCGACGATTTCGAATGGGCCGACTGCTTCGAGCCGCGCCTCACCCTGGTCGCACAGCCATGTGCGGAGATCGGCCGACGCGCCGCCTTCCTGCTCATGGAGCGGATCGCCGCGCCCCAGGGTTCGCGGCGCACCATTCGTCTCGACACCACAATCGTCGAGCGCGAATCCTGCGGCAGGCCGAAATGAACACGAGCGCTCAGGACCCGCTGCTCGCCATGCACGGCGTCGTCAAGAGCTTTGGCGGCGCGCAGGCGCTGCGCGGCGTGGACTTCGACCTCGAGAGCGGCGAAGTCCACGCGCTTCTCGGCGAGAATGGCGCCGGCAAGTCGACGCTGATGAACATTCTCTCCGGCGTGATCGAGCCGGATCACGGCGAGATTCGGATCGATGGATCAGCTGTCCGGTTCGCCGATCCACGCGCCGCGCAAGCCGCAGGCGTCGCGACGATCTTTCAGGAACTCGATCTCGTCCCGAGCCTCGACGTGACGGCCAATCTGTTCCTCGGTCGCGAGCTGACGCGGGCGGGTGTGCTCGACCGCGGCGCGATGCGCCGCGCGGCGCGGGCGAGACTGGACGCGATCGGTTTCGATGTCGACGTCGATCAGCCGGTCGGCGAATTGTCGGTCGGGCGGCGCCAGATCGTCGCGATCGCCAAGGCTCTGACCTACGACTCGCGAATTCTCGTGATGGACGAGCCGACGGCCGCGTTGACGGCAGCCGAGGTGCAGAGGCTGTTTCATGTCATGCGCGACATCGCCAGGCGTGGCGTCGGCATCGTCTACATCTCGCACCGCCTCGAAGAGGTTCCCAGGGTCGCCGACCGCGTGACGGTTCTGCGCGACGGCAAGATCGCCGGGACTGCACCGCCGACCGCGCCGCAATCCGATCTCGTCTCCCTTCTGGTCGGACGGGCGCTGACGGAGCTCTACCCGCGCCCCAGCGGCGCATTCGGCCGGCGCGTGCTGCGCCTGGAGCGGGCGGCCTATCGCCCGCTCCGAAACAGGGCCGGCTGGCGCGCGCCGCGCGACGTGTCGCTTGAAGTGCGCGCCGGCGAGGTCGTCGGCCTCGCCGGCATCATGGGGGCAGGACGGACCGAGCTGCTGTCGACGCTCTACGGCGCGGGCGGCGCGGGCACCTGGTCCGGCCTCGTCGAGGTCGAGGACAGGCCAGCCAGGCTGACCTCCATCCCGGACGCGCGCCGCGCCGGCCTCGCCTTCGTCAGCGACGATCGCCGGGGCGCCGGCCTGATGCTGCGCGACAGCGTCGAACGCAATCTCGTCGGCTCGGTCCTGCGCCGCGTCTCGCCGTTCTTCCTGATGTCGAAAGCGCGCGAAGCGAGGCTCGCCCGTCAAGCAATCGTTGCCTTCGATGTGCGGCCGCCACGGCCGGAGCTCGCCGTCGGCGCGCTGTCCGGGGGAAACCAGCAAAAGGTCGCGCTCGCAAAGGAAGTGCTCGGCGAGCCGCGCCTGCTCCTGCTCGACGAGCCGACGCGGGGCGTCGATGTCGGCGCGAAGGGCGAAATCTACGCCCGCGTTCGCGAACTCGCGGCACAAGGCGTCGGCGTTCTCGTCGCCTCCAGCGAAATGCCGGAACTGATCGGCCTCTGCGATCGGATCGTCGTGCTGAGGAGCGGGCGTACGGTCGCCCAGTTTCCCGCAGGCTCTGCGGAGGACGACATCCTGGCCGTGGCCGAAGCCAATCAGGACGACAGCGATGAATGATGCCGCAACGCTTTTGAAATCCGCACCCGGGCAGCCGGCGCCGACGCGCCGTCTCGATCTCTTCGCCATCGTGGTCCGTTTTCAAAGCGTCATCGGCCTCATCCTGGTTGTGATCGGCGGCGTCATTTTCTCCCCGCGACGACACGGCTCCATCCTGTTCCTGGCGCCGGACAACATCGCGAACATCGTAAGGGCGATTTCCGAGACGGGAATCATCGCGGTCGGCATGACTTTCGTCATCATCACTGCGGGTATCGATCTGTCGGTCGGCGCGCTGCTCAGCCTGTCGAGCGTGCTCACCGCCACGATCATGACGACCTGGGGCTGGGGACTGGTTCCGACGCTGCTGTTCGTCATGATCTGCGGCGCTCTGTTCGGCTCCACGCAAGGCGTGATCTCGACCCGCTTCCGTCTCGAGCCTTTCATCGTGACGCTCGCGGGCCTGCAGGTCGCGCGCGGCCTGGCGCTGGTGATCTCCAACAACCAGTACATCAACATCTCCTACGGCGATGGCCCAGGTCTTGCGCCGCCGATTTTCTCCGTGCTGGGCGAGCGGCTCTTCGACAACACGGTTCCGGTCGCGACATTGGTGTTTCTCGTCGTCGCGATCGTCGCCATCTTCGTGCTGAACTTCACGCGTTTTGGCCGCTATGTCTTCGCGGTCGGCGGCAACGAGCGAGCGGCGCGGCTCTCCGGCGTCCCGGTGACGCTGGTCAAGATTTCCGTCTACGCGATCACGGGTCTGGTGTCCGCCATCGCCGGCATCGTCCACGCCGGCCAGTTCAATTTCGGCAGCGCCAATGACGGGACGGGCTACGAATTGACCGCGATCGCGGCGGTGGTGATTGGCGGGACCAGCCTGTTCGGCGGATCCGGCTCGATGATCGGCACGATCGCGGGCGCAGTCATGCTCGGCGCTTTGGCCAACGTGCTTCAGCTCAACAACATCAATGCGGCCCTGCAACTGCTCGCGACCGGCGCGATCATCGTTGTGGCCGCGGTCCTTCAATCTCTCGTGCGTCGCCGCGAGGGATTGGGTCGTTGATTGTCAGGCGACGCAACACCTGGCGGCGAACCAAGCGCCGCCGGGACAAAGACTGCCCAAAAGCCGGGAGCGGCGGATTGTTCAACCAAAAACATGGGAGTGAAATCATGAGGCGTCTATCCATGAGGGCAAGGTCAAGGCTCTGGTCCAACCTGATACTAGGCGCAGGCACGGCGACACTTGTCGCGAGTGCCGCGCAGGCTGCGCCGCTGGTCAAGGAGTGCGGCAAGACCGGGCAATATGTGATCGGCTTTTCGCAGGCCAACAACGCCGAGCCTTACCGCCAGCACGTCAACGATCAATTGACCTCCGCGGCGAAGACAGTGCCGCAATTCACGCTGCAGATCGCCGACGGCGCCGGCAACGTGAACACGCAAACGTCGCAGATGGACAACTTCATCACCCAGAAGGTCGATCTGATCCTGATCTCGCCCTTCGAGGCCTCGCCTCTGACGCCCGTCGTCGCGCGGGCCATGAAAGCCGGCATTCCGGTGATCGAGCTCGATCGCAAGACGGTCGGCGATGCCGGCAAGGACTATACGGCCTTCATCGGCGGCGATAATTTCAAGATCGCGGAGGAAGCAGGTAAATACGTCGCGGACAAGCTGCTGCCGCAAGGCGGCGAAGTGGCGGTGCTCGAAGGCCTGCCGAGTTCGACGCCCGCGGTCGAACGGCTCAACGGATTCAAGGCCGGCGTGAAGGATAATGCGAAGATCGACGTCGTCGCCGAGCAGGCGGCGGACTGGCTGCCTGACAAGGCGCAGACTGCGTTTGCCGCGATGCTGCAGGCCCATCCGAACATCAAGGCCGTCTACGCCAGCAATGACATGATGGCTGCAGGCGCGCGGCTTGCCGCCAAGGGCGCCGGCAAGCTCGATCAGGTAAAGATCCTCGGCACCGATGGCTTGCCTGGTCCGGCTGGCGGCATTCGCGCGGTGGCGGAAGGCGAGTGGGCTGCAACCTTCACCTATCCGACCGGTGGGCCGGAGGCGATCGAAATGGCAAAGTCGATCCTGCTCGATTGCGCGGAGAAGGTGCCGACCGTTGTGACCGTGCCGACCACCGCGATCACGCCCGAAAACGCCAAGCAGCTGATGCACAATTAAACCGAGCGAACTCGTCGCATTCCTTCGACGCCGCGGGCGGGGCTTGAAGCCGGCCTCGCCCGCTGAGCTGAACGGCTCGGCATTGCCATGGCGGATCCGACGCGCGGTGGCGTACCCCTCGGGACCCAACTACACATCCCTCAGATTGCGAAACAATGACGCGAACGCAGAATAGGGCTTGTAGAAGACCGCCGGCTGCCCGAGCGGAGCGTCGACGGTGACTTCTTCGCCGCCTGCAAATGACCGGCCCGTCCAGACATGGACCCAAGCGGTTCCAGCTGGCAGATACAAGGTCCGCTTTCCCTGGGATGGCTGCCAGACCGGCGCAACCAGCACGTCGGGACCGTACAGATAGCTGTCCTGAATGGCATATGTCCGGCGGTCGGTTTCATGATGCAGGAACAGGGGTCGCTGCACCGGAAGGCCGCGGCGGACGGCCTCCTGCGACAAGGTCCTGAGATATGGCGCGAGGTGAACGTAGATCGCCGTCATCCTTGCGAAATGCCGCAGCACCACCGCATCGCCGTCGATCTGCACATTGTCGCGCGGCCTGTTGCCCTCATGGCTCCGCATGACAGGCGTAAATGCCGCCATCTCCGCCCAGCGCATGAGCAGTTCGGGCGTGCGGACGTTACCGAACAGGCTCGTATAGCCGCCGATGTCGGAATGATGAAACGCGTTGCCGAGCAGTCCGGAGGACAAGGCGGCGCAGATCACCGTCACGAGCCCATCATGACGCGAGAAGTCGACCGATTGATCGCCCGCCCAAAGCAAGGGACAATACCGCTGCACGTCGGTAAAGCCGGCCCGCATGAAGAACAGCGCTTCGCCGGTCTTGCCTCGGCTCGCCACCGCCTTCGCGTTCACCTCCGCCCAAAGCGTCGGCCATTGATTATGCATCAGCTTTGCATCCACGCCATTGGCGAGACGCACGTCGGTCGGCAGATACTCGCCAAAATCGGCCATCCAGCCGGACAGGCCGTAGTCAAGCATCCTGGTGCCGATGATGTCTTCGCAGAACCATGCGGCGGCGTCCGGATTGGTGAAATCGACAATGCCGCAGTGGAATTCACCGAAATCGATCAGAGCGGTTTGTCCGGAGCTATCCTTGACGAAATAGTTTTCGGCTTCAGCCTCCGAGAACAAGGACCCGTCGTCGCAAAGATAGGGGTTCACGTAACCGAGAAAGCGGATGCCTTCGCTGTTCAATTCGGCAATGCGCTGGCGCAGGCCCGGGTACCGCTGCTCGTTCGCCTGCCAGTTCCAGAACAGCCGGGCACCAAACGTCGTCGGCCGCATTCCGACCCAGTCTTCGCACCACAGGCCTGCGACTTTGACGCCGGCCTCGCGCATCCTGTCGAGGCGCCTGAACGAATTCGCTCCATCCTTCAATCCGACGATCGCGCCGTTGTAGACCCACTCCGGCAGCGGCGGCTGGCGCCCGAAGCGGCCCGACAGCATCTCGACCAGTTCGATGAGCGATCGTGCCGCAAACAGCTCGATACGCTCCGGAACCGCCCAAACCTCGATCTCGTGAAACGCAGGGTCGCGGAAATCAAGAGCACAAAAGGCTGATGTTGCGACGTGAAGCGCATAGCGGGCCGAGGAAACATAGGTCGGCTGCGGATAATAGGTGTCGTAATAGTCGCCGCCCGCCTTGTCGGTGGCGTCCGCCCTGAATGTGATCTCAGTCGTCTTGTCACGCCCAACGCCGGGCTCGGAGCTCCACAGCGGAAACCGCCTGCCGCGCAGGTCGAGAAAGGAAAACTGCTCGCCGCCGCCCCAAACGTGCTCATCCTGATCGGCCGCGACACGGATCCAAAGCCGGTTGATCGACAGATCGACGGCCCGCAGCACGATCGCATCTCCCTCGGGCCAGAGCATCAACCGCGGCGCTTGCCCCTTGCCGGGCGAAAGCATGATACGCTCACCATCGATCTCGGCATGATCAAGCGGACAGCGCTCGACAAGACGGTCTTCGATCTCGAAACGACCGCGGTGCATTGCGATGCGATCATTGCCACGTCCGACAAAGACGCACGGGCTGATTGCGCTGTGGCTGAGGATCGGCCGGCCATCGACGCAAACCATGAAGCCCGCCGGAGTGACTTCGAGTTTCATGTCCATCCTTCAACTCTCATGTCAGGCCTGCGTCGACAATGAAGCTTCAGACCATCGTCAAGCCGCCCGTGTTTCCATGAAACGCTCGGCGTAATGGCAGGCGACGAGACGGCCGTCGAGCGGGCGCAGCAGCGGACGCTGCGCACGGCAAAGATCCGTCACATGGGGACAGCGGGTCGAGAAGACGCAGCCCTTGGGCGGATCGAGCGGTGAAGGCAGCTCGCCCCCAGGCACGGTCCGCTCGCGTTTGCGGCCAAGGCCCGGCGTTGCGTCGAGCAAGGCCTGAGCATAGGGATGCAGCGGCCGCGCAAAGATGCGCTCCTTCGGCCCATGCTCGACTTCGAGTCCCAGATACATGATCATCACGTCGTCGGCGATGTGACGCACCACGCCGAGATCGTGCGAGATGAAGAGATAAGCCAGCCCCAGCTCCTGCTGCAGATCGACCAGGAGGTTGAGAACCTGCGCCTGCACCGACATGTCGAGCGCGGAGACCGGCTCGTCGGCGACCAGCAGCTTCGGCCGCAACATCAAGGCGCGCGCGATCGCGATGCGCTGACGCTGGCCGCCCGAGAACATGTGCGGATAGCGGCCATATTGCTCCGGCCTTAAGCCCACCCTCGCCATCATGTCGAGCGCCTGCGCCCGCCGGTCCTGCTTCGAGAGCCTGGTGTTGATGATCAGCGGCTCTTCCAGGATGGCGCCGACGCGCTTGCGGGGGTTGAGCGATCCATAAGGATTTTGAAACACGATCTGCACGGTGCGGCGCAACGTCTTCACGGCGCTGACTGGAGGATTGACCGCATCGACCCCATCGAGCATCAGCGTGCCGGCGCTCGGCTTCTCGATGAGAGTCACGAGCCTTGCGAGCGTCGACTTGCCGCAGCCGGATTCGCCGACGACCGCCAGCGTCTTGCCGGCTTCAAGTGCGAACGATATTCCGCCCACGGCCTGCAGGTGCGCCGGAGCGCGGAACCAGCCCTGCTTGATCTCGTAGTTGCGCTTGAGGCCGGTGGCGGTGACAAGCGCCGTCATGACACGGTCTCTCGCGCAAGCGTCGGCGCCCCGCTGGCGCCGCCCCCATCGGCCGCGATGCGGTCATCCCGTGTCGGATCGCCCAGCGGATAATGACAGCGGATCAGGCCGTCCATCCAGGGGCGCAGATCGGGACGCACCTTGTCGGTCAGCGGCGTCGCATAGACACAACGCGGATTGAACAGGCACCCGCGCGGCCGATCGTAAGCTCCCGGCACCACGCCCGGAATCGTGGCGAGCCGTCCGCCGTCGCTCGCCTCCGGGCGTGCCGCCAGCAAGGCGGCCGTATAGGGATGCTGCGGCGATGCGAACAGGCTTTGCGTCGGGCGCTGTTCCATGATCTGGCCCGCATACATGACGGCGACTCGCTCGGTCGTGTCCGAGACCACGCCCATGTTGTGCGTGATGAGGATCAGCGCCATGCCACGATCGCGTTGCAGGGACAGCAGCAGATCGAGGATCTGCGCCTGGATGGTGACATCGAGCGCCGTCGTCGGCTCATCGGCGATCAGGAGTTTTGGATTGCAGGCGATCGCCATCGCGATCATGACGCGCTGGTTCATGCCGCCCGAGAGCTGGTGCGGGTAGGCCGACAGCCGGCTCTCGGGAGCTGGAATGCCGACCTGCTCCAAAAGTTCGACCACGCGCCGCCGCGCGGCCTTGCGATCCATCCCTTCGTGGATGCGCAACGTCTCGGCGAGCTGATAACCGATCGTGAATGAGGGATTGAGCGATGTCGTCGGCTCCTGGAAGATCATCGCGATGTCCTTGCCGGTGAGCGCGCGCCGCTCGCGGTCGGACGAGGTCTTGAGATCCCGCCCCTCGAACAGCAGCTTGTCGGCCTCGACGCGCCCCGGATAGGGCACGAGCCCCATCAGGGCCAACATGCCGACGCTCTTGCCGGATCCGGATTCGCCGACGATCCCCAGCACCTCGCCTTTTTCGAGCGTGATGCTGACGCCATCCACCGCGCGCACCATCCCGCTTTGGGATGGAAACGCCACCGACAGATTTTCGATCTCGAGGAGCGGCATCTAGATCGCCTTTGAAACCATGCGCTATCGCTTGAGCTTGGGATCGAGCGCGTCGCGCAGTCCGTCGCCGAGAAGGTTGAAGGCCAGCACGGTCACGAGGATCGCCAGGCCCGGAAGCGTGACGACCCACCAGGCCCGCAGCACGAATTCGCGCGCGTCCGCCAGCATCGTCCCCCATTCGGGCAAGGGCGGCTGCGCACCGAGACCGAGAAAGCCGAGCGCGGCCGCGTCCAGGATTGCGGTCGAAATGCCGAGCGTCGCCTGGACGATCAGGGGCGCCGCGCAATTCGGCAACACCTCCTTGAACATCAAGCGGAGCCGGCCGGCGCCTGCGACTTTCGCCGCGGTGACGTAATCCTTCGAGACTTCGCTGATCACGGCGGCGCGCGCGATCCGCACGTAATGCGGCAGCAGCACGATCGCGACCGCCAGCATGGCATTCATCAGGCCCGGCCCGAGGATTGCAACGATCACGATCGCGAGCAACAGGCTCGGCAGCGTCAACGTGATGTCCATCAGCCGCATGATCGCGATCTCGATCAGCCCGCGGAAAAAACCCGCCACCAGGCCGAGGATGGTCCCTGATATCACCGACAGCGTCACCACCGCGATTCCGATCAGAAGCGAAAGCCTCGCGCCGTGGATGAGACGGGAAAGAATGTCGCGGCCGATCGCGTCGGTGCCGAGCGGATAGGCGACCGATCCGCCCTGCTGCCAGAAGGGGGGCTTGAGAAAGGCCGCGTTGTCGATGAGAACAGGGGAATGCGGCGCAACGAAATCGGCTGATAGCGCCAGCAGAATCAGAACCACGATCACGACGAGGCCAGCCACCGCGCCGAAATTTGCCTTGAAATAGAACCAGAATTCCAGCAGCGGATGCGGCGGAGCGCCGGCTTGCGCCACAACGACGGGGGTTTCGAGGACTTCCGCGGTCATCGTGTATGCCGGATGCGGGGATTGATCAGCCCATAGGTGACGTCGACCAGCAGATTGACGGTCATGACGATCGCGCCGATCAACAGCGTGCCGCCCTGCAGCACCGGATAGTCGCGGCGGTTGATGCCCTCGATCAGCCATTTGCCGACGCCCGGCCAGGAGAAGATGGTCTCCGTGAGGATCGCGCCGGTAAACAGGACGCCAACCTGCAGCCCGATCACCGTCACCACCGGAATCAGCGCGTTGCGCAGCGCATGGATCGCGATCACCCTGCGAGGCGGCAACCCCTTGGCGCGGGCGGTGCGGATGTAATCTTCGCCCAGCACCTCCAGCATGGCGGACCGCGTCATGCGGGCGATCACGGCGAGCGGCACGGTGCCGAGCACGATCATCGGCAGTACGAGATGTGACAATGCCGAGCGAAACGCGCCGAAATCACCGTCCAGCAGCGTATCGATCAGGAGGAAGCCGGTCACCGGTTCGACGAAGTACTGCACCGCGATCCGGCCCGACACCGGCGTCCATCCGAGCTGCACTGAAAACAGCAGGATCAACAGCAATCCCCACCAGAAAATCGGCATCGAATAGCCGGTGAGCGAGATCGCCATCACGCCATGATCGAAGATGGAGTTGCGGCGGACCGCAGCGATGATGCCGGCCGGCAATCCGAGACACAACGCAAACAGGATCGCGCAAACCGACAGCTCGATCGTTGCCGGGAACAAGGTCCGGAATTCGGAAATCACCGGCTCATGGGTGACGATCGATCGGCCGAGGTCGCCATGAACCAGCCGCGACAAATAGAGGCCGTATTGCACCAGCACGGGCTGATCGAAGCCGTACTCGGTGCGCAATTGCGCGAGCCGGGCCGGATCGATGCCGCGCTCGCCGGCCATCGTCTCGATCGGATCACCGGGGATCAGGCGGATCAGCACGAACACCAGCAACGTGATCCCGATGAAGGTCGGAACCACGAGACTGAGCCGGGTGAAAACGAACCGGAGCATGTCGTCCTTTATCGGCTCGCCGCGAGGCGAAGGGGAGAGGAAGCGGCGGAGTAGCGAAGGCCGCCCCGCCCTCGCCTACCGCTAGTCCTTGACGTCGACGCCATAGAAGGTGTGGCGTCCGAACGGCGACAGCTTGAAGTCGACCACTCTCTTGTTGAGGGGTTTCAACTGCACCGCGTGCGCGATCGTGAACCACGGCGCCTGTTCCTTGAAGATCACCTGAGCCTCTTCGTACAGCTTGGCCCGCTCGGCCTGATCGCTGACGGTCTTGGCCTTCAGCACAAGATCGTCGAACGGCTTGTAGCAGAACTTTGCGATATTCGACCCGCCCGATTGCGCCGAGGCGCAGCCCAACAGGGTGTGCAGGAAGTTGTCGGGGTCGCCGTTGTCGCCGGTCCAGCCGAGCATGCCCATCTGGTGCTCGCCGGCCTGCATCCGCTTGCGGTATTCGCCCCATTCATAGGACTTGATTTCGGCCTTGACGCCGATCTTGGCGAGGTCCGCCTGCATCAGCTCGGCAATGCGCCGGGCGTTCGGATTGTAGGGCCGCTGCACCGGCATGGCCCACAGGTCGGTTTCAAAGCCGTTCGGATATCCTGCCTCGGCCAGCAGCTTCTTGGCCGCCTCCGGATCATAGGGATCGTCCTTGACCTCGTCGTTATACGACCACATCGAGGGCGGAATGGGGTTTTTCGCCGCGATGCCGGTCGACAGATAGACGGCGTCGATGATCGCCTTCTTGTCGATCGCCATGTTGATGGCCTTGCGCACGCGAACGTCGTCGAACGGCTTCTTCTGGGTCTGGAACGCCAGATAGCCGACGTTGAGGCCCGGCTGTTCCAGCACCGTGACGTTCGGATCCTTCCTGATCGCGTCGAGGTCGGCCGGATTCGGATAAGGCATCACGTCGCATTCGCCCTTCTGCAGTTTGGCCCAGCGCACCGATGCATCCGGCGTGATCGAGTAGACGAGGTCGTCGATCTTGGCCTTGCCGCCCCAGAATTCGGAAAACGCCTTGTAGCGGATCACGGCGTCCTTCTGATACTGCACGAGATAGAACGGGCCGGTGCCGATCGGATCCTGGTCGATCTTCTCGGGCGTGCCGGCCTTCAACATCGCGTCGGCATATTCCTTGGACTGGATGGCCGCGAACGGCATCGCGAGGTCGGCGAGGAACGGGGCTTCCGGCTGATTGAGCGTCACCTTGATGGTGTAATCGTCGACCTTCTCGACCGACTTCAGCAATTTCGGCATCGCCATGTCGCCGAAATAGGAATGGTTCGTGCTCGTCACCTTGAAATAGGGATTGTCTTCCTTCCACTGCCGCTCGATCGAGAACATGACGTCGTCGGCGTTGAAATCGCGCGTCGGCTTGAACGATTTGGACGAATGCCACTTCACGCCCTTGCGCAAATTGAAGGTGTAGGTGGTGCCATCAGGCGAGATCGTCCATTTCTCCGCGAGGCCCGGCACCACCTGCGTGCCGCCGCGCTCGAACTCGACGATTCGGTTGTAGACCGGCTCACTGGCATCGAACGAGGTGCCGGTGGTGTTGACGCCGGGATAGAAGTTTTCGGGGCTGCCTTCCGAGCAGAAAACCAGGGTTTTGGCGGAAGCAGCCGAAGCCGCCAGGAGCGCCGAAGCGCAGACGGCGGCGAACAGGATTGATCTGTGCACGGTTGGAACTCCAGGCGAATTCTCTCGGCGCGGTTGATGCAGGCTGCGCCCTGGGATGGCTGAACAAGCTTGCTATTGGGTGTAGCGGCTGTCAATGCGTCCCAAGGTGATGCGTTACCGAACCTCCACGCGCGACCTTCATTCCTGCTCAATTGTCAAACAGCTTGGACAGCCGGCAGCATTCTCGCGACGCAATTTGCGCCCGAAGCTTTGCTTGCGTACCGCCCTCTGCATCAGAGGGCGCAGGGAAGGCCGGGTGTCCGCCACACCCGCGGCCGCCGTGCATAAAAAAAGCACGGGGAAGGAACCACAGGTGAGGACGGAGCAATCCGGCCTTCCCTGCGCAAGGGAAAATAATGATGCGTATGGAATTGTAGAGAGCCGCATGGAATCTCTAAGTCATTGATTTATCTGAAATAGTGTCCATCCTATGCCATATACATTCCGTGGCATTCCCACACACCATCGGGACAAAAAGGGGGACACGATCAGTGGCACGCAAGGTCCGTCACAGCGCTTTGGAGTCACGTAGCGCTCGCCTGAGATTGGCGATTCGCCGCAAGCCATACGGCGGCCCGTCGCTCGCGCGCGGCGTCGCGCTTTTGTACAGGCGCAACAAGGGTAGCGGCTCTTGGGTGCTCAAGGCGAGCGACGGCCACGGCGCCTACTGGACCAAGGTAGTTGGGATCGCCGACGACTACGACGATGCGGACGGCAAGAACGTGCTGGATTTCTTTCAAGCGCAGGGCGTAGCGAAGCAGCTCGCACGCGGCGCCGAAGACGGCGGAGGCGACACCGCACCGATTACGGTCGATGGCGCGCTCAAGGATTACAGGCGCGATCTCGAAGCGCGCGGTGCCAATCCGTACAACGCTGAATCACCGCGCGTGCATCTGACCACGGTGCTGCTCGCCAAGCCGGTGCAACTGCTCAGCGCGCACGAGCTGAAAAAATGGCGTGACGGCCTGCTCAGCAAGATGGCACCTGCCACAGTCAATCGAGTCTGCCGATGCTTGTGTGCCGCCTTGGAATTGGCGCGACAGCACGACGAGCGGATTCAGAACCGGCAGGCGTGGGAAATCGGGCTGGCCGGTTTGCCGGATGCGCAGGAGGCGCGTAACGTCATCATCTCGGACGACAAGGTGCGCGATTTCGTGGCCGCCGCCTACGCCCATGATGCCAAGCTCGGACTGCTGGTCGATACGTTGGCCGTGACTGGTGCTAGGCCGTCACAGGCCGTCCGGCTGCGCGTCGAAGACCTGGACGACCATTCGGTGCGGCCGAAACTGATGATGCCGAAGTCCGCCAAGGGCGGCGGCAGAAACCGTAGCGCCAAACGGACCGAGCGTTATTCGGTGCCAATTACCGGGCAGCTCGCGGCGAAGCTGCGTGAGGCTGCGAAGGGGCGCGCTGTCGATGCACACTTACTCACCCAAAACGACGGCAGCACTTGGGGCGACAATCCGGGCCAGCGTTATCATCGCCACATCGACAAGATCGTCACTGAGATCGGGCTCGATCCTGCCGTGGTTACCGTTTACGCGCTGCGACATTCCAGCATTGTTCGGATGCTGCTGGCCAACGTACCAATCCGGCTCGTGGCGTCGTTGCATAACACCGGCGTCGCCATGATCGAAAAGACCTATTCGAAGTTCATCACCGAGCACAGCGACGACATCTCGCGGAAGGCGCTGCTGCAGCATGAAGAGCCGCAGCCAGTCGTCGCCGACAATGTCATTGCCATGGCGAGCTGATCATGGCTACGCGGTCGCGCAAGCAGCCAGCCTTTTCCGTCGCCGAGTGGATTTCGCTCAACGAGGCTTTCGACGCAGTGAAAGCAGCTCTTCGGTCGCGCGATCTTGCCTCCCGCGATCTGATCGAGCACATGCGCAGCGGGCAATTGGCCTCGGCGGCCCGGCGCATCGCGCGCGACCGCTCGGAAACGTTTGAGCACCTCAAGCCATCGTTTTGGCAACCGATAACAATGCAGGGGATCAGCACTGGCGGCGTCCGGGTGCATGGCGTCGACATTAAGACACGTGCCGGCTCCGAGATCTGGTTCTTCGTAGCGCGTCGCGACTTCTCGAAGCTGTATCCCGCCGCCAGGGCGGCTGCTGACACCATCGCGGATACTGACACGCCGACTCGTCCCAGGCCGGGTCCCAAGCCGACAGGAGATTGGCCGACAGAGCTTGCGGCTTGGCTGATCGCCGTTGCCTGCGACGATCCCAAACGGTTGCAGAACGTCGATGCGCTGACTGACGAGGCAAGAATTTTTCTGCGCGAGAAAATCAAATGGGCGCCGAAAGAGACCAAGGAATTGCGTAGGAAAATCGCGAAGTTGCTGCAATTGGTACGACGCTGAGACGTCGTCGAACTCCACCCGAATTGCACCTGAACTCGCCGGATCGCGATACCTAAAATTCCCCGCATCTCGATATGGATTGCGGAGGAATCGCAATGGCGCGCCCCGAAGTTACAGGACGCAAGCCGACCCACCCCACTGCAGCGGACGACGCCGACGCATACAGCGTGCGCGAATTCTGCGCGCGTCATCGCATCTCGCTGCAGATGTTCTACAAGCTGAAGCCGCTGGGGCTCATGCCGGTCACGTTCAACGTCGGGACCCGCGTGCTGATCTCGAAGGGGGCCGCCGCTGCATGGCGTCGTGCGCGCGAGAACGCGGCGCAGGGGGCCAACTAGCATGTATCTCCCTGAATCCGAAACTGCGGTGTGGTTGTTCGATCCGCTCGTAGCGCACAGCTACGATGTGGTCGTCGTCGATCCGCCGTGGAAGTGGAAGGCGAGGAGTCCGAACGGCGAAGGCAAATCGGCATCGAAGCACTATAGCGTCATGACGCTCGACGAGATCAAGACGTTGCCGGTGCGTGCGCTGCTCAAAAAGGACGCCATCGTCTATCTCTGGGCGACCAGCCCGCTGCTTGATGAGGCGATCGCCATCATGAAGGGGTGGGGTATCACGTACAAGTCCTGCTTCGTGTGGCGGAAGGTGACACGCAAGGGCAAGGTGCGCATGGGCTGCGGATACTTGGCCCGCACCACTCACGAGATCGTTCTGGTGGGGACCGTCGGCAAGCCGAGGAAGTTCACCAAGGTCCCGGCGTCCTGTTTCGACGGCATCGCCCGCGAGCACAGCCGTAAGCCGGATGAGTTCTATCAGATGATTACCGAGCGTACGCCGGGTCGCCGGCGTGCCGACGTGTTCGCGCGAGAGAAGCGTGAGGGCTGGGATGTTTGGGGGGATGAGGTTGGGAAATTCTCCTCGTTGATCGGTGACCCCAAGCTGCCGGGAGGCGGGTCGTGAACGCGCACGACCCGAATCCGCCGAGCGGCGAGCCGACGGCTGCTGAGCATGCTGCCGGGGACGCAACAACCAACGAATCGATGAGCCCGCAGGTGACGCTGATCACCAAGCGCGACACTCGACCTTTGATGTCGAAGCGCATTTCGTTCGACGGGGATGGCAAGCTCAAGAGCGACGGGTCGGAATGTCGGATGACCACCGGCACGGCCGCTCGCGCGTTTGCGGGAACCGCAAGCGCACTTGCGATGATCATCGTCGGCTGCCGCTCCGATCAAGCAATTGCTCTTGGAGCCTTGAAGGCGGAGCTTGCCGATTCCGTCACCGTGACAATCCCGAGCAGACTCGACAATCACCCCGGCGCCATCACCCGCTCGCGGGGCTTCATCGACTATCGCCCCGGAGTTCCTGCGTGGGCTCTGATCGATTTCGACACCAAGGGAATGCCGAAGGAGGTGTCCGATCGAATCGACGCCGCAGGCGGCATGTGGAACGCGCTGTTGATGGTTGCACCCGAAATCGCCAAGGCCGCTCGGGTCAGCCGGGCGAGCACCAGCGCTGGCCTCTTTCGGAGCGACACCGGCGAGCCCATCCCCGGCTCGAATGGTATGCATCATTATGCGCTCGTTCGAGACGGCGCTGATGTTGAGCGGTTCCTCAACGACCTGCACGATCGTTGCTGGCTGCACGGCTTCGGCTGGCATCTGATCGGCGGCGCAGGTCAACTGCTCGACCGCAGCATCGTCGATCGTATGGTCGGATTCGGTGAGCGCCTGTGCTTCGAAGGCGCGCCCATCGTTGTTGCGCCGCTCGCGCAGGACCAGTCGAAGCGCGCGCCCGAGGCCATC